>Ga0247808_10000029_pt1 | contig 172706 bp, 150 predicted proteins | sample UWRJL089202R1_FD_179914 | JGI IMG/M metagenome (GOLD analysis project Ga0247808, IMG submission 179914) | Plant litter microbial communities from Arlington Agricultural Research Station in Wisconsin, United States - UWRJ-L089-202R-1 | ecosystem: Environmental > Terrestrial > Plant litter >...
TGCACTACAAGGTCCAGAGATGATCAATGGTTCATTTTTGATGTTTAACCAGCTCTCTAAAGGCTGGATGTTTAAATTTAATTTCATGATGAAGGTTTTTTATGCGTTTGCTGTTGTTAAATTTTATCGTTAATTGTTGTGATTATACTTTATCGTTTTTCTGATATTCGCCCATAATGTTGAAGTTCACCGTGTATTTCAGTGCCTTGGGATAGCGAAATCGTATTTGTTCATGTCCTCCCATTCGGTATCGATATAGAAATAATATTCGTTCCTTTTGCCCAGTACAGGCATCGACTGGATTTTTGTAAGGTTAACCTCCTGTTCTGCGAACAGGTTCAGTACTTTGGATAATGCACCAACATAGTTGCCCAGCTGGAAGCAGATCGATGCTTTATTTACCATGGCGGTCTCTTCGCTTTTGTCGCGTTTCAGGATCAGGAAACGGGTGTAGTTTTTCTTATTCGATTCTATTCTTTTTTCAATGATGTTCAGTCCATAAAGCTCCGCTGCAAGAGAATTCGCAACAGCCAGTGTATCAGTCAACTGCTCGTCTCTGATTTTCTTGGCGCAGGCTGCAGTATCACTGCTTTCCACTACTTTCAAATGCGGCAGTTCATCAAAGAAATCAATACACTGACGGATCGCAATAGGGTGGGAGGTCACAAATTTGGCGTCTTCCAGTTTTACACCAGGCAATGCCATCAGGTGCAGCTGGATCGGCAGGTAAACCTCGCCGGTAATTGCAAAATTATACTCACGGATCAGGGTGTAATTCGGTAAGAGACTGCCCGCAATAGAGTTCTCAATGGCCATCACTACAAAGTCTGCTTCATTATTAGCCAGACTGTCGCAAGTTTGCTTAAACGAGTTACATTCAATGGTTTCAATGTCCCTGCCGAAAAATTTGAAAGCAGCTTCTTCGTGGAAGGAGGCTTTGATACCCTGGATGGCTACTCTTGTAACTGTTTTCATTTTAAATGGTGATTTATTTGCGCTAATTCTTTAAACAAAAAAAAGTCCCGGCGTTAGGCCGGGACTTTTCATATACAATTAATCTTGTGTTTATTTTGATTGCATATCAGTCCCGGCTCTTACTAAAATAGTAGAAGTAGCTAAACCAATATGTAGTGATATTTCTCATTTTTCTTTTTTTGCTGACATTTTGGGAACCGCTGCTTTATCTTTTTCAAATTGAAGGATAACGTTTTAGCAGGATTCAATCCTCTTTGTTGTCGAGCCAAATGTAACTAACAAAATTTAATTTGTCAATAGCTAAATAAAAAAAATTATTTTTTGTGACCTTTTTCTTGTTCAATCTTCCCTGTATCCGGCTATTTAGCGTAAAGCGAATTGTAATATTCCATACTGCTGATGACATCACTTTCTGATACCCTGCAGTTATACGTACATTTTCCAATCGATTCCAACAGCGAAAACAGGATATTACCATGTTCGTTCTTCTTATCACTCTGCATGAGCACCGCCAGCTGGGGGAACGATTTCTCTTTAATCTTATACGCAGGATATACACTTTTGATATAAGCTGAAATTTCCTGCAGCTCTTCTGCTGTTAGGTCACTGTTTTTATGCGATAAATAAGCTTCGCATACCATGCCGATGGCAATTGCTTCACCGTGGGTGAGCGGTTTTTTATCTTTGCTCAGGGAGTAACTCTCTACGGCATGACCAATGGTATGGCCAAAGTTCAGGATTTTGCGCAATCCTTTTTCCAGCGGATCTTCCGTCACTACCTGGTTTTTGATTTCCACCGAACGGTGAATGGCAGCAGCAGAGATGTTTTTATAATCTGATTTTTTCAGTTCTTCATAATACGCAGCATCCGCAATCAGACCATGTTTGATCATTTCTGCGAAGCCCGAAAGCAACTCACGTGAAGGCAGGGTTTTAAGGAATTCTGTTTCAATAAATACCGCCTGTGGTAAACTGAAGGTGCCGACCATGTTTTTAACATTGTCTACATCTATCCCGGTTTTTCCACCTACAGAAGCATCCACCATAGAAAGCAGGGTAGTAGGTATATTGATGAAATCTATCCCGCGTTTATACGTTGAAGCTACAAAGCCCCCCATATCAGTCACTACGCCACCACCCAGGTTAATCATCAGACTTTTACGGTCAGCCTCAAAATCAAGTAAAGTTTTCCAGATTCCGATACAGAAATCGATATTCTTGTTTTCTTCTCCCGGATCAACTTCGATCATATCAAATTCGCTGTACTCATCCAGCATCTGTCTGAATACAGGCATGCACAATTCCGTTGTATTACGGTCGGCAAAAACAAATACATTACTGTATTTTCCTTTATTGATCAGCTCCATAAGGGGCTCAAGCTGTGTTTCAAAGTAAATCTGGTGACCAGCGCTTTCGATATTGTTCATTATACTACTTTAATTTGATTGCCCATGAAATCAATCACATCGCCCGTACGTACTTTTAAACGTTTACGGTGATCAACTTCGCCATTATATTTTACCAGACCATCTTCTACAACAGTCTGTGCTTCGCCACCACTTTGAACCAATCCTGTTGCTTTTAACAAAGCAATAAGGGGGATAAACTCGCCTTCTAATTTAAATTCTATCATTGTAGCGCAAATTTACAATTATTTACAAAGGGATTTACCTCTGATAGTGAGGGAATTTATATTTTTGCATCCGTTTGACTAACACATCAATCCAAATGCAGAAATCCTCAGGGAAAAAAATAAATTTTGATAACACCGAAATCGCCTTCCGGAATAAGTCAAAATCAGAACTAAACAGTGCTTATTGGTTATTTAAGGCCATGAGCAGCAATCTACTCATCAAAGTGGGAACTCCGGTAACCAATCTGATGCTGAATGTAGGACTTCCGATCCAGGGAATTATCAAGGCTACTATTTTTAAGCAATTTTGCGGTGGAGAGACAATTGCGGAATGTGAACATACGATCGCGCAACTGGCCGATGGTAAAGTAGGTACTATTCTGGATTATTCTGTAGAAGGGGAGGAAGAGGAACATGTATTCGATTTTACCTGTGCAGAGATTATCAGAACAGTAGACCGCGCTGCGGGAGATAAACGCGTTCCCATTACTGTATTTAAAATTACCGGGATTGCACGTTTCGCCCTGTTACAGAAAATTGATGCAAAACAGGAACTGACAGCTACAGAAAAAGCGGAATTTGAAAAAGTGAAAAAACGCTGCGAAAGAATCTGTCGTACTGCATTTGAGAAAAATGTACCGATCATGATTGATGCAGAAGAGACCTGGATTCAAAAAACGATAGATGAACTGGCTTTGGATATGATGATGCTTTTCAATAAAGAGAAGCTGATTGTATACAATACCTATCAAATGTACCGTCATGATAAACTGGCCGACTTAAAAGCAGACCATTTGGTAGCTCAGAAAGCAGGATTTATACTAGGTGCAAAAGTAGTTCGTGGTGCTTATATGGAAAAAGAGCGTAAAAGAGCCCTTGAAATGGGTTATCCTTCGCCCATTCAGCCAGATAAAAAATCTACCGATCAGGATTATGATGCAGCAATTACTTATTGTGTAGAGAACATCGCAGAAATAGGAATAGTTTGCGGTACCCATAATGAAAACAGCTGTGGTGTATTGGCAGCTTTGCTGGACCAGCATCAGATTGACCATAATCATCCCCATGTATACTTTTCACAATTGCTGGGCATGAGTGATAATCTGAGTTTTAATTTATCAGATTCTGGTTATAACGTAGCTAAGTATGTTCCTTACGGACCTGTTAAAGCTGTTATGCCATATCTTTTCAGAAGAGCGCAGGAAAATACTTCTATTGCCGGCCAGACCAGCAGAGAACTTGATCTGATTGAGCGCGAGAAAAAACGCAGAAACGCTTAAGATTAATGAAAGCTTACCCTTTGTGCGCGAGTGATCGCCACAGGGGGTAAGTTGTTATGATCTTCATCATAATTGATCAGTAATATATTTTGCCCGCTCTGCCAGAACAGCCTTTTGCCAGTCCCGGATTACTTTATTTTATAACTCAAAATTTTATAACATAAAAAAGCCGGCTTACATTGCTGTAAGCTGGCTTTCAATATAATAGGTGTGTTTGTTTGCTAATTAATGTTTTTGCTGTTGCATGGCTTGTGCGGCATCGATGCCTAAGCCGCTTGCAATAGCCATCCCGAGGCCTATATCTGCCCTAAACCAATGGCATAACTGCAGGTTAATGATCTGGTCTTTCTTAGGTCCGCTGATTCCGCTCATTGCACCGATAATGTTATTGATCAGATTTTTACGATCAGCATCAGTCATCACCTTACGGTATAAATCACCGGGCTGTGTATAATGGTCGTTATCTCCGGGGCCTTCATTTCTATCGTACCAATCAGCCGTACTTGAATCCAGTTCCTGAGCAGGTTCTTTATAACTTTCATCCGGAATAACATCACCAAAGCTATTCGGGAAGTAGTTTGGCTCATCATTTCCATTGTCATCAAAACGCATGGCACCATCACGATGATAGTTATTGGTCATAAACGGACAAGCGTTTACTGCTAATTGCTCATAATTTACACCCAGGCGGTGACGCGCGGCATCGGGGTAAGATAAAATACGACCCTGTAGCATTCTGTCTGGCGAAAAACCAATACCATCAACTTGATTGGTAGGGGCGAAGGCAGCCTGTTCCACATGTGCGAAATAGTTTTTAGGAATCTGGTTCAATTCAATTTCCCCTACTTCGATCAGTGGAAATTCACCATGCGGCCATACTTTAGATAAATCAAAAGGATTAAATTTAAAGGTTTGCGCTTCTTCCTCGGTCATCACCTGAATTTTTACAGTCCATTTAGGGAATTCGCCATTATCAATTGCGTCGACTAAATCGCGTTGCGAATGATCCATATCTTGTGTGCGCATCGCATCAGCCTCAGGACCAGTGAAATTTTTAATCCCCTGCTGGGTTTTGAAATGGAATTTCACCCACACCCGCTGATTTTCCGCATTGATCATAGAGAAAGTGTGACTGCCAAATCCATCCATATGACGGTAAGAGTAAGGTGTACCACGATCACTCATCAGGATCATGACCTGGTGCAGACTTTCAGGATTGAGCGACCAGAAATCCCACATCATTGTTGGGCTTTTCAGGTTTGTTCTTGGATCACGTTTCTGTGTGTGGATAAAATCGCTGAATTTTTTAGGGTCTTTGATAAAGAAAACTGGTGTGTTGTTACCTACAATATCCCAGTTGCCATCTTCAGTATATAATCTTAAAGCGAAACCACGTGGATCACGTTCAGAATCTGCACTTCCTTTTTCGCCACCAACGGTAGAGAAACGGAGGAAGATTTTGCATTCTTTACCAATTTCATTGAAGATTTTAGCTTTCGTATATTTTGATATATCGTGTGTTACTTTGAAAGTACCATAAGCACCTGTTCCTTTTGCATGCACTACGCGTTCAGGAATACGCTCCCGGTTAAAATGTGCCATTTTCTCGTGCAGTACAAAGTCCTGCAATAATAATGGGCCTCTGCTGCCTACTGATTGGGTGTTTTCATGCTCTGTATAAGGTCTGCCTGATGCAGTTGTTAACTTGCGGCTTGTTTTGTTGGTTTCTTCCATTGATTTGTGTGTTTTACTGCGATAAAAGTATACACTATTCAATGGGCGTCCAAACACCTATTTTCTATAACGATATAGAGAGAAACTATTAGTTATGTTAAAGCTATAACGATCAGCTATTTTACTTTAAAAGATTGCCTGCCCATCATCAGGTCGCCGAAAAATATAAAGTCGCAGGCCAGTGTTAAAATCGGGTATTTAAACGTTGAAGGTTTGTTTTTCTCAAAAAACAGGTGACCAATCCAGGCGAACACAGAACCAAATACCAGCATCAGTGCGAAAAAGATAAAGAGGTGAAAGAGCATCGCCGTAACGAAGCTCAGTCCCATTAATCCTATGCCTATGAAGTGTAAGGTTCTGTTTACTGTATTTTGATGCTCTGATAAATATACCGGATAAAATTCTGCAGGTGTAGCATATTTTTGATCCTGTATTTGATGATTGTTGTTCATTTATACAAATATACCGTTACTTTTTAAAAAGGTGCCCAGGTTTCTAGGGTTTTCTGTCATTAATAAGGTATGTAATCCGGCCTTTTTAGCGCCGATCAGGTGCTGCGGACTATCATCAATAAACAGTGTCTCTTCCGGGTTCAGGTTGTTTTCTTTAATGACCTGCTCAAATATCTCCACATTTGGCTTACGGAGCTGCATCAGTTGCGAGTAATAAGCCTTTTCAAAGAGGTGGTCATTGTTATCTACTTTGTACTCACTTTTCAGATAATCCATGATATAATCATAATGGATCTGATTTGTATTGCTCAATAAAAACGTGCGGTAATTCTTTTTAACGGCCAGCAAAATTTCATGTACATTTTCGGGCACGCCAATCAGCAGGCTATTCCATGCTGCATCAATTTCTTCATCAGTAAGTGCGGGATTGTTAGCTGCTTCCCTGATACCAGTCCGGAATGCTACTTTTGTAATTGCGCCTGTTTCCAGTTGATCGAACAAGCTGTGATGCCCTTTGTGGCCAAAGAACTCTTCAATATCAGGGATTCCCAATTGGGCGAATGATTGTTGCGCTATTCTAAAGTCGATTTCGAAAATGACATTTCCGTAATCGAATATGATGTTTTTAATGTTGTTCATCAGCAGGTTTTAAAATCTCTGCAAATATGGAATTTATGAGTCGCAAAATCTAATAGATTCTTTCAGTTTTAATTCTATACCATATTGAGTGGCCAATTATTAAAAATTAATGTATTAGCCAGTATTGGCACTTTAATAAGAAACTTGGTTGATCTTAATTTGGAATACTGCTGGAGAATTCACTACATTTAATATCCGGTTGGTAAAACAGTATAGCAGGCATGTTAAGCTGTTATAGTGAATTCAACCGCCGAGCTTACCAAATATTATAGCTGTTAATATCTACATAAAAATGGAGAGACGTTTTGCGATAAAACAAATTCTGATTCTGGCGGGCGGTTTAGCCCTCTTACCTTCCTGTTTAAGGGAGGCAGGAAAAGCATCGATAGTATTAAAAAATCTTGATATCGATCTTGATGATGAGAGATTACTGGGCGAGATTGCAGAAACTTTAATTCCGAAAACCACTACTCCAGGGGCTAAAGAACTCAATCTGCATCTTTTCGTATTGAAAATGGTAGACGATTGTGAGGAGGAAAAAGATCAGCAGCTGTTTTTAAAAGGACTGACTGCGTTTAAAGATTTTTCTAAGGATAAATTCTCGAAGTCTTTTGCTGATTTACAGGCTCCGCAGCGCAAAGAGCTCTTGTTATCGCTTGAGAAAGATGAAAAGCAGTCGGAGGAGTTAAAAGGTTTTTATAAAATCATGAAGAACAGAACAGTACAAGGTTACCTGAATTCAAAATATGTGATGACGAATCTGAATATTTATGAATTGGTACCCGGACGGTATAATGGTTATTTTCCCGTTAAATCTGCTTAATTAAATTAAACATGTCGAATATTAATATAGATGCTCAAAAGGCAAATACTTACGATGCCATTGTAATCGGTTCTGGTATCAGTGGCGGTTGGGCAGCAAAGGAATTCACCGAAAAAGGCTTGAAAACGCTTGTTTTAGAACGTGGGCGAAATGTAGAGCATATTAAGGATTATCCTACAACAAATAAGTTTCCTTATGAGTTTGAGCATAGGGGAGATCCGGCGCTGGCGATTAAAAAGGCCAATCCTATAGCCACGAGGTGTTATATCTTCAAAGAGGATGCGATGGATTTTGTGGTAAAGGACGCTGAACATCCTTATGTGCAGGAAAAGCCGTTCGACTGGATCAGGGGATATCAGGTTGGCGGAAAATCATTGCTGTGGGCAAGGCAGACACAACGCTGGAGCGACTTCGATTTCGAAGGACCGGCAAGGGACGATTTTGCGGTGGACTGGCCGATTCGCTACAAGGATATTGCACCATGGTATAGTTATGTAGAGAAATTTGCTGGTATTTCTGGTAATAACGACGGACTGGCAGAACTACCTGATGGTGAATTTTTACCAGCGTTTCCTTTAAATGCCGTGGAAGATTATTTTAAGGGTGTGGTAAAGGACAAGTTTTCCAGCAGGCATGTGATCAGTGCCCGTTGTGCACACCTTTCCAAACCCAAGCAAATCCATTTCGATCAGGGCAGGGCACAGTGTCAGAATAGAATTCTTTGTCAGCGGGGTTGTCCTTTTGGAGGATATTTCAGCAGTAATGCCACTACTTTGCCATGGGCAGCAAAAACAGGTAATCTAACGATGAAACCGTTTTCTGTGGTAGAATCTGTTATTTATGATGATAAAAAAGAGAAAGTTACTGGTGTAAGGGTAGTAGATGCGAATACGAAAGAGGTAACAGAATATTATGCGAAGGTGATTTTTGTGAATGCTGCGGCATTAAATACAAACCTGATCCTGCTGAATTCCAAATCTCAAAGGTTCCCGCAAGGTTTGGGAAATGATAATGGTCAGCTCGGCAAATTTGTCGCATTTCATAATTATAGCGCCCGCATCAGTGCAGAATATGATGGTTTAAAACAATTTACGACCGATGGCAGAAATCCTGCAGGCGGTGGTTATATGCCTCGTTTCAGGAATTTACTGAAACAGGAGACAAACTTCAAAAGAGGGTATGCGGCAGGATTTAGCGCATACAGATCAAGTGGTAAAGATATCTCCGGTTTAGTTGGTGAAGAGCTCAAAAATACATTGGTAGACCATACGCCGGGACCATGGAGAGTAGGGTCGCACATGATGGGAGAGACCATTCCTAAAGAAACAAACTTTGTTAGTCTTAGTCCGGATAAAAAAGATGCCTGGGGTGTTCCTTTGTTGAATATTTCCGTAGATTACGATGAGAATGATGTTTTGATGAAAAAAGATTACCTGGAGCAGATGACAGAGATGTTTACCGTTGCAGGGTTTAAAAATATCACGCCCAATGAATCTTCACAGGCTCCCGGACTGGATATCCATGAAATGGGCGGTGCAAGAATGGGACGCGATCCTAAAACCTCAATTCTTAATGAATGGAATCAATTGCATGCCAGTAAAAATGTGTTTGTAACTGATGGCGCTTGTATGACCTCTACATCGACGCAAAATCCTTCACTTACCTATATGGCACTAACCGCAAGAGCTGTCGATTATGCAGTGAAGGCAATGAAACGTAACGAGATATAAGCGCTTTAAAATTAGTCCGGCAAAGGGTTGGTTTTATAGGGCGGGAGGAATAATGATAATTTTATATACATGTAAATCAAAAGCCTAACGATTGTGGGACAAAGAAATTTTGCAGTATGAGAAAAAAGTCTTAACATTGCGCTTATAATCAAAAATGAGGGCCATTAGCTCAGTTGGTTAGAGTAGAAGACTCATAATCTTTTGGTCGATGGTTCGAGCCCATCATGGCCCACCCTAGCGGGCAAACACTTAAATAAGTCGTTTTCCCGCTTTTTTTTTACTCTCTAATCCATTGGAAGCCATGCAAATGATTGAAACGACTTCGTTGATCCTAGTTGTTCGATGTGGCGTTCCATCAAAACTTAATTTGTCTGGAAAGATCGAATGATTAATGAGGCCCGCGGTTCTTTTGGAACGATTAGCTTCTTACCACCCTCGGTAGTAATGTTTTTATAACCTACTAGGGCTGTAGACTGTATATTCCGGTCTGAGAAATCAAATTATAAAATATGATCTTTCTGGGATATTTATTTGGAAAACTTGTTCAATATTTTTAATGCTTTCTCGGTGTCGTTTCTATCCACAAAAATATGATCATGATAAAATGCGGCAACCACATTACAGCTTATTCCCGCATCAGAAAGTGCTTTAGAAAAAGCGGCAGTTAAGCCAACTGCATCTAAGGAAGAATGAACAGTTAGGGTAATCCAACTTGCAATAAAAAAATAGTTGAGTTTTAAATTGTCAGCCACTTCCTTTTTGAGGATAACCGTATTTCCTTCCTGTTCTTTAAAAAATAAGATTACATCATTGTGATCAACTTGAGTTGAAGGAGTAATTGTACAAAAAACATATTCGCCAATATTGAGCTGCGGCTTCATTGTTTTTAGCAATATACCCAAATCCTTTTCTCCGCTCATATTACAGTAGTAGCGTTTTTTATGATATTACTTAAACAAGTGATCCCTGTGAACCTGTCCCCATTCCTTTAAGCTATCCATGATGGATACGATGCTTTCAGTGTGCAAAGTCCATTTATATCTTATAGTTATTGGATAAGTAGGTGAAACTTCCCTAATGATCAACCCGTTCTCTTCCAGTATCTTAAGTTCTTTTGATAATATTCTTGGAGAGATGGTTTCAAGCGCATTTTGTATGGCCGTAAAACTTTCATTGCCGTATTTTATAACAACTAAAATTTGTATTCTCCATTTTGGCCCTAATATTTCGATTGAATCCCTGAGGGGATATAAACTATGTATGCATTCTTTGTACTTCAAATTGCATTCTTCTTCTGCCATACTTTGCTATCCTAAAGGTAAGTCCTATTCTTTTGATAGCAAATGTACACTATGTTTGTGGCTCATTAAACTTTTAAAATGAAAAATATTGGAATTATTGGAGCTGGGCAGATTGGATCTACCTTGGCTAGAAAATTTAGTACCTTAGGTTATAAGGTGAAAATTGCAAACTCACGGGGCGCGCATACTTTGAAGGAGCTTGCGGATGAGATAGCTGTACAAGCCGTGAATATCGATGAAGCCGTTAAAGCTGTCGATATGGTTATTATCTCTATCCCGCAAAAGAGTATTGAAGATTTGCCAGTTACGCTTTTTGCAAATAGTCCGGAGCAACTGATTATCGTAGACACCGGAAATTATTATCCTGGCAGAGATGGAAGAATTGAAGACCTGGAAACAGGACTTGTTGAAAGTCAATGGGTTTCTAATCATCTGCAGCGACCTGTACTTAAAGCATTTAATAGTATTGGAGTAAATTCTTTATCAGATAATGGAAAGCCATTTGGTGACTCAGAACGAATTGTTTTACCAGTTTCTGGAGATAACGACAAAGACAAAGCGGAGCTAATATCGCTTATTAATCAACTGGGCTTTGATGGAGTTGATGGTGGTACTTTAGGAGAATCTTGGAAGCAGCAGCCCGGAAGTGCAATATATTGCACTGATCACAATAAGCGGGAGTTGATCAGGTTATTTAAAATCACGGAGAAATCCAGACTTGCAGAATTGCGCGACAAAGGGCTTGAAATGGTTATGCAGGCAAAAGAGCCCATGAAAGAAGCAAGCTCTATATTGAGAAGCTTATATCCAGATTTCGAGTAGAATTTAATATATCGCATTACGATATTGACCTGGGTATATTTTTTTAACAAACGCTGTGCTTAGGTTTGCAGTGTCAAAATGAATTGACTTATAAGTTAATAGAAATGAAAGTTTTATTTATTACAATGGTAGCAAGTTTATTTGGAGTAATGGCTATAGCTCAAAGCAGCAAAAAGCCTACAATTATATTGGTACATGGTGCATGGTCAGATGTCCAGGCATGGAAAGCAGTAACACCATTATTAAAAGCTAAGGGTTTTAATGTTAAAGCAGTTAACCTTCCCGGCCACGGTAATGATAATACCCCCTTTACTACAATAACCCTGCAATCTTATGTAGCTGCTGTTAAAAAAGAAATTGGGACTAGCGAAAACGTAATACTTGTAGGGCACAGTATGGCGGGTATTGTCATCAGTCAGGTTGCTGAAGATCTGCCTGCACAGATTAATAAATTAGTTTATCTCGCTGCATATTTACCTGCGAATGGCCAAAGCCTGCTAGACCTTGCCAAGACTGATGCAGGAAGTCATGTTGGTAAATTTCTGCAGATTGATCAGACAACTGCTTCCGCTGGAATCGCTAAGGAAGGTGTAGTAGACATATTTGCTGCAGATGCAAGTAAAAGTATCCAGGAACAGTTTGCAAATGGCGTAAAGCCTGATCCCTTAGCTCCATTCGCTTCGTCTGTTAAATTAACAGATGCACGTTTTGGTTCAGTTCAAAAGGTTTATATTTATACAAAGAATGATCATGCCATTAGTTACCGTAAGCAGCAAGATATGGCTAAAGTTGGTCTGGTTAAAGTGGAGCACACGTTAACTAGCAGCCATACACCCTTTATATCGATACCACAAGAAGTTGCAGCTATTTTAATTAAAGAAGCCAAATAAAGCTTTTTGCCTGGTAATGAGCAAAACTACACAAAATTAGATGTCATGGTAGAATTAGAATTATTGAAAAATGCATTATTGAAGGCTGTAAATATGGATGCAAAGGCATTTAACTTATCGGTTCCTTATTGGAAATTAAAAGCCTATAAAAAAGGAGAATTTTACAATGAGTACCATAGTGTCTGCAAACATCTTGGCTTTATTTTACAAGGAGTTTTTCGTATCTACCGTTCCGACGAAGATACCGGCACTGAAAAGAATATGCTGTTTTTTTCGGAGGAAAAATTTGTGGCCTCCTATACAAGCTTTTTAAGTCAGGAGCCTTGTAATTACTATACGGCCTCGGTAGACACTTCATTAATCCTCTACATTCATATTGATAATTTGAACAAGCTTTACCGTGAATCGCATCAATGGGAGCGATTTGGCCGTTATATTGCTGAAACTGCGTTTCATCAGCTAATGGCAAATACAGAAGGCTTTTTGTTCAAATCTGCGGAGGAGCGGTATCAGGAGATGATCAAACAGCATCCGGAGATTTTCAATACCGTGCCACTTTATCATCTTGCCTCTTACCTGGGAATCAAAGCATCTTCCCTAAGCCGGATTAGAAAACGACTGGTTGGCAAGTAATCGTTTTTAAAGCAATTTTATTATTAAAATTTTAAATCCGCTCGTTTGGTCTACTATACGGGAGGGGATAACTATGCCTCTTTTTAATCATAATTAAACAAATATTTTGATGAATAAATCAACAAAACGTCCACTCGGAACAAACGAAAAAGTATTTTGGGTACTGGATCAAATAACTACCACACATTTTGCTGTTGTAGCTGAGTTAGATGGTAATTTAACAGATAACGCATGGCGACAAGCGCTGGATATCGCTCAGCAAAGACATCCTAATCTTTCGGTTCAGATCTCGGGAAATGAATACTCGAACTTGCACTTTAATCCTGTAGAAGATTGTAGCATCCCTTTGAGGGTTGTTTGGACACAAAATAGTGAAAGCTGGAATAGTGTATTGGAAGAAGAGCTCTCTATGCCGATAGATACCACCATCGCACCTTTAGCCCGAGCCGTATTAATTCAGCAACCTGGGAAATCTGTGTTTATGTTTATATCCAATCATTCTATTGGCGATGGCATGTCGGTAGCATTGGTAATCCGGGATATTTTAACTGTGTTATCTGGTAGAACCATAGAGAAACTATTGCCGCTGTCACCTCTCGACGAACTTGCAGGTGCAGCCCTAAAGGAAATAAAAAGCGAAAAGCCAGAGGGCTTTGAACAGGCTAAGAATAACTTAAAACCAAGGTTAAACGTAAATGTTGAACGTCTTAAGCTGTCCAGCATTCTCACCCAAAAATTGATTGAACGCGCCAAAATTGAAAAAACAACGGTGCATGGGGCTTTAAGTGCTGTTATTGTTCTGGCATTAAAAAGCAGAAATGATGCTGCTTTACAGGGAAAACCTGTACGCATCTTACATCCGCTCTCTGCACGCAGTACTTTAGGTCTTGGAGATGACTTTAGCCTTTTAAATAGCATTGTTACCCTCCCTTATCAGCCGTTACCTCAACAGACGTTTTGGGATTTTGCCAGAGAGGTTAGGCAAGGGATTGCTCCCACACAAAACCCAGACTGGGTAAGAGCAGATATCACTGCAACGCAAGGGCTTTTTAGTAATGAAATGGATATAACTGCAGTTGGAGATGCTTTGCGTCAGGGAACAGGACACGAAGTATTATTAACTAACCTGGGTCTAATCAATTTTGCATCTGATTTTGGAAATTTACAATTAAAGTCGCTATGGGGACCTATGGTGCTTACGGCACATCCATTTGCACAAACTATTGGCGTGGTAACCTTTAACGGTGAACTTACCCTTAGCCTTACTGGTTTAGTGCCATCACAATCCCTTTTAGAGGCAGTGGTTAAAATCGTTGAAAAGGTATGCAGTACGCAACGGGACCTGCAGACTGGTGATTTTTATTAGCTATTAATTATTTAAAATAACAATTATGAATAAGGGTTCTTCATCAAACGATGTAACAACTAAATGGAGCGTCGATGCTATACATAGCGATTTGTCTTTCAAAGTGAAACACTTGATGATAAGCATGGTTACGGGTTCCATAAAAACTTTTGATCTGGAAGTACATACTTCAGGTAATGATTTTGGTGAGGTTACTGACCTTCAATTAATAGCGGATCTGACATCGCTAACGACGAATCACGAACCCAGGGACGAGCACTTGAAATCTCAGGATTTCTTTGATGTGCTCAACTATCCGTTCCTGAAATTTCAAAGTATCCTTCTTGATAAACAGGGTATGAGTCCTCCATCATTATTGTCTGTCTATCGCAGAGATTTTAAACTGCATGGTATGCTAAATATTAAAGGGATTTCCAGATTTGTCATTTTAGATGGGGAATTTGGAGGGATTTCAGTAGCCCCAGGTCAACAAAAACGGGCAGGTTTTGCTATCAGAGGTAAGATAAGCAGAAAGGAATTTGGCCTGGTTTGGTCTGGGCTCTCAGACTCAGGGAAACTGATTTTGGCAGATGAAGTGGAGATTGTAGGGAACATTCAGTTGATTAAACAGATGCTATGAAAAAAATAGTAAAAGTAAAGTCAAAGAAAGACCTGGCTTCTTTCATTGATTTTCCACATGACCTGTATAAAAACGATCCACTGTATGTTCCTGAGCTTTTTATTGCTCAAAGAGACCTTTTAACAACGCACCCATTTCATCATCATTCTTCACTGCAGTGTTTTTTACTTTTTGATGGAAATCAAATCACTGGTAGGATTACTGCAATATTAAATAATAATCACAACCAGTTCAATGGCAAGCCTGATGGTTTTTTTGGCTTCTTTGATGTAATCAACGACTCCGAAAGCGCTAACCTATTAATTAGTGCTGCCGAAGAATGGTTAATAGAAAGAAATCTAAAAACCATTATAGGCCCGGTTAACTTCTCTACCAATGAATCCTGTGGGTTACTTGTGAAAGGATTTGATTCTCCTCCTGTAGTAATGATGCCTTATAACGCAGCTTACTACATGGATTTGCTGGAAGAAAATGGATTGATAAAAAAGGTAGACTTGATTGCCTGGAGATTTGAAGGTGATGCTTATGATGACAGGTCTGTGAAACTGCTTGACAGACTGGAAGAGCGTCTGAAAAGGAGTGAGATCACCATTCGAAAAATAAATATGAAGAATTTTAAAGCTGATGCTGAAAAACTTCGGGAAGTATATAATGGTGCATGGGACAAAAATATGGGGTTTGTGCCGTTGAATGAAGAAGAGTATAATTATCAGGCCAAGGACCTGAAAATGATACTCGATCCTGATTTCTGCTATTTAGCAGAGCAGCATGGTAAAATCATTGGATTTGGAGCAGCTATTCCAGATATAAATCAAATTCAGGCGAGTATGCCTAAAGGGAGATTGTTTCCAACCGGGATCTTTAAGCTGTTACTTGGCTTAAAGAAAGTGAATGGCATTAGAATTCTGTTGCTGGGAGTGGTTGAAGGTTACAGAAAGCTTGGAATTGAAGCCTGTATTTACGGAAATATCATCAGCACATATAAACGGAAAGGTTTTAAATATGCAGAAGCTTCATGGACGCTTGAACATAACCATCTGGTTAATAATGCGATCAAGGCTATACATGGCGTTCCGTACAAAACTTATAGAATATATGAAAAACAGCTTTAACAAGAAATATATGTTTGAAATATTAAATACTAATACTTGTTCAGAAAAATATATCGAAGTTGAAAATGGTGTTAAGTTGCACATTACAGATACAGGAACCGGTCAGCCTGTGGTACTGATACCTGGCTTACCAATGAGCGACGAAATATTTAAATTTACATACGACGCTTTAGTGGCAAATGGATATCGGGCTATCGGAATTACCTTAAGAGGCTTTGGTAAATCAGATAGCGCTCCACAGTACAACATAAACCTACATGCAAGGGATCTTCATGTTGTGTTGACAACCCTGGAGCTTGAAAATGTAACGTTGGCTGGTTATTCTTATGGCGGATCGATAGCGGCTTACTTTATTGCCCGATATAAGCCGAAAAATGTAATACAGCTAATTTTGATTAGCGCCAATGTACCATCATATATACAGAGGGACAACTATCCATATGGATTAAAGGAGGAAGCCTTTAATGAAGTCATCGCGTTGAGTCAAACAAACCTTAAAGAGATGGTAGATGTTTACGGTCCGCTTTTTCAGTTAGAAAAGGTATTTATGCCATTATTGCTTGGCAACTGGATTACGGGAATTAATTTGCAGGCAAGCCAGGAAGCGGTAACCCAAGGATTAATTATACTAAGAGAATTGGATCTTCGCCCTCTGCTTTCCCAAATTGAAATTCCTACGACAATATTTCATGATAAGAATGACAAGACAGTTCCTTTCGAACTTGCCGAGCAGACTCTCTTAGGTATAAAGAATTCAAAGCTGGTGACTTTTACTCAAGGTGGTCATTGGTTTATATTCACAGAAATACAAAAATTTAATGAGGAATTATTAAAGGCAATAACCATTTATCCCGGCACCTTCAAGACGCTACCGATCGTGGATTGAGGATGCGTAACCTCTCCATAGAATCGCTAAAAAATGTTCATTAATAAATTTTTGCATGAGCAAAATCTTAAAAATAATAAACCCGATGTTTAAAAATTATATTGTTACCTGTTTATTTTGTACTGTTTGTTGCTTGTCTTATGGACAGCAGGACCATAGCGCAAATCATAAAAATTATTTGTCAGATTTTCCCATTATCGACATGCATTTTCATTCTGATTGGTGGGGTGCACCTGAAGTGGAGGAGACCTTATCTGGCTTTAAATCCCAAAAGGATCGAAAAACTTATGTGAGTGAAAGCTTTAAATACTTGAAAAAGTATAATATTGTGAAGGCGGTTACCGATGGGGCGTTTTCACTCGAGTATCAAAAGATGGCGCCTGGTCAAATTATTCCTGCACACGGCAGTTATGGTACCTCTATAGATTCTCTTAGAAAATGGTTTAAAAACGGAAAATACAAAGTGATGGGCGAGTTTGAACCACAATATTCTGGCATATCTCCAGGTGACAAATCATTAGAACGTTATTATGCGCTGGCTGAAGAGCTAGATGTTCCTTTAGGGATCCATGTTGGATTAGGTCCCCCGGGAGCTCCTTATATCAAAGGGATGGAGAAGTATAGAATGAGCCTAAGTAATCCTTTACTATTAGAAGATGTATTAGTGAAGCATGCAAAAATGAGAGTCTATATTATGCATGGAGGATGGCCATTTTTAGATGAAATGGTTGGGCTCCTTTATGCACATCCTCAGGTGTATATAGACATTTCGGTGATCAATTGGGTACTGCCAAGAGCAGAGTTTCACCAATATCTTCGTCGCATTGTAGAGGCTGGATTTGGGGAGCGGATTATGTATGGATCTGATGAAATGCAATGGCCGCAGTCCATAGAGGTATCTGTAGAAAATATTTTATCAGCTCACTTTTTAACAAGGCAAGAAAAAGAAGACATTTTGTATAATAATGCTGCACGTTTTCTACGGTTGAGCAATGAAGAAATAAAAAAAGATAAAAGTGAATCCTTATCGGCGCAATAATATCCATACTTTCGCAAAGCTAAGATTTTATATATTCCAATAGTGCCTTGAAAGTTAACACCTTAATGATGATACGAGATTTAAAATTTAGCAGCATAATAATGATAGTTTTTATGCCTTTTGCGTTATTTGCTCAGGGGAGTTCTTATACTTTGAATGGAAAAGTTGGGCAATTGAAAGGGGCAATCAAAGTTTACCTCAGTTATTATATGGGAACGCAATACCTGATAGATTCGGCAACTGTATTGAATGGCAGCTTTAGCTTTACAGGAGTAATTGATCAGCCCATGCATGCGTACCTGGTAAGTAGTAAGCATGACATCATTACCCACAACTTAAAAGATAACTATATAGAATTTTATTTAGAACCCGGAATCATTAACCTTGAAGGAACAGATTCGCTTAAAAATGCAATAGTTAGCGCAGGAGTAGTGAACGAAGATTACAAAAAAATAAAAATAACATTAGCAGCTGTTCGGAAGGAAACCATCATATTGAATAACAGCTATAAAGAGGAAGTTAAAAAGGCGAAATCTGATAAAGTGAGCGACTATTTTGAACATAAAAAAGATTCGCTAGACAGGATAAAAAAGGCAATATCTCTAACGTTTATACAAGATAACCCTAATTCTATCATAAGTCTTTACACATTGGAAAATGTAGGAGGATTAATTCCTCTGGTTCAGGAAGTGGAACCGATTTTCAATTCACTATCCAACAGTGTTAGAACTTCCAAAGCGGGCGCGGAGTATGCTGCTAAGCTCTTCAAAATAAAGCAGACTTCCATTGGAGCCACCGCATTGGATTTTACAATGCCTGACAAATTCGGAAGGCTGGTGTGCCTGAATGGATTTAGAGGTAAATATGTCTTGCTGGATTTTTGGGCAAGCTGGTGTGCTCCATGCCGGGCTGAAAATCCAAATCTTGTCAAGGCTTATTATAAATACAAAAAGTACAATTTTACTATTTTAAGTGTATCACTTGATGAATATGAAGCAAAAAACAAATGGCTTAAGGCCATTGTAAATGACCATCTTACCTGGACGCAAGTATCTGATTTTAAAGGATGGAAAAATAAAGCTGCCCAATTGTATGCCATTGAAACAATTCCACAAAATTTCCTTATTGCGCCTGATGGAAAGATCGTAGCTAAAAATATAAGTGGAGAGGATCTGGAAGATATTTTGGCAAAGTTGTTAAGGTAGTACGTGCTTTTCTCTAACTACGCACACATATCCAGTTCTGATAATGTTTACTTACTAATCAATTGTATCTATCACAATCCCCTTAATGCGGCTATTATATCTACTTAAACCATCAATTTTTTTAGCAGACCGGCGATTAAATGTAAATCCGATAGGAAATGGTTCGAGAAGTGCGCAGGTGGGTCCACACACCCTCTTTACAGTCCGTAAAGAGGGTTTTGTAGATGAATATTTGTCGATCTTGATAACCATTTAAAGGCTGTCTTATGATTTGAAACCTTGTATCTTGTCCATTGTTGCAGAACAATGAATAAGGCGGGTTGTTAATTGCGCTATATTACAAAATCGGTATAAAATAATCTACAATACACTTTTTCTTAATGAAAGGGCTATGGGTGATTTATTCATTTATTCTAAGCAGTTATTATACCGCATTAAAAAACTCAAATAAATTTACATTACTTGCAATATTCAGTTTCTTTCTTAATCTATATCTCCCAACTTCTACACCCCTGGGAGATATTTTCATTAGTGTAGCTATTTCTTTAGTAGAAAGATTCATTTTAAGATAGGCAGATAAGCGTAGCTCAGTGCTGGTTATGGATGGAAATTTGTCTTTCAAATGTTTGATGAAATCTACATGTACTCTATCGAAATGGACAGAGAACTGTTCCCAACTGTCATCAGATTTTTCTTCGGCATTAAGCAGCCTGATGATTTTGTTAAAGTCAGCGGTTTGGCTATCATCCTTAAGTTCATTCTTAAGCTTGAATAGTTCATTCTTGATCTTGGACATCATATCTGCCTTTTGTACCAAATGCATGGTGTTAGAAGCTAATTCCGAGTTTTTTGTTTCAATTTCAAGTTCTAACTTTTCATTTTTGAGATTGATGATTTCCTTTTCAGACTTATCCATCTCCAATTGATGCATATATTTGATATGCTCCTGTTCCTTTTGAAAAGCAATCTGTTGGTTCATGATTTTTCTTTGTTGCCTTTTGTACACCAGATAAATAATGCTGAAGAAAATTAAGCTATACACCAGGTAGGCCACACTGCTTTGGTACCAGGGCGGCAGAATATCAAACTCATAAGTGGCTGCGGACGATTCGTTGCCCAGGTTATCCTGTGTTTTTACCATGAAGGTATAATGCCCCGCTGGTAGATTGGTGTAGTCCTTTTCTGTCTTTTTGTCGAGCGCCGACCATGTCTCATCAAATCCTTTCAGGTGACAGCTATAGAAAGTATTTTCCTTGTTCCTGTTAATGGTAGACGAATATTCGAAGTGAAAAGAATTCCAGCCATGTTTAATTTTGGGCACTTCCTTCTGTTTCGAATTTTCATTTACATGGCCAAAGTAACCGCTAAACAATCCTATATCTGATTTTCCGAAAGCTTTAACCAAACTGATGCGCACTTGCTGTTTACCTGCATTAGCTAAATATTTTTCGTAATTGATATGGTAGAATCCCTTTTGTGCACCTACAAATAAATTGTTTTTGTCGACACAATAGATGTTTTCGAAACCACCTAAAGTTTTTCCATTTAGCTCCGGGATGTAGAGCAGTTTGTAAGTTTTACCATTGTACTGCGCTACACCAAGTTTCTTTTCTTCAATAAACCAGATATTACCCTGAGCATCTTCTTTAAGATATCTCACATACTTTTTGCCAAAAACAGGTGCAAAATAGCTCGAAATTTCAAAACTGTCTTTCCGGGCATTATACTCATAAACACCTTTTTCAGTAGCTGCCACAATTCTATTTTTAACCTGGTAAACGTGGTTATTAAAGGTAGATGGCAAGCCTTTTTTATCTGTATAAAGTGTTACACTTTTGGTGTGCATATTTGTCAACGCTATTTTATAAACCCCCTTATAAGGATGAGAAACCCAAACGTTATTCTTTCCATCACTTACGACAAACCGGGCAGACTCGCTAAAATTGGCAATATTCCCAGCTAGCCTAAATGTATGATTAACGTAATTTAAAATAGAAATACCATTATAGTTGCCGGCAAGCACGGTCGGTTGCGTGGTATTTGTTTGGTGATAACTTAAAAAATTCCAATAGCCTTGTCCAATGGAAATGGGTTGAGTTCCCTTTCCAGTCAATTCAAAAGCACCTTCGTGCCTGGCTAATAATAATTTCCCATTAACGATGTTCATTCCCCAGGCCTGTCCGTTAGCGTTGGGTACGGTAGCAAAATTATTTTGGGTTGTGCTGATATCTATTTCACCAGATAGAGGAAGACTGTAAAAACCATTCGACAAACCTGCATAAAAGGTATGGTTGTAGATGATAGCCGTATGGCCTGCAGCATTGTCGAAGATGGCTGGATTGATGTGTTTGATGGCATTATTGTTCGCAATAAAGCTGATTCCATCTGCAAGGCCCAGCCAAATGTTCTTATTGCTGTCTTTAAAGACACTGATGATGGCATTGTTTTGTAATCCGGAGCCTTTAGAAATATGATAAATTAATTTCCCGCGGGTATCCATCAGGTAACAGCCGTTGTAAAGTGTGGCTATAGCAATTGAATGATCATCTATTTTGCGTGCACTACTAATGTTTAAGATCTTTGCGGCAGATTTTAGCGGAGTAATTTTTCCACCCTGAATGGTATGTAAGCCATGTGCAAACGAACTAATTAAAATGGTATCTTTTCCAAATTGGGAAATGGAACTTACCATGAAATCGTAAGGAATAGTACCCGTTAAAAGAGGCAGCCAATTATTCCCTGAAAGCTTTAATAGCCCTTTATCTTTTTCATGAGCAATAATGGTATTGTTGGCCATACCCATGTAAAGCCACTTCGTTTTTGTTTCTAAAACAGTGATTTTTTCGTTTTGCCATTTAAAAATGTTGTTTTCTGCACGGAAAAATATGGCGTTTCCAATGCTTTGCACATTCCATATGTCAGCAAATGACTGATGCTTTTTGGGTATTTTTTCTTTCAGGCTCGTAAAAATCAGCTTTCCGTTTTTGTCAGGAGAGAAGAAACCAAAGTCGCCCTGACCTCCGGCATATAGTTTTTTATCGAAACCTATTTTGATAGACCTTACTATTGTCTTGTTAGGTAATGGATATATTTTCCACCGGCTGCCATCAAACGTAAGTACCCCTTCATTATTTGCAAAGTACATGACACCGTTACGATCTTGTTGGATATCCCAATTGTGAGTTCCGGCATTATAAGTAGTATTGTCGTAATTTACAATATCTGGCATTCCTATAGGATTTTGTGCAAAAACCGGTAGGCTTAGAGAAAAAAGGAGTAGGTAAAATATCTGGCTTTTCATTATCAAAATAAAAGTAGGCAAAATCTTTCTATCTGCAAATGTAGTAGGTCTAAACTAGCTCTTACGCCATTTTAAGCGGTTTTGATGTAGTTTTGTAGGGGTTGGAAATTTGGAAGATCGCGGGTTTTAAGGATAATTTTGCCTCAAATCCATTAACCAAATATTCAAATCTTATGAATTACAAATTGTGCGTAAGGCAATGTTGTCTTCCGCTGGTCTTACTCTTTTCTCTTTTAGGCTTTAGCTGTAAAAAAGAAGATTATGCCAGCAAATTAGGTACCTCTGCAAAGGCCTCTTTTAAAGTGACCCAGGTACCAGGTAAATTAAATACTTATCTTTTAGAAAGTACTTCCCAGGATGCTTATCGTTACCAATGGGATTTTGGCTTAAATGAAGGCCTTAAATCCGGCGGTTCATCTATTGAAGCCTATTTTATTTCTAAGGGAACCTATAATGTGAAATTATATGCTTACGGCAAAGGTGGCTATGATATAGCTACTCAACCAGTAGTGGTTGACCAGGATGATTTTACACCAACTTTGAATAGTGAAAATTTTAAGTTATTAACTGCTCATGCATGGAAATTAGACGGGGGTTCCGCTGCGCCGGTTATTGTAGGTACGGAAGGTAATCCATCTGAATATTTTGGAGGCGGATCATTGGCTACCTGTCAGTTAGATGACGATTACACCTTCTCATTTGCAAATAATGCCTTTAAAGTTGTTTATAATGCACATGGTGCAACTTTTAACGGTGGAAATGTAGAACCTAACTACAACTGCGGTAGCGACAGATCTTATGAATCTGCTTTTACATTTAGTACAGCAGTGGAAGGAGCAGGCATTGCTACGATCACTATTCCCAATACGCCGCCAAACAGATTTATTGGTGTAACCGATGTTTCTTCTAACAATTACCGGATTATTTCTATCACGGCAAATGAAATGGTATTACGCTCTGGAAAAGTAAATGAGGCGGTACATACGATGCGTTTTGTGAAAAAATAAGCAGCTATTTTATTATTTAATTCAAGCCAAATATACATATGAAAAGAATTCGACTATTAATTGTAATACTGATTTGTTCAGTTGCCTTGTCAGAGGCATATGCCCAAAGCATCACCGTCTCCGGGGTGGTTAAGGACAAAACAGGAAAAGAAATTCCGGGTGTTTCGGTAACTATTAAAGGAACAACAAAAGGTGTTTCTACCCTAGCAGATGGTAAATATTCCATCACAGTACCGAAAGCTGGTACCGCCGTAGTATTCTCATTTATTGGGATGACCAGTCAGGAAATTATGGTGACCAGATCGGAAGTAGTTAACATTATCATGAATGATGCCGCTAACAACTTAGATGACGTTGTGGTCGTAGGTTTTGGTACACAGAAAAGAAGTAATGTAACCGGCTCTGTTTCTACCGTAAACAACAAGCAATTGGTGCAAACTCCTGTTGGCGATCTGAGTAATGCCTTAGCTGGTCGTTCGCCGGGGGTGATTACGAAACAACCTTCCGGAGAGCCAGGTGCCGATGGTACGCAAATTTTCATCAGAGGTAACTCTACTTTTGGTGGTGGCAGCATGGAACCTTTGTTTGTAATTGATGGTGTGGTTCGCACCGGACGTGATTTCGGACAGATGGATCCTAATGAAATCGAAAGCGTAAGCATCTTAAAAGATGCTTCTTCGGCGGCAATTTTCGGGGTTAAAGGTGCGAACGGTGTAGTTTTAGTCACCACTAAGCGCGGTAAAGCCGGACAGATGAGTGCAAATTATTCATTCAATTATGGTTTCTCAAAAGTAACCAGGTTACCAAATGCTTTGGGTTCTTACGAATACGCAACATTATTCAACGAAGCGAAGTTAAACGACAATCCTTTAGCTACGCCCGAATATTCCCTGGAGCGTTTGGAGTCTTTTAGAAATGGATCAAACCCTGATGCAGACCCGAACACAGACTGGATGGATTTAGTGCTGGGAGGTACTGCACCAAGAAGGCAGCACAACCTGTCACTTTCTGGTGGCAGCGAAAAAATCAAATACTTCACCTCCTTTGGCTATCTTAATGAAGATGGTTTGTATAAATCATTGAATTATAATAGATACAATGTTAGAAGTAACATCGATATCCAGGCCACTTCTACGACCAAAATCTCTGTCGACTTATCTGGAAGGGTAGAGAACAAGCAGTCTCCGCCAGCAAGTGTAGATAATATTTTTGAGCATACCATGCGTAATCCGCCAGTGCAACCAGCAAGATTTTCTAACGGATTACTGGCTGCACCGGGTGTATATCCCAATCCCCTGGCTTTAATTAGCGAAGAAAGCGGCTACAACAGGAATAATGCGAATTTCTTTATGAGCAACTTTCAGGTTGTACAACAAATCCCGGGCGTAGAAGGACTGTCTGTTAAAGGTGTCCTGGCGTTTGATAAAAACTTCAATTCCAATAAAACCTGGAACCAGTGGGTACCGCTTTATGTAAGAAATAACGATGGCACCTACGCGATCAATGCAGAGTCTAAATCATCACTTTCAAAAGGATATGGTGAAGGTCAGAGTACGGAATTACAGGGGCATATCAATTACGACAGAAGGTTTGGAAAACATGGTATTTCCGCTTTAGCATTGGTATTGCAAAAACAAAATCAGGGCACCGGAATTTATGCAGCCAGAAATTCTTACGAAAGTTCAGCGTTGCAAATTTTGAATTTCGGCCCGGCGCTGAATGAAGTATTAAGCGATGGTGAAGACAAAACGGCTTTGCGTAGTGCAGCGTTCCGTATCAACTACGATTTTGATGGCAAATACCTTTTTCAAGCGAGTTTAAGAAGAGATGAGTCGGAAAACTTTGCTCCAAAAGAAAGAGTGGGTTATTTTCCTGCCTTTTCTGCCGGGTGGTTACTGACCAGGGAAAGTTTCATGCAAAATGTAAAGTTTGTAGATTTCTTAAAACTGAAAGCGTCTTACGGAACATTGGGCAGTGATCGTATCCCTAGTCGCTTTGGTTACTATAACCGTTACAACCTGGTGCCTAATGTTTATCCTTTTGGTGGCACCTTCGTTACTGGTTTAACACCAGGTGCAATTGCCAATGAAAATCTAACCTGGGAGACCTCAATCAAAATGGATGCAGGTATCGAAGCTAAATTATTCAAAAATCAATTGAGCGTAGACGTAACCGTTTTTAAAGAAAGAAGGAAAGATATCCTGGCAACCAGAGCATTGTCGGTTCCATTGAGTTTTGGGGCGGCTTTACCGAGCGAAAACTTCGGTATTGTAGACAATAAAGGTTTAGAGTTGGTTTTAAACCACAACAAGCAATTGTCTGAAAATTTCTCTTACTTCATTGGTGGTAACTTCACCTATGCAAAAAATAAAATCGTAGAGGCTGCAGAGGCATCAAATATTCCAGACTACAGGCGTATCACGGGAAGACCGAACGGAGGAATTTATGGTTACAAAGCAATAGGTATTTTTAGAGATGAAGCAGATTATGCAGGTTCAGCAAAACATACTGCGTATTTAAATTCTACCGGGCCTGGTGATATCAAATATCAGGATGTTAATGGTGACGGCATCATCAATGACGATGATATCACGTATTTGGGAAATGGTTCATTGCCACAAATCCTTTACGGTATCAGTGGCGGTGTAAATTATAAAGGCTTCGAGCTGAACTTCTTATTTCAGGGAGCGGCACAGTCTCAGCAATTGTTTACTCAAAATGCCGCCTGGGCCTTCCATAATGGTGGTCGTGTAAATGCGGAATGGTTAGACAGATGGACACCAGACCGTCCTGATGCACCGCTTCCACGTTTAAGCTTGAACACTAATGGTAATAATTATTTGGTAAGTAGTTTCTGGGTTCAAAACTCCAGCTATTTGCGCCTAAAGAATGTGGAGTTTGCTTATACGATTAAAAATAAGTTGTTGTCAAAGATTGGCGCTAAAAATTTGAGGCTATATGCTCAAGGTCAAAACTTATTTACCGTTACCGATCTGATCAATCTGGATCCTGAAAACACTAATGGTATAGGTAGGTATTACCCTCAGCAAAAGACTTACACTTTTGGAGTTAATGTACAGTTCTAATAACCAATCGTTGAAATAAATATAAAAGAAAAGACATGATTAAAAGAAATAAATGGTTGGTTTGCGTAATGGTGTTTACGTTGGCAACTTCCTCCTGCAAAAAAAACCTGTTGGATATCAAACCGATAGATTTCGTATCGGATGCTGCCGTTTTTCAGGATATTGCCCTTACAACTCAATTTGTGAACGATATCTATGGCACCATGGTAAGTGGTTTCGAACGTCGTGATTTTGGTTACGATCAGGATTGGGCACGTGGTTTTGCTAACTTAGATATGATGACAGATGATATTGAAGGACATAACGATTTACCTATGAACAGGGTTCAGGCAGGTGATCTGAACTCACAATTTTCAATGGGTACACAGCTGTGGGCTGTCAATTATTCTTTAATTAGAAAGGCTAATACTTTATTAGCCCGTATAGATGGTGTACCAACTACCAATACAGATTTAAAAAATCGCCTGAAAGCAGAAACTAAATTTTTAAGAGCCTTTGCTTACGCGGATTTGGTAAAATCCTTTGGTGGAGTACCTTTGATCATAGCAGAACAAAATGTAAATGACGATCTGCAAGTTCCCAGAAACACTTACGATGAGTGTGTGGCTTTTATTATCAAAGAATGTGATGAAGCTGCTGCGGTATTAGCACCAACGTATCCGGATGCAGATTTAGGCAGAGCTACAAAAGGTGCAGCATTAGCTTTAAAAGCCAGGGTATTACTCTATCATGCCAGCGCGCTGAACAACCCTTCCAACGCAGCTTCAAGGTGGGATGACGCTGCAAAAGCAGCTAAGGAGGTCATCAACATGTCTCCTGCTGTATACAGTTTGCATCCGGATTATTACCAGTTATTTATGACGAAAACTGGAAACAGGGAGGTGATTTTTGCTAAAAAATTCGGACGCCCTAACCGTACACATCAAAGTGCCTGGATGTTACACATGAGTTTTACCCCAACAGGCTGGGGTGGCTGGGGTGCTTTCCATGCTACGCAAAACCTGGTAGATGCATTTGAAATGAGAACAACAGGCTTACGTCCTGATGAAGCTGGTTCTGGTTATGATCCACAAAATCCGTATGCAAACCGCGATACCCGCCTGGATAAAGCAATGTTAATGAATGGTTCGCAATTCAAAGGTATCACAGTAGAAACTTTCCAAAGTGCAGATCTGAATGTTTTTCCTGATGGTAATGCGAATAGTCGTACCAATGGAGACAGAACCAAAACAGGTTACGGCCTCCGTAAATTTATTGACGAAAAAAATATGACTTCCGATGCGGTATACCAGGGTGGTGATAATGATTGGATTTACATGCGTTATGCTGAAGTGCTATTAAACTATGCTGAAGCGAAAAACGAGTTCAGCGGTCCGGATGGAACTGTTTACGATGCCTTAGATGAGGTACGAAGAAGAGGAGGTTTGCCACCTTTAAGCAGAAGTTTTTCTCAGGGAGATTTGCGTACCAAGATTCGTAACGAGCGCCGGGTAGAACTTTGTTTCGAAGAGCACCGTGTATATGATGTCAGACGCTGGAAAACAGGAATGACTTACTTTAATCAGCCTGTTTACCGAATGAACATCATTAAAAATGCAAACGCTACCCTGACATACAGCAAAGTTGTGTTGGAAAACAGGGTGTTTAAAGAAAGCTATAATCTTTTTCCGATTCCTCAAATTGAAATAGAGAGAAATGGAAAACTAACGCCAAATCCTTAATAGAAACCATCTGCTCATCCCTTATTTTTTCAAGGGATGAGCAGATCAAGATTAAAAACACTTATGCAGAAAATATTCTATGGAGCTATGGCCATGTGCGCAACAATTTGCAGCCACCTGTTTGCGGTAGACACGTTGCCAACTGGCGAAAAACTTCAGCCCATTAAAGTAGAAGTTAAAAGAACTGAAAAAGGATTTGAGCTATTGCGCGGAGGCAAACCTTACTTTGTCAGGGGTGCTGGCGGAAGTTCTTACTTTCATAGAGTGGCAGCAAATGGCGGCAACTCTATACGTACCTGGGGTACCAATGGCGCTAAAGGGATTTTAGATTCTGCACAGCAAAATGGCCTTACTGTGATGATGGGGCTATGGGTAGCTCCGGAACGTCATGGTTTTAATTATGATGATGCTGCTGCGGTAAGAAAGCAATTCGAGAGAGCGAAAGCAGATGTGTTGAAGTATAAAGATCATCCGGCGATGTTAAGCTGGGGAATTGGTAACGAGTTAAATCTTTCCTACTCAAATCCGAACGTCTGGAAGGCGGTTAATGATATCGCAAAGATGATTCATGAATTGGACCCCAATCACCCTGCTACTACTGTACTTGCCGGAATTAATAAGAAAGAGATCGATCATATTCATGCGAGTGCTAAAGATCTGGATTTCCTGTCTATTAATATTTATGCCGAGCTGGATGTACTGCCTGCAATGATTAAATCGACGGGTTGGACTGGCCCATATATGGTGACCGAATGGGGACCCACAGGTCACTGGGAAGGCTTACAAACCGAATGGAATGCGCCTGTAGAAGAAACCAGCAGTGAAAAAGCCGCTGTTTACAAAAGCAGATATAATTATTCTGTGGAGAGAGATAAGGCGAATTGTCTGGGCTCGTATGTATTTTTATGGGGACAGAAACAAGAGCGAACACCAACATGGTATGGTCTTTTTACAGCCAAAGGCGAAGAAAGTGAAGTGATAGATGTGATGAAGTATCTCTGGAGTGGAGCGTATCCTAAAAACAGAGCGCCCCATGTTTACGGTTTTACGTTAAATAGCAAAAGAGCAAATCAAAGCGTTTACCTTAAGCCCGGGGCGACATATAATGCAGAAGTAGATGCTTTTGATCCCAATAACGATACGTTAATTTATCACTGGGAATTGTTGCCGGAAGCCACGAAGGTAGGCGAAGGTGGCGATCATGAAGATAAACCAGAAACAGTGAAAATGGCATACAAGGAGATAGGTAAAGGTAAAATTAGCCTCACTGCTCCTAAAGCTTCAGGTGCTTATCGTTTATTTGTCTATGTTGCTGATGGCAAAAATAAAGTTGCTACAGCGAATATTCCGTTTTACATAAAATAAAGCCGGCGAAATGAAAAAACATACCTTTTTTAAAAACACGCTGCTGATATTGACTTTACTGATGCTTAATATAAGCTGTAAGAAGGAAGCAAATGCAACAGCGCCTACCGATCTTCAATTGGCAGTTCATATCAGCGATGATGGTTCGGGCAAAGTAGATTTTGTTGCCATTGCGAATAATGCAGAGCGCTATCTGTTCTCATTTGGGCAAGGCAGCAATGAAAGTATCAGGTCTGCCGATGGTAAGGCTTACACCATTTATGCGGAAAGTGGAACTTATACAGTGAAAGTCATCGCTTACGCTGCTGATAAATCAATTGAAATCACAAAGCAAATTACCGTTGATAAAAATGAAGTGATCGATAATGCAGGTTACTTCTCGCCGGAAAGTTATCCGGGAATGACCCTGGTTTGGCGAGATGAATTTAACGGCAGTGCGCTGGATCCTAAGTTTTGGAACTTCGAAGAGGGGAACGGTACCGAAGGTTGGGGTAACCGGGAGTTACAATACTACCGTAAAGAAAATACCAGGGTGCATAGTGGTTACCTGACCATTACTGCGAAAAAAGAATCTTTTGGTGGCAAGGAATATACATCATCCAGATTAACAACAGAAGCAAAAAAAGACTTCTTGTATGGTCGTATCGATTTCAGAGCAAAATTACCTAAAGGACAGGGTATTTGGCCGGCATTTTGGGCTTTAGGTTCAAATATCCGGACTATGCCCTGGCCATTCTCCGGTGAAATCGACATTATGGAAATGGTAGGCGGTGGTCCCGGAAAAGATAACACCGTTCACGGAACAGTACATTATGAAGATGGCGGACATAAATACATCGGTGGCTCTTCAACGCTAACATCTGGAGATTTTTTTGATAAATTTCATGTGTTTTCTTTAGTATGGACGGAGACGTCTTTGAAATGGTATGTAGACAATGTGGAGTTTTATACATTTGATACCACAGGAGCCAGCAAAGACGAATTCAGACGTTCTTACTTCCTGCTCATTAATCTTGCCGTTGGCGGAAACTGGCCGGGTGCTCCTAATGAAAGTACTGTATTCCCACAAAAGTATATTGTAGATTATGTCCGGGTTTTTCAATAAGGAAACATACCGTTAATAATCTAAGAAATATCCGGCAATTTTACATTGCTTTTCCAATTCGTGACGCAGTGCGTCACGAATTGAGTTGGACTCATTATAGAATTATAAGCCGTCTTGAAACTGAAAGTCTGAGAAATCAATATGTCATTCATGCAATTGAATCAGGATGGAATCTGATCTTTGATGATTGTTTCATTAGTTGCCATTGCAATATAGTTTGACGTATCAAAAAAATTGGGCTCATCCGGATGCACCTTTGTTAAATAATTTTCTGATGCGAAGAAGGTGTTGAAGTCCTCAAAAGAGTCAAACGAGATCTCTACTACAGCATCATATAAGGGCTTGGGAAAACCTTCAGCTACTATAGGGTGGTTCACTACATACTTTTTAACGTAAAGTTCTGTCTCAGGGATGGAACAGAATAAAGGAGCGTGGTGATTTTTGTGATAATCCACAAATTCTTCAGCGCTCAGGTGTGGTAGTTTGTTTACTAAAAATGTAAATTTGATCATTGTCTTTATTTATAATTTGAGACAAACTTATTTCATTACTTACATTACAGCAAGTACGCACAAATTTGTGCTTATTTGCTTTGACAATTGATTGACTAAGCAATGTATAAAAAGAAAATTCCTATCAGGACGGATTGTGGTCTGCACGTATTTAAGGAACTTTTGAATGGAAAGTGGAAACTGATGCTGATCTATTACATTTCAGACGGGGTGAAAAGGCCTGGCGCGTTGCAGAAGAAAATTGTTGCCGATAGGCGGGTAATGACCAGGCAATTAGATGAATTGGTCAAAGATGGGTTCGTAGATAAAATCTCTTTCGATACTAAAATTCCTAAAGTTGAATATCAGTTAACTGCTCTGGGAATTAGTCTGCTGCCTTTGATAATCAGCCTGGAGAAATGGGGCGAAAATAACAGAGCTGTTTTGGAGGAATCCCTCAGTGAAAAACAATAATCGAATGAGCAATATGCCAACATAGTGTAATTGTAGTATTGAATTTAAATGGTTCGATAGATGCTTAGCTATCGGCTACATACCTGGCTTCAGTCTATAGGGTTGAACTGGTCTGAACCTGCAGACAAATGGGATCTTATGACTAAATATCGTCATGAAATTTCAGGTTTGATCGTGTATGACTCTGCGCAACCGCATACGATTAATCTGGCCACCATGTTTGCAAAAAACAAAGGTGCACTGATTGCCTCGCCTTTATTGTTATCCAAGTTAACTTCTTCTGCGTATAACTTTCCTGTCCTGCTTGATTTGCGGGGGAAATTTAGCAGCAAACTGGAAGTTTATCAGTCACTATATGATATATACTGGCCACAACTTGATCATCGTCTGTTAATTGGACTAAACCCTAATGCGCATAAAGCAGCCCTGCGTGAATATGCCGCGGCCCTGGGTGCAGCAGTAATATGGCTCAATCCTAAAGTAGCTGGTGAAAGAGAATTGTTGAACAACTTTCTATCTGCAATGTCACCTGGGCGGCGGACTTACTATTTATAATAACAGTTTGCCCGGGATGGCACTTGCCTGTCACTACTGTACAAATGAGCAAGCGATGAAAGATCATATTGCTCGTGCTTCCGGTGGTTGGAACAGAACTTCACCACGTTTCATGATTATCCAGGCACAGCCCTGGACTAATATATCGCCAACAAGCTTTAAGAATGTAGCTAACTCACTTAATGAAGATTATATAGTCGTTCGTCCCGATCATCTTTTTCAGCTGATTCGTGAGGAAAATGGGATTTCAACGAATCCCGACAAATGAAGCATAGAAAGCGGCATTGTCGCTTTCTATGCTTAGATAATGAAAAATGATGTTATAAATTATTTTGTTGCGTAGGTCAGGTAACCACCATCCACAACGATCTCAGTTCCTGTAATAAAACTTGCCGCATCCGAAGCCAGGAATAATACTGTTTTTGCCACTTCATCAGGATCACCAATTCTTTGCAGCGCTGTAGCACCTGCTAAATACGCTTTTGCCTCCTCAGGAACGGCTCCTTCTAAACCAGGGGTCAAAATAGGTCCAGGGCTAACAATGTTTACACGGATTTTTCTGCTTGCAAGCTCGTTTGCTGCAATTTTGGCAATCTTATTCAATGCTCCTTTAGTCGCAGCATATACGCTGGATCCCGAGTTTGAAGCTGTGGCAACTGTGGAAGAGGTGAATACTACCGCTGCTCCATCTGCCAGGTGAGGAAGTAATTTTTGCAATGTGAAGAAATGTCCCTTCACATTGGTGTTAAATTGCGCGTCAAAATTTGCCTCAGTTACGTTTGCAATTGGCTCGAATGTCGCAATTCCTGCATTCAGGAACAGGACATCTAATTTGTTTCCAGTTTCTGCAACTGCTTTTTCAAGAATTGAAATGTCTTCGAGTTTTGAAGTGTCTGATACCACAGTAAACAATTTCGGGTTGTTTACCTCTGTGGTTGCTTTTTCCAGATTGCTCGCATTTCTTCCTGTAATCCATACGTTTGCGCCTGCGCTGATAAATGCTTTTGCTGTTGCCAGTCCTATTCCGGTAGTTCCACCTGTAATAACAACGTTTTTATTTGTAAAGTCCATGATTATTTTTTTATGTTTATGGTACAAAGTTAGAATAGGTAAAGTTATTTAGGTTACTTTGTAACGAAAAGTAACAGTAACTTTTGAGTAACCAAGTAACTTATGACTGAAAACGAATGCCAATTAGGGCACAAGAAAGAGATCATGGCTGTCCACGATGCGATGGACGTTTTGAATGGGAAATGGAAAATTTCTATTATTTCCTCCATTTGTTATTATAATAAAAGGAGATTCTCTGACATATTGAATGATATACCGGGAATATCAAATAAAATGCTGAGTCAGGAATTGAAGGACCTGGAGATCAACAAACTGGTACAGAGAACTGTATTAGATACTCAGCCTATTTCTGTTCAATATCAATTAACGGAATATGGAATAACTTTACGAACCATCATCAATAATCTGGCTGAATGGGGAATAGAGCACCGTAAAGTAATTAGCGGTAAATCATAAAAATGCTAAAGTTTGATCTGCGATTAAGTCCTATTTGGCCTCCCGGATACAAAAGCTACTTCTTACTATTGTAAAACCGGTTTGATAGTAGCTCAAAGTATCGGTAATGAGCATTTAAAACTTACGCTATGGAAATCACTGGTTTCTCTGCTTATTTGCGATCGTTAGTGCTTCTTTTTCTTTTGTCCATTGGATTAAGTTCCTGCTATTCTGTAAGATTGGTGAGTAGAGATGGTATTCCTGAGCCGGATCTTACCAATGATGATCAGGATTTCTACAGAAACAAGAAAGTCTTTGTTGTAGATACTACAATTAACCTGAAGGCTACAGCAGGTTCCTATAGCCTGATACGTAACTGCGGCCCTTCGGGCTTTTATGCTGTGGAATATCGTGTAAACCTGGGCCACCTTCTGCTCAGTGGCGTAACGCTGGGCCGTACGCGAAAAGTTAATGTGAAATACGTTCGTTTAAAGGAGGATAATTGACGATGGCAAAGACAACCAGCATCCCAATAGAATGGTGGAATAACCTCCATGAAAATGGACCATGGAAATCACGTCTGTTTCATCATACTGCCCTTGCCGCTAAGGCAGATATGCCTTTAGCGCTCGATCGTTATAACGACGCTGCGGCAGAAATACAAAGGCTGATTGCGGCTGCATCAGATAAAAATGAAGGCTTCAGAGCCATAGGTTCCAGGTGGTCTCTGTCTGATATTGCGCACCATAGTGATCAAATGCAGAGCAATCAGCTGATGAACATAAAAATTTCTGTTGCTCTTCAGGACCTGCATCCGGATACGACTTTAGTAGCTGAAAACCTTTTTTTTGTGGAGTGTGGAAATGTGATTAAAGAAATTCATAATTTTTTAAACGACCATGGGAAGTCGTTAAAAACCAGCGGCGCAAGTAACGGACAAACTATTGCGGGTTGCATATCGACAGGAGTGCATGGGTCGGCTTTGGATGTGGGGTCTGTACAGGATGGTGTTGTAGGCTTAAACCTCATTACAGGTCCCCGGCCTGAAGACAGAATTTATCTGGAACGCTCTGGCCGACCCGCATTATCTGATGGGTTTGCATTGAAGTTACAGTCCAGAGTGTTAAGAAATGATGCGTTGTTTTATGCGGCATTGGTTTCTCTGGGTGCTTTCGGGTTTATACATGGGATAGTGATTGAGGCAGAAGACCGCTTTTTATTGAAACGATATGTGAAGCGTATAAACAAAGAAGAAGCCCTGAAATTGGCGTCTTCACTCGATTTTGCTAACTCTTCCTTTAAAATTGCCGGCGAAACTGACGCAAATGGTAGAGGACTCCGGCCATTTCATTACAAGGTTTTTATTAATCCATATGTTGATGATCCTGACTATGTGGTGGAGCTGATGTATAAGAAACCTTATCAGCCCGGTTATCCTGATCCTATACCCGGCATTAAAACTGCGCTGTATAAAGATCTGATCCATTTGTTTATCAGTATTGCTGTAAAGTGGAAAAACAGTATTCCTAAATTGATCCATATCCTGCAGAGCTCTATTTTACCGCCAGTAGATGAAGAGCTCACAGGGATGCTGAGTGAGATGTTTTATGATGCAGGTTATCAGGGGCCGGCATTTGCCTGTTCAGTGGGGGTTGATCATGTCAATTCGCCAAAGGCACTTGGTCTTCTGGTTAAGTTGGCGAGAGAGGAGGGACCGATTCCTGGCATTTATGCCATGCGTTTTGTAAAGCAATCAGAGGCAACACTAGCATTCACAAAGTTTCCGGTTACCTGCATGCTGGAGATTGACGGCATCAACTGGGATGCGAAGGGACAGGGTATGATTAGTCTGGAGCAGTTTTGTACCCGAATGATAGAAGTTTTGCAGGAGAATGGGATTCCATTCTCCTTACACTGGGGAAAAAATGCTGATTGGGGCTTCCCGGGATTGGTAAAACATATGTTTGGGGATCGGGTGGAGGAATGGAAAACCGAGCGGAAAAAATTGCTGAGCCCTGAAATGGAATTGCTGTTTGCTAATGGCTTTTTAGAGGTTGCAGATTTAATTTAAGGTCTGAACATGATAGCTTTGAAAATATTTTTTAATCTAAGACAACCTCTTGGGTATAATTTAAAAAATACCAAAGCTCTTTGAGATTTTTGCCTTAAAGCCTACTTTTGTTCAAGTCTGAATACATATGAAAAAAATCTTATTGGCCTCGTTTTTATTAATTGCAGCACTATCAGGTTATGCACAAACCTACCAACCTGTTACCAGTAAAAACAAAACCTATCTTGCAACACTCCAAGGACTCAGCTTTACTTACAAAGACGGAATGATTACCATAAAAAATAATGGCAGGTATAATTTGAGCATTGTGAGTATCAATGCCTCTTCTAAAGTGGACAGCACCCTATTTGGAATTGCTTTATTTGACGATGGACTGGAGAGAGGACAGACGCTTAAAGCTAATGTTTATTTTACTTCTATTGCTGTAGGAAATAGCCATGAGCTCTCATTAAAAGAAATTGATCAAAAGAATCTGGTATTTTCCTTTGATAAAGCCATCAGGGAGCAACGTTAGATCAAAAAATCCTTTTTAAAGACCGGATTTAATTATTATCTATAGGAGCAATCTTATCTGTGGCGACTCTAAGCTTAGCTCCCCAATCGCTCAATTGCAGCCAGATAGGGATAAGTTCTTGTGCAATGTCGCTAAGCTCATAGTCAACCTTTAATGGAACTTCAGCATAAACAGTCCGTTTCAGCAATCCATCTTTTTCAAGTTCACGAAGCTGCAGTGTCAGCATCCTTTCACTAATATTTGGAATCAGCTTCCTGATTTCACCGAACCTTAGCTTTCCATGTTCAAGTTTGCATAAAATCAGTAATTTCCATCGTCCACCTATTTTGCACACAGCAAAGGTCAGGTCACAGCCCTCCGTGATGCACTTTTGATTCACCATATTAGTCGAATTCTCTTTTCTCTTTCCCATCACTTACAAATTTGTTAGTCCCGAACAATTGACTGTACAGCCCGCAAAAGTAACGACTGGCTGATACATTTGCAGTTCATTTTTGATTATTAATAAAATAACATAACAGATAATTATGAAAAAATATGCCTACATCGGGTGTCTCGGATTTATTGGAGTGATTACTACAGAATTTGGTGTGATCGGTATTTTGCCACAAATAGCAACATATTATAAAATAGATATTGATCAGGCGGGATACCTGCTCAGTGCCTTTGCCTTGATTATTGCATTAACCGGACCTTTTATGACCTTACTGGCTTCCGGGTTTGACCGTAAAAAGGTAATGCTGACAGCCATTTCTATATTCGCTATTACAGGGCTGGTATCTTCATTCTCTCCTCCATTCTGGCTTTTAATGCTGGTGAGGATTTTGCCGGCATTCCTCCAGCCTGTTTATATTGCCACGGCATTATCTGTAGCGGTTTCAGGATCAGACAAAAAAAATGAGAATGGGTTGATGAGTATTGTCTTTAGCGGAGTGGCTATTGCAATGGTGACAACGGTTCCTTTTGCGACCTATTTAGCAAGCTTATGGTCGTGGGAATATTCATTTTTCGTTCAGTTTATAGTAAGTCTCCTCGCTTTAACGGGTATCTATTTTGTTCTGCCATCTATGCCTGTAAAAGAGAAAAAATCATTTGGCAGTGAGTTGAAAGTATTTGGGAAACCTACTTTTGTGATCAGTATAGCAATGAACTTCTTTATGATCGTAGCCTGGTTTTCAACTTATAGTTACTTTGCAGAGTACCTGAATAAGGCGAAAGGCATGGATAATACGATGGTAAGTTATATGCTGCTGGTATTTGGCATAATGGGAGTGCTGTCTAACTGGGTTGCAGGTAAAATGCTGAACAGGAATGTGGCTAAAACTACTGCTTTTTTTCTCTCCGGAACGATATTAATTCCCATCCTGCTTCATTTTTCAGATGGAAATACCGTCTCCACTTTTATAGTGATAGCGATCTGGGGTTTTCTCTATTCTCCAAGCTTTCTGAATGCATCTACTTATATGATTTCCGCTGTGCCAGAGTCGCTGGAATTTGCAAATAGTCTGGCTACTTCTTTTGGCAATCTGGGAGTTACCCTGGGTACTACTCTGGGTGGCTGGATGATCATGTCGAAAGGGGTAGGGTATAACCCCTGGATAGGATTGGTTTTTGGTCTGCTGGCTTTTGCAATGATTGGCTGGAGAGGTTTTTTAGAGAGAAAAACACCGGTATGTTGCGGATCTTTTTAGAATAATCTGCTACTATTCTTTGATAAGCGATCATGGCGCAACGCTATCTGGTGCTTTCTAAAGTGTAAATAAAACTATCAGCTTTGTAATAACCAATATTATACTCTATCGGACGCTCTTCCTGATCGTACACAAATCGTTTTCGAAACAGTATAGGACTGCCAACTGGTACTGATAGTTTTTTCGCGACCAATTCTACTGCCCCGGTGGCCATTATTTCTTCTTTTGATAAGGTGGCAATAATGCCATGTTCCTGTTCTAAAAGTTCGTATAATGGCCTTTTAAAATCATCATCCGGTGTCAGTCCCACGCGTGGATGAAAATAAGAAACAAAAAATACAAAGGGCTCTTCAGGTCGCCCTCTAACTCTTTCCATTTTTAATACGGGCTGATCCTGAGCGATATTAAAAAAGGCAGCCAGCTTTATATCTGGTAGTTCCCAGGAAACATGCAATTCGAAGTTTTTGATGGGAATACCCCTTAGTTTCATCTCCTGCGAAAAGCTCAGCCAGTTGTTAGATTTCGAACTGACGGCTCCCTGTGCCACCTTGGTACCGGCCTTTTTCTTTCGGATAAGTAATCCTTCCAATACCAGTTTATTAATTGCAATTCTCAGGGTAGTACGGGATATAGACAACATGTTAGCAAGAGCAACCTCATTGGGAATATTTTTTCCGTTTTGGTATTGCTCTTCTGTAATCAGTTGCCGCAGCAGATTTTCGGCCTGTGTGTGCAGGGGTACAGTGCTTGTATGGTCTATACTATAGTGCATGATGATGTTTGGTACAAACATAATGAAATTTGTTTAATCCTTATATGTGTATACATTATAACTCGATAAGTGTTGCATGACAGCTTATGGCTAGTTGATGGGCTGAAATTATTGCATAATTTTATTTTTCATTCTATTATTTATTTTATATGTTTGTACATAATAACCGAATATTTACCAGACTAGCTATAATTTGCTGTCAATCGTTTACAATGATTCGCACAAATAATGAGCTGATGCATGAATAAATTATATGAGCGAAAAATTATTATCATATTCCCTTGATACGGAAACGAGGCTGCGCAAAACCGCCCAGTACCTGATGCCTCCTCAACTCACCAAATCGTCAGTACAAGAGGATGATTATGATATCTATCCGGTATTGACCCTGGGCGAGGACAAAATTTTTAACGGTTATCACTCCCTGACAGACTGGATCATTTCGCAAAAGAATGTAGTGATCGATGGCTATGTGGGGGTATTCTGGGAAAAGATACAACAGGAAATCAATACTTGTCTCCAGCAAAAGGGGCTGACTGCAAATTGGATCCGTACTGTAGATTTTTTACTGGAAAGTGCAGTTATTGATCATCTTATTGCACCATTTCTGGGAGAAGAAAATGCGGTATGGGGAACAAAATGTACGCTGACACTTGCAGATCTGTATCAGACTGAAAATTTAGCTGCCGCAGTTCCTGAACCGGATGCAGCTATTAATATCATCATCGGTACCGGGGCAGCGCTAGCCAACTGGGAGGCAGCTTTGTTGTATGTAGACCTGCCAAAAAATGAACTTCAGTTCAGGATGAGGGCAGGGGCGATAAATAACTTAGGTGCTCTAAGGCTTGAAGCGCATTCCAGAATGTATAAACGTTTCTATTTTGTGGATTGGGTATTACTTAATAAGCACAAAAAAGCAATCTTAAATCAGATTGCTGTAGTTGCCGACGGACAATGGCCAGACCAGATCAATTGGATGTTCAATGCTGACCTGGTTAAGGGATTAAATCAAATCAGCAGTTCGGTAATTCGTGTACGGCCCTGGTTTGAGCCGGGCGCATGGGGCGGTCAATGGATCAAAAGCAAGATCAAACAATTAAATAACGAGGTAGTAAATTACGCCTGGTCATTTGAATTGATTGTTCCGGAGAATGGTTTAGTGTTTGAAAGTGATGGTAACCTGCTGGAAGTTTCTTTTGATACACTGATGTTTCACAACCAGCAGCAGGTATTAGGGAAACATGCCTCTGTTTATGGGGATGAATTTCCTATTCGCTTCGACTTTCTGGATACTTTTAACGGCGGAAACCTTTCTATCCAATGTCATCCTCAGTTAAAGTATATTCAGGAAAACTTCGGTGAAACGATCACCCAAGATGAAACCTATTATATTTTGGATGGTGAACCGGAAGCCACTGTTTACCTGGGTTTCCAGGACAATATTGATCCGGCAGCTTTTAAATCTGCCCTGGAGCAAAGTCAGCTGCAGGGAAAGGAAATTGAGATCACTGATTATGTACAAGAATTTCCTGCACAAAAGCATGATTTATTCCTTATCCCGAATGGTACGGTGCACAGTGCAGGCAAAGGTAATCTGGTACTGGAAATCAGTGCTACGCCTTATATTTTTACCTTTAAAATGTACGATTGGTTAAGGCTAGACCTTGAAGGTAATCCGAGGCCTATCAATATTGATCATGCTTTTCATAATCTTGATTTTACGCGTAAAGGTGCTGTAGTAAAAGAGGAGCTCATAGCTAAGCCAACTGTGATTGAGCAGGGTGATGACTGGCAGATTATTCATCTGCCTACACATGCAGCACATTTCTATGATATACACCGGCTGGAATTTGACGGTCAAATTGAGGTAGATACAGAGCAGTGCTGTCATGTGCTGATGTTAGTGGAGGGTGAGTCTCTGTGTATTGAAACTGCAGACGGCACCCGGCAAGTTTACGCCTATGCCGAGACCTTCGTTGTGCCCGCAGCCGCAAAGTCTTACCAGTTAACTAACCTGGGTACAGGTCGTGCCAGGGTGATTAAAGCATTCTTAAAATACGCTGATGAATACTGAAATAAACCCTATACAGCCTGTCCGTAAAAGCACTGTTTACCTCTACCTGGTTTGTTTAGTCGCAGCCCTTGGAGGATTCCTTTTTGGTTTCGATACTGCCGTTATTTCCGGCACGATCAGCCTGGTAAAAAACGATTTTGGCCTGGATGCAGTCAGTGAAGGCTGGTTCGTCAGCTGTGCATTGCTGGGCTGCATCATTGGCGTAAGTTGCTCAGGTAAACTGAGTGACCATTACGGTCGTAAAATTGTGCTGATCATTTCCGCAATTTTATTCCTGGCCTCGGCCATTGGCTGTATGTTATCAGCCTCCTTTACCGCCCTGATTATCTTTCGGCTGATCGGCGGACTGGGAATAGGCGTGGCCTCTATGGTATCACCTTTATATATTTCTGAGTTTGCGCCCTCGCGCCTGAGGGGCATGATGGTTTCTCTTTATCAGCTGGCACTTACTATTGGTATTGTGGTCGCTTATTTTACCAACGCCTGGCTGGTTGATCATACAGCTGTGCATTATACTGCTGAGGGGATGACCAGAATATTTACTACCGAGGTATGGCGCGCCATGCTGGGTCTCGGTGCTTTGCCTTCCGCTGTATTTTTATTGAGCCTGTTGCTGGTGCCGGAATCTCCAAGATGGTTACTGCTCAAAGGAAAACAGCAACAGGCAATGGCCATCCTGGTAAAGATAGACGGACCGGAAGCTGCGCAACATGAAATCGGGGAATTCCGCGAACAGGGCGATCAGGATATGACTTCCCTAAAAGAGTTGTTTAAGCCCGTTTACCGTAAAGCATTATGGATAGGTTTATTGTTGCCCTTCCTTTCACAGGTTTGCGGGATCAATGCTGTGATCTATTATGGCCCCCGTATATTGGAACAGGCAGGTTTTACCTTAAACAACGCACTGGGCGGGCAAGTCACCATTGGCCTGGTTAATGTGGTTTTCACCTTCGTCGCTATCTTTACCGTAGATAAATGGGGCAGAAGGCCGCTCTTGCTGGTCGGGGTGTCCGGTGCTGTGGTTTCCCTTCTGACCATCGGTGTCTTGTTCGCTTTAGGTATCACTTCTGGTCCCTGGATCCTGCTCTTTATCCTGGCTTTTATCGCCTGCTTCGCTTTTTCTTTTGGGCCGGTATGCTGGGTAGTGGTGGGAGAGATTTTTCCCAACGCCATCAGGGGTAAAGCAATGGCTTTGGCTACCTTGTCATTATGGGTGGGCAATTTCCTGGTAGGGCAACTTACGCCGCTGATGTTAGATGGCATTGGATCATCCTGGACCTTCTGGCTTTTTGCGCTTTGCTGTTCTCCGGCACTATGGCTTACCTGGAAAGTCATACCAGAAACCAAAGGGCGATCGCTCGAAGATATCGAAGCGCACTGGGAAAATGTATATAAACGAACTTACCGGATACCACTGAAAAACAGCAACCGGTAAATAATGATACAACATATGAAATTAAAGTTTAAGATCGGATTTGTCCTGTTAACAGCTGCTGTGGCCTCCTGCAAAGCGCAGCACGCGGATATACTGCGTTATGTAGACCCTAATATTGGTACTGCCCATAGCCGTTGGTTCTTTTATACTCCCGCAGCTGTACCTTACGGTATGGCAAAATTAGCTCCTTCAACGAATGGGCATTATGGCAACCCTTCAGGCTGGGAAGCTGTAGGTTATGATACGCGACAAAACTCTATCGAGGGTTTTGTTCATTTCCATGAATGGCAGGTTGGCGGGGTGAGTTATATGCCTACGACCGGTGAACTGAAAGTGAAGCCTGGCGATCTGGATAAAGCAGGCAGCGGCTACCGATCGGCATTCAACCGCAAAAATGAAGTTGCGGAACCAGGTTACTATAAAGTCTTACTCGATGATTATGGCATAACTGCCGAACTGACGGCTACTAAACGCGTTGGCTTCCAGCGCTACCACTTCCCTAAGAACGAGCAGTCGCATATTATACTGGATATTGGTAATACCCAGGGGGAGAGCGGGGAAGTAACCGATGCCAGTATCCGGATGATCGATGATACACACTTTGAAGGTTTTGTATTTACCTACCCCAAATATGTTAAAATATACGATCCCGCAGGAAAAGTAGCATTATTCTTTTATGGCGAACTCAATAAAAAACCGCTTAACGTAACTGCATTCACTGCGAAGTCCCTTCAACCACAGAGCAAAAGTGCCAGGGGAGCAGGTGCAGGTCTGGCCCTCAATTATCAGACGGAGGAAAATGAAACTATTGAAATAAAAACAGGACTTTCCTATACCTCTGCGGCTAATGCAAAAGCAAACTTTATGGCAGAGGCGCAGAACTTAACTTTTGAGCAAGCTAAAATCAATGCGCAGCAAATCTGGCAGCAGGAGTTGAGTAAAATCAGCGTAGAAGGCCGTAATGATCAGGACAAAAGAAAATTCTATACCGGTCTTTTTCATGCCCTGCTGGGCAGGGGGATTGCCAGTGATGCAGATGGAAGTTATCCGAAACATGCAGGAGCCATCGGGCATTTGCATGAACAAAAAGACAATCAGCTTAAAGCGGAATTTATCAATACCGACGCGATATGGGGTGGATACTGGAACATTACCCAGCTTTGGGCGCTGAGTTATCCGGAATGGTATGGCAGCTTTGTCAATACTCAACTGCAATTGTACAAAGACCGTGGCTGGTTTGGAGACGGCATTGCCAATAGTCACTATGTTTCCGGAGTAGGAACCAATTTTGTTGGCCTCGCCATTGCTGCTGCATATAATTCCGGGATCCGCAATTACGATGTAAATCTGGCTTACGAAGCCGTTAAAGCCAATGACCTGAATTATAAAAACCGGATAGTGGGTGCGGGAAAATTAGATACCAAAGCTTTCCTGCAATACGGTTATGTACCACATCTGGAACAAGAAGGTCGCGATTTTATCACTGATTCTACCGGCTCTAACTTTTCGGGTTCCCATACGCTGGAATATAGCTTTAGTGCTTTTGCTACTGCACAGATGGCGAAAGCAATGGGTAAAACTCAGGACTATCAACGGCTCATAAAGTATTCAAACGGCTGGCGTGCATTATTGAATCCAAAAAATAAACTTATCCAGCCAAAACATGCAGACGGGAGTTTTGTCGATAAATTTGATCCATACCAGCCATGGCGCGGATTTCAGGAAGGGAATGCTGTTCAGTATACTTTCTATGTGCCACAAAATCCCGCTGGCCTGGTCCAGGCCCTTGGTAAAGATAATTTCAATAAAAAGCTTGATAGCATCTTTACGGTGTCAGAAAAACTTGGCTTTGGTGGGGGCAAAACAATTGATGCCTTTGCGGGGATTAATGCGATTTACAACCATGGTAACCAGCCCAACCTGCACATCAGCTGGTTATTTAACTTCTCAGGTCAGCCCTGGTTAACACAGAAATGGACCCGGTTAATTGCGCAGGACTTTTACGGCACGGAGCCTATTCATGGTTATGGCTATGGACAAGATGAAGATCAGGGGCAACTGGGTTCATGGTATGTAATGAATGCACTTGGACTATTTGATGTAAAGGGGCTTACTGATGCTAAACCCATCATCCAGTTGGGCAGTCCGTTATTTGATAAAGCTACGATCACTTTAGGTAACAAGAAAAACTTAATAATAGTCACCAGAAATAACTCTGCCTCGAACTTGTATGTACAATCCGCATCTTTTAATGGAAAGACATTAAACAACTGCTGGTTATACCGTGAGGAGTTAATGAAAGGTGGCAAGCTTGTCTTCATTATGGGAAATCAGCCTAATAAAAATTGGGGAACCATTATGCCACCTCCTTCTGTACAGTAATCATATGTATTTGTGAAATAGAACAATGGGACACTTAACTTGTTGACACTTAACAAACAGAATCTGATATGAAATCATTTAAATCAATACTTCTCGCCCTTCTGGTAGGCACGCTTTTTAGCTGCTCTAATCCGGATTTTGCCTATAATGAAAGTGCATCAGCAGTTTTTCTGAGCGAAATGAAAAGTATAGATGAACTGCAGCAGTCCTTTTCAGATTCTGGCAGAATTTTTCACCTGGCATCTGGTGATCAGGTAGCGCTGAAGGCCAAGGCAGAAAGTATTGAAAATACTGCACAGCAGGATATACAGTATCTGAACGGTTTGAAACCAAGTGTGGCCGCGAAAGAATTTCATCAGGCGGTGAATTCTTATTTTAGTAAAATTGAGCATTATGGGAAAACAGCACAAGCACTCTTGTCTGCTGATTTGAACAAAAGAAAAACGATTTATCTTGAGCTAATGAATGAGTACGAGGTGCTGAACAGGATGCCGGACCGGACTTTAGAAATTCAAAAAGAATATCTAGACAAGGTAGGTCTTGATGCTAAATAGCTATTAATACGCCAGATTTAACGATTTTGACTTTCCTCAAACGTAGGGCCGTACAGACCAGGTACTTTATTCCCTGTAGCGCGGAGGTAAACAATCAATTCACCGCGATGGTGGTAAATATGATTAAATAAAAATCCGCGGGTCACTCTACTTCTTTTCATTGGACCCAACACCACCTGACCACCCGCTTTCATTGTCCAATCGTCTTCTAATTTATCCGCTGTGAGGGATTTTAATGCAGCTCTTGCCTGCTCCACATTATTTTCAAAAAGATCCAGGGTAGCTTTGATGTTACCCGGATCACCCACCTTAAGCGGATCAGTAGCCATATCGTAGACATCTTTAGTCAGGGTTCCCACGTACCAGTAATAAATGGTAGCAATGTGCTGAGTAAGCTGACCCATTGTCCAGGAGGTTTCTGATGGTTTGTAAGCCAGATCTTTTTCTGGTACCATCTGCAGTAGCTTGCGTGTGCTACTTACTTCATGTTCGAATTCTTCAATTAAATATTTCAGTATCATAACACTATTTTTTTGAATATAACAAAAGATGCAAAAGTAAAGTTTGTTAAATCTAATTGTCTGTGTTCCGTATTAATTTCAAGTTGTCACGGTTAGCAGGTAACAGACTGAAAAGGTAGGCTAAAATAAAATGTAGAGCCCTGACCATAAATGCTTTCTACCCAGATTTTACCATTGTGGCGATGAATGATCTCTGCACTAAGATACAGTCCGATACCGAAACCAGAGATGTTCGGCATTGCTGAGTTGTCTACTCTATAGTAACGTTCAAAAAGTCGCTCCTTATCGTCCGGCTTAATACCGATCCCCTTATCTTTGATACTAATTACAATTGTATCTTTTATTAATGCAGACGAGAGCTCAATCTGTTGCCCTATGGCAGAATATTTTAGCGCATTAGTCAGCAGGTTATTCACTACCTGACCTATCTTATTGCGGTCTCCACGAATGAAAACAGGTTCTTTTTGCTCAAAGATGATAGGATGAGAAGAGGTTGTAATTCTGAGTTCGGATGTTACTTCTGCGATGAGTTCTTCTATATCAAAACTTTGAATAGCTAACTGAATTTTACCTGCTTCCAGACTTGATAGATTCAGAAATCCGTTGATCATGGTTGTCATTTTATTTACCTGATTCCCGGCTTTATCAAGGGCCAGTGCAGCGAAGCTATCTTCAACCATTTTGCCCTGGAGGAGTTGTATGTATCCCTTCAAAGAGGTAAGCGGAGTTTTCAGCTCGTGGCTCACCATACCGATAAAGTCGTTTTTCCTTTGCTCGTCCTGTTTACCCTCTGTGATATCCTGTAAAGTTCCATTCAAACTTAGCGGTTGCTGTTCCTGGTCAAATGTCGCTTTGCCTTTGGCTCTCACTATGCGTGAAATTTTGGTCTTAGGATTGACAATCGTATATACGATATCGTAATTATTTTCCGATGAATAGGTGAGTGCCGTTTCAATAGCAGAAATTACCTTGTGCCGATCAGTTTCCGCAATGACATCCGTTGCCAGTTTGAGGTCTATCTTCTCATCCGGTTGTAATCCGAACCATGACTTCAATAAATTATTCCCTGAAAATAAATTCGTAGCCGGATCATAGTAAAAAGTGCCCAGCTCACCGGCTTCAATAGCCAGGTTCAGCATGTCCTGCGCACGCATTACTTCATGCTGCGTTCTGATCTTATCTGTAATTTCATCCAGAATCACCATCACTCCGGTCACTTCGCCATTAGCGTTCCTGATAGGTTGATAAATGGAGTTTACATAGGCCTCGCGCAATTCGCCCTGATCATAAAGCATTACCCTGAATTCATTATTGGTACGGGTTATACCGGTATTGTAAACATCATCAAGCCATTGATAAACTGGCTGACCTTTCAGTTCCGGCCTGGCGATATGGTGAGGTTTGCCTACTACGTCCTCTTCCCGTCGTCCCCAGATGCTGAGGATGCTTTTGTTGGCCATTTCAATAGTATGCTCAGGCCCGCTGAATATACCTATTCCTACTGGTGCCTGTTCAAAGATACTTCGAATACGATCTTCACTTTCTGTTAACCTGTCGTTCGATAGCCTGAGTTGTGATTGCGTTTCGGCCAGTTCTTCATTCGTAGAACGCATTTCCTCAAGCATTGATTCCTGCTCCTCATTAATTGCAGAAAGATTTTCATTTAATTGTTGTTCATAAATCTCTTTTTTCTGTAGCAGTTCCCATGCCTTCTTCCGGTCGGTTACATCCGTTGCGGTGTTGATAATGGCATAAGTCTGACCTGTAACATCTGGTACAGGGCGATATTCAAAATCAAAGTATTTTTGGATCAGAGTCCCGTTAAAATCGATATTGGCGAGCGTATCTTTAGCGATGTAAGGTACTCCGCTTTTCCATACTTCTTTTAGGATAGGAATAAAGGGCTCAAATTCGGGAGCAGCTGCTAAAAGAGGGTAACCAATGATGTTGTCCTGCTTATTCCAAAGGTTCAGCATAGCGTTATTAATAAACCCAATATGCATTTCTCCACTGGTAAAAATAACAGTTGCCTCCTTTGATTGAGCAAATATCTTCAGGTATTGATCTGCAGTGAATAGGTGGTTACGATCAGTCATTGGTTTAATTACGGAATTCAAAGATATAAAGATTGTATGAGGTTTAAAGGAAGATAGTGTCTGACAAATCTGTGATTTACTTAGTTATCCCGCCTCAGCCCGCCATTAATATTTAATAAATTCCTTTCCAAATATTGATGTTTTTTAACTGCAATGTGATTTGCTTAATTTAACTGCTGGCTTTTATAGCTGCATACCTGGTGATTGAAATGAAATCATTGATCATTTATTCATTTTATCAAGATATATACAGCCGTTTTGCGCATAATTCAAAATCGTATTCATATTTTGCAGCCCTACTAATGAAATAAATATGGCTTCAGGTTTTTTTGCGATTTTAGATGATATAGCTGCTTTAATGGATGATGTTGCGGTTGCAGCAAAAGTTGCCACAAGAAAAACGGCTGGAATACTGGGGGATGATTTGGCTGTGAATGCAGAAAAAGCCACCGGTTTTCTGTCTTCCCGCGAGTTACCCGTACTGTGGGCAATTACAAAAGGTTCTTTACTCAACAAGGTTATCATTGTTCCGATCGCATTATTGCTAAATGCTTTTTTTCCTGTCGCTATTAAATTTATATTGATTTTAGGGGGATTTTACCTGGCCTATGAAGGGGTTGAAAAGATCGTTGAATATTTGTTTCACCGGCCAAAGGAAGGTCATGAGGTAGTCGAAGAAATTAAACAGTCCGATAGTGATGCAGAAAAAGCAAAGATCAAATCAGCTGTAACGACGGACTTCATTCTGTCTGTAGAGATTGTGATTATCGCATTGGGAACTGCTTTAGAAAGCAGTCTGACCATTCAGATCATCACGGTTTCAGTGGTTGCATTACTGGCGACGATTGGTGTTTATGGTATCGTAGCCATTATTGTCAGGATGGATGATACAGGTTATAAATTGATTAAACGTGCTGATGACAAGGGCATTTTGGCGAGCTTGGGACACTTACTGGTGAAGTCGCTCCCAATCATTATAAGGGTATTAGCCGTTGTTGGAACCATCGCATTGATTCTCGTTTCCGGAGGCATATTTGTACATAACATAGACTATTTTCATCATTTATTGCCAAATATTCCATCAATGGTGAAGGAGTTTGTCCTTGGATTGGTAGCAGGATTTATTGTAGTAGGGGTAGTCACAGGTATCAAAAAGGGTATTTCAGTATTCAAAAGATAGTCCGGATCTAAAGGGGAATTGATCAGTTATTCCTTAGTAATGGCTTACGAAATGCCCGTAATTTATTTGAATTAGAATTTTATTATCTTTATACCTAATAACGTCGGTAGTCCACAAGGTTCCCAAAATTCAAAATGATCACCATGCTGAAACAGTTTTGTGCCTATAACAATTGGGCAAATTCACTTCTGTTAGATACGTTAAAAGTAAATATTGATTTACTTCCGGAATCGTGTCTTTTACTGTTTAGTCACATCGTAAATGCACAATTGATCTGGTCTTCCAGAATTAATGGAATTAAGCCTTTTGTAACCGTATGGCAGTTACATGATTTAGAAACGTGTGATAAGTTGCTGCAGGAAAGCATAAAAGCATTGGCAGAAATAGATTATCCTGAGACGTCGGACTCTTCTAACATAACGTATTCCAATTCAGTGGGAGACCATTTCGAAACTTCACTTTCTGATATTTTGTTACACGTTTTTAATCACGGTACGTATCACCGTGCACAAATTGCCAAAGAAATGAAATTGCAGAACATTCAACCTGTGAATACAGACTATATTCAGTATGTGAGGCTGCGGTCTGGTACCACTTAGTTTGTTAAATGGAATCAAATTACTCCCTTAAATAGTTTCTTACAAAAGAATCCGCCTGTTTACTATTATATCGCCCCTTAAATTATTCAGGGCTCATACATCATAAGGACGGATTCTTCTGATTATGCTATTGCACCGTATTGGTTTAGTTCTTTTTTGCGGTATCAACGTTTGCATTCGTAGCTGCTCCACTCGCAACCGTGCCGTCAGTACCAGTACTTCCGTTACCATTGCCACCTGTGGTACCTGTGCCTGTACTTGCAGCGGTATTTCCAGGATCTGTTGTACCAGTAACACCCGCTGTAGTATCAGCTATAGAAGAATCTGTCCTTACAGCTGAACTATCTGTATTATCTCCACTGTTTTTGTCTGAATTGCATCCTGCAAAAACCATCCCGGTTAGCGCTAAGATTGTTAATAGTTTGAATTTCATTCTTTTACTGATTAAATAAAATGATAAGTCTCTTACTATCTATAAAGACATTCAGGAGAAAAAGGTTTTTATTTTGCTATTTCTTTGCAATCCTGTAAAATTTCCCGCTGTCAGTTACCGCATATAAGGCGCCATTTTTACCTACAGCAAGCGCTCTGAAACGCTCACCTTCATCTTTCAGGAGTCTTTCTTCGCCAACAATTTTATTGTTTTTGATAACCAGCCTGGCGATGTGCGTACTGCTCAATCCGCCTACAAACAGGTTGCCTTTCCATTCCGGTATGACATTACTATTGTAAAATGCAATTCCTGAAGGAGAAACTACAGGATCCCAGTAGTATGCAGGCTGCTGCATACCAGCTTTTTGCTGGATACCATCTCCTACTTTTTCTCCACTATATTCTAATCCATAAGTAATTACGGGCCAGCCATAATTTTTTCCCGACCTTATAATATTGATTTCATCTCCTCCACGGGGGCCAAATTCCGATTCCCATAATTCGCCAGTCAGCGGATTAATCGCTAATCCTTCCGGACTACGTAAACCATAGGCATAAATTTCTGGTCTTGCCTTCGCTGTTTTGGCGAATGGTCCGCCGGCAACGGCTTTCCCGGTTTTTGTAATGTGGATGATCTTGCCAAGCGCAGAGCTGAGCGACTGTGCCTGCATGCGGATATCCGATCCGGAACGTTCGCCGGTACTTACAAAAAGGTTTCCGTTTTTATCAAATACAATACGGGAACCAAACTGCAGACTCCCTTTATAAGCCGGTGTAGCACGATAGATGACCTGAATGTTTTCTATTTTGTCTTCGCTGGCTGACAGTTTACCTTTTGCGATGGCGAGCAATGTGCCTTCAGGAGTCTGCTCTGAATAATCCCAGTAGACCATCCTGTTAGCAGCGAATTTTGGATCAACAGCTACATCAAGCAGACCGCCTTGTCCGTCAGCCACTACTGCTGGCAAACCTGTTATTTTTTTTACTATTTTTCCTGCAGGTGTGATGATACACATGGTTCCCATCTTCTCGGTAACTAAAAATCGGCCGTCTGGTAAAAGGGAGATTCCCCAGGGGTGTTCTAAAGATTTGTTCAGCAGGGTAGCTGTAATTGGTGTTTTTGTTTTGACACCAGCAATCCGTGTCTGCCCGGCAAGAGCAGGCTTATAATTGGTATTGGCCGGCTTGGTTTCTACAGGTGCAGCGTTTACCGCTTGCGCATAACTGCTGTTAAAGGCAAAAACCGAGCTGAGCAGTGCAACACAGATTGCCGGAGCCTTTTTAGTGATAGATAGTTTCATGAATTGTATGTTAAATCGATTAATTAAATTTACAGTTTTTTGTGGGGAATGAAAGGGCTGAGCTATTTATTACCATACATCAATGTAGCTTACAGCAGGGATGAGTAATTTTGGTATATATAAAAATAGAATTATGGAATTAGGTATAGGCATGTTTGGTGATTTATCTTTTGATCCTGCGACAGGGAAACCAAGGGAAGCAAAACTCAAACTACATGAAATTCTGGAACAGATTAAACTAGCTGATGAAGTTGGATTGGATGTTTTCGGTCTTGGTGAACACCACAGACCTGACTATGCGGTTTCCAGTCCGGAGATTGTTCTGGCAGCGGCAGCGAGTATCACTAAAAATATAAAGTTAGCAAGTACTGTGACCGTTTTAAGTTCGGCGGAACCAGTAAAAGTATATCAGGATTTTGCTACTATCGATCTGATTTCTAACGGACGTGCCGAAATAGCAGTCGGTCGTGGAAGTTTTATCGAGTCCTTCCCATTATTTGGTTATCATCTGAAAGATTATGACAAATTATTTGAAGAGAAGCTGGATCTGCTCTTGAATATCAATAACAATGAAGTCGTAAACTGGAAAGGTGATCTGCGTGCGCCTTTAGTCAATCAGACCGTATTGCCAAGGGCAACCAACAATGGTCAGCTGCCCATCTGGATTGCAGTAGGTGGCACACCTGCATCTGTTTTACGGGCTGCCAGGTTAGGAATGCCACTGATTGTCGCCATTATTGGTGGCATGCCGGAACAGTTTCAGCCTTTGATTGAATTTTATAAAGACGAATATGCGAAAGCAGGCCATGATGTAGCTAAAATGCAGATTGGTATTCATTCTCATAGTTTTGTGAGCAATGATGCTGCAGTTACAAACGATTATTACGTGAATTACGCTGCACAAATGAACAGAATTGGTGCAAGTCGCGGCTGGGCACCCTATTCCAAAATGCAATATAATGCAGGTCGTTCGAAAGAAGGAGCGCTGTTTATAGGTGATGCTTCCGAGGTAACAGATAAAATCCTGTACATGCACGAATTATTTGGCATTACACGTTTTATCGGACATATGGATGTAGGCGATCCTTCACATGCAACGATGATGAAGTCTATCGAGGTATTTGGAAATGAAATTGCTCCCGCAGTCAGAAAAGCAATAGGGGCAAGGCAGTTGGTGTAGAGTAGAATTGCTATTGTATAAAAAGGGTTTTCGCTTTTAAAACGAAAACCCTTTTTATGTTTCTATATTCGATTATAAATCGTATTCTTTTTCTACGAGTGTCATAATCAGCTCTTTTACAGTAACACCTTTCTGTGCACCTAGTATTTTTAGTGCTTTCAGGGCACTTTTTTTCAGCCTAAGCGGATAAGTTACAATTTCCTCCTCAGCAGCGGTGGCGGCCGGTTTGGCAGCATGTGTAACATTCTCTTTTAATGGAGAATTAAACAAGGCAGATACTCCGCCCAGATTTTTATTGTTATCCTCTATGTCGCCTAAATTCTTCTTTGCCATAACTTATATTTTAACTAAAATTTCATCTACCAGATTTGAATAATCTACCGCACCATTAGATTCCGGTGCATATTCAAAAACATCTACACCTTTCAACTGCGCCTCTACCAATGCCACATTGATCCTTACCGAAGTATCGAATAATTTATCATTGAAGTATTTTTTTATACTGCTGGTAATTTGTTCAGTAATTACCCTTCTCGGATTGATCTTGGTGATAAATACCCCACCTATCGTCAGGTTTTCATTGTAGTGTGTACGTACATCAGATATGATAGATACCAGTCTGTCTATCCCTCTGTAGGCGAAGTATTCCGCCTCTAAAGGAATCATAACCGTATCGGCTGCCACCAGCGCGTTCACCGTTAACATACCCAGTGCAGGGGCACAGTCAATTAATACATAATCGTATTTTCCGGCAACCGCTTTCAGCAATCTTTTAAGAATAGTCTCTCTTCCCAATCTGGAAACAAGTTCTATTTCTGCGCCCAATAAATCAAGAGAGGAGGGTACAATATCCAGGTAATCTGAAATGGTTTCTATAGGAAGCGCAATGTCATTTTTGATACTGTCGTAGATTGACACTTTAACATCTCTTAATCCCAATCCTTCTGTTAAGTTAGACTGAGGATCGATATCAATCAATAATGTTTTTTTCTTCAGACGTGCCAGTCCCGCGCCAATGTTCAGTGTAGATGTTGTTTTTCCGGTTCCCCCTTTATGGTTAATAACAGCTATAATCTTCATCTTTATGTATCTATATATAAAGAGGCAATGATACTGAGGTTTTTTTATATTTAGATATCTTTATACCGATATCACCTGTATAAAAGATTAACTGCCTTGGATTCAGCCTGAAAAATTAGTCAGGGGTGATACGGCCGTTGACGAAATTCAGATATAAAGCATGGAGTGAAGTAGTTTCAACTTTCTGCTTGTTCCATTTTGGTGCACGTTTTAATGTATGGAGCACTTCCTGTCGGACAGCTTTTGAGAGGTGTTCACTAAGGGCAAAGTTGGTGAGGGTGCCATCTTTTTTTACTTTAAAAGAGGCAATGAGGCGACCATTGGTGGAGGCATGAACCTTACAGTTTTTAACCATGTAGTGATGAAGTGACATCAACTCAGGGTCCACCACAACCATACTGATTTCTCCGAGCATCATTCCCTGATTACAATCCGGACTGACAGCTTTAGGAGCCACTTTACCAACTAATGTTTGCGCACCCGCTTTTTGTCCGGCTGTACCTATCCCGATAAATACCATCGCAGCGATGGCCCATTTTTTCCATGTGGAGTTAATCGCTGGTGCCGGAACAGTTAACTGGTTCGCTGAAAATCTCCCGCAGATGCTATTGTTATTTTCTTCCATAATCTGAAAGAAATAAGCCGCTTTCTGATCTGTCAGATCGTATACTTTTTTCTGGCAGCTATCACAGAATCTTCCTTCTGCGGCAGGTTGCATATTTTCCCAATTCTGGTTACAGGTAAAACTAAGACTGGCATTAGTGATGTTATCTTCCATGGTTGTTTATTTGAAAGAGGGATGCAGGATTACAGAGGATTCCATAACACTATTGCAATTAATTTCGCTCAGATGATTTGTGCATCCTGAAAAAGAAATATCAGTAACCGGAAAAAACAAATTGAAATGATATCGTTTTCTTGCATGATCTGTTTTTCTTTATCATATTTGGATATAGTACAGAATAGTACAGGGGGAATTAAACCAGCGCGCTACAATGAATTTTATCTTTCAAAAGATCAGGGAATTAATTGAGATCAGCTCAGTATCCAAACATGAACAGCTCATTCAGGGTATACTGAATGCAATTGACGAAAAATTGGTATCAGAAGGCGAGATGCTTCCCTCGGTGAATGCCATGATGCGTGAATTTGGCTTTGCCAGAGAAACGATTGTCAAAGCCTATAAAGAATTGATTAGCCGTGGAATCATCAAGTCCACCAACCGCCTGGGTTATTTTGTTGCTATCGAAGATACCGAGCAGCTCCTTAAAGTAGCTCTGGTCTTATTTAATTTCGATTTCTTCCAGGAAAACCTGTACAGGAATTTTAAAGAAGGCCTCGGTGAGAATGTACACCTGGATATCTTTTTTCATCACAATAACATTGAAACCTTTCAAAGTATCATCTCCAGTATCAAGGGTAAATACGGGATGTATGTCATTGCGCCTATACCTCACCCCAAAACACCTGAACTGGTAAAGTCGCTTCCGCTAAATAAATTGCTGATCATCGACAGGTTTGTACAGATCGATGAAGAGGTCTCCTACATTGTTCAGGAATTTGAAGAATCGGCCTACCAGGCTTTCGCGCAATTGGCCGACAGGATAAAGGAATTTGATGAATTTGTTTTCTTTTTCAAGGCTTCCTCTGCGGAGCCTATAGATGTGCTCAGGGCTTTTAAGCGCTTTGTAAAAGATTTCAAGGTGAATGGTACAGTAAAAACTGCCTATGTTCCGGGATCTGTTAAAGCCGGAAAGGTTTATTTCACCATCAATAATTCGGAGTTATGGGTCATCATCAAAGACACGATGACAAAGAAATTTAAACCTGGTAAAGACGTAGGCATTTTATCACATAATGACGACACTGTTAAGGAAATCATTTCTGATGGGATTACCACATTCTCTGTAGATTTTGGATTGATGGGTAAACTGGCAGCAGAATTTGTACTGAGCAGGCGTAAAACCCAGGAGGTTCTTCCTACATTGTTGCTCAGAAGAAATTCTTTATAAGCTTATCAATTGAACACCATCGCCATAATCAGTCTGCTGTTATGTACCGTTTTGGTAGGTTTTTTTTCATGGCTGAAAAGCCGCAAGATCAAAATCACCAATACGACTTCTCTGTTTTTAGCAAACCGTAACAATAGTTTCTGGCTCGTTGCAGGATCACTGTTCCTCAGCAACCTGAGCGCCAATCAGTTTATCGGCGAGAATGAATCGGTATACCTAAATAATATGACCATCATAGGCTGGGGAGTAAGTTCTGTGCTGGCCATGTTAGTGGTGTCGGAATTTTTAATGCCGGTCTATTTCATGAGTGGTGTCATAACTACGCCCGATTTTCTGGAAGCCCGTTATGACAAAGGGACCAAACGACTGGTGTCGACCGTCTTCTTATTGAGTTATATTGTAAATATGCTGCCTACAGTGCTTTATACGGGGGCGGTGGCATTCAATGGAATGTTCAATATCAATGAGGTATTACATGTCGGTTATTGGCAGGGTATCTGGATCCTGGTATGGGGAATGGGCATTATTGGCTGTGCTTACTGTATCATGGGTGGTTTAAAGGCCATATCAGTTTCTGATAGTATCCTGAGTTTTGGGATGCTGATCATTGCCATTATTTTGCCATTATATGGGTTAAGATATCTGGGAGAGGGGAGTATTACCGAAGGTATCAGGATCATTGTCTCCAGCAAAACAACTCACCTCAATGCAATCGGAACAGCTGCGGACGCAGTACCATTTTCTACCATCTTTACCGGGATGCTAATTGTTAATATCTATTACTGGGGTATGGAGCAGTATATTGTTCAGCAGTCTTTGTCGGCCAAAAACCTCAGTGAATCCCAAAAAGGGATTGCACTGGCCTGTGTGGCGAAGTTATTGAGCCCTTTATTAATCAATGTGCCCGGATTAATCGCTGTCCACCTCTATCCTGATCTTATTAATACTGCGCAGGTTTTTCCATTGCTCATTAAAGATGCTTTACCAGCCATATTTATCGGACTGACGGGTAGTGTGATATTTGGCTCAGCGATTACTGTTTACAATGCCGGACTCAATAGCAGCAGCACACTTTTCATATTAAATATCTATAAACCCTGGAAAAGTAAACAGGGGATAAATGTAGCTGAGCGGGAACTTGTCAAAACGGCCAAACTTTTTGAAGTGGTCATTTCCCTGCTGGCCATGTTTATCGCTCCCTTCTTCATTTTTGCCAATAAAGGCTTTTATATGTATCTGCAGGAGATTTCCGGCATTTTTAGCATTCCTATCTTCACTATTATTCTGGTTGGGATGATCACTAAAAAAGTACCCGCAATTGCTGCGAAAGCGGCGATTGTGTTTTATATCTTATGTTATGTCCTCCTCCATTTCCTCTTTCCGGTAAAAATGCACTTCCTGCATCTGATGGCTATCTTATTTATAGTAACGATGGGAATCATGTTACTCATTGGCAAATTGTATCCGATGGCACAGCCCTATGAGCGAGAAAAAACTGTGTTGAAGGTAGTCCATCCCTGGAAGTACCGGTATTATGCGGCAGCGATTCTGATTATATTGATGGTGCTGGTCTTCGTAATTTTCTCTCCACTGGTGCTTGCAAAGAGTTAATCCGCTTTTTTTGCCCGGAACGCTATTTTTATTTGCAATTACAACTAAACTTTCACACCTTTAAATTATAGTATAGAATAGTATAGCTCATTCGTGCTATTTAACCAAATTTAAACCGTTATAAAATGACAGCAATTCATGAACCGGATGGGAGAATTCCGCACGGCATTCTTAACTCGCCTTCTTTGATTTCACAAATCACCAATCATCACATTCTAATCTTAAATAGTCAATTATGAGAACAGCATTTCTACTCAGAATAATGCTTGTCTGTACTTCGATTTTGATGTTTAACCCCGACTTTCTACAGGCTCAGGTGGCAGATAAAATTGTTACAGGTAAAACAACAGACGAAACCGGCGGGGTATTGCCGGGAACAACCATCAAGGTTAAAGGCACAACGATCACGACCGTAAGTAATAGTGACGGACAATTTAGTATCAAAGTTCCCGGTGTTGGAGCTGTACTTGTTTTTTCTTTTGTCGGTTATAGTCAGCAGGAAGTTGTAGTAGCAAACCAGGCATCCGTTAACGTGCAGTTGAAGCCAAACGAGGCAGGTCGGCAACTCAATGACGTCGTGGTGGTAGGTTACGGAAGTCAGAAAAAAGGAGAGGTCACGGGTGCAATTTCATCTGTCAAGGGAGAAGAACTTTCCAAAATGACTGTTGGAACCATCGGATCTGCACTGCAGGGTAAAGTTTCAGGTGTATCTGTTGTGGCTTCAGGTAGTGAGCCGGGCGCAAATCCGCAGGTTTTCATTCGCGGTATCAGTACTTTCGGTTCAAATGCACCGCTATATGTAGTTGATGGGGTGCCGGTAACGGATATTAGTTTTCTTAATCCCAAGAACATTGCCACATTGGATGTGTTGAAAGATGCATCGGCTTCAGCCATCTACGGATCAAGGGCTTCCAATGGTGTAATCATTATTACCACTACATCCGGTACGATGGGTAAAACGATTATCTCGCTGGATGCGGCCACTGGATTTTCCAATGCACTGCGTAAACCCGACATGGCGGGATCTCAGGAATATGCTTCGGTCATGAATATTGCAGCGAGGAATTCAGGTAATCAGCCAGTCTACCCTGATCTCAATGCGCTGACCAATTCTACCGACTGGTGGAATGAAGTGACACAAAGAGGAATTACGCAGGATTATAATTTGAGCCTTACCGGCGGATCAGAAAAATTAAACTATTCCAGCAGTATAGGCTATTATAAGGAAAAAGGTTTGGTGAGATCAACAGATTTCAACCGTATCAATTTCCGTTTAAAAACGGAGTATAAGGTAAGTTCAAAAATTAAAATTGGGCAGGATATCAACATCTCGGGAACAGGCAGGACGCCTTCTCCAAATCCGGGAGGAAGTAATTCCATTTTCCAGAATGCAATTCTTGCGGATCCGATTACGGCTGCCAGAGTTCAGCGTTCGGCTAATCCATATGATAACTATGGCGGTTCACCAACGGACATTCCCAATTCACTGGCTGTAATTGAAAGGAACTTCCAGGATGCAAAACATACTTACCTGATCGGAAGTATCTATGCGAAGTATGAAATTATACCCGGACTAACCTTTGAGCCCCGTTTTAGCATCAACGGAGATCTATATGAATACAATAACTTCTCACCTACGTATAATATTGATGCCGGAGAGTACAGCCTGATCAATTCGGCCAGCAGACAGCATGATATTTCAAAATACTGGAACAATACCAATACGCTGACCTATAAAAAGCAGTTGGGCAATCATAATTTTACGGTACTGGCCGGTTTCACGAATGAGAAATTCATAGATACCCGGTTGTTTGCAAGCGGACAGGGCATACCTTCTAATGATCCTTCGCTCCAATATCCTGTCGCATCTACGGGAGGTTTTAACATCGGTGTAGGTGATGGCGGCAGATTTGATAATATCCGCACTTTACAATCCTACCTGGGAAGGATCAACTATAGCTATAAAGAAAAATACCTGCTTTCTGTAAGTGTCAGGGCAGATGGATCTTCCATCTTTGCACCTAAAAACAGGTGGGGTACATTTCCGGCCTTTTCCGGAGGATGGGTACTTTCTAAAGAAGAATTCATGAAAAATGCGACTTGGGTAGATAACCTGAAACTCAGGGCCGGATACGGTCAGGTGGGGAATCAGGGTGCTGTACCTTTGGGACAATACGTATCTAACTTAGGTACTATTTACAGTGCTATGGGGAGTACTGGTGAATCTCAGGTGGGGGTAATCAGAACTTCAGTTTCCAATCCCGATCTTAAATGGGAAACAGTAGAAGATATTGATCTGGGTCTGGATGCCGCTTTCCTGAAAAACAGGTTAACCGTATCGGGCGATTATTTTGTGCGTAATGTGAAAGACATGATCGCTACCCAGAGTATTGTGGCTTATGCCGGATATGGCGGAAATTCTCCATGGACGAATGTAGGTACGATGCAGACCAAAGGGTATGAGTTCAGTATCGGTTACCAGGATAAAGCAGGAGAATTCTCTTACGGGATCAATGTAAATGCTACGCATTATACGGCAACAGCACAAAAACTGGCGCAGGGAAATGATATCTTTTCTGGTAATACCTCTATTTTCGGCAGAACAAGTCTAACCCGTGAAGGATTCCCGGTAGGGTCATTTTTCGGCTTGCAGACAGACGGTATTTTCCAGAATGCAGGCGAAGTGAGCGCGTATAAAAATGGTGCCGGCACAGTGATTCAGCCGAATGCAGTAGCTGGGGATTTCCGTTTTAAAGATTTAAACGGCGATGGCGTGATTAATTCGTCTGACCGTACTTTTATTGGGAATCCTACACCAAAAATGACCTTCGGACTCAACCTTACAGCAGGTTATAAGAACTTCGATATGACGCTTTTCTTTACGGGTAACCTTGGTGGTGATCTGGTCAATGTGCTTAAAGGATTTACCAATTCAGGCAGTAACAACTACAATAAGGTGAGCGGACTGGAGAACATGGCCTGGAGAGGTGATGGGACTTCTAATGAGATACCGCGGCTTGCTGCTTTTGATACGAATGGAAACTTCTCCCAGTTCAATGATTTTTATGTAGAGAGCGGTTCATTTGCAAGGCTTAGAAATCTGCAGGTAGGTTATACGATTAATAACATCAATGCGGGTAAGATCAGGGTATTTGCAAGTGTACAAAATCTGCTGACGATCACAAAATATAAAGGTCTGGATCCTGAAATCGGATATGGTACGCAATGGACAGATGGTCCTTCTGCACTGAACAGAGGTGTGGATTGGGGTAACTATCCCACATCGAGAACCTTTCTTTTTGGCCTGAACTATACCTTCTAAAATCTAAATTATTCTTTATGAAAAGATATATAATAATGCTGTTTGCTGTAGCCAGCCTCTCAGCAGGATGCAAAAAGTTTCTTGACGAACCCATTATCGGTCGCCAGAACACAGAAAACTATTTTAAAACTGAAGCCGATTGCCAGGCAGCTGTGATCGCCTGTTATTTTGGTGCACACTCCGACCAGTGGTATGAGCTGGACAGGAGCCAGATGATGGGAGATGCATTAAGTGACGATGCTTTTAAAGGAAACTCCATTCCCGGAGATCAGTCCTTGTTTGGCGATATTGCCCGTTATCACTTTGATGCCACCAATGAATGGTTCGGCTTCAGGTGGTCATTGTTATGGAAAGGCATTGGAAACTGTAATTTCGCTATTGAGGGCATTACTACAGCTCCCATCAGTGATGCCGTTAAATCAGGTTTAATTGCACAGGCCAAGTTCCTGCGTGCCTATTGTTATTTTGAACTGGTAAAAAGTTTCGGTGGGGTACCACTGGTGCTTAATGTACCTGATCCGCAGGCAGTGCTTTCGGTACCAAGATCCAGCAGAGAAGAATGTTTTGCGCAGATTGTGAAGGATTTATCAGATGCCGCTGCGGGTCTTCCTGAGCGATCAGCGCAGGGTGCTGCTGAAATTGGGCGGGCGACTAAAGGCGCGGCGAATGCTTACCTGGCTAAGGCTTATTTATATACAGAGAACTGGGCAGAAGCGCAGAAATATGCAGATCTGGTAATTGCGTCCAACCAGTATCGTCTGGAGACCAGCTTCAGTAATGTATGGAGCATCAAAAACAGAAATGGTGTAGAATCTATCTTTGAATTCCAGTACAATGCAGATCAGACTTTTAACTTAGGTACGTCCTTAACTTCAATTACCCGCAGCAGGGCCGATGGAGGCTGGGGTTTTGATACACCTTCCAGCAATCTGGAACAGGCTTTTGTGAGGGAAAATGATCCGAGGGAAAAATGGACCATCATTAAGCAGGGCGATAACGTTGGTCCGGCTACTGCCAACTTTGATTATACCAAATACGATACTAAACTGTCCGAAAATGAGTCGGGACGCAATACAAGGAAATTTTACCTGGCGCCGGAAGATCGTCCCGCAAATGAGACCTCACATTCGGCATTGAATATTATCCAGATGCGTTATGCTGACCTGCTGCTGATTGATGCTGAAGCGGCTTATCATAATGGCAATATGGGCGTGGCGCTGACGAGCCTGAACCTGGTCAGAGAAAGAGCTAACCGGCTAAATCCGGGAACAGTATTGCCCAGAACTTCTTCCGGTATCGCCTTATTAAATGATATCTGGCTGGAGCGCAGACTGGAACTGGCCATGGAAGGTCACAGGTATTATGACCTGGTCAGACAACACCGTTTAGTACAGGTGATTAAAGATTTCTATACTTATAACAATACCACCAGCACAGATCCTTACGATAAAGGAAATCCAAAAGGGGCAGATGTTGCAGAAAAGCATAACTTGTTCCCGATTCCTCAGCAGGATATAGACCTGTCGAAAGGCGTGTTGAAACAGAACCCGGGTTTTTAAAAATGAAACAGGTCATGTAAGGACTGAATCAGTTAACGAAGTATAATGGAGAATCCAACAAAATATAAACTGGCGCGAATACTGATCATTACGATGGTCAGTATTTCAGCTGGTCTTTATCAGTCTGCCGGGGCACAGGAAAAATTCATTGAGGCAGAAGCTGTAACGCTGAGTAATGGCGCGCGCATAGAAGATTGTGCAACTTGCTCAGGAGGGCATAAAGTAGCTGCGCTGGGCGATCTGGCAAATGGAACAGTGCAATTTGTACTGAATGTTCCGCGCAGGGGTTTGTATCCGCTGAACGTATATTTCAGGGTGTCTGACGACCGCAGCCTGAACATCCGGGTAAACCAGGAAGCTATAGCGCAGAAAGTTATATTCCGTCGTGTTGCCCCGGTAGAGCAATCCAGTGTGCAACAGGTTTTTGTGGCTTTAAAAGCAGGGAAGAACACCATATCCTTTGATAACCCTGTAGAAGGCGGACCAGAATTAGACCGGATTGGTTTAGTTGCCCTGCCGGTGAAAGCATTGAGTTTTAAAGGAGTGATTAAAGATAAAAATGGTCGGCCTGTACCGGGCGTATCGGTACAGCTGAGAGGGAATGCGGAAAGATTGGTTACCACCAATGCTGCCGGTGCATATAAGATCAGTGATGTGCCTGCAGGGGAATACCTGATCTCGGCTTTTGCCAATGGAAAGTTGTTTTCACCTCATGCCAGGACTATCGCGAAAGAGGGGGCGCCTGCCACACTGAACTTCACTGCCCAAAACTTTCGGAAGAGTGCTGCGGATGTGAAAAAGCTGAGTAATGACGGGAACAGGATAGATTATAATATTAAAACAGGAACAGCGGATTTTTACAGGGGCGACAAGCTGATCCTGTCGGATGCCTATGCAGAAGTTCATGTGCCCCGGGTATTGTCAAGTATGGATTATGCACAGCATATCGTGAAAGAGGAAGACTTCTCCGACCAGCTAGGGCAGGGGAAATTGTTCACTGTAACATCTACCGGTGCCGGATTACCTGAAATGGTACAGGAATACTGGTTGTATACCGACCAGCGTTTCATGCTGACCCGCGTTTCTGCGAAAGGAGAACAACAGCTGCAGACCAGGTATATGTCGCCTTTAAAGTCTGAAACATCGCTGCAGGTATTGCCTGCCGGCGAAAACTATTCCTTATTTGTCCCTTTCGACAATGATAAATGGGTACGCTACGTAGCTTTCCCTTTCGATAAAGTAGTTTCCAGTCACGAAGTATCTGTGTTATTCAATAAAAAAACAAACCAGGGTTTAGTGATCGGATCTGTTGACCATGATACCTGGAAAACAGGTGTGGTGACGGCCACCTCAGGTCATACCTTAAACCGGCTTGAAGCATATGGTGGTTTTACTTATGCTAGCTCCCGGGATATCCTGCCCCATGGTAAAATCTCTGGTTACCTGGTACAATCGCCCAGGATGTTTATCGGTAATTATGCCGACTGGCGGATGGGGATGAACGATTTCGCTAAGGTAAATGCCGGATTACATCACCGGATGAAATGGCCGGGCGGTGCACCTTTCGGCTGGAACAGCTGGGGTAAAATTCAGTTTAACCTTACCGGGCAAAAAGCAGTGGAAGTTTCTGACTTCTTCGCAAAAGAGCTGCAACCCAAATCTTTTGAAAATGATGGGGTGAGTTATATCGGGATGGATGCAGGTGCTGAAAACAAGACTGATGAAGAATTAACCGCATTTGTAAATGCATGTAAAAAGAACAATCAGATTCCGGGTGGATATTACGGACCTTTTGCCGATTGGGGTGGCGACAGTACAAAAGTGATTGAAGGGACTCCTTACACTTATAAAGAACTTTATCTGCGTGCCAATGGCAATAAACAGTATATAGATGGCGCTGCGGCAATCGACCCTACGCATCCCGGTACGCAGGCGCGAATGAAAAAATCGCTGGAAAGATTTAAGAGATTAGGATTCAAATTTATGAAAGTGGATTTCCTTGCACATGCTGCACTGGAATCAGACCATTATTATAATCCAAAAGTAACCACAGGTATACAGGCTTATAATGAAGGGATGAAGTATTTGCGGGCGACTTTGGGTGATAGCATTTATCTGAATCAGGCGATCTCCCCTATATTTCCGGCCGATTATGCACAGTCGCGCCGCATTGCTTGTGATGTGTTTGGGGATACCGAAAAGATCGAATATGCAATGAACGCATTAACCTATGGCTGGTGGCTTACGGACGTATATTTATACAATGATGCCGATCATGTGGTGCTGGAAGGACATTCAGCAGCCGAAAACAGGTCGCGGGTAAGCTCCTCAGTAACCACAGGAATTTTTATTGCCGGGGATGATTTCAGTGCTGCCGGTACTGCTGAAGCGAAAGCAAAAGGGATTAAGTTTTTAACCAATGCCGCTATCAATGACATTGCCCGTTCCGGTAAATCTTTCGAGCCAGTCTATGCCGCCAGTGGTGGTAAAGCCGCAGATGCATTTTTCCGGAAAGACGAGAAATATTTATATGTTGCCTTATTCAATTATGGCAGTGCTCCACAGCAATTTCAGCTTCCTGTTACTGCGATAAGTGCTGCGCAGTTAAAGAACGGTGCTTTTACCGAACTGTGGACCGGTGAAAAAGGTATTGCGGGCGATTTGATACAACTAACTATTCCGGCAGCAGATGCACGCATACTGCGGTTTGATCTGTCAGGAAAATAAAATATATTACCATTCAATTTTCTAATACTATGAAATACAATTTACGCTCCCCTTTATTCAGGTTGCTGCTGTTAATTGCGCTGATCTCCGGATCCTCAGGTGTGTTAACAGCGCAGGATAAAAAGCCTTTGGTCATTCCACTGGAATCTAAAAATAATGCACTGGCCTTGCAGGTAAATCCAAACGGAGATCTGTCGATGATCTACTTTGGGAAAAAGTTAGCTGATGTAAATGAGTACGCAGCAGTGCCGGGTGCTTATAAACAAACAAGCGACTATACCGGGGAGCTCAATGCTGCCTACACCGCATCCGGATCAAGGAACCTCTTAGAACCGGCAATCACCGTCACCCATGCAGATGGAGATAATTCACTGGCCCTCAAATATGTGAGTCATACGCTGACTGATGTTAAAGCTGGCGTGAAATTGTTAAAAGTACAGCTGAAGGATCCGGCTTATCCATTTGAAGTAACGCTTTTCTACCAGGTATTTACCAATGAAGATGTGATAGAACAATGGAGTGAAATCCGCCACCAGGAGAAAGGAAATGTGGTATTACACAAATTCGCTTCGGCCAACCTGCATTTGAAAGGAAAGGAATTCTGGTTAAAACAATATCATGGCGACTGGGCAAAAGAGATGCAGCCGGAGGAGTCTAAACTGACACATGGTATCAAAACGCTGGACAGCAAATTAGGTACCCGTGCAAACCTGTTCCAGCCTTCTGTATTTATGATCTCTATGGATAAACCCGCTACGGAGGATGAAGGCAGCGTATTGTATGGTGCACTTGAATATAGCGGTAATTTCCGTGTAGACCTGGAAGTAGACTATCAGGATAACCTGCGTATCATTGCCGGAATCAACAATTATGCTTCTCCTTATACGCTGAAGGCAAATGAAGTGTTTACCACACCGGCGTTTTTATATACTTTTTCCGATCAGGGAAAAGGTGCGGCAAGCCGTAAACTACAAAACTGGGCAAGGGACTACAAATTGCTGGATGGTAAAGGAAACAGGCTTACGCTGTTAAATAACTGGGAGGCGACTTATTTCGATTTCAATGAGAGCAAGCTTGCAGAATTGCTGAAAGATACAAAGAGGCTTGGCGTAGATTTATTCCTACTGGATGATGGCTGGTTTGCCAATAAATATCCAAGAAATGGTGATACACAGGGTTTAGGCGACTGGGCCGAAAACAAACAGAAATTACCAAACGGGATCTCTTCGCTGGTTAAGGAAGCAAAAAACAATGAGGTGAAATTCGGGATCTGGATTGAACCCGAAATGGTGAGTCCGAAAAGTGAACTATATGAAAAACATCCTGACTGGGTGGTTAAAGAAGATAAAAGAGAAGAGTATTATTTTAGAAACCAGCTGGTGCTGGATTTGAGCAATGCAAAAGTGCAGGACTTTGTATACGGTGTAGTAGATGGTCTATTTACCAAAAACCCTGATCTTGCTTATATCAAATGGGACTGTAATGCGGTGATTTATAATGCACATTCTGCAACGCTGAAAAATCAATCGCATTTCTATATCGAATATATGCGCGGTCTGTATAAGGTCTTAGAACGCATCCGTAAAAAATATCCTACTGTCCCAATGATGTTATGCTCGGGCGGCGGTGGCAGGGTAGATTATGCAGCCTTGCAATATTTTACCGAGTACTGGCCAAGTGACAATACAGATCCTGTGGAGCGTATTTTTATACAGTGGGAGTATTCTTATTTCTATCCATCCATCAGCAGTTCCAACCACGTAACAGATTGGGGTAAACAGCCTATTAAGTTCCGCACGGATGTGGCGATGATGGGTAAATTAGGGTTTGATATTGTAGTCAGTAAATTGGGGGAGCATGAGCTTCAGTTTTGTAAAGATGCCATATCAACTTATAACAAACTGAAACCTGTCATCTATCAGGGCGATCAGTACAGGCTGGCCAATCCTAAAGAGGGGAGTGTTGCTTCCATGTTATATGTGGACAAGGAAAAAGCTAAGGGTGTACTATTCAATTACCTGGTCAGCAGCAGATATGATGAAGGGAGCAAATTGCCTATAAAATTAAAGGGACTTGATTCTTCGAAAAAATACAAATTTAAGGAAGTGAATGTTTATCCTGGTACAACTTCGTCTATTGATGAGGGAGCTGTGTACTCGGGCGACTTCCTGATGAAAATCGGATTTAATCCGCAGTTGAGTCTAAGCAGGACAAGTGTAGTGCTGCAAATTGAAGAGGCAAGATAACTTCGCAGCGCTCTTTAATAAAATATGCTAATGTATGCTTAAGAAAGCCGTTTCCAGATCTGGAGCGGCTTTCTCTATTATTTTCCTACCCTTAACAGCACAGGGAAGCTGATTGCTTTTTCAGCATCTTCTCCCCAGGCCGTTTTTAAGTCGGCCATGATCAACTCTAAAGGATTTTTACCATTTGCTTTGATATAGTGTTGCAAAGAAGACCATGTGTTCAGGTAACCAATCAGCTCATCAAAATTCCAGTTTGTTTTTATAGCGAAGTCAGGCGTGGTTATTTCTTCAAAAGGGAAGGGGATGGTCTCATATTCCTCTTCAATATACACCCTTTCTTTATCCCAGTATTCACCTAAAATTTCTTCATACAGCACATCAATTACCTGATCTACTTTCTGGTCCACCTGCATAATGCCGTAACCCATTGCGGCAAAAATTCCGCCCGGTTTCAGCGTCCTTTTCACTTCCAGGTAAAAAGCATCAAACTGGAACCAGTGTATGGCCTGTGCAACGGTAATCAGGTCGAAAACATGATCGCCAAATGAGCTTCGCTCCGAGGGTTCTACCAGGTATGAAATATTATCCTGTTGCACTGCATGTTTCAATTGATTTTCGCTGATGTCAGTTCCAAATACCTGTTTGAAATGATTTGCCAGCTCCCGCGCTACCTGTCCGTTTCCTGTTGCGCAGTCCCAGGCCGTATTTTTCTCTGCGACCAGTGACAGCAGAAAATCATACAATTCTTGCGGATAGGTAGGTCTGAACTGGGCATATGCGGCTGACTGTGTTGAAAAATTATCCTTCATATTGGGTTAGTCCTCAGGTGAAAAAGGCTGTGAACCATGGTATTCTAACGCAAATCGTTTATGTTTGTTTCAATAGCTATGATCTTATACCAGCAATTCTATTCGCCCGCATGAATAATCTATCCACAGTATCTCAAAAAGATGAAAGTAAAGACGTTCAATACAGACTGAAATCTATTTTCGGTGGTTCTGTAGGTAATCTTGTAGAATGGTATGACTGGTACAGCTATTCTGCTTTTGCATTGTACTTTTCTCCTGTATTTTTTCCCAACAGCAATCCTACTGCACAGCTTTTGGATACGGCGGGAATATTTGCAGTGGGTTTTCTAATGCGACCAATTGGTGGCTGGCTGTTTGGCAGCATTGCCGATAAACATGGCCGCAAAAAGTCGATGGCGCTATCTGTGTTCATCATGGCTATTGGTTCTTTAATTATTGGCTTAACGCCAGGTTATAAGCAGATTGGCATTGCGGCACCCTTGTTATTGCTTTTTGCGCGACTCATACAGGGATTGAGCACTGGCGGGGAGTATGGCACATCGGCAACTTACCTCAGTGAGATGGCTACCAAAAAACACCGTGGGTTTTACTCCAGTTTTCAATATGTAACCCTGATCGGTGGCCAGTTATTGGCCCTGGGCATTCAGTTGATTCTGCAAAACTGGTTGCTGACTGCTGCCGAACTGCATGAGTGGGGCTGGCGGATTCCTTTTTTTATCGGTGCAATTCTCTCTTTCATCGCTTTGTATCTGCGCAGGCATATTGATGAAACGGCCGCGTTTAAAGGCAAGAAGTCCGAAGTAGAGCAGAAAACTGGGATAAGCGCACTATTAAAATACCCTAAAGAAGTACTTACCGTTATGGGATTAACCTTAGGCGGTACGATTGCTTTTTATACCTTCAGTACCTATATGCAAAAGTTTCTGGTTAACACTGTCCATTTAACTAAAGAAACTTCCACTATTTTATCTTTCGCATCCCTGTTTGTCTTTGCTATTATGCAACCTTTGTTTGGCTTGTTATCTGATAAAATAGGCAGAAAACCTTTGCTGATTGGTTTTGGCGTGTTAGGTACTTTATGTACCTACCCGATTTTAACTGCCTTGAGTTTTGCGACCAGTCATCTCCTGATTTTCCTGTTGATGATCTGTGCTTTAATCATAGTTAGCGGATATACCAGTATCAATGCCGTGGTAAAAGCGGAACTGTTTCCCGCGCATATCAGGGCACTCGGCGTAGGATTGCCTTATGCCTTAACTGTCGCTTTTTTTGGCGGAACAGCAGAATACCTGGCTTTATGGTTCAAGAATATCGGGCATGAGACCTACTTTTACTGGTATGTAACCTTTTGCATCCTGATCTCACTGGTTTTATACACCACCATGAAAGACACCAAACACCATTCAAAAATTGAAGACTAGCCTGGCTTAAACCATTGCTCAGTAACAGGAGATTATTCCTTCTTCATTACAAAAGTACCACCACCTTGATGCAAGGTCATTTCTTTTTTTGCAGGATCAAAAATCAATACTACACCAGCAGCTGCAAATTTAAACTCATTCACTTTAACCGCTTCCAGTGGAAAGGCGGGCTGACCGGTTGCCTGTCCCATTAATACAGTATCTTTTTTGGTAATCGTGATTTTAACCGGCAGCTGAGCAGTAGCATAGGTTCCCAGATAAGGATCCAAATCTTCTGTTTTAAGCGTTAACGTGCTGGACGTAAATGGACTCGTGGAAATCACATATGGTTTGTTGAAGAGAATACTCAAAAAACCTATTGCAACGTCGTTCAGGTTCGTGTTCACCCCATTTGCTAAATAGGCGAAGGCTACTTTGTCCTTAGGGAAATAAGCAGTTTGTGACCTGAAGCCGTCGATTCCTCCATTATGACCATAGGTAGTTCTTTCATAAAACGGGAAAGAGAATAAAGGCATTCCATATCCGCCCGTGATTGTTTTCATGGTATTCAGGCTGGTTTCTTTTACCAGTTTACCTGCAAACAGGGCATTCATAAAGCTAGTCAGATCAGTCGCCGTAGAAACTATGGCACCTGCACCACCCGGAATACTCATATCCGTTTCCGTATCTGGCTGCCAGCTTCCCTGCCAGTTATAAGACATCGCCTCATTAGCTGAAGGATTTATTTTACCACCATAGTAGGTATCTTTCAAACCTATTTTATCCGTGATTCTGCTTTTTAGCGCCAAGGCATAAGGTTTTTTATCTAGCTTCTCGATAATAAAGCCTAATAGTATGAAGTTAGTATTGCTGTATTCATGTTTAGTGCCTGGTTCAAATACGGGTTTTGCAGCTTTAAAATTAGCCAGCATCTCCGCCTGAGTTGTTTTCCTGCTCAGTTTCGAGGTGTAAGTACTATCATTCGTGAAATTGAAAATCCCACTGCTGTGGTTCAGCATCTGCCCGATCGTAATTTTATCAGCATTAGGCACAGTAGGGAAATAATCAGCCAGAGAGGTAGTCAATTTCAACTTTCCTTCTTCAATCAGCTGGAAGATCATTGCACCCGTAAATATCTTGGTGATTGATCCCACCCTGTAGCGTGTTTTAGGATTGGCAGGTGTCTTTTGTGTTGCGCCTATTTCGCGGTATCCAACAGCTTTACTATATATCAGCTGCCCATTTTTAGAGATGGCAATACTCATCATCGCCTTATTGTTGGTTTGTAACACCTCGAACAGACTGTCCATTTTTGCCTTATTGAAAGTTGTGTCAGCATTACCTTGCGCAAAGGTAGCTTTAGCGGATAATCCGCACAGGAGTATGAAGAGTAGTATTTTACGCATGATGATTGATTTATGATTGGAGCGTCACAACTCCTGGTAGTTACAAGAAGCGTAAAATATATTTTTCAGAAAGAAAAAAATGGTCTTTACGGATGTTAAGGAGCGTTTCCTTTGTTCTTCTCTTCAATCCAGAGCGACATATATTTGCTGCTATTCACCGTATGGTGCTGCAAAATCTGTCCGAAAAAGTTATGTTGCCGGTGAGCAGGTAAATCCGAAGATAAAGCGGTCAGCTTTTGAATAAACTGACTGCCGAATCTGGATTTGCCATATCGTTCGTTATTGATATTCATGCCATTTTCCTGCGCTTTCAACCATAATTCTTTGTCTTTGTACAATTTCACCGCCTGAACTATAAAAGTCGCGCTATCATCCTCAATTGCACCGTTCCAGTTCAACTCTCCACGCATTGCTTCTGCACCTACAGTTGTCGTAACTGCAGGGGTGCCAGTTTGCATCGCATCTATAAACTTTCCTTTTACGCCTGCGCCAAACCTGATCGGCGCAAGTAGTATTCTATGTTTTGCAATTGTTTCCTTTGCATCTTCAGCACGTCCCAGTACATGAAATCGCTCTTTTACATTGTGTAATTGCGTTACTTTTTGCGTGGTGTATGCACCATAAATATAAAGATGAACATCAGGAAGCTGCTTTCTCAAAACAGGCCATATTTCCGTTTTTAATGTTTTAACCGTATCCCAGTTGGGTTCATGTAAAAAGTTACCAATAAATACGAGACCTTCACGTTCATCAAAACTCTTCCAATGCTGCTTATCTTCTTCGGTGATTTCCTTTTCAAGGAAGGGGAGATAATAGATCAACGATGCATCCAGACGGAACTGATTTTGGAGAATCTCCATTTCCATTTCCGAAATGATCAATGACAAATCGCATCTTAATATGGAGGCGATTTCTCTCTTGGCCATGTCAGTAAAAAGATCAGCAGGTTTTAACGTGTCGCCTGACTTGACGGCTATTTGTCTTGCATGGCGTAAACAATGCAGATCCTCCGTATCCAACATACGTAGTGCATCCGGGCATTCCTGCTGTACCCTCCATCCGTATTGTTCTTCCACCATATAGCGGTCGAACATGACTATTTCAGGATTAATTTCTTGTAAAAAAAGGTTGAAGCTGCTGTCGTTTAGCCTGATCTCCTGCTCTTTGACACCTAAGCTTTTGAGGTCATAACTGTATTCTCCTTTTGAGGCAGCAGAAGCAAAACAAACCTCATATCCTGCACTAAGGAACAGATTGATCAGCTGGATAATTCTTGTGCCCGCTGCCGATGACAATGGCTCTGGCCACACTAATCCAATAATCAATACTTTCCCTTTGTCCATGCGCCTAAAATTTACGCAAAATAGAGGTTTTTAAGTCAGAATCTCCAATCGCGTTGATTATTGCTGGTTAACAAGCTGATTATGCTTAAATTTGGCGATAAGAATTACATCATCACATGCTTGGATTAAAATTACTGACAGACCCGCGTTGGGCAAATATTGCTGAATCAAATTTAGAAGAGATCTTAACCGACCATGCCTGGTGTGAGCAAAAGGCAGCAACAAATGCGATTACGCTGATCACCAATAATTCCGAGCACATGGATTTGGTGGAAGAGTTAACCGCTATTGCCATTGAGGAAATGCAGCACTTTCAAATGGTGGTAGAAATAATCAAACAACGTGGTTATACTTTAGGGCGTGAGCGTAAAGATGATTATGTGGGGCGTCTGGTTAAGTTCAGCCGGAAAGACGGCAGCAGGAACTCTGCCTTTATAGACCGCCTTTTATTCGCTGCAATGATCGAGGCCAGAAGCTGTGAGCGTTTCCGTGTGCTATCGCAGAACATTAAAGATGAGGAGCTGGCTAAATTTTATCACGACCTGATGGTTTCTGAAGCTGGCCATTACACAACCTTTCTCAACTTTGCACGTAAATATACGATCGATATTGATGTAGATAAACGATGGAAAGAATGGCTGGAATTTGAAGGAGAGCTGATTCAGAGTTTCGGAAACAAAGAAGCCATTCACGGTTAAGGCTGCTTTACACTCCGCATCTATTTTGCTTTACGTGATGCTTTAAGTTTTGTATCAATCAGTTCCGTAAGTGCGGCAAATTCCTTTTCGCTATAACCTATCGATTGATAGATGATTTTGCCGTTTTGGTCAATCAATACGTTTCTGGGGATAGACTGGGTGGCAAACTTGCTGAAAATACCACGGTTCATGTCTGGCAGTATAGGAAAAGTGAATCCTTTTTTAGCTTTAAATGGAGTTAACTTATCCCAGCCTTCCTCTCTTCCAAATACGAAGAGGGCAAAGTCAGGGTTGTTCTTGTGTTTGTCCCAGATCTGTTTCTGCATTACGGGAAGTTCAATGTTACAAGGAGGGCACCAGGTAGCAAACAAGTTGATCAATATGAGTTTTCCTTTGTAGTCGCTGATATTTACAGTTTTCCCCTTTTCAGTCTCAAATGAAAACTGCGGAACCTGGTCGCCGATTTTAGTTAAGGTAGCTGCATCATCCTGTGCAAAGCTTGCTAATGGCAATAAAAATAAGAGGAATAAGAGGTGAGACAGTTTCATAACAGCAGTATTTTGATTAAGACAATATATGATTTTTTCGGAAATATTTAGACTGATATGAAATAATAAATGGTGGAGAGATACCTTAATATTTTTAGTTATTATAATTAATCGACTAATTATATAAAATAGTCTAATTCTTTTAAATGCTGTTTCTGATTATTTTACCGGCCACTTTCCGTAATAAGCAATTGCCTTATAATTTCCTTTGACGCGACCAAATACAAAGCCAAAAAAACTCTCTGCCTGGGTACCAGTTTCCTGGTATTGTAAATACGCTTCATACAATGTGCTGCCGGGATCTGTTACTTTCTGTAAGGTCTGATAGTATAACTCATCCGGATGTTTGTTGATCTCCACGAGGCTGTCTGCCGGAAATCCAGGAATCAGGCGTAATACATCAGCATTAAATATCGCTGTACGGTATTGACCAAATGCTGACTGTTCAATTTCACCCGAGGCTTTGCCCATGCTTGTCTCCGTCTCTTCATTACCGGTGTAAAAAGGAAAGTTTAACAGGCCTGGCAGCTGCGCAGCCTGATTGTTTTTTACCTGTTGTTTGAAGTGGTCAAAAAAAGCAGTAAAATCTTCCTCATCGTTAATGAATGGAACAGCAGGTTTTTCTTTGGTGATCGCTGGTGTCGTATCAGATTTTTCGTTTTTTACAGCATTTGTCGTACATCCCGAATATAAAAGAGCCAGCATCAATAAAACCACTAAAATTCTTTCTCTTTTTATGAATAACTGATCCATGATTTTTAATCTGTTTAAGCGAATAATAAAGGATATTTAAATCCCCTGGCTGATAGCAGCAATTCCGTGCGCTCCATTATAGCGCAGCAAATTTACAAGAAATCACTCAGTTATAAAGCCTGATTCGAATATAGTGGCAGATTGTTGTATATTGTTAAGACACAATCTTTATGCTATGCAGAAACAATATTCAACGGTATTTTTATGGTCTATTATTGTCGCCCTCGGGGGACTGCTATTCGGCTTTGACACTGCCGTCATATCGGGGGTAGAGAAAACCATTCAGCAACTCTTTCAATTGTCGCCCTTCTGGCAAGGCTTCACTATCTCTTCTGCTTTAATCGGAACGGTAATCGGGGCCTTGTTCTCCGGCAGCCCGGCAGATAAGTATGGCCGGAAGCCCATGTTATTCCTTACAGGCGCACTATTTGGGGTTTCTGCCGTAGCGAGTGCACTGGTTACTAACCTGCCACTGTTTATTATCTTCCGTTTTATCGGAGGTTTGGCCATCGGTGCTTCCTCAGTAATTGCACCAATGTATATCTCTGAAATCTCGCCGGCCAGCGTAAGGGGCAGAATGACTGCTCTTTTTCAGTTTAATGTCATCACCGGGATTTTACTGGCTTATGTATCAAACTACTTCCTTCGGGACATAGCCGGAGAGGACTCCTGGAGGTATATGCTCGGTGTAGGAAGTCTGCCCTCTGTGGTTTTCTTCTTCCTGCTTTTCCTGGTACCTGAAAGTCCGAGATTCTTAATCAAATCTGGTAAAACAGCTGAAGCTAAAAGCGTTCTGGAAAGGTCAGGTGTACCATTTGTGGACAAGGAAATTGAGGAAATAGAACGCAGTATGCAGCAAAAAAAAGAGAACCTTTTTTCTATGCGTTTTATCAAGCCGATTTCGATTGCATTCCTTGTCGCCATGTTCAACCAGTTCTCTGGTATCAATGCCATACTCTATTATGCGCCACGGATATTTGAACTTTCTGGTGTTTCCGCTGCCGATGCCTATCTGCAGCCTATACTGATCGGAATTACGAATGGTATTTTTACCATGGTCGGGCTGGTGATCATTGATAAGGTAGGGAGAAAAAAACTGCTGATTGCCGGCTCTATAGGCATGACGGTCTGCCTCGGACTGGTGGCCCGTTCCTTTTATATGCAGGATTTTGAAGGCTATGGATTGCTGATCTTTCTGATCGGTTACATCATGTTCTTTGCTTTTTCTACAGGAGCGGTGATCTGGGTACTCATCTCTGAGGTTTTCCCTAACAGCGTCAGGGGACAGGGACAATCGCTGGGGAGTTTCACACATTGGTTTTTTGCGACAATCATCACTTTCCTGTTTCCGGTAGTGGTTGGCGATTCACCGACAGGCGGCGGATATGCATTTACTTTTTTCGCCGTGATGATGATCGTTCAGGCCATTGTGGTATGGAAATACTTCCCGGAAACTAAAGGGCGTACGCTCGAAGAAATCAGTGATGAACTGGTCGTAAAAGAATAACAATAAGCATTTATTTAATTAGGTGATCATGAATAACAGAAGAGATTTTATAAAGACAACTGGTTTGATAGCAGGTGCTGCGCTGATAGGAGGGGAGGACTTATTTGCTGCGGAAAGGCGTAAGTTATCTGGCAAAGGGAGACTGGTCTTGCGTTATAGACCTTATACACTTGATCTTAAACATGCCTTTACCTTATCGACAAGCTCAAGAACCACTACACCGGTAGTATTAACTGAAATAGAATATGAGGGCATAATTGGATACGGAGAGGCATCCATGCCACCTTATTTAGGAGAATCTCACGAAACGGTGCAGCGGTTTTTGTCGAAGGTAGATCTATCGAAGTTTGATGATCCTTTCGACATGGAAAATATCCTGAACTATATAGACTTGCTGGCTCCTGATAACCGGGCGGCGAAAGCATCGGTAGACATTGCCCTGCATGATCTGGTAGGCAAGATCATGAAACAGCCCTGGTACAAAATATGGGGTTATGATCCCACCAAAACGCCCAATACTTCCTTTACCATAGGTATTGATACGGAGGAGATGATCCGCCAGAAAGTGAAAGAAGCAGATCCCTATTTGCTGTTAAAGGTGAAATTAGGGAGGGATACGGATAAGATGATGATCAATACCATCAGACAGGTCACTGATAAACCGATCTGCGTGGATATTAACCAGGGCTGGAAAGACAAACAGTTTGCGCTCGACATGGCTTTTTGGCTAAAGGAGAAAGGTGTGATCTTTTTAGAGCAGCCGATGCCCAAAGAGCAGGTGGATGACAATGCCTGGTTAACAGAACATAGTCCGCTGCCCACCATAGGCGATGAAGCTGTACAACGCTTAGGTGATGTATTGAAAGCTTATAAGGTTTATAATGGCATTAATATTAAACTGATGAAGTCGACAGGTATGCGTGAGGCACATAAAATGCTGACCCTGGCCAGGGCGCTGGATATGAAAGTGATGATTGGCTGTATGACAGAAACTTCATGCGCCATATCTGCTGCCGCGCAACTGGCACCTATGACCGACTGGGCTGATTTGGACGGGGCCTTGCTGACAAAAAACGATGTGTATAAAGGGATGCAGATTGTGAAGGGCAAAGTCACCTTGAATGACTTGCCCGGGATAGGTATCAAAAAGATTTGATATTAAAGATGTGATATATAGATAGCCTGAATTCAATCCGGCTATCTTTAATTACCTTCCGCTGTTCCTTTTTTCCAATAGGCATAAGCAGCAAGTTCTTCTCGTTGAATACCCGTTTCGGTAAAATAGGTTCTTAAATTTTTAATTACGCTGGCTTCCGCTGCTGTGAACACATACCTGCTTTTATTTGCCGGCAAAATCACATTCGCTAAAGCTTCCAGCATCCGGTCTGTATGTCCTTCACCATAAATCCACTTGATTTGAACTTTAGAAGGTGTTTGCAATGGCAAAATATCTTCTTCCCCGGTCACCTGTATGATTGCTGTGCCCTCTGCTGTTGCAGGAAGTGTTTCCAGTATCACACTGATTACAGGTAAAGCCGTATGATCGCCCGCTAAAAGATACCAATCCACTGCAGGATATAATGCTGTGCTTTTATCTTTCATCGCAATTTCAATCATATCTCCTTTTACGGCATTGATGGCCCAGGCAGAAGCTGGTCCTTCATCGCCATGCGCAACAAAATCAACCCACATTTCACCAGCATCCAGATCCAGCGCCCTGAGCGTATAGGTTCTTCTGATCATCGGTGCATCGGGATCTTGCCCTGGAATAAAAATTTTGTTGTTCATCCCTATCGTAACATGTGCAAACTCCTGCAATGCTTCCCCTTCCAGCACTACCCTGATATAGTGCGGTGTTAAATATTCTTTTCGTTTTACACTAAATTTCCCTCTGATTACTGCTGGTTTATTATTTGTCTCTTCCATTTGTATTGTTATTTAATACTTGCAAAGTTTCACAATCAGGCAGGTATGAAACAGGTATATTTTCACTATTTTTGAGTATAATTTAATTATGCGGCAGGATAAACAGTTTGAATCCCTTGTAGTTGTAGAACATCGTGTAGAAAAGCTGGAGAAAATCATTCACCTGCACAATTACTATGAATTTATATTTATTAAATCGGGCGCAGGCAATCATTATTTAAACGATGAGCTGACTACGTTTACTGCCGGCAACCTGTTTTTTATTAGTCCGCGTGACAGACATTCTTTAGAAATAGATGAGCCCGCTACCCTCATCAGCATCAGGTTTAATGAATATGCGAAGGGGAGAATAAAAGCATTACAGAAGAAATGGAAAGGGGAGTTCTCCAGTTTGAAAAAGGGGAGGTCGCAGTTGAACATTAAAGTCAGTTTCTCTGAAAAAGATGTGCAGGTGGCCGCGGCTATTTTCAATCTGCTCAGCACGCTGAAAAATGATATTCTCAGTAATGAGGCCATTATTTATTTGCAGTTGATTGCCCTGGTATCCCTGATCGAAAGAAATCTTTCTTATGGAAATGATACTGTTACTCAACTGCAACCACCGACTGTACGTGAAAAATCTGAATCATTACTGGCCTATATCCACAGGCATATATCCCGGCCGGAGATGCTGACGGCCGCTAAAATCGCCGCCCATCACGGATGCTCTGTAAACTATATAGGTTTATATTTTAAGAATAAGATCGGAATGAATCTCCAGGCATATGTAAACCAGTGCAGGCAAACTATTATTGGAAGAAAACTCCTTAGCAGCGATGTGACGATTGCAGAGCTGGTAGCCGGATTTGGTTTTACAGATGCCAGTCATTTCAATAAAAGCTTTAAAAGATATTGGGGAATGAGTGTTTCTGCCTATCGCTTAACCCATCAACAGGCATAGATTTATAGCGATACAGGTATCTTTGATTATAGGTATCTATGTATTTTTATATCTTTGTAAATATTGAGGATCCCCTCTGTATAACGGCTTGACCAATTTTTTATATTTAAATGTCTCAAATATGAGAAATTGTTCCTAGTTTTGTGAATATGTTTCAAGACACGCAGCAGAAGATCATAGACAGTGCGATTATCATTTTTAATGACGATTTCTCGGCACCAATAGAAAAAGTAGCTGATAAAGCTGAAGTTACCCGCCGCACGTTACACCGGTACTTTGGCGAGCGCAAGGATTTACTTTTAGCCTGCCAGTTGGAAATGCAGAAAACCTGCAGGGCAGGAATGTTAGCTGCTTTTGAAAGCTCTCCCGATTTACTCATCAAGCTGGAACAGATGTTATATGCCTGTATCGATTGCGGATCCAAGTATTCTTTTTTCAATAAACTGCATCATCAGCAGGGACATATACATGACCATGAAAATGAGGAATGTGCCAATTATGACCATTCATTTGGATTGATCACCACTGTCATATCAGGCTTGCAGGAGGAAGGTCTGGTGAGTCGCCAGTTAACCGTAGAATGGATGAGTTCTCTTTTTACAGGTATCATACGTTCAACAATTGATTCTTTAACCTCCGGTACTGTTGCCAGTGCCAGTATCAAGAAATTCGCCTGGTTTTCATTTAGTAAAGGAATAGGAGCATAACACATGAATAGAGAAAAGACAACATTTGAAGTAGTTATTATTGGCGGGAGTTATGCAGGTTTATCCGCTGCGATGGCTTTAGGTCGCGCACTCAGAAATGTGCTGGTGATAGACAACGGCAAACCCTGCAACGCACAAACACCACATTCACATAATTTCATTACTCAGGATGGGGAAACACCAGCTGCGATTGCTGCCAGAGCAAAAGAACAGGTCGTGCACTATCCCACTGTTCAGTTTTTAAATGATACTGCAGTTGCGGTCAGTGGAGAAAACGCTGACTTTGTAGTTAGCACCAATTCCGGACTGACCATAAATACAAAAAAGATCTTATTTGCCACAGGTGTGAAAGATATCATGCCTGCTATTGAGGGCTTTGCCGCCTGCTGGGGAATTTCTGTGATTCACTGTCCTTACTGTCATGGTTATGAATACAAAGGACAAAACACAGGGATCCTGATGAATGGTGATACGGCGATAGATATGGCGGAGCTCATTGATAACTGGACCAGTCAGCTCACTATTTTTACCAATGGAAAATCTACTATCTCCAATGCCAGGCTGGAGCAGTTTCTACAGTTAAGTCAGGTTCAGGTGGTAGAAAAAGAGATCAGCAGCCTTCAGCATATCAACGGACAACTGCAGCATATCGAATTTACAGATGGGTCTGCCCAAACGCTGGATGCACTCTATGCAAGACCAGCTTTTGTGCAGCAGAGCAACATTCCCGAACTCCTTGGTTGCCACTTTACAGAAGGCGGATATCTTGCCGTTGATGATATGCAGAAAACAAACATCCCCGGAGTATATGCCGCTGGTGATAATATTACGATGCGCAGATCTGTTTCGGGGGCTGTAGCTACCGGAGGTTTTGCAGGGGCGATTATCAATCACGAATTGATAGCCGATAAATTCGGCAGACATTCATGAGCTGATTGATGGTGACAATTTCCCCATTTTCGATGACAGCTAAACAAAATCGACTATAATGAGTTTAAACAGAAGCATTGTATTATGGAATGGACTCAGATATTTTTTAAGGGGGTAGACCTCAGTTTAGCAATAGAAGTTGTTGCACGCACATTCATCATGTTCGCATTGATTCTGATTGTATTGCGGGCAACCGGCAAACGAGGGGTGAGACAACTCTCCTTATTCGAGGTGGCTATTATTATCGGATTAGGATCAGCTGCGGGCGACCCTATGTTTAATCCCGATGAGCCTATCCTGCCAGCTATCATCGTATTTATCGTGATCTGTTCTTTTTATCGCCTGATGACCTGGCTGGCTGCGAAAAGTGAAAAGTTTGAGGTTCTTGTAGAAGGAAAGGCGCTATATATTATTGAAGACGGCATGTTTGACCTTGTAGATCAGAAAGAGCTGTTTTTCGGGAAAGATGAGTTTCTCGCAGAGATGCGGCAGCAGAATGTGGAACACCTCGGGCAAATCAGAACAGCCATTCTGGAAACCAACGGTAATGTGAGCTTTATCTTTTTCGATGAAAAAGAGGTGAAAAAAGGGCTCCCGATCTGGCCTAAAGTGTATCATCAGAAAAGCAAGCTGATTGCTGAATCCGGGTATTATGCCTGTACCTACTGCGGTAATGTGGAAGATATTAATAACTCAGCTCACAAATGCAGCAGGTGCAGCCGTGAGGAGTGGGTAATGGCCATCGATACAAAAAGATGCAGTTAATACCTTGTCATTCTTTCAATTACACATCCCCTTTTCAATGAAGGAGAGGAGATGTGCTCAAATATTACGTAACAGGTACTTTGCTGATGATCATCACCGCTTTTTTGATGTAAATATCTTTGCTTAATTTCTTTGTCCAATCCTTATAGCGCTCCAGTTTTGCTTTTTCCAGTTCATCTAAAGCGACATGAGCAGCGTCCTGTTCAATCGTAAGACGTTTATCATCCGGTAGTTCCAGTGCTTTAATCAACTCATCTGACTTAGTTTTCATCATGGCCCTTCTCGCCTTGAAATCAGTCATTTTCAGATTGATTTTACTATTTTGAGATTCATCCAGTAACTGTGTATTTTTCCGGATGATTTTAAAAGCAGTATCCATAGCAATCAGTTTGTTTCCCAGATCCCTGAACACTAAAATTTCAGCAGCATTTGCTGCAGCTGTGTAAACTGCCGGAGCAATACTGTCCCATGCCATAGCCATCGGCCTGTCCTGTTCGCGGAATTTGATTAACTCGTAGGGATCAGCCAGAATCACGTCAGGAACAACACCTTTCAATTGTGTAGAGCCCCCGTTAATACGGTAAAACTTCTGGATCGTCATTTTAACGGCTCCTTCCTGACCAGCACCAGCCGCAGACTGAAAATTATAAATCGGTTTGGGTGCCTGTACCGTTCCTTTTCCAAACGTTGAGGTACTGCCGATAATCACTGCCCTTTTGTAATCCTGCATGGCTGCCGCGAAGATTTCTGAGGCAGAAGCGCTGTATTCATTCACCAATACCGCAAGAGGGCCGGTATATAACACCCCTTTATCCATATCTTTCAATACCTGTATTCTTCCCTGTTTGTCTTTTACCTGCACTACCGGTCCTTCAGGAATAAATAGACCTACCATTTCAATGACCTCCTGTAATGAACCGCCGCCATTGTTACGCAGGTCAATAACAATTGAACTCACCTGTGCTGCCTTTAGCTTAATCACTTCCCTTGCTACGTCGGCCGCAGAATGAAAACCCTTAGGATTGTTAAAATCAGCATAAAACTGAGGCAATGAAATGTATCCTACTTTAACCTCTTCATTATTGATCACCACACTTCTCGCCAATGCTTCATCCTGCACAATTTCCTCTCTCACCAGCATTACGATCTTTTCCGAACCATCCGCTTTGATCAGACCTAAACGCACCGTAGTACCTTTATCACCACGGATCAGCTTAATCGCATCCGTAGTACTTAAACCAGTAATATCTTCCATCGGTCCCGTTGTGCCCTGTCCAACTTTAACTATTTTGTCATTAATACCAATTTCATTGTTCTTCCATGCCGGACCACCCGGTTCGATGCCCTGAATTTTAATTATACCATCTTCTTCCTGTAACCTTGCCCCGATACCATAAAACTTCTTGCTCATTTCCTGATCAAACTGTTTTTTCTCCGCTGGTGGCATGTAATTCGTGTGCGGATCCATACATTCTGTGATGGTATTTACAAAAACATCAAATTGTTTTTCCATATTCAGGTCGCCCTTTATCCTTACAAACCTTCTGTTAAGTAATTTAAGCACTTTCTCCCGCGCCTCTTTTTCCAGCTGTATATCAGTTTTCTTGGGACTGGCCGTCGTTTTTGCTGCCTGATTTTGCAGATTCTGTGCAGCGATCAGGTTTTCCAATGTCAGGTATTTCAACTGCAAACGCCATCTTTCTACCCGTTGTGCATTATTAATTGCATACTTATAATTCGCTTTATCTTTTTCCAGGTATTCTTCCTTTGTAAAAGTGAACGGTTTTGCAAGCATGCCCTTATAAATTGCCATGGCTTCATCCAGTCTTTTCACCATTACTCTCGTTACAGCAGGGTAAAACCTGATGTCTGCACCATGTATTTCATCATCAATAGCCACCTCATATTTTTTCAGTGCTTTCACATCTTCCTCCATCAGGATTTCTTTGGCATGATCCAGCCGGTCGATATACTGTTCGAAAATTATTGTTGAAAAGGCGTCATCTATCGGTCTGCCGCTATAATGATATTGCTCCAGCATTTTGCCTACAGCTGTGAGTAAGACTTTTTGTTTTGCCGGGTCTGCTTCTTTGGAAGTTACCGGCAAAGACCAGGCAAAGGTCGCCGTTACCATCATTAATACTTTGCACCACGTGGTTCTGTTCATTTGTATTGTCAGTTTTGTTGATTAAATGAGATCGGGAAAAGATGAGGCCTTTTTTTCCATCCCTAAATATAGTTAAAAGAGCGTTAGGAATAAACAGGCCTTTTCATCGTGAAATTATCCGGCTACCAGAGCTGTTGATCAGGCAAAAGATCTTATTTTTGTCTTAAGATTTTCGATGATGGAAGAGAGATACAAAGATTGGCCAATTACTTTTGAGGTAGCTACTACAGATACACATTTTGAGCAGATCCTGGAACTGCAGAAACAAAACCATTATACTGCTATCAGTGAAACGCAGCAATTGGAAGAAGGATTTGTATTTGCCGCCCATGATATGCGTATATTGAAGTTAATGGCTGCGAATGCACCCCAGATTATTGCGTTAAGCGGGGATAAGGTAGTGGGCTACAATCTGGGCATGACCTGTGACATGGAAGAGGTCATGCCAAGTCTGATACCGATGTTCCAGGAATTCAGGAATTGGACTTACGAGGGGAAACCCCTGATGGATTACCAGTTTATAGTGGGCGGACAAGTCTGTGTGCACAAAGATTTCAGGGGCAGGGGATTGATCCGTCAGTTGTATCAGCAAACAAGGGAGGTGACTGGTGGTCAGTACCAGTTGTGTGTAACTGAGATCTCTGTGAGAAATACCACCTCCCTGAAGGCGCATCAGAAGTTAGGATTTGAAATTCTGGGCGTGTATAACGATGGTGTGGAGGATTGGAATCTGGTGGTATGGAAGTATTAAGTTTCAAAGCCTTATTTTTAATCAAAAATTGATCAGCTATGTACGAGAGAAAGATTCCTGTTGATATTGACTGCGGAATGGAAATGGCACGTGAGGTTTTAATCGGTAAATGGAAAATGCATTTACTCTATTATATATCCCAGGGGGTAATCCGGCCGGGTCAACTGCAGAAGAAAATTCCCGGTGCTTCACGCAGGGTATTGAACATACAACTGAATGAACTGGAAGCACAGGGAATGGTTTCAAAAACTATTTACAACCAGCTGCCATTAAAGGTGGAATATTATCTAACCGATATCGGTGAAAGTATTTTACCCGTTATCACTGTTATTGGCAATTGGGGCGCTGATCACTTCGATCATTTGCAGCAGGTATTTCTACATAATCCCAGGTTAAAAGTTGACTCCACCAAGATGGAAGCAAGGGAAGTGTAATCCACTTAGGTATTTAAGCAGTGGATTTTTTCTCCGATTTTTTTACGTGACGTGTAAATGACTTATCCTGTTATTCACGATCTTAAAATGAAAATCCGCATTTAGAGGACTTCCAGGAAAAGTTCCAGACATGTTCAGGGTTAATACCGTTTCTTCTCCATTGACCGAACAGGCTACTGCTTTCACCCTGGTCTGATATTTTTCATTGGCCTTCTCAATCCAATTTTTTATGGCCGATCTGCCTGTGTAGTCCTTCCCCTCGTCATGAACATAAGCGTCATCCGTAAAAAGATTGGCAATTGCTTCGCTGTCTTGTGTGTTTTGATTGGTAATATAATCCGCTAATACTGCTGGTATGGTGATTTGATCTGACATGATATGTTTTTTTATAGTGAGTTATATTGTTCTTATGGTACCGCCGTCAATGATATATTCTGTACCCGTTAAATAAGCCGCTCTCGGCGACACCAGGAAACCGATCAATTCTGCTACCTCTTCCGGTTCTGCAGGTCTGCCCATTGGTATTCCACCCAGGGCATCCATTACACTTTGAGTGGCTTCTTCGATAGTGATATTTGAACTTTCTGCTATCCGTTCCATCATTCTGACAGACGCCGTTGTTTTTATCCAGCCTGGTGAAACTGTCAGCACCCTTACTCCCTTACTGGCCACTTCGTTGGACAGTGACTTGCTGTAATTGAGCAATCCGGCTTTTGCGGCAGCATAAGGTAACGTAGAATCGTATAATGGTAATTTTGCCTGTGTAGAAGCCACATGTATAATCACTCCGGAACCTTTGTTTATCATAAAAGGCAATAAAGCCCTGTCTAGTCTCACTGGTGCCAATAAATTGAGCTGCAATGTTTCTATCCAGTGCTGATCTGTCAATGCCGCGAAACCGCCGCCAGGCGTTTCAGAACCGCCCATGGAATTCACCAGGATATCTATACCTCCAAAGTGTTCTTCAATATCCTTCACTACGATTCCCATTCCTTCTTCCGTACTCAGGTCGGCCGCAATAAAATGGAATCTTCCATCCGTTTCCTCAGGTTCATTTCTTGCTGTAATGATTACCCGGGCTCCCGCAGCTGCAAGTCGCTCTGCTATTGCTTTTCCGGTGCCTTTAGTCCCACCCGTCACTAATGCTGTTTTTCCTGTTAGTTCTGTACTGATGTCAAAATTGGTCTTCATTTCTTCTTCTTTTTTATGATACAATAATCAGCAGTATTTCAGTTGTTTACAAGTACGGAAAAGCTATTCCTATAGGGAAAAATTTATCCCTATAACCTTTGATAGCAATTAAATGCAATTTTATTTATGCCGTTGACAAACTTTCGGCAGAATTCGTAGTTGTAGCTTCATGAAAAAATTATATCATTATCAGGAAAGTGATATTACGCTCCTTTTCGAAAAGCTGGAACAGAATCCGGGCAATCATCGTCTGCTTTACCAATTGCCTACAGGCGGGGGTAAAACGGTTATATTTTCGGAGATCGCCGGCAGGTTCATCAAAAAATACAACAAAAAAGTAATTGTGCTGACCCATCGGGTAGAGCTGTGCAGGCAAACTTCCGCAGTTTTATCGATGACGGCTATCAGTAATAAGATCATCAACAGTGCCGTTAAAAAGATATCCAGGAAAGATGGTTATGGCTGTTATGTGGCCATGGTAGAGACCCTGAAAAACCGGATCAATGACGGCCTGATTAATGTGGATGATGTGGGTCTGGTTATCGTAGATGAGGCTCACCACAATTCATTTCATAAGCTGCTCGGGAAGTTTAAGAATGCCGCTGTGATCGGCGTTACCGCCACACCTTTCAGTTCAGACATCAACCTGCCCATGCGGAAAAACTACGATGAACTGGTGGTTGGCGCTGAAATCGGTTCTTTAATTGAGCAGGGCTTCCTGGCGAAACCTTCTACCTGGAGGTACGATGTGGAATTGAATACCTTAAAAACGGGGCTGCATGGAGATTTCACGGTAAGTACTTCTGATGAATTATACACCTCGCAAGCCATGCTCGATTTGCTGGTTCATGCCTATGAAGCACATGCTAAAAATAAAAAGACCCTGATCTTTAACAATGGAATTTTCACTTCCCGGAAAGTAGAAGAAGTTTTTTCAGCTTTAGGTTATCCCATCAAACACCTGGATAATAAGACCAGTCCGACTGAAAGAGCGGAGATTTTGAAGTGGTTGAAAAAGACGAAAGGAGCCATCCTTACTTCGGTCTCCATTCTGACTACGGGCTTTGACGAACCCTCTATCCAAACCGTGATCCTGAACAGGGCAACTACCTCACTTACACTGTATCATCAGATGATCGGCAGGGCCTCGAGACGACTACCGCAGAAGAAAACCTTTAGCATTATTGACTTGGGGAACAATACGGATCGTTTTGGAGAATGGTCTGCACCGGTAGACTGGAAGCACGTCTTTGAAAATCCAGAGGCTTACCATGAGATGCTGACCAGTAAAACCAGTTATGAGGCACACCAGATGCCTTCTGATATGCGTAGTAAATTCCCAAACAGCAGGGAGATCTCTTTTGATGTCCAGGGAGCCCATCAGGCTGCCTTAGAAAGCGGGCAAAAAGCAAATATTGTGATCAGGGATTCGATCCGTCAGCATGCACTGATGTGTGTAGATAACAGCGCGACTGTTTTGGAGGCCCTTGAACTCACCGAAGAACTGACCAAAGAAATTGACTGGAGAATCAAACAATATGGTAAATGTCTTGGTAGAGTTACTAAGAACTATACCGACTGGCTGCGAGAAGATTACCATGCGAGACTAAAAAAACTGGTGCAGAAAATTATGAGTCGCAGGGCAGTACTCAAAACAGCCGTATAAAAACCAAGGAATATGATAGTCAACTACACCGAATCGGGATGGGAAATCATTACCCAGCGTTCACATGGGCTGCTTGCTGCCCAGATCTGTGCACACTGGAAAAAGAATGACCAGCCTGAACGGTGGGTAGATACGCTCATCGCAACCGCTGAACATGATGATGTATATAATGAGTTTGAAAATGAAGATTTACTCAACCCGAGCGGAGGACCTGTCAATTTCAAAACTACCGATTTTAAAAAAGAATATGCCGACCGGCTCATTGCCATGGCAGAAACCAAGAGCGCTTATATTGCACTTTTAATCTCCAGGCATATTCAGTTTGTCCATGGTCCCGATCCTAAGGCTGCGTCTTTTATCAAAGCGCTCAGAGAGCGGGAAAAGAAGTGGATACACGTAGCTCAAAGCAGTAAGGAGGAAGTGCGCAGGGGATATGAACTGCTGGAATTCTGTGATGCCTTTTCCTTGCTGATTTGTCAGCAGCAGATACAGCCAGAACAACGTAAGATTGAAATCAGTAGCGGACCTGATGGAACCGCTTATGAAATGCATGCAGTGGGTGAGGGGTTGCAGGTCAATCCCTGGCCATTTGAAGAAACTTCCTTTGTGGTGAGTTATGAATCCAGGATCTTACCGCAGCTGTCTTTTAAAAGTACAGCCGAGTTCAGGGCGATGATAGCAAATGCTGAGGTGAAGACCCATCATTTGCGGCTAACAGGAACATAAGGTTGAACCAGCATGAAAAAATTACTTATAGCTATTACTGTCATTGGCGTCGGAACCTATCTTTTTTATCACTACATCTTTAATCAAGTGGTATTGCGGATCAGCATGAACAATGAATGGCCACTTCCAATGTTTATTTTTTCACTTTGCTGGATTTTCCTGGTTCTGATGATTTTTGATTTGATCTACCGAAAGTTTTTTAGTCTGGTTGCGGCACCTGGCGTATATTTTGGGGTGTTTTTTACTTCAAAGGATGTACTGTGGGCTTCAGAAATCCTGTGGAACAGAAATTATATGCTTGTTGGAAGTATTCTTGCCATTTACGCGTTTTCACTTCTGGCTGTTGTGTACCGCCTGGATCCAGATTTGAAATGGCTAACTAAAGGTACTCCAGGAAAAGATCAGACCCAGACTACCACAGGCTGGCAAGAGTTAAGTTCATGGAACAAAATTGTGAGTGTATTTGGACTCAGCGCATTGGCTCTATTCGCTTTATATGTGCCTTATAAGGTAATACTGGTTTCCGGATACCTCATTAACACAACCCCTATAGAAATACACGCAAAAGTAATGGGCCATGGCGAAAGTCATGGAAAATACTTCCATCACAGGTACTGGGTGATTGAACTTGATGGGAAGCATGAGAAATTTTGGGTATATGCTGCTGCTAACACAGCACCTGACGAGAAATACAATTGCGCTACTCACTCAGACCCTGAATTGGGATCAACATTGGTAATGGTAGGGCGCGAAGGAGTTTTTGGGTTTTCTTTTGATAAGGTAGTCAGGATTTTGGATGCGAAAGGGGAGGTTATCTGTGATTAGTAATCCCCTCTCACCGGAAATAAATTGTTGTAAATTTTTACTTGCCTGACTGTTACTGGATTGGCGGGTAGGGGTCAAATAGATTGGTTTTTCCAATAGACTCGAAATTATCTTTTATAAGATACAGATTTTATCAGAATTATAATTAAAACCTCATCTCTTAGCGTTTTGAAAATCATTGATTTGTACAAAGTTCTTCAATGGTATTTAAGCCCAATTGCGCCAGACACTCTTTTTCATTCGCATTATATGGTGGTTCCATTTGTTTGTATTGAAAAGGCTCGTTCTCGTTATCGACTATCGCAAGCGTATTATTGTCAATTACTGAGTTTCCAAATGCTTGTTTATAAATCGTGCATTCGCCAGCTCCAACTAACCTTAATTTGCTATTGGCGGCATTCGGAGTAATAGCAATATTGAAACCTTGTCCTCCCATACGTACACTAGGATATAAAACCCCATCAAATCCATGCCGAGTAGCAACTTCAGCATATAAAGCTGAGATAAGGTAATGATAATCATTGGGAATTTCTTCTTTTCCAAACTCACTTGCGATGTATTCGCTTACCATTAAAGACGATTCCCTTAATTCAGGATGCTGATCTAATGCCTTTTCAAAATCTGCTATGACCTTTCTAGTATGAGAGCTGGAATCGTAAAATTTCTTATTTTGTAATACTGCAATCATCTTAATATCTTTTATTACTTCCCATCGACTATAAGCAATTCTCCTTACACCGCATGTTTCTTTAGCCCTAATCCATGGTGAAGCTTCCGTGGTGACAACAACTCTTTCATTGTCCAAATCGCCCTTATCTAGTTCTTGAGGAATGATGCTGCCGTAAAACATAGTTTGGTTAGGCGTACTGGCTCTTTGATAAGTTTTATTAAATTCTTGGGGTTTAAAGCTATGGGTAGCACGAGTTAAATAAGGCCATTGATCATCTTTCGGTCTAGCTCTTATCACTTTCTTTCCAGGATGAAGTCGATAATCGATTGCGACTGTTTTTCCAAATGCCCTAAACAGCTGTTTGATTTCCTCTGTAGGATAAGTGCTTAAATCCAATGCTTTTAATTTATTTATTGCTGATTCAATTTCGTTTAATGCCATAGCTAAAGTTCGTTAAATTGGTCATCCTAATCTAGTTGGATTTTTGCTAAAAGTATTATTTTGTTGACTTTTTATCGTCGGATATTTCAGGATAAATTCAGTGTGATCAAATTCGATCCCATCCTTTTTAAGACAACATTTTTTATACTTTTTTCTTGATCTACAAGGACATTCCTCATTTCTTCCTGAATTAAACTTTTCATGGCTTTCCAGCACCTTGGAATCTTTTGTACGCCACTCTGTAAAAGGATGGTCAATAATGCTCATTAAAAAATCTATTTGCGGATACTTATAAGTATCATCATCTTTCTTGGTAACACCAATAACTGAGTATTTGTTAAATGGCTCATTAACGAGAGACATTCCAACCATTTCAGATTTGGTTACGATGAAGCTACACATCTCACCCATATATAATTCCCCCTTTTTATGAATGCACCTATTTCTCAAGCTAATTATACTATCGCATATGCTACATCTAATTTCCTTTTTTACCAACTCACTACTACCAAAAAGTTTATAAGGGAACAATGATTGTAACTTTAAAACGTATTCTTTTATAAATAGAATTTTATATTCATCATCAATAAATTTATGATGCTTAAGAATACTTTTAATTGCAATTTCTATACCTTCTAATTGACACCAAGCCAGGTAATATTCACCTAATTCAAAGAGTTCAAAAATTTTAATGTAATTATTTTGTACATTAAATATTGAATACAAAATAGCCCAGGAATTTGCAGCTATTTCATTATTTTCTGATACATAAAAGTTAATTCTGCCCTTAAAATAAGTTTCACTAGCTATCAGTTCTTCATTTCGTCCTATGCGAAGCTGGGGATTGCGCAGAATCTGTTCTATGTTCATTATGTTCTCCATTCACTATGTCTTTTACTGTTTCAGCAACTTTGTCAAAATGACGTGCCGTTCCTTGATATTTAATTGATTTCGATTTTCCGTTGTCACCATTTACTATTATTTCAACTTCTATTTCATCCTTGGGATCCTCATTTTTAAGCCTTTCTGAAATGTAATTCCCTAACACAGTCACAAATAGTGGTGCCGCCAACATGACGACCACGAATTTACCAATTCTATGCTTTTTGCTATTTAAAGATACTTCTCGATAATCCTCATCATTGATCGCTGCTTCTACATTTAAATGCTCCTTTAAGGCATCATAAAGTTCCATCATGTTACTTGGAAACAAAGGTGTCTCATGACCTCTGAAGTTTTCTTCGGGGACTATAATCACATCCACTCTGTCTAATAACGACTTAGTATTATAATTTAAATAAGGGCGTTCACGCCAGTAAGTGATGTTTTCATCAGTTTCTGTAATTATCAATTGCATAATATTTGGATTAAGATCGTATTCAAATATACCGACTAAATTGGTTAAAACTTCGAGCCAGTTTTGTAGCTATTTATGTAATGGCAACGGCTGCATTAGAAAGCGCTTGGAAGTCCTATAAAAGATAAATGAAACAGAAAACTTCATCTCGTAACTATAAAGTAAACATTAAAAAATCGGTGAAGCAAGCAATAAAGTACCCTACGATCACGTATATCAAAATGTAGCTCCATTCATTTCTCTAAGAAGTGTCGAGCGATCATTCCAGGTGATTTAGCATGGATATCATTTGATGTCCGAAAGGCATTTCCAGTAACAATCCAAGAAGTGATGACAAACACTATACACTTAGAGTGGAGCGTCCTCAAAAAAGAGCTGGGGAATATACTTTCATTGCTTTTAGATGAAGTTCGATCTACATCTGAACTGGCTTGTGCAAATCACGCTTAATTAATTTAGGAACCTTTGGTATGGCCCAATTAGAGGCTGGGCCATACCTATAATTTTAACAATAAGAACCAATTACTTTTCGCCAAAATACCCAAGAGGGTGCATGATTTAAGCGTCAAAGAAATCTTTAATAGTCTTTTCTAGACTACCAATTCGCTTAATAGTAATAATAAATTATACCTTTATTTTTTATATAAAATTTTAATGGACGTAGCATATAGGACAGAAAAAGGAATTTATTTTCATGGTGACACTACAAAGTTACAAACTAGCCACCTACAAGAGCTTTCCGATGAGCTTGTTAGTCTAATTTTTACCTCACCCCCTTTTCCGCTTAAAAGAAAGAAAAAGTATGGTAATAAAAATGGACAAGAATATATTGATTGGCTGGTTGATGTAATTAAACATTTGCTCCAATATTTAAAAGAAGATGGATCTTTAGTAATTGAGGTAGGAAATGCATGGGAACCAGGATTACCAGAAATGTCCACATTACCATTGGAAGCATTATTAGCAATTAAAAATTCATGTAATTTGCATCTTTGTCAGAGTTTCGTTTGGTATAACACGGCAAAGCTTCCAGGGCCAGCTGAATGGGTTAACGTTAAGCGTATTAGAGTTAAAGAGAGCTTCACTCATATTTGGTGGCTTTCTAAAACACCCTTTCCTAAAGCAGACAACCGAAAAGTGCTTCAAGAATATAGCAGTTCAATGAAGAAGCTACTTAAATCGCAAAAATATAATGCTGGTACCAGGCCGAGCGAACACGTCATAAATGAGACTAGTTTTTTGAAAGAGCATGCTGGAGCAATTCCCAGCAATGTATTAATTTCGTCTAATACAGGATCAAATAGTGATTATCAAACATATTGTAAAGAAAATGGTATTGCATTACATCCAGCTAGGATGCCAAAGGAAATACCTGAATTTTTCATTAAAATGTTAACGGATGAAAATGATATTGTATTTGACCCTTTTGGTGGATCAAATACAACAGGTATGGTTGCTGAGACATTAAAACGTAAATGGATTGCAACAGAATTAAATAAAGATTATATTGACGGCTCCAAAGGAAGATTTATAAATGGCTCAGATTCTGATAACGCACTCTAGCACTAAAGACCTCTATTCACCAATTGCCAGTATAAAACAATATAACGAACCTGATTTCGAGGACAAATTATTTAGGTATGCCAGCGCTATCTTCGAAAATTACTATGTTTTTAAATTCAAATTTGAATTAAATTGTGATAGCATTCCAGGCCGAAAATTTGAACCAGATTTATTGCTTGTCTCTAAAACTTTCAAAAAATGGGTAATCCTAGAGGTAGAATTATGTAAGAGTCCAACACAACATACCTTGGATCAAATTACTTGTTTCAGCAATCCAAAATTCAAACCTACCGATATAGTTGACTATATTATTCGTAAAAATCCGGAAATTGAATCGAAGAAGATAGATTTGCTAGATTGCATATCTAACTTCAATCCTGATCTACTTGTAGTTCTTGATGATTATTCTGATAGTGTTTTTCGGAAATTTTACGATCATAAAAAGCAATTAAAAATTTGTGTTTTAGAAGTCTATAGAAAAATAGGCTATATTTATGATGGGTTTCGCTTTGGTGGCGACTATCCTTATGAGTTAACCAATTCTTCTAAGCTTGAATATATTGACCATCAACACTACCGAATTCTGAAAAAAGATTTTTTAAAGGACTTACCTGATACTTTTGACGTAAAATTCGATATGGAGCCATTTCCTGCGTCTTTAGTTAAGATGACAAATCGTACAACATACCTAAAAATACCTGATCACAACATTCCCGCAGATATTTATCTACAAATCGGAATATCACTATCCGGTGAATACATTATACAAAAACTTTAATATGGAATTAATATTAGGTTACGAAATTTTAGAGTCTTATAAGAGATTACCTTACAAGGCTTGGTTTGCATTCGCAGAGTTTATTGATAATAGCACTCAATCCTATCGAAATCATAAATCAGTTATGGATGATTGGTTTGAGGCTGAACAAGATATGTTAACTGTTAAAATTTCCTATAATAACCGAAAGCCAGGAGATTTTATTCGTGTTGAAGATAATGCGTTTGGAATGGATCGTGATGATTTGCAGAATGCGATGACGTTAGGAAAAAAACCAGCCATTGCTAATGAGAGATCTAAGTATGGACTTGGCTTAAAAACTGCGGGTTTTTGGTTCGGAAATAAATGGACGATTGAAACTACACAGAAGGGATCAGATGAATTGTTAACAATAACTGTCGATTTAGAGGCTATTTTAAATGAAGAAACTGCTTATTATGCTAAGTTTAAACAGGAACATCCTGGTGAGCCCTTAAAGCAATTTAGACCATCCCTGAACATAAATTCATCAACTTGTGATATAGATTTACATGGTACTACATTAATTATTAATGATCTTGTTCGCACAATTAATGCCCAGACTTTCAATAATTGTGTAGAATATTTACAATCTATTTATCGTGTTGATTTACAAAACGATGATTTATATTTAGAGTTTCAGGATGTTCCTTTAGTTTGGAGCCAAGATGATATAGATAGAAAGCTTTTAGCTGATGGACAGGGTAATCCATATAAGAAAGATTTTGACTTTGTTATAAATGGCAAAAGAGTACATGGTTGGGGCGGAATTTTACAAAGCGGAGGTAAAAAAAATGGTGGATTTTCCCTTATCCAAGCTGATCGAGTTATCGTGGGATATCCTAAAAGCTACAAAAATTCACTTATTTTTGGTGATGAGGATGGTGGAAGAAATGATTTAACAAATCAAAGGCTTACTGGTGAAATATACCTTGACGAGAAATTTGCAGTTAGTCATACTAAAGACCAAATTTTATTTGTGGATGATGAGGAAGATGAACTTAATACAGCATTATTTGAAAAATTTGCCGACTATAAAAAGGAAGCGAACATACCTCATAAAGCTAGAGGCATAAAAGAACCAGATAAGGATTTCGATTTCGATTCTGCGGTCAAAACAGTGCTTAATAACTTGAACTCTACAGCCTTTAGGGATGTACTGTTAAATGACGTGGTGTTACCAGCTGAAGCTATTATAAAAACGAATGAGGAAACTATCACGAGGATTTTAAAAGCTAACCATTCTGAGTACAAATATATATTAGACGGAATCTCTATTATGGTTATTTTGAGCGATCAAAGTTCACCTTACGATCCCTACTTAATAGTAAAACCACAAGGAGGCGAAAATCGAATAAATATCTTGTTAAATGTTAACCATAGCTATTGGCAAGAACTTGAGGATAATAATTCTAGGTTTAATTTCGTATTATCTTGCATCTATGATGGTGTTGCAGAATGGAAAGCAGAATTTAGACTAAATCGATTAGATCCGAATACAATAAAGCTAATTAAGGATAGTTTACTCAGATTGCCACTGTTAAATTCTTAATTTACACTATGGGACATAACATCAAGAAATTTCTTTATAGCAAATCTTGATGTTATATTCTAAGCTGTATCTTTATGCAAAAAAAAATGACATAGTGACCAAGCTTCAATAAGAATTTTTATTCAATCTTGTTTATCACCGAGAGAAGCCAATTTAGATCGTGAGTCCATAATTTGGGTCGAGAATTGCCCAGTTAGACGAACTAGATTTAAAGCCTTTTAGTTTTTACCGAGAGCCATTTCTGTAATATAGAGGATCTTGTGTTTTCAAAATAACCGAAGTAATTTCTTCTTAGCAAAGCTGGTTAGAGCAACTGAGTGTTAATAAGAGGGGGCGCTTCCGGAATTTTTTAATCAATCAAAATTGAAAGCCTTTATTTCTAACTTCTTTTATGCATTTAAAATCATTTCCTGTTCATTAGGGCTTTGCCTCCAAAGACCTCAATACTCACATCCACATATGATTAATTATTCACTAAATCCAAATTTGGCTGTGCCTACAATTACAAATACGTTACAGCGAATGATTTTGTATTTTCAAAAATAAGCCACTACATTATTTCTGTACGTCAGAAGAGAAGATTTTCATCTTATATAGATCGTTAAGCTGGAAAACTCTTAATCTATTGGTCTATAGTCGTAGCTAATCCTCGCCCAAATACATCACAAATTTGGCCGTCCATTGCTGCAAATGAGCAACATAGGTTTGGTCTTTTTTAAGGAGTTCATTAGCATACCTTGTGTATGGTTTAGTCCTTCTCGCGCCTAATGTTTGTAGCAGTTTCACAAACATGTTTTAAACATCTTCACATAAACATTCAAAACAGTTGAATCTATCGATGGTTTCTAAATTGTTAGTTTTTATTTAACTCTAAATATATTTTTTATTTTAATTAAATCATATTAAATTGGCATATGGAAAAAATAAAGAATAAATAAACATTCGCATTCCTAATTTATAATTAAGAATTGCTTTCAAGCCTCGCAGCATGAATCTACTAAATTTACCACGCGAGCGTAAGATGAGCAACCTAAACCCTATATTTGCTATAGGGCTGGTGCTCATTTATGTGATTGTGTGGGCCTTTTCGAAAGAAAAGGCGGCTTTAGTAGAGCCAATGCTACAATACACTGAGTGAGTTACCAGCCCTATACCTTTTAGGTTGGTAACCCTCATGGAGGCTTATTTAAATTGAAACATTAAATAAGATCAATATGAAAACAGAAATCAACAATCACCGGCTCACCATCCCGCTGGAATTCCGCGTCGCCTGTGCCGTTTACAGATTAAACGAACAGGAAGTATTACAAATTTTCATCAATCATTCAACAGTCTACGATTCCCTGGCAGATCAATACAGTGAAGGTTATTCCGAAGCTTCAAAAACTATCGGGCTTTATGTAGCTGAAAAAAGGAGAACTGCAAATGGCAGCCATGCTTTCAGCCATTACCTTGCCAATGCTGCAAATTGTTTCAGGTGGATCAATGAGCTGGCCAAAAAAGTATTAAGCAGTTCCGTGGCCAAAAGAAAAAAATCCCTGCTTTACGTAGATGAACTGCACAAAAATATGAAAAGGGTATATACCAGCTCTGATGCCTTTTATCTTGATGAAAACCGTTCCTTAAACTTCACCAAAGACTTTACCGTGCTTTGCGAACTGCACAATTGTTATCCGGTAGAATACCTTGAGGATTTTATGAGCAAGATTTCCATCTCAGAGATGCAGGCGAGAACCGGACTAAAGATTCCAAATGATAACTTTACGATGGCCTTTTTTATGAAGATCGTGTTGGGTTTTGGAAGGCAAAATACCGCAGTGCCAGAGTTCACTGACAAGGAAGTAGATTTTATCTGTGAAATGGATGAAATCCGCCTGCGTATTCATAACGTGCGCAGTTTGGAGCAACGCATCACCATTTTAAAAGAATTCTACCTTGAACATTATCAGGACATCAACAGACGCAATTAATCAGCACATCATGGAAACAACAATCAACGTGCAACTGCCAGAGGATTTTATGAGCCTCTGCACCATTTACAATATTCAACCACAACAATTTATCCAGTCTTTTATCAATAAGGTCTCTTTTCCCTCTTATTACACCGGAACAAGCAAACAGATGAAATGGGCTACCTTGTTCTTTCTGCAGTATGTAGAGATGAAGGATCAGAATAGCGATACTGAGTTTGACCTCGAAGATCATTACCTACAGTGTTTTACAGATACACTGGCCAAAAATTCGGAAAAAAACAATAACGGTGGGGCGAAAGCCAGGGAAGCAGGAAGGGATGTGATCCGGGAATGGCAAAAGGCTGTTCTGGCAGAGCGGGCGAAATATATCACTGATCAATTTTAATAATGAGTACGGCGACTTATTTATTAAGAAATGACAAGACTAGTTAACCTACATGTGGTTTTTGTACTTTTTAGAGTTGTTAATATTGAGGGAGCTTAATCTGAAAGATTTCGCTCCCTTATATAGTATGTTTAAAAAGCATTCTTTAAATAATCTATCCTTAATATAATGGCTTCGTACCCACTAATGGACTTTTTTAAATCAGAGATTCGAACCAATTCCCTGGTTTATTTAATTTGAAATATAGGTTGTTGACTTCAAACCGGATTTGACTTTACAATCAAAATACCATTCACTTCCGTTGGTTTACAATTGCCATATTGAGGGTGACATGGATTGCTAGAATCCGTCTGTCCATTCACTTCCGTTGGTTTACAGTTGCCGTATTGAGGGTGGCAAGGGTTTTCCATACTATATCCGTTGACCTTGGTCGGGTCGCAATTTCCATATTGAGGATGACAAGGATTATCATCTATCAAGGAATCCATTCTAACTTTCTTTAAATAGTCTATTTGTCTATTTGAAAAATCTTCTAAAGCTGATCCCTCAACAATCTTTTTGAGGCTAATTTCATTTACATTTCCCAACAACTCCTTGCGGGCCATGATGCATGGAAAAACCTCGCCTGATGAGGTCACACAACTTTTCCCTTTGTGGCATTCACCGCAAAGTTCACTCATACACTTATCCTGACTTGAATGGCTTTCTGAAACATCACCTCTTCCTACTTGCCTTACACGGTCAAAACCAAAATTTTTAACCTCAAGCTGTTCAAGCAAGGAAATAACAGCTAATATATCATCATCAGACTGATCAATTTGGATAATTCCAACTCTCAATTCAATTCCAAGTTTAACTGCCCGGTCAATAAAGTCCAATGTTTTATAATAGCTGCCACTTTTTTGGGTAATTTTATCATGAACAGCTGCAACAGTCGAATAGAATGACACCGCAATTTTAATGTTAAACTTTTTAAATAAAAGCATTCGTCTATTTGAAATTGAGAGACCATTTGTATAAACCTCAATTGATGAGAATCCTAATTTACTTGCTTCCTCCAAAAGCAAATCTAATCCAGGGTGCACAGTTGGCTCTCCTCCTATAAACTGTATACTTTCACATTGTAGTGCTCTGGCTTCGTTCATCACATCTAACCATTTTTCAATATCCATACTTCTCGTAAGAGGTTTATTAGGATTAGAATCAGCATAACAATGAACACAAGAAAGGTTACATTTTTCAGTGATCTCCAACCACAGATGCTGTAGTTTATTGGTGTTTAAGGAGGAGCTTAATCCTTTTTCCGAAGTCTGATTGTGAGTGTTGATTTCCATATATTTGAGGTTATGGTGAACGGTGTATGTCTATACATAAATATATAAAAATTAAAACATAATTGTTTATTAGTCAGTATTATATAATTAAAATATTTAGGCTGATAAAACTATTTTCCATTAGTTCCGCAGCTTATACCTCGGCAATTGATATCCTGCTCCTGCGGATAAAGTGCCCTAGTCGGCACTATCGCCCTTTTTATAAATAGATCACTAAATTATTTAGTAAAATTAATCGATATTATCATGCGTTTAGTATATTTGATGCTATAAATATTAGTGATGTCACTCCTTTCAGAAAACTTACGTCATTTGAGAGCGCAAAAGAAGTGCGCCCAACAGCATGTAGCCAATGATTTGATCATTAGCAGGGGGCGGTATAGCAAATATGAAGACGGAAAATCTGAACCACCACTGGAAATCTTAAAACGCATTTCAGTGTATTACCAATTGAGCATAGACCTGATAGTGTCCGTTGATCTGAGAAAAATCGAAATGCAGGATTTGATGGCATTGAGGAAAACAGGATCTTGCGGACGGAGCTGTTCAACCTCCGAAAATAGGATTTATTCAAGATTATCATTAATTTTAGGTGATCGGTAAAAATGTTATTTTTAGACATTCTACATACTAATTTGCACTCGATATGCACTCGATATGCACTCGATATGCACTCGATATGCGCTCGACACGTACTGATAGTAAGTCTGTGGTAACACCGTGGTAACTCCGTGGTGAGAGCGTGACGAACAGCTAAACTAAACTTTCACGTTGTTACCAGGTTGTTACGTGGTCTTTAGCATAAACTGAGTAGGAATACATATTGGATCTCACCATAATCCATCCACTCCTTGTCTTTATGCATTACTTTCTTTGCGTCAATTTACGACAAACCGCCGCCAAGAGGCGCCAAGTTACGTCAAAGCAGATTACAAGAAGATATTTTTACGGATGATAATCTAGCTTTGATTAAAATAAACTAAAATATTATGGCAAGATTTAATCGTAATTTCTTACACGGAGCCCTGGGTCCCGTTGTATTCAAACAAGTAGGCAACGTTCAGTTCCTTACTTCAAAAGTAAAGGCTGGCACCATGAGACAGACTAAAAACACCAAAAAAGCGGCGAAGACTTTTGGTATGGCAAGCAGGCTGGGGGCACAGATAAGGGGAAGTTTCGAAAGCGAAATTTATACTTTTCGTGATACGGAAATGCATAGCCGGCTAAGCGCGGAGCTCAATACTTTGCTTTCTCATGTGAGGGATATTCCAAAGGATACCTTCAATTTTGAGACGCAAAGTTTTGCCCCGCTGATTGGGTTTGAGTTTAATGAGAACTCACCACTCAAAAAGCATTTAATTGCAAATCCTGCAATTGATGTAGATGCTGGCAAACTCACTATTCTTTTTCCGGACCAGGAGCTGCTGCGGCTGGTGAAATTTCCGGCAAAGGCAGTCTATTGTGAAATTGTTGCCACCGTTGCGCTGTTCCGTCTGGAGGATGGAATGAGAGTTCAGGTGCCGGAGCAACAGCATTTCAGGGTGATGAAGGATGATAACAAAGCTACAGGTCAATTGATCAGATTCGATGTACCGGATGGATGTTGCTGTATCGTAGGAATCTTTCTGCAATACTTCAGTAACCACTTCCCGCTGAATAGCGTTAAATTAAATCCGGGAGCCATCTGTTATACAACCATTATTCCGGGTATGTATCCTGGCACAGATCCTCACTTTTGGATTGACATGCTGGGCCTGAAATTTGGATAGCACACCAACGCTATAGCACTGCTTAAGATTTGAACCTTCCGGTAATTCCGGGAGGTTTTTTTGTTTTTTGACTGTCTGATAAATATAAATCAACCCGACAACTTACGACAAACCGCCGCCAGTATACGACAAATTACGCCACAAGTATCTGATGATTAATTAATTATGATTTTTGATTGTACATTCGTTTCAACGATTCAATTACCGGTAAGCAAATGAATGCGTTTAACAGAATTATTCATAATTTAAATTTTAATCAAATGGCACGATTTCTAAAAGGGATCCTCGGAGGATTCGAAGGACTATTGGGCACGGTGGTTGGTTCCACCTGGCGAACAATCGATGTGATGAAAAGCAGATCGAAAAAATCAAAGAAAGCACCTGTTCAGGAACAGATTGATCAACGTTTCATCTTTGGGATGGTAATTAAATTTCTAACCTTCCTGAAAGATGTAATTGACCTCGGTTACCAGTCTAATACTGTGCTCACACCAATGAATGCAGCGGTTAGCTATAACGTTCAGCATGCAGTAACAGGCATCTCACCTGTATTTGAACTGAACTACCCTGAGGTAGTACTCAGTATGGGTTCATTGCACCGTGCAAAGAGTGTTACGGCTACACCAGAACCGGAAAACCAGCTCAAAATAGAATGGCTTTCGGAGAATGGTAAGCAGTTGAGTAATAACTATGAGCCGGAAAAGGATGATGCGATGGTGATCATCTTTAATACGAAAGATGAGATGTATAGCTTCGATACAGTAAAGCGAAGTGTGGGTACTCTCACCATGACCCTGCCAAGGAGCTGGCAGGGAGATCCTTTGCATGGCTGGCTGTTCTTTACCAGTCCTGACCGCAAAAAGGTTTCTAAGAGCCAGTATATCGGCGCAATGAAGACTATTGCCTAAATGAGTTAGCCTGGCCAGTTGATGAGGCTGGTCAGGCTTCCTTAATCAACACATTTTCTAACAATAAATAATCAATATCATGGATATTAAATCTTTAAAAAGGCCGCTTGTGCTCATTTGGTTGCAGCAGGTCGTAAATCTGATAAAGGCTGCAGAGCCACTGCTCTTATTTGCCTTTCTACTATCGCTCTGGGCACTCGGGCCTTACTGGCTGAATAATTTTGACGGCACGGCTGGTAATGTAAATCAGGGCATCTGGCTGCTGGTTATACTGAGCATGATCAGTTTTTTGATGATCTGTGCTTTAAGCTGGTGGCTGCTACAGCGCTTCTGGCTGCAGCTGGAATTGCCAGCAATAGAATTAATGGTTTCACAATTTAAAAAACTCGAATTATGGCAGCAGCTAGGTTTTATATGGGCATCATTTGCAGCGCTTTTGTTCTCGGCAGCCCTGTGTCTGAACGCAATATGTTAAATGCAAATAAACGGGCTAATGTAGTTCAGAGAGCTATGGGGGAGTTAGGTACAAGAGAACGTACCGGCAGGAATGATGGCGAAAGGGTAGAAATGTACCTGAAGAGTGTTGGATTGAAACGTGGAGATCCCTACTGTGCAGCTTTTGTGAGCTGGGTGTATAAAATGGAAGGGTTTGACAAACCACGCTCTGGCTGGTCGCCGGAACTTTTTCCAGATGCAAGGCTGGCACGCTCAGCTTTACAGGGTAATGTGCTCGGAATTTATTTCGCTGATAAAAAAAGAATAGCGCATGTAGGGATCATCATAGAGCAGCATGGCGAGTGGGTGACCAGCATTGAAGCGAACACGAACGTTGCCGGCAGCCGCGAAGGGGATGGGGTGTATAAAAAGCTCCGGCACATCAAGACCATATACAGCATTTCGGATTGGATAAAAGAGAAAGGAGAACAACCATGAAAAACATGTTTTTAATTTTAATATTACTCTCAATGGGCTGCAGCCTGTTGAAGACAACGGAGACATCAACAGATAAAGCATCAACCTCAGCTAGCGATCAGAAAAATGTAAAGCTGAATGAGGAACAGCTTGTTCAGGAGAGCTTCAATAACGTGAAGTTAACAGCAGATTCCAGCGAAGATTCCTATCACATTTTTGTATGGCCCAAAGGAAAATTCAGCTATTCTTCTGAGCATGGTTTTGAAGGAGAGGCGGAACATTTGCTTATCACTGGCAGGAGAAAAAACGTACAAAAGACAAAGGAGGATCTAGCGCAAACTACCCAATCAAAAACAAATCTGGCAGTTAACCTGCAGCAGGATGCAAAGGCGCAGCGTACAATTAATCAACAGAATAAAAGAAGTTTCTTAGAGGGGAAAATGTTAATTCTGACTTTTTTATTGTTCTCAATTGGTGTCTTTATAGTGTGGAAATGGTGGAAGCGATCCTGATTTGCTCATTTTTTTTGAGGAGCATGAACCAAAAAAGTTCAATTTTCGCAGAGAAATAAATAAATTAATTAATTTTTTTCTTTTATCAAATTCGGTGTCTTTTTCGCTTTAAAATATGTTTAATGCATTTTATAGTGGTAAAACTTCACGGGCACAAATAATTATTTGTACACGGGCACAAAAATTTATCTTTAATTAACAAATCATTGAAAATTTCTTATTTAAATTTGAGTATGTGTGAGGCTAATTTGAAACTGATAAGCGTGTTATGGAAAGAAATCCTTTCTCTGAGTTACACTGGTCCGAAAGCAAAGGATGATGTAATTGCAGAAGCAATAAAGGAGGCAATCTTTCAGGGAAGGATTAACTGGGGTGAAAGGTTGCCTGCTTATCGTGAGCTTGCCGTATTGGCTAAGGTTGATAAAAGTTTTATGGAAAAAGCGATGAAAAAATTGAGAGACAGAGATGGACTGATTGTGACTGTAAGAGGCAGAGCTACATTTGTAGTGACGAAAATTGCTTATGCGCTCAGGAAAAAGGTAGTTGACGAGACAAGCATAAAGCCAGTTAGACAGCGGCGGATTCTATTTAACCAGGAAACCTTGTTGAGTTCTAATCCGCTTGTAAAAGCAATCGATACCAACTTAAGGAAAGGCTGTGATGAATTTAATGTGATGGATTCTGATCAGCGTAAAATTAAGATCATTCCAGATTTGATTGATAAGCTTACCCATCTGCTCAATCATACCTTGCCGGCGAAGTATAGTATTGAAGAGGTGCATTACACACAGGATTATACATTGCTAATCAATAATATATGTGAGGTGTGCCTGCCGGCCAAAAAGGCTTTTGTAATGATTCAGCCTGCAGCGAATATGATTTGCAATGTAGTGACCGGGCAGGGTAAGGAACTCGCATTTGTCGCCTCAGATGAAGACGGGATGTCGATGGTAGATTTAGAGAGCATCTGTAACACAATTTCAGTAGGGATAGTCTATTTGTCTTCCAGATCGGTTTTTCCTTACGGGCAACGATTACAATTTTCAAAAATAGAGCACTTAAAGGAATTGCAACGGAAACATAAATTTATCATTATTGAAGATGACCGGCATGCCAGTTTCTATTGGAATGAGCCAAATTCCCTGATGCAGCATTTTTTTAATTGTACGAAGCGTTTGATTTACCTGCGACCACTCTCTAATTTTTATCCTGATTTGCTGGATTTTAAGATCATCGCGGCGCCGCTTAAGATTAGTGGAGCACTAAAAAAGAAGTTTCGGAATGGCGGAAAAGGTGTTTCGGCAGTAATGGCACAAGCTATCAATGCATTGCTGGATAAAGGTGTGTTGACTAAGTGTGAACCCAAAATCCATCTTGCAATTGCACAGATTATGGATAAAACGAAAAGACTCTTTGGAGAGGCATGTTTGTGGAAAACAGAACGTTTTAACGTAAACACGGGTTGGTATTTAGATCTGGAGCTGTCGAAGGATATTTTTCCTGAAAATATTCTGGAGCTTCTGGCTGCTGCATCTATTACCGTAATGAATAGTGCTGAGTTTAATTACGCACGGGATGGGCCTAAGGTATTAAGAATAAGTATAGCAGCTTATCTGGATGATTTACATCTCGAGAGAGATATAAAAGTATTGAATGACTTATGCCGAAAGGTGATCATTAACAACTAAATCTATTAAACCTAAACCCAATACTAACATTATGAACTCAGAAATTCTCTTTCTACTCAACAAGATTCTGGCAATGATTAGCCAGAACAAAACTAATCTGGACTATGCCAATACGTTAGCGAAATGTCAGGCAAAAGGCGTGCTGGATACCAGTGATATTATGGTACTATTTAACAACAGTGAACGCACTGTAGAACGGTGGCGGGGCAAGAAAATCCTGAAATTTAAGAAGATTAAAGGTCGCTGTTATTACAAGTGGACAGATATTTTTCCGCTACTTGACTAACGTTATTAACCACACCAAATCTGCATGGGCTCATCATTTTTAAATAATGATTGAGCTCATGCATTTACAATAAACTAATTAAGGTGGTATTAAATATCATTAATATGGCAAACAAAAACAATGAAATCGATATATTCAGTATTATTAAAGAAGAAGAAACAGCGTCAATTGCAATTTTAACAATACACCGTATGCACCAGATGCTGATGTTGCATGTTTTTAATGTAGCATTATTTGAAGGCTGTGAGACCTTAAGGGGGCGAATGTACAGCCGTAAATCGTCACCTGATCTCTATTCACTTTTAAATAAGATGCATAACCCACTTACAAAATTGTTAATGCCTTTAATCAACAGTATAGATAAAGATATACGTTTGATTGCAAGGACTAAAGATCTTCATCATGAGCTGTTAATTGCTGATAAAGCTTTGGTCAAGTCGAGTGTACTGCTGTTAAAAGATGTAGGGTGTGAGTTTTCTGTACCTCGAAGTCTGCAAACGAGTTTGGAGGGGCTGTCCAGGTATTTCCCAAGTATGCTCTATTTAATTTTTACCTTGGTTGTATTGATGGAAAAAAGTGAACAGATCATTTCTGAAACATCCTGCAAAGTTCCGGAACGTTTCAATCCATCTCATGAAAAGTACAGAGCTAATACGAGCTTAGATATTTTGTGTACGCTGTATCTTAATGTGCAGAGATATAGTGCAAAACTGAATTTATACAGAAAAGATAATTACCAAAACACATACTATTGATTGAGATTTGGAAATCGAGAAGCGAACATTATCAATAGGAGTTTTTTAATTAACTTAACTTGCAGGTTGTTAACAATATCTCTTGTTTTTATGAATTATTGTGGGTAAAATTGTATCGTCCATACCCAAAGGGTGAAGGACATGGCAGGTGACTTGTTCACTCCGATCGCATTGCCTTAAGTTGCGTGCCTCACTTACGAAGTGGTTTTTTTTTACATCCTATATTCCAGCGATGATTTTCCGGATGCTAAAATATGTACTCAGCGTTGTTCTGCTATTGTTAATGGTAAATATCGTTAAGGCCCAAACACCGGCTAAAACGAAGCCTCAGGACAGTAGCTTGTTTACAATTACAAATGAAGATAATCACAATTATGATTATACTAAAATATCAATTTATGCAAAGGACAAACAGGATGGGCTACCTATGCTGGCTATAGTAGGGTTTAGAGATAAGAGTAATAAAATAATGGCTAATTTCTTTACTGACAAGGCGGGATTTGCTGTAGTTAATTTGTTTGATTTCTCGCACATCGCTTTTATAACTGTTGATTACATCGGGTACGACGCAATCTCAGTTCCGATATCAAGATTAAAGGGCAAAAGTTCTGTAATTAAGGTTTCTTTGAAAGGGCAGGATATAACTCACGAGGGAATCAATTAGCGGCGGTTACGAGCGGGCGAAATATATCACTGATCAATTATGATAGATTATATTACGCTTACCCCGAGGCATAAGATCAGAATGCTGAGGGTAAGCTTTTTTATTTCAGAAACATTATTAAATTGTAATACCCGCCTGGTTCTGCTCGATATGCACGCTATGTGCTCAGCATATCCTGATTAAATTCTACAAACTTTCCCAGGTTTCTTCAATTATTTCGATCCCGAATTCTTCAAACCGGTTGCTGATATGATCTGTTGTGATCATAGTTTCCGGAAGATACAGACCGCCGTTCTTCTGTTCAGATTGTCCATTCAGGCCCAATATCTTTTCTGTGATTAAATATACGCCCACAGCGGTGAGATGGGAATTTCCTTTTGGGCCGGATACGATCGTTTTGAGTTTTCTTTTTTCGCCGGATAGTAGTGTGCCCTCAATAGTAATGTATAAATCATGGGAAGCTTCCAGACCATTACTAGTCCCAATAGATTCCCCTGTAATAAAATCGAACCGAATATTTTTAGCACCTGTAAAAGCGGCTATGCTGGGAACATCCAGCGTACTGAGTGGGTAACCTATTGCTGATGACTGATTGTGCAAACCAATAGTTCTCGGGTTTTCTTTTGCTGATAACGATAGCCAATTTCCTCCCTTGCGAATTAGCGCCTCACCAACAAAACCACTAACTTCGTTTGCAACCAGTGGCCCTACGGTATCTTTTGGGTCATATAATCCTGCAAGTTCAATAGTTTCTATTTGACTGAATTTCTTCGCTTGTTGCCTCACCATAAGGGTCAATATTCCCGCTTGCCAATGACCTGCATATACAACGGGTGCAAGAATCGTTTTGTGAAGGCCCAGAAATGCTGTGGGAGAAATTTGATCTGCTAATTCGCTTACTGCAATACATGCAATGCCATTTAAGATAGCAGTTTCTCTTAAGATATTACTGTGATCATCTACGGCGGATATAATCAGGTCAATTTTCTTAAATTGACTTAGATCGAAGCCTTCTTTGAGATTGATATAGACCGTTTCTGAATGATTTAATTCCTCTGCTAAAGCTATTCCATTTTGCGGATTTCTCCCCCCAAGAATAAGTTCGACACTTTTATCGGCTTGTCTGATGAGTCGTGCGATATTACTTCCAACCATGCCATAACCGCCTACAATTAAGATTCGTTTTTTCTGTGATTCCATATTAAAATTTTTAAATGATATAATTTTACATTTTGTAATTCATTGCCAGTTGATAATCAAATTGATATTGCGAGGCTTTTTTTCCCTTTCATCCGATATCGGTTTATACTGCCATATGCCCTTATTCGCATATTTAAGACAAAGTTATGGTTGCATATAAACTTTCGTGTATTGCCCGCTAATTGTTAGGTACTATAAAAAATGTAAGTAATGAGGAGGCTTCGTACTACTGAGTGGCATCATTGGTGATGGCTATATTCAATTCTTTTTAAATTGACAATTCAGTAAAGAAACATTAATTTATTCGGATAAAAACTCTTGATTATAACTAACTAAATACCGTAATGCAGGCGGAGAGAAATTTCGATACAATAGACATGATCATTGAATATAGAATCCTTTTAGAAAAAGGCGAAGACTTTCGAAAGCAGTTAATTGAACTAAAACGACAAGGTTTAAAAACAGAACCGGCATTCGCTTTATTGCTGGGCCTTGAAGGCAATCCTTATACTGAATTACTTAGTCTATGTTAAGAATATGAAACCCATTACTAGATAACCGCGCAATTTGCGCATGTTAAGATAGGTGAAAATTTAATAATACTCACAGGTATCTTAAGGTCTATAAATTTCATGTACTACTCTCTGCTTCATAGACAAGCCTGCAAATCTTTATTTGAATTAAGAATGGTGAAGGGGTGCAATCAGCTTGCCTGCTCCACCATTCTTGCCTGCCTGAATGTAAGTTTATTTTTTTTCGTAAACCCTTTATTTAAGAGCAAACCTGTTAGGCGATTTAACAGCTTTTACCTTTAAAGTACTGCTTTTCAAACCTGGCGATGTGGCAGATAATGTAATTTCTCCCGGCTTACCTGTAGATTGGATAATAACCTGTGCAAGTCCATTAAATAACTTCCTTTTCCACTGATCTGCAGCACGATAGATTTGAATAGTCCCGGGATCGCCATTCACCGTATCCCAGTCGTTTATTTTCGTCAATGGGCGCGCGATAATATCTATTTTATTTTTGCCTGGTAATAATATACTGCCATCCAGTATAATCTCACCAGCAGTTTCACCTTCTTTTAATTTACCTTCAACTTCCTTTCCATTGATGTATATCGTTTGATCAGTTCCTATGCTGTTGAAAAATAGGGTAAGACGCTGACCGCTAAAGTTATCTGGCAAATCAAAAGTTCCACGATGAATATAAGCAGCAGCTAGTTTTTTGTAATTACGACTGGTAAAAGCTTCTTTCCAGGTGCTGGCATCAGCGTTCACTAATATTTTTCCGGCGGATAAGTCCGGCAGTTCCTTCTCTTTTAAATCAGTGATTTTGACATTTTGTATGTCTTCAATGAATTTGTCTTTCTCTAATGAAACCGGATCTCCATTTCCTACGCCTATAATTCGCCCGGGACCTTTCAGGCTAAAGCTGACCTCATTGTTAGCAGTTGGTACGGCCAATTGCGCTTTATCATCAACCGAAACTGTTACGATGACGATATCTTCAGCGTCTGCTTTTACTGTAGGCTGATGACCCGATAGCTGCAGTGCCGAAGCAGCACCTGTAGTTCTGACTACATCACGCATGGTCTGCTTCCCATTTTTATAGCCGATAGCCTCGAGGGTTCCCGGTGTATATGCCACTTTCCACTCCAGATGTGAATTTACTTTCATTGCTTGTTTTCCGAGCGACTTATGATTAAGGAAAAGTTCTACTTCGTCACAATTACTGTAGGCCCACACATCGATCTCTTTCCCTTCCTTGCCGGACCAGTTCCAATGCGGGAGTATATGAAGGGTAGGAACATCTGTCCACCATGATTTGAGGTAATATACATTGTCTTTCGGAAATCCGCATAAATCCATCATGCCAAAATAAGAGGTTACGGAAGGCCATCCAAAAGGGGTAGGTTCACCTCTGTAATCGAATCCTGTCCAGATAAACATCCCAGCGAGATAAGGACGGCCGGCATAGAACTTCCAGCCTTCTTCTATGCTGTAAAATGATGGACGTGGCTTTTGATCATAGGCTGCTGCATAATGTTTTGCAGTGTCAGTTTCATAAATCCCCCTCGTGGCAAATGTAGAACCTTCCTCCGTTCCTGCACCAGCTTGATTTGGAAAGCGTTGATGATGTTTGTCGATATCTCCATTGGCCATATAGTTGTAACCCATAACTTCAAGAACGTCAGATATACCACTTTGAAAACCGCCACTTACGCCTGCAGTTGTGGCACGTGTAGAATCAACACTTTTTGCAACGGCCTGTAGCGTAGTGGCGATCCTGGCGCCGGTAATGCTGTTCTCAATGCCCCATTCCTCATTACCTACTGACCAAAGAATCACACTGGGGTGGTTCCTGTCTCTTTTGATCATACGCGTTAAATTGCCTAATTGCTGCTCCGTTGTAGCCATTAGGCGGTTTTCGTCAATGACCAGCATACCCAATTTATCGCATGCCTCCAGCATTTCCGGAGTTGGTGGATGATGTGAGCACCTGAATGCATTTGAACCAAAGGCTTTGAGCGCTTTAATTCTGTAATACTGCAGCTCATCAGGCATTGCCGAACCTACTCCTGCATGATCCTGATGGTTATTTGAACCTTTTAACTTTACATTCTTTTCATTGAGAAAAAAGCCGTTTTTAGCATCAAACCGTATGGTTCGGAAGCCAAATGGTGTTTCATAACGATCTGTCTGTTTTCCGGCAGACACGACTGTAGTGACGAGCGTATATAAATACGGGACCTCAAGATCCCAGAGTTTAATGTTTTCAACAGGAAAGCTGACTGCCACCTGTTGTGATTGGTGAGGGTAAAGTTTTAGACCATCTTTTCTGATGGTGCCGACGGTTTTTCCGGATGCGTCGATAAGTGTGTGTACCAGAGAAACTGCCTGTGCTGATTGACCTTCATTGATCACTTCTGTTTCTGTATTGACCCTTGCGTTCAGACTTTTAAGATCAATAGTAGTGGTCACAAAGGTGCCGTCTTTTTTCACATGAACAGGAGAGGTTTTGGACAGCCAAACATGGCGATAAATACCTGCGCCCTCATAAAACCAGCCTTCTTCCATACCTGCGTCAACTCTTACGGCGATTACATTTTCTCCTCCATAGTTAATGACATCGGTGATGTCATAGGCAAAGCTATTGTATCCGCTGGCCTCTGTACCCAGATAATGACCGTTTACCCAAACGCTTGAGTTTCTGAATACACCATCAAATTCTATACTGATCTTCCCGCCAAGATCTGTTGCCGGAACTGTAATTTTTTTCCTGTACCATCCAATTGTTTTATCAGGAAATTTTGCACCAATAGCTTTGAAACCATGGCTAAAACTTCCATATTGACTGAAGCCTTGTTCTACTGCCCAGTCATGAGGCAAATCCAGTTCCCGCCACGGCCGGTCGTCAAATTTTGATGCAGCAGCACCATCACCATAGCCGGCTTTAGCAAGATAAGAGAAGTAGCTGGTCGCATGATCATAATCTCGTTTGGTGTCATGAGGATGTCCAAATGCAAACCGCCAGCTCTGATCCAGCAGTATACGCTGCCTTGCCGTTACAGCTGTTTGCTGTGCAAAGGCCATGTTTATAAAAAAAAGAATGCTGACGAGAACTGTGCCTGATAATTTATGTATTGCTTTATACATGTTGTTTTGAGGTTTATATTAGTTAATATCGTTGTGCGTAACTTGTCTTATCTTTTTGCTGAGTTAAAGTATATCAAATCAGGATCAATCATGTTGCCATTGACTAAAAGTAGGGGTTCAAATGTTTAAGTGCAAGATACTCATGATTTCCGGTAAAGAATCCAATCGCTGAAGCTGATGTATAAGCAAAATACGGGGTTTTAAATGAATATCCTCGTTCCGGAGAAAGTTTCTCTGAATTCCTTTGTGGTACAATGTTTTGTTTTTAAACAGACGGTTAAAATTTGATATAATTATAAAACCAAGGTTGATTATTTGCAGCTTGCTTACGCGCATTAGATTCTATGAAAAATCTTTTCATCGATGAAGATGACGGTGGTGTTTATTTGCTGCATGTGCCGGAAGCTTTTACCACGCTTTACCGGATCTGGCCAGACGAAGAGTCACAAATATAACCCTGTTTTCGGCGCTTATATTGTCCGAATAAATAGTACATTAGTCTTGGTTGTCCGTAAGATTTTAGAGGCGGGAATTCACTAAATACGCTGGTAAATTATGATACAAACATCTAAATCAGTTTTTGTAGACTCGAAAAAACATCTCCTTATACTGGATGCTTTACGGGGTACTGCTGCTATCATGGTAATTATAATGCACACATTCGAGTTATTTTGTGGGGGCGATTACCATAAATTATTTATTAATCATGGCTATTTAGCTGTTGACTTTTTCTTTATGCTTTCTGGCTATGTCATGGCACATGCTTATGACGACCGCTGGGACAAAATGACTGTTGTTGATTTTTGTAAACGAAGGTTAATTCGATTACATCCACTCATTATTTTGGGAATGACTTTGGGTGCCTTACTTTTCTATTTTCAGGAATCATCTGTGTTCCCGAAAGTAGCCGATACTTCTTTATGGCAGTTGTGTCTGGTAATGGTTATTGGATATACATTGATTCCGATACCACCGTCTATGGATGTGAGGGGTTGGAACGAAATGCATCCGCTTAATGGACCAGCCTGGTCACTGTTCTTCGAATATGTGGCAAACATCTTACATGTGTTTATCTTAAGAAGATTACCTAATCTGGTTCTTTCCTTATTAGTATTTATAGCCGCTGTAGCGTTGTTTTACGTAGCAATCACCAGAACTTCAGGTGATTTGATTGGCGGATGGTCACTGGAGCCAGAACAACTACGGATAGGTTTCACACGTCTTTTGTTCCCTTATATGGCCGGCATGCTACTTCGTAGGATGGTTAATATTAGAAGCGGGAAAAAGACATTTTTGTTAACCACGATAGTATTGGTTTTGGTTTTAAGTTTCCCAAGAGTTGGTGGCTATGAAAATGTTTGGATAAATGGATTATATGAATCCTTAATCATTGTAATCGTCTTTCCTTTAATAATATACCTGGGAGCTATTGGAGAAGTTAAAGGAAAATTAAACCAAAGGGTTTGCACTTTTCTGGGCGACATTTCTTATCCACTATATATTACCCATTTCCCTTTTGTTTGCGTGTATTATGCTTGGGTTACAAACAACAAAATAACCATTACACAAGGTGCTCCAGTTGGTGTTTTATTAATAATATTGACAATTGTCATAGCTTACGCTTCATTGAAACTATACGATTTGCCAGTTAGAAAATGGCTGGTAAAGCGGTTTATATACTCCCAAAATTAGAAGCTAACCCTACGGCAATACGTCTTCAATCCTATAACAATACTTAACTCACCCCCATGGAACTGCGGTGCTGGTTAAACCTGCGCACAATATTGTTAATGCCTTTAGTCAGCAGTATAGATAACGGTATACGTTTGAATTCAAATACTAAAGGTCTTGATCATGAGATGTTAATCGCTGATAAAGCTTTAGTTAGATCTAGTGTACATCTAAACATTATACTATGCGGACTGGGAACTCACCGGGCGGGATGTTGTTAATGATGTCTCCTAAAGATTAATTCAGATCGTTGCTTGCGAACAACAGTAAAGGTCTTTACAAAACAACTGGTGAATGTGATAAAATCAGGTTAAATTGTAGCCGAGATCTATATTTCGTAATTTATCTATTATGCTGCAACCAAAAACCAGAAGAAATATTAAACGGGTGATTCCTTTCGGCCTATTATGGTTGATTTTCAGCCTGATCTATGCCATGCTGGAAAAAGGGATTCTTGGAAACCTGGACCATTATCCTTCTACGGGCGTTGATTATAATTTTGCCAGGAACATTTCTGTACTCTCGTTATCAGGCCTGCTGATGGGACTGCTGACAGGGATTCTGGAGATCGGTTGTTTCAGTAAGTGGTTTATTAAAAACAGTTTCGCGAAAAAGATCATTTTTAAATCTCTAATCTATTTGGTCATCGTTGTGGTATTTCTTATCATAATTACTTTCATCAATGCGCTGTATACCTATAATGTACATTCTATCAAAAACCTGGCGTCTCCGGCCTGGGCGTTCTTCACCGACTATGCTGTGATTGGTATTATAGTATACATTGCGGCCATAATTGTAATTACACAGTTATATGCTGAATTTAGTCAGAGCATTGGGGTGGGCACGTTGAGTAATTTTTTCTTAGGAAAGTACCATCATCCGGTAGAGGAAGAGCGGATATTTATGTTTTTGGATATGAAGTCATCTACCACTATTGCAGAAAATTTGGGTCATGTTAAGTACTTTCAAATGTTGAAAGAATACTTTTTCGATCTCTCGGTTGCTGTGATAGATTATGCCGGCACAATCTATCAATATGCAGGTGATGAGATGATCATCAGCTGGAAATTAAAAGACGGCTTAAAAAACAATAATACTATTGAGTGTTTTTTCGCGATGATGTACGCCTTGGAAATGCAGGCTCAAAAATATAACAGCCAATTTGGATGTTTACCGGAGTTTAAAGCAGGTTTACATTATGGTATGGTGACTGCAGGGGAGATCGGCTCGCTTAAAAAAGAGATTATTTTCACAGGGGATGTCCTCAATACTTCAGCAAGGATACAGGGGCTGTGCAATCATTTCAATGCTAATTTACTAGTGTCGGAAGACCTTGTTAAAGTACTTCATCTTCCAGCTATCTTTGCCATAAAATCGGTGGGAGAGACCCTGCTTAAAGGTCGGAGTAAGCCGATGAAATTATTTGCCATATCAATGGATGAATAGCAAATATCGTGGCTATTCATTGTCTCATTCTCTGCTCTCAGGCTAGTCATGCGGATGGCCTTGCCATGGTTTAAAATATATACCTCAACCCGAACTGCAGCTGATAGGCTGAATTTAAACTCACATCGTCCCTAAAGGTATCCGTAATCAACTTCTCCCCAACTACGACCAATTGAAATTCGGGTAATACATTGCCACCGGATTTAATCATATTCAGGTTTGAGGGCACCAACAGCGCGCTGGCATTGGGCACTTTTCTTAAGCCCCAATTAGGGTTAAGCAGATTCCCGACGTTCAGAATATCGCATGTCAGTTGAAGTGTGTTTGACTTGTTCCTTAGGTTCAGGTTGAGATCCTGACTCAGCCTCAGGTCAAACTGGTTTCGCCATGGAAAAAGTGCTCCATTGCGTTCCGCATATTTACCTTTTCGCTTTCGCAGGTAGCTGTCCTGTTCCACATACTTGAAAAAAGCTTCCCTTTGCGCTGCTGGACTAAATGTTTTTAAGCCATTACTGGTAACCACACTGAGTGGAGCAAATTGTATTTCAGACGGATTTGCTGGTACGTAAATCAGCGAATTATTTGTACCATCTCTGGTGAAATCCCTGCTGTAGGTATAGGAGAATCGTCCTTCATTTGAGCCCTGATAAACCAATCCTATATTCAGCTTCAGGTTTCTGGCATACTGCAAATTATAGGTGATTGTTGAAACTACCCGGTTAGGCATTACATATCCTGCATAACTGAGTTCGGGATGGTTCACTCCATTGACAGATGGAGTAGCATTGAGTGCAGAAAGCGTTTGGTCGCCATCACCATCATGGTAGCTTCTTGCCCTGCTATGGCTGTAAGCAATAGAAAAGGAGAGATTCCTGCTTTTTCTCTCGATCTGTGCAACCATAGATAAGTAATATCCTTTAGAGGAGTTATAGACCATCACCGCATTCAGCGGAGAGCTTCCCTGAGGATCTGGGATGCCTGAGCTATTGAGGGGATTGATGTACTTGTCTGCATTGCCGGATGGATATACGAGTCTGTTGTCGGGATAACCTGCTATGGATAGCGGTGTGGGCGACTTTAAGTTTACATTTTTGAACAACACCCCACGCAGATCCCGGTTAAATATAGTTTCTACTTTAGCTTTGAAGGCAGCGGGAAAGGTGATGTCTATGGCGAGGCTTGATTTCCAGCTTTGTGGCATTTTAAAATCCCTGGAAATGAGGCTGACGATGGAAGGTAGTGTGCTTCCCATTGCTGCAATTGGATAGCTGGGCGGAGCGGGACTAAACAAGGCGGGGGTATTTTCTTTTCCCTGCCAGGCTTGGGTAATTTGGTAAAGACCTGAATATCTCGCCTGTGCAATAACCCATACATAGGGAATTCTGCCGGTGAATATGCCTGTTCCGCCGCTCAGCTGTAAGGTTTTACTGGCATTTAAATCATACCTGAAGCCCATTCTGGGTGATAACAACAGGGTGGGTTTGGGTAATTTTGAAGTATGTAATTGCTGACCATCGGCAAAATTGAGGCTCGCCAGTAGTTCATTTTCTGCCAGTGCAGCTGGATATAGCTGGATATCGGACCGTAATCCAACTGTGATCTTCAAACGGTCTGACAGGTTTCTGCTCTGTTGGAAATAGGCCGATACATTCATCGCGTTGAAGCTGAATTCTGAGGGTGCTGAGGCTGAATTCAAAGGGTAGGTCAACGCGTATTCCTGAGGCTTCTGATGGGTGGCAAAATCTTCCCATGAAGCATAGGTATAATAACCTGTGGCAAAAGGCATATAGCTGTTGTTAGTTTTGCTGTAGTCTACCTGAAATCCTGCCACATTGTTTGTCCTGCCGTAGTTCCAGGTCAGGTAGTCGGTGAGGGAGAGTACTTTTACTTCTCTTTTGTTGCCATAGGTGAAAGGTTCATATCCGAATGAGGTAAAGGGTACGCCATCCTTCAGGATATCAACAAAGGGGAATAACTGGCTTTCTGACGTTCTGGGTTCATATTGGCGGGTGTAAGATCCGCGTATGGTATTGGTGAGCTCGGCTCCGGGTTTACTGTTCCATTCTGCCGCAAGAGAATAGAAATTGGATTGGGTAATAAAGTTGGAACGATTAAAATTCAGTGCATTTATTGTATTGCGCCCCATGGCGGAAGAATAGGGAACCAGCGGACTTCTTGATCCATTCAGGAGTTCTGGTTTACTGCTGTTGAGCTGATTGTAGCGGATGCTGAACGTGTTGTTTGCAGCAATGTTCCAGTCGATGCGCCCCAGCACTTTACGGCTTTTGTTTTGAAAGGTATAATCCTGATAACTGCCCGTTTCATAACCATAGGTTTCTTTTAAAAACTGGCTGATTTCATCGAGCTCCCTTTCGGTGGGGCGGGCAATATTTGTAGCGCTCCCAAAGGGAAACGCTTCGGTGGCTGCACGGAATACCTGTGGCGTATAAGTTTCACGTTCCTGTTCATAACTAAGGAAATAGAAGAGTTTATTTTTGATGGCCGGGCCGCCAATTCTAAATCCTTCCACATGATAATGATTCGAACTTGCTGTAAAACCTGGGTTTGCGATGCGGTCGCCATTTTGATAGCCGCTATGAAAATAGGAATAGGCAGCACCGCTAACAGTATTCCCGCCAGATCGGGTGATCATATTCACAGCCGTACCGATAAAACCTGATTCCCAGATGGAATGATAGGGCGCTATGCTTACGGAAATCTGTGCAATGGCATCTAGCGAGACGGGTTGCGCGCCATTTCCTGGCAGATTTTGCCCTACGCCAAAGTTGTTGTTGAATTCTGATCCGTCAATAGTGATGAAATTTTGCCTGTAGTTTCCTCCTGCAACCGCTCCGCCATAAGCCAGCGGTGTTAGCCGTAGAAAGTCGCCAATACCGCGTTTGATGGAGGGCAGACGGTCAAACTCCTGGTGTCCGAAATGAAACATGGGTCCCCGTTTTTCGGGTACGAGCTGTTCTCCTGGCTGACCGGTTACTTTGAATTCCGGAAGAACAATGGTTCTGCTGTGTACGGTAATATTAAATATCAGCGGTTCATCTAGTTTGATGTGCAGGTTGGCGTATTGGTAAGCCTCATAGCCTGTATGTTGCAATGTGATCAGGTAGGGACCACCGGGATTGACATTTGGCATAAAATACAAACCGGAAGAATTACTGACACATCCATAAACTGTACCCGTATTCAATTGGGTTAAGGTAATGGAAGCCCCTGTCAATATTTCCCCCGTTTCAGTAATCACCTTACCCGAAATACTGGTTTTAGTATTCTGGGCGCTGGTAGTTACTGAAATCAGGAGAAATATGATCAGCAGGTATTTGAGCATGATTAAACCATTCTGCCCATTAAAGGATCTGTTTTGGTCACTGCGCCGGTTTCTACACGGCCCGCAAATCTTTCGCTGTAATCGTCCTTACCGGTAAGCGTTACGGCCAGGTCATACCAGTTGAAACTTTTCTCCAGTTTAATTAAAGTACTGGCTTTACGCTTTGCAGCAATGGTTAAGGTTTTGGTTTTAGATTTATAACTCAGGTCCACAATTGAGACTTCCTGTTTGCTGGCACCAGGGTTATTCACCGTTACAATGAGGTTGCCGCTTAATTTGGTCGGCTGATTGGGATCCTGTTCGTAACTACAGTTAACTTCCAGTTGCGGATGTGCCGCATTGCCCATAAATTCCCTGTAAAAACCATTGGGGCCATAAACTCTCAGATGATAATTACCGCCTTCAAAGTCTGCGATCTTCCATTCATCTTCGAGGGTGTCTCCCGCGGCAACCGTATAATCCCATACACGCAGTACTTCTCCCTGATAAGGGTTCATGGCATATACCGTGAATGGCGATCCGGCAGCTTTTTTTCCAAATTGTTTTTTCGCCGCGGTAAAGCTGATCTTAAATGTTCCTTTATCGGCCATTCCATTCACATACAATTCATAGGGTAAGGCATTCGCATTCCTTATTCCTTTTTCCTGCTGCGGAAAAAAGGCAGAGGCTTCAGAATTGCTGTTGATGAGGGCGATTTCTTCCGCATTTAATTTCCTGTAATTATCCGGCACTTCTTTAAATTTAGCAGAATAAATACGCTCCATAAAGGCAGTTTTTTCTAAAAACGCCGGCTGAACAATCTTTTCTCCGTTATAAGGTCTGAAGGCCGACGTAAGGTCGCCGCAAATGCTTCTTCTCCATGGGGTAATATTCTCTTCAGTGATTTTCTTATTGAATTTTTTCTCGATAAAAGTTTCCAGGAACTGCAATGAAGAAGTGTGGTCAAAAACTTCAGAGCATACATATCCGCCGCGGGTCCATGGAGAAACAATCACCATCGGTACACGGTAGCCCAGGCCAATCTGGCTGTCACGCAGATTGCCTTCTTTCATGGAAGGATTGGTCTGATGTGCCTTTGTGGCGAAATCCAGTTTTGGATCAAGTCCTGCAGATACCTTGCCGGCATGTTCTTTATTTGGATGAGGCGGCACAAAAGGAGGAACATGATCAAAGTACCCGTCATTCTCATCATAGGTTAATACGAACACGGTCTTTTTCCATACTTCCGGATTTTTGGTCAGGATCTCAATCACCTCACTGACAAACCATGAACCGAACCAGGGTACGCCCGGATGATCGGAGAAGTTAGCCGGTGTCATCAACCAGGAAACAGTGGGCAGCTTACCCTCATTTACATCCTGTCTGAACTGGTGGAGGATATCTCCTTTTGGAATGTTCAGTTCTCTTTCCACCCCTTTTTCAGTATAAGTTAAAGGGCTCAGATGATGGAAATCAGGGTCATTGGAATTGATCCCAAAGGCTCTGGCATTCAGATTTTTCGCCTGCTCTGATAAAGCCGCATGCGCTTCCGTTGTATAGATCTTTTCCTCTTCTTCGGTTTTAGTCAGCAGCTTTTTCAGGGCCTCCAAACGCGTCTGTTCTTCGGCACTCATGTTCCCTGTTGGGGCTGCTGCAAGTTGTGCCAGCAACATTTTTTTCTTCTCCTGCAGGTTGGCAATCCCCCCGGGGTGCAGTCTCACATTGTACTGCTCAAAATATTCCAGTACGTTTGTTCCGAAGTTGCTGAGCCATGAACTGGATTCTCCGTTAAGGCCAAAACCCATGGTCAGTTCATTCTGGTAAACTTTCCATGCAATCCCATTTTCTTCCAGGCGCTCAGGATAGGTTTTCCAGTTCAGGGTAGGTTTATCATAATTACTGATGTTCCATAAATGCGCCATACCGGTAGCACTGTTTTCTTCGCGAACGGTTCCTGTCATCCAGTAATAACGGTTGGGATGCGTACCTGCAATGACTGAACAAAAGTTTTGGTCACACACCGTAAATGCATCTGCCAGGGAATAGTAAAAGGGGAAGTCCTCTCTTTTGCAATAACCTACCGTTAAGGGCATATGTGCGTATGTTGCTTTGTATGGCTTTTTTACATCCAGCCATTTGTCGTATTTGCCTCCGTTCCGTGCATCGGTCTGATCGGTCCAGTTATGCGGGATCGAACCCATCCAGGCAATTTTGGTTTCCTTGATGTCCAGGTGAAAAGGGGCATAGGTTTCTCCTTCCTTATTGGTCTGCAGCCAAACCTTGTTCTTGTTCGGTAAGTCTATCGCCCTGGGATCATTAAATCCCCTTACGCCTTGTAATGTGCCTAATTCATGATCAAAGGAACGGTTTTCCTGCATGAGGAAAACGATATGTTCAGCATCATAAAATGTACTGCCTACTGCCGGATCAATAGCCATTGCCTTTTGGATGACTGGTGGTAAGGTATTGATGATAGCAGCACCTCCGGAAAGGAGGGCTGCTTTTTTTATAAAATCTCTGCGTGAATCCATATGCTATAAATAATTACTGGTTAAAAGGAATAACGGGCACCCAACTGGATCTGGTAAGGTGTGCCGTTTGGCGTGGTCACCCCCACATTTTCGTTTACACGGTATTCATATTGTTGTTTTACCTGGTCAAACCGCGTCACATACAGTAAGCTCTGGTCACCCAGGTTATAATTTACGCCCCATTTTTTGTTCAACAGGTTGGCAAAATTGAAGGCATCAAAGCTTAAGGTTAGTTTCTGTGTTTTATAGGTTTTAAATTCTTTTTGTACCCTGATGTCGAATGTGCCCGAAAAAGGATTGATACCGCCGTTCCGGTTGGCTATCTTGCCAAGGCTTTCCAGAATATAGGCTTTAGACCTGTTTTCGGGGTTATTTAGAATTTTCTCCATGGAAGCTTTATTTGCTGCACTTGTTGTCGGGCTGTTGGGGTCGAACACAAAAGCCAGGTCGTTGTCATTACCCGGACCACCGACAAAGTCGCCGTTAATATCTGCATCCACCGTCATAGAATAGCGTGTGCCACCAATTCCCCTGAAGGTAGCGCTGGCAGAAAAACCTTTCCAGCTTGGTGTACTTCCGTAAACGACCAGCTTGCTCCTATATTGGTTATCCGAATAATCTACGCTGCTGAGGTCGCGCGGATCTGATTTTACCGGTCTGAAGGTAGAGGTATTCGCTACGTTCCCATTATAAGAACTGTTATCTTTTGCATCATTTAAGGTATAACTTACGTTCAGATAACCATCCTTCAGGTAACGGTAACTTGCATCAAAGATCACTGCTGCCTGTCTTAAGGTTGCACCATTGGTGAGCATCAGCACGCGACCAACCTCGTTGGTTTTTCTGCCCAGTACATTATTTGTGGTACCTGATGAGGTGATAGAAGCTGCCGGAACAAATACCGAGCGGTTCTCTTCATTGGCGAGGGTGAAATATGGCTTATCTACCAGGTTTTTATCCAGGTAAACATAGTTGTTTTTGGTGTAGGAATACAAAAGGTTCACACCCAGCCTGAGCTGATCACCGATAATTTTATTGTAACTTAAATTGGTCTTGAAGATGGAAGGCATCTTTAAGTTCGGGTCATTCAGGTTGATGGTAGATACAAAAGGTACGCCTGCAATAATGCCGGGAGCAGTATTCGGATCTGCACGGTAAGCAGGGAAGTTAGGCACCGGTACCAGGCTTGTTCCTGTGGCAGGGCGTGAAATATCAATCGAAGCTACTTTGGTTCCGCTGTTCTGAATATTGTTTACCTGGGCATAATTTACAGGATAAGAAGAGAACAAACCTCCGCCTAAACGGATAATATCTTTTTTCTCTCCATTGATATCCCATGTCAGTTGCAACCTGGGCTGGATCTTACCTGCGTCTGTGATCTTGCTGTTTGTTTTTAAGCCGAGTGTACGATCTACCACCGGATTATAATCTGCTGTAGATAGGAAACTGGTCACGTCATAACGCAGACCAAACATGGCATTGATATTCGGTGCCACATCAAATTCTACCTGCCCGAATAAGGAGGCATTGAGGATGTACTGCTGTACAGTGGGTTTACCATTGATCGGTGCTTCTCTCACGTACCTGGATGCGTTGAGGTTTTCAAATTCAGCAAGGTTGTTAAAAATGAAACGTCCGTTTTGTTCGCTGGACAGGTAGGTGTCCATATAGGTTAAGGTATTGTCTGTACCAAAGGTGAATTTATATTTTCCACTGGTATAGTAAGAAGTGTTCACTAACTGTACCTGGTTTTCCTTGTTGTCTTCAGGAAAAAAGCGCTGTCCGCCCAATTGTACAGTCCTGTTACCGATGGTACCGTTTGGTAAGGTAGATTTTACCGTTACAATTGCTCTTGGAATATTTGCTGCGGGCAATTCACTGTTAGGTACATAATTCCGGGTGGCTGTCTGATATTGTACTTTCAGCTCATTGAGGAAGTTGGGTTTAATTTGCGAACGCAGGGAAACGAGCGTGCTGTTTTCTTTTGATTTGAAATCGCCCCATACTTCAAATAGGTTAATGTTGGAGTTATCGCTGTTACTTACAGGGTTGTTCCAGTCGGAGTAGTTATTACGGATGGTTAACCTGTTTTTATCATTAATTTGCCAGTCTAAACGGGCAAAGAAAGTGTTAGCGAGGGTTTTTCTTTTGAATTCACCTACCTGGGGACCACTGCCGAGACCGTATTTGGCGCGACCAATGTTGACTACGCTATCAAGCGCACCTTTGCTGATGCCGAGACTGATGGCGTCTGCATCATCGCGGATATCACCAATCTGAAAGGGCATACTTTCGTCCTGACGGTCAAGTGCGGTGAAAAAATGGAGTTTGTCTTTAATGATTGCACCGCCTAAACTAAATCCATATTGGTTGGTGGTAAATTTCTGCTCACGTTTATTCCCTCTGATGTCGTTCGGGCTGGCCAGAAAATCTGAGCGGTAATAATCAAAGACAGATCCTGTTAAGGTATTTGTACCTGATTTGGTGACTGCACTTACGGTACCACCGCCTTCACGTCCTCTATAGGTATCGTACACATTGGTGGAAACCTCAAATTCACGGATAGCTTCGAGCGACAAGGAATAGGGACCGCTGCCGATCGCGCCCGAGGTAAGATTATTACGGGCACTTGCACCGTCAATGGTATAGTTTGTAGAAGAGGCACGCTGACCGCTGATATTTGTTCCGTTGGTAGTAGGGGCCAGGGCGGACAAGTTGTTGAAGTTCCTGTTTTGCGTAGGCAGCTGCTGAATATTCTGCGCGGTAATGGCTGTACTCGCGCCAAAACGGTCTATCCTTTTACTTAGACCATTGGCGTTGATATTTACTTCTTTCAATTCGTTATTTCCCTCTGTTAAACGGAAATTCGCTACGATGTTATCCCCCTGATTCAGGGAGAGGTCGCCCTTTACCTGTTTTGGAAATCCCACATAAGTTACCGTAATCGTATAGGGCCTGCCCAGGGGAAGCTGGATCAGGTTATACAGTCCGTCTTTAGTGGTGGTGGTTACGGCGCGGAAACCTGTAGATTCGTTCCTCAATACAACAGAGGCTCCCGGAACAGCTACTCCTTTTTCATCTGTGACCTTTCCTGTAACCGATGCATCGGTGGACTGTGCACTTGCAGTATGTATCGAAAAGGAAAGTAAAATAACCAGTACGAGGCTATTCAGTTTCGTTAAAAACTGGTAATTCGTTTGTATAATTCGTGATAATTGGTAATAATATTGCATATTTAATTTCTTATTTTAATTTTTCGGGATTAATTTAAATCAGGCAGCGCTGCTTCAGCCCTGGCCGGAGCCGGAAGTGCGGGAACACTTTCGGCTTTTTTCGTTTGTTTATCTCTTATATCATTGTCTGGCTGGATTAATAATTAATTGTGATTGGCTGAGTTGGTAATTCATACCCGTAGCTATGGTGAGCCGCTGCAGTACGATTTTAAGATCCTCATGAGGAAGGATCAGGTGATATTTCTGGTGTTCGTTTTCGTTTGGTGTTACTTTAACCTCAATTGCATACTGCCTGGAAATCTGTGCGCCAATCTCGCTCAGCGTAAGACCATCTGCGTAGATCTCCTGGTTAGTTCTCCAATTGCTGATCAGTTTTGCATGCTGCGGCGCGATATCTGTCTTTCCGGAAAGGGTATGGTAGGTGAGGACTTCTCCTTTGAGCAGTCCCTTACTCAGTAAATTCCAGTGTTTGTTGTCTTTTCTGGCCACCTTAACTTTACCTGTGTTTACCGCTACCTGGTAAATCTCACTTTCCGGGTAAGCCCGGATATTGAAGGATGTTCCCAAAACGGTGGTCAGCATATTTTTCGTGGCAATGCTGAACGGTCTGAGGGTATCGCGTTTTACGCTAAAGAAGGCTTCACCCTGTTCGAGGTAAACTTTTCGCTCAGGTGAATGGCTAAAGTCAGCCGCCACTCTCAATGTGGTGCCGGCATTCATCCATATTTCTGTGCCATCTTTTAGGGTAATTTTGTTCATTTTACCATTAGGCGTATGGAAAACCTGTTCAACTGCGATTGGCGTTTGGCTGTTTGGTATCCATTGTTGGTGACTATAAATAGCGATACCGATCACCAGGAATAAAGAACAGGCGATGCCCAGCAAGTAATAGTTTAATCTGTAGGTTTTTGCCGGGTTGATTTGTTGATGCAGCCGTGCGGATATTTCCACTCGTACTTGTTCCGCATCCGGTTCGTTTTTTGGAAACTGATCCGCTGAGGCCAGTCGTTCGGCTTCAAACCAATTGTCTATAATTGTCTTTTCCTCCCTGTCTAATTCATTATTTTGATAGCGGAGCAGTTTATCTTTTAAAAATCGGTCACTTTTTCTTTTCATTCAGCTACAAAGCGGATGAAAGGTCAAAAAGTACTTTGACTAATTGTTAAACTTATGTTAAGTTTAAAAGAGCGAGAGAGAATAAGGCCAGATAGCCTGCATCGCTGTTGAGCAATGCCGTTCTGAGGCGGCGCAAAGCTTCGGAAATATTATTTTTTACGGTTTGTTCTGAAAGCCGCAGCTCCAGGGCAATTTCTTTGACAGTCTTGTTTTCAAATTTGCTGAGGCGGAAGCACTGCCGCATATTGAAGGGCATTTTCACCAGTTCGTTATCAATCTCCTGTTTCAGCTCCGCAGCAATCAGCCTGTCATCGGTTTCCTCCATCCGGTGAAGTTTGCTGATCAGGATTTGATCTCCTGCGAGGCGTACCTTGTTTCTACGGAATAGAGTAATGACTTCATTTTTAGCTATTTTAATCAATAAGGGCATCAGGGAATCGTCAACGAACAAAGTTTCTTTACGTTTCCAGATTTCCATAAAGCTATTTTGCAGAATATCTTTGGTTTGGTCTTCATCATCAATCAGACGGTCAACAAAAGCGTAAAGCGGCTTCCAGTGACGGTCAAAAAGGTGTTGAAAGGCAAGTTCGTTACCTGTAGAAATCTCTTTGATCAGCTCTTTATCTGATTTAACATTATCCATTCCATGCAAAATTAGATAAACACATATTAATAAGATGTTAAGGTTGCCGGGATACCGGGGTAAAGCAGATCTGTTATTGGCGGTATGCCCGAAACACAGGAGGTGCTTCATTATTATGCGGATAATCATGTGCTGCCGCAAATAGGTGATCAGGGCAGAGACAGTGAATGAAGCCTGGCCCAAAATTTTAAACAAAGAAGCACGTTACAGGTATGTGATAGATGCTTCAACTTTTTAAATACAAATAAAAGATTATGGAAATAACAAGAGTAGGTTCAAAACCTTCCGGTAAAGGACCAGAAGATTGGTTTACCGGAGCAGTGCGGGTAGATCCGCTGTTTGATGCCAATGAAGCAAGGCGTGCTGTGGCTGCCAGTGTTACTTTTGAACCGGGTGCGAGAACGGCCTGGCATACGCATCCACTGGGACAAACATTGATTGTGACGGCGGGCTGTGGATGGGTGCAGCGTGAGTATGGTCCGGTTGAAACGATACATCCCGGCGATGTGGTGTGGTTTGAGCCAGATGAAAAGCACTGGCATGGCGCAACCGAGACTACAGGGATGACGCATATCGCTATTCAGGAAAACCTGAACGGTAAGGTGGTAGACTGGATGGAGAAGGTAAGTGATGCAGACTATAACGGTAAATAAAGGATTCCGGGAAAAAAGGCTACGCTACGGCGTGGCCTTTTTCACTGTTCCATACTTCCGGAGCGCTTTTTTATACCCGCCAGTACTAATCCGATAATGACTAAAATGGTACCGCCCGCAACAAATAAGGTAATTGTTTCTCCAAAGAACAGATACCCTAATAAATAGCCGAAAACCGGGGTTAGATACAACCAGGCAGCAGCTTTAACAGGATCGATTTTTAAAAGGTAAAGCCACAGTTGATTGGCGATAAAAGACAGTACTAATATCATCCAGGTGAGCGAAAAAAATAAGTTCATATCTGTTTTAACAGAAAGCTTAACCTTAAATACAAATAAGAATGGCAGCAAAAGCAATCCGCCAGTAAATACCTGCCACACATTAAACACTGCATTGCTCATACTGATTTTTACTCTTGAAAAGTAAATGCTGCTAAATGTATAGGCTGTGATATATATGGTAAGTAAAAGCAATCCTAAAGGGGTTACGTGACCTTTGGGTAACTCAGCTGCAGCACAAACTACAATTCCGCAAAATGCTGTTACCATCCCTGTAATTTCAAAACGACTGATTGGACGGCCTAAGAAAATAGAGGAGAACAACATCATGATTAAAGGCCCTGACGCAATAAATAACGTGCTGATCCCTGCAGAAGCATATTTCTGCGACTGAAAAAAAGCACCCAGTGTAAGCATAGTATTTAGGAATCCATAGATCAGGATAGGTTTCCATTCCTCTTTTTCAGGCCAGAAACCACGGCCATATTTTATCAAAAGGTAAGGTCCAAAAATAATTCCGGTCCCTATGAAGCGAAAGCTTGCGAGCAGTAATGCATCAGCAGAATGAAGACCAAATTTAGCCGAAATGGAGCCGGTTGACCAAAGCATGGTAAATAGTATACCTGGTAAAATCTTTTTAAACATTATCAAAACCTGAGCAGCAAATATAAAGTGCCATTATCTGGTATAAAAACGGAGAATATTCAGGATGACGATGAAAATAATTCAGCATTATTTCTAAATACCGTAATTTAGAGGCTATCATGAACATTGAATTACGACACTTCAAGCTAATCCGTGCAATTGTGCAGCAAGGTAGTATAGTGAAGGCTGCAACTGTCCTTTTCCAAACGCCAAGTGCGTTAAGTTACCAGTTAAAAGAAGCTGAAATACAAATTGGAACGCCTGTATTTAACCGTGTTGGCAAAAAATTAGTGCTTACTGAAATCGGAGAAAGAGTATTGCAGGCAGCAGAACTGATCCTGTCTGAGATGGATAATGTGGGTACAGAAGTTAATCAGCTGCTTAATGGGGAAAAAGGAGAAATACGTCTCAGTACGGAATGCCACACCAGTTATTATTGGCTTCCTTCTTTACTAAGGAAATTCAATCAGCAGTTTCCTGATGTTACTGTACGGATTATGTTTGGCGGGCCAGAGCATCCTCATGACTCCCTACTCGCCGGGACTATTGACATGATGATTTCCTATTCAAACAAGCAGGACGAACGTGTTTTACAGCAAGAATTGTTTAACGATGAAATGCTGGCTATTGTAGCACATCAGCATTCCTGGATTTATAAAGAATACATAGAAGCACATGATTTCGCAGCGGAAGTGCTGATTACCCACGCTGGTTCTTTAGAAACCACTAATATTTATGAAGAGCTGCTAAAGCGGGAAGGGATTAAACCCCTGAATACTATTTTTATCCCCTTCACAGACGCAGGTATAGAACTGGTTAAAGCTGGTTTAGGGATTATGGTTTTACCAAAATGGATGTTAAAACCATATTTAAATAGTCCGGATCTCTGTTTCAGGCGCATTACCATAGACGGAATTTTCCGTCATCAATATATTTCTACGCTTAAAAACAGAACACTCCCCCCATTTTATCAGCGCTTTATCACCTATCTGATGGAAGAAATTGAGCCAGCCCCGACAGGTGTTAAATAGGTTTTCACTTGGGCTTGATTTTTTCTATGTTTGCTCTTTTAGCTTTCTATACGATGAATATCCTGTTTGTAGATCAGCAGATTAGCCGGCGTTTTTAAACGCAGTATTAAAAAATTACTTTTAATCTTAACTATCTGGTCTATTTTTTATAGTACCGTATTTTTATGTGTCTAACCAATTATAATTTCATAAATTTGGTTTACCACACCTAAACTTCATGTATAAAGACTATTCAGATATAGAGTTAGTGAATCTGCTAAATACCAGCAGCAGAGCGGCTTTTGATGAAATCTACAGACGGTATTGGTCTTCCATGTACACTGCAGCCTTTAACGTGCTGAAAGACCATGACAGCTGTATGGACGTACTGCAGGATGTTTTTATATGGATTTGGAACCATAGGGAAGACCTGGAGGTCACATCCTTAAAGTCTTACCTGATCTCTGCTGTGAAATATAAAGTGGCGAATGCCCTTCGGAATACCCGGCTCCGGGAATCCTTCCATAATGAAATGGAAAAAATAGAAGCTTCATTTAACAATTCAGACAGTGAGCTTGAATTGAAAGAGCTCAAGACTGCAATCGTTCAATTTACGGAAGGACTGCCTGCAAGATGTAAAGAAGTATTTCTTTTAAGCCGGACAGAACAATTGAGTAATAAAGAAATTGCTGAAAAGATGGGTATTTCTGAAAAAGCGGTAGAAAGACAGATGACTACGGCTATAAAAAGACTTAAAGTGTCTTTTATGAGAGTTTTTATTGTCGCTCTGGTAGTTTTTCTGAGCTAGATTTCTGTTTTTAACCTTAACTGTTTCCTTTTTTAATGTTGTTTTTGGTCGGAAAGCTGGCTGATCTAATTTTTTTTTGTTTTTGTTGTGGGGTTGGTTGCTTTTGAAGTGCCTTATAGATATAAGCGTCCCGAAGGGGAAGGTATTACCATGATAAGGCAACATAAATGAAACAAGAAGAATTCCTTCAGCTATTGGAAAGAATAAATAATGGCAGCGCTGATGCAGCTGATATACTATTGTATAATCGCTATTTCAATCATTTCCAGGTTTCAGAAGAATGGAACGAAGCCACAATGGGCGGCCAAGAGGGTAGAGAGAAATTGTTATTCAATAAAATAGAGCAATCCATTGGTAAAGGTACAATCGTTAAGAAAATGCCTTACAGCTGGAAGACGCTCACGGCAGTCGCTGCTATGCTCTTGTTATTACTTACTGCAGGTCTTTTATTTTTAAAGCTGCCGCAGGAAAAAGCATCTCAAATGGTTTCTAAGCATACCCAACCTGCATCTGCCACGAACGACCTGATCCAGTTACCGGATGGAAGTACCGTGATTTTAAGTGCAGGCAGTCGGTTAACCTACCCGGCTTCATTTGATGGTGAGTCTACCCGTGAAGTTTATCTGACCGGTAAAGCATTCTTTGATATTAAACATTTAACGCATCAGCCTTTTATCGTACACACCGGTACGGTAAAAACCACTGTTCTTGGAACTGCATTCGATATTGATTCCCGTCAGGAAGGTGGCAAAATCACCGTAACAGTCATCAGGGGTAAAGTAATTGTAAAAAAAGCGAGCAGAACACTGGGCACATTGATACCGAACCAACAAGTGGTTTATAACGTAAAGGAAGATAAGGCGATGGTGAACAAAATCAATGCAGATCAAACAGTTTCATGGCGGGAGAAAGACCTGCTCTTTAATGATATCGAGTTTAAACAGGCTGTATTGCTTTTACAGGAGCGCTTTAATGTTAAAATTACCATTCAGGATCAACAACTGGCCGCAGCACATTTTACCACTACGTTATTTGAAAATCAGCGCCTGACAGATTTTCTTGCGCTGATCTGTGATTTCAACAATGCAACATACGATTACAATCCTTCAACCAGGGAGGCTATCATAAAACCTAAAATCAACTAAAAACCATGACCGCAAGCAAACCAACATAACAAAAAGGTCCTGCTACATCAATCAAATGGGGGTTTGATGATGCTGCAGAACCTTTGGGCTACTCCATAGTGGGGCAGGCCCGGCATTAATGTAATTCTCAGATTGTAAATCACACAAACATTCGAATATATGATTTTTTCTGCAATAGCAGCAAGATACAGGGCATGCTATGTCCGGCACGTAAACAAAAAACTCTTAATTGATTTTATGCGTATCACTTGTTTAACCTTTCTGGTGGTCACCATTTCAGCACAATTGTTAACCGCGTCTGCAGCAAAAGGGCAGGAAATGGAAACCGTAAAAGTCCGGATCACTTTAAAAAAAGAAAGCCTGGTCAATGCACTCGACAAGATCGAAAGACAAACGCCTTTCCATTTTCTCTACAGAAAAGAAGATATGAAAGATCTGGCATTACTGAACCTGAAAGAAACAACCACCACGGTTGATCAGTTACTGAAAGCACTGCTTGCCCATTCTGATTTAGAATTTAAACAGGTAAACCGCCACATCGTTATCAGTCTTAAAACAATAGCAACAAATAGTAAAAAAGCGAATGAAGAAAACCTCTACTTAAAAAATAATGTCACTAATGCAGATCCGATCCAAATCAATGGACGGGTAATCGATGAAAGTAAACGGGGAGTACCTAGTGCAAATATCTGGGTGGTAGGTACTAAAACCGGAGCCACTACAGACAATAACGGATATTACAGTTTAACTGTTCCGGATTCTAATGCCGTGCTGGAGATACGGTACATTGGATTTGCAACCAAAAGAGTAACCATTAAGGGAGGGAGCTATAAACTCGTTCAGTTGCAAACAGATCAAAAAAGTCTGGATGAGGTGGTGATCAATAATGGTTTGTTTGAACGTAAGGTGGGCACCTTCACCGGAGCAGTAGCTACTTTCAATAGTGCTCAAATCAAGGTCGTAACCAATCAGAATGTAATTGCTGCACTGGCAATTCTGGATCCTTCTTTTGTAATTGTTGAAAACAATAGTCTGGGTTCAAATCCAAACAGCCTGCCGGATGTGCAGCTGCGTGGTCAGACAGGCTTCCCTAATGTTGGCGATCAATATGCCAATGCGCCAAACTTGCCCTTGTTTATTCTGGATGGCTTTGAAACTACGCTGCAGCGGATTTATGATTTAAATATCAACATGATTAAAAGCGTTACTTTACTGAAAGATGCTTCAGCTAAGGCCATTTATGGATCTAAAGCGGGTAATGGTGTCGTGGTAATAGAGACGATTAAACCAGAGCCGGGTGCATTACGTGTATCCTATTCAGCGAGTTTAAACCTGGAAGCACCGGATTTATCCAGTTACAAGCTGACTAACTCGGCGCAAAAAGTGCAGGCAGAAGTGCTTGCAGGAAGATATATTTCTGCTAATCCAGTAAATGAGGCGGTATTGACAGGTCAGTATGCCATCAATCAAAAAGCAGCTTTAGAGGGCGTTGATTCTTACTGGCTCTCTCAACCGTTGCAAAATGGCTATGGACAACGCCACAGTGTAATGGTTGATGGTGGTGATCAGGCTTTAAGGTATTCTGCCAACATGAATTACAACAAGAACATTGGGGTAATGAAAGGTTCGGACAGGACTACGATCAGCGGCTCCATTAATTTGGCATACAGAATTGATAAGTTCTCTTTCAATAACATATTGACGATCGACAAAAATACGGCAAATAATTCTCCATACGGTTCTTTTGGCGACTATGCAAGGATGAATCCATACTGGAGAATCAATGATGAGTCGGGCCATTTAATTCCAACTTACACGAATTTTGGAACCACAGTATACAATCCTTTGTATAACGGCGAATTGAATTCAAAAGACAACAGTAAATACACCAACATCGTTGAGAATTTTTACACGGAATGGAGGCCATCAAAAGTCTTGAGATTCACCGGTCGTGTCGGTTTAAATATGCAAAGCAATAACTCGGAGAATTATATTTCTGCCAATAATACACGTTATGCAGCTATTCCGGTAAATTCTCCATTGTACCAGGAAAGAGGTGAATACACGATTACCAATGGGAATAACTCAGCCGTTAGCAGTGATATCGGTGCGGCTTATACATTTGACCGTGGAAAACACCAGTTGCTGGCCAACGCCATTTATTCCATCACGCAAAATGTGACAAATATCAATGGGATGACAGCGGTGGGTTTTCCAAACGATAACCTGGATTTCATCTCAGCAGGTTACAAATACCGCGATGGATCAAAACCAACAGGATCAGAAAATACGGCACGTACGATGGCTGTTACGACAGCGGTAAACTATGCTTACGATAACCGCTTTTTAGCAGATCTGAGTTACCGTGCCAACGCGAGTTCACAATTTGGGGCAAATAACAGATGGGGTAGCTTTTGGTCGGCCGGTCTGGGTTGGAACATCCACAACGAAGCTTTCATGCAAAGCCTTAAAGGAAAAGTAGACATGCTGAAAATCAGGGCAAGTATTGGTAGTACCGGTACACAAAACTTCAGTGCCTATGATGCTTTAACTTCCTACAGGTACAATACTGCGCAAAACTATAACGGTGATGTAGGTTTTAACCTGATTTCACTGGCCAACCCGGATTTGCAGTGGCAGAAAGTAATGGATAAAAACATTGGTATGGACATCAGCCTGTTCCAGAAGTTAAGTCTGCGCTTTGATGCTTATATCAAAGATACACAGAATCTGCTTTCAGACCAGGTATTGCCTTTGTCAACAGGATTCAGCGCTTATAAAGAAAATATCGGACAAGTGAGGAATCAGGGTTACCAGGTAGGTGCCAGCATGAGGGTATACAACAATTCATCGTCCAACACATTTGTCACTGTATTTGTGAATGCAGCTCACAATACCAACAAGATCAGAAATGTGTCCAGTTCACTGGAACAATTGAATGCAGCCGAAGATGAGAATAAATTGAATTCTGGTTCCACTGCTGCAGAACGTGCACTAAGACAAAATCCATCTACCCGTTACGTTCCCGGACAATCTATGTCCGCCATCTGGGTAGTACCTTCGCTGGGTATCGATCCATCTAACGGCAGAGAAATTTTTGTGAAAAGAGACGGCTCACAAACCTATATATGGTCTGCTGAAGATTATGTAGTAGGGGGTGATGCAAATCCCTATATGAACGGATCTTTTGGAAGTAATGTGAGGTATAAAAACCTGACGGTCAACTTCGCTTTTCAATTCAGATTAGGCGGACAGGCTTATAATACCAGTCTGGTTCAGAAGGTAGAGAATGCTGATTTTATCTATAATGTGGACGTAAGAGCATTGGAGCAACGCTGGACCACTCCGGGTCAGGCTGCCATCTATAAAGACATCGCAGATATTACACCTACTAAACCTACCTCCAGATTTGTACAGGACCTGAATGAACTGACTTTTTCTTCTATCAGTTTAGGCTACGATTTTAACAAACTGAAGTTCATGGGGCCGAATAATAAGAGCCGTATCAATGTTGCCTTAAACCTGAACGATATCGCCAGGGTAGCAACAGTGAAAACAGAACGTGGTTTGGATTACCCTTATGCACGTACCATATCAATGTCCATACAAGCTAACTTTTAAGATAAGAACATGAAGAATATTTATATTGTTTTACTGCTGATTGCAGCAATGTCAACCTCTTCCTGCAAAAAATGGCTGGAAGTTAAGCCTAAAACTGAGGTAGAAGCTTCAGTGGCCTTTAGAAATGAACAGGGCTATAAAGATGCCCTGACCGGGGTGTATTTAGATATGACCGCTAACGGTTTATACGGAAAAGAACTCACTTTTGGTATGCTGGATGTACTGGCAAGAGAATACACCACTGTGAATGGTTCCAGCTATGGCGGCTATGAAACTTTCAATTACGCACAGGATTCGATCAAAACCAAAATTGATGCTTCCTGGGCAAAAATGTATACGGTGGTAGCCAATACCAACAGCCTGATCATGAATATCAATTCGGCAGATCCGGCATTGTTTTCTGCATCCACGATGAATATTATCAAAGGTGAAGCCTACGGTTTGCGTGCTTTTCTGCACTTCGATTTGTTGAGAATGTTTGCCCCGGCACCGGCATCTGCAGGTGGAGCTACAGCTTTGGCAATTCCTTATGTAGAAACTATTGAGCCCAAGGCTACACCAACATCTACTGTAACAGCGGTGCTGACTAAAATTCAGGCAGACCTGGCCATTGCGGCGGATGCTTTAAGAGGTGCCGACCCGATTTTACAAGGGAAAACGTCTACAGGATACTTAAGGGATAGAATTTATAAGTTCAACTATTATGCAGTTAAAGCTTTACAGGCCCGTGTTTACCTGTATGCTGGTGACAGAACAAATGCACTGATTTGTGCAAGAGAAGTGATCACTTCTGGCAGATATCCCGCAGCACAGCAGGCAAATATCATCAATGGTAACGACCGGTTATTTCAGGATGAAATCATTTTTGCTTTGAACATCAACAATATTGCAGCAACGGCCACCAATTATTTTTCAAGGACATCTACCAGTTTACTGGGAAAAAGTGCAGCTAATTACCTGGCAGAAATGGATAATGCCTCGTCTGATTACCGTCTGATTTATTTAACGTCAACTGCTGATGTAACTTCTATCCTGTTTCCCACGAAACTGGTTCCGCTGGCAAACGGACTTGCCTTTTATGGAAATAAAATGCCCATCATCAGGGTATCTGAAATGTATTACATTGCTGCAGAATGTTTAAAAGACACAGATCCCCAGGCTGCTGTAGATTATTTGAATTATGTAAGGCTAAACAGAGCACAGACCACCGTAGTTCCGGCTACCTATACGGCTGAGCAGATCCAGAATGAAATATTTAAAGAATACCGCAGGGAATTTATATGTGAAGGTCAGCTGTTTTACTATTACAAGCGGGTAAACTCTCCAACCATCGCCTATACCACTGCTACAGGTACTAACGCGGTATATGTTTTTCCAAAACCAGATCAGGAAATAGAATACGGAAACAGATAATACATAAAGACATGACTACGAAATTCAGAACACTATTGATATTGTCTGTTACTTTATTAACAGGCCTGTTAGGCTCCTGCGCAAAGGAGATCGACACTTATGAAGATGACCCAAGGCTGTATTTTTTTGAACGCGCAACGGATCTTGTACAAACAAGAATCTCTTCCAAATCTTTTTCTTTCCTTTCACTGCCGGCTGCGGTGGTTGCGGATACGGTTAAGATTAAGGTAAAAACCATGGGATTGGCCACTAATTATGACCGTGTGCTGAAAGGAGCAACTATTGCAACCGGAACTACGGCAACAGAGGGTGTGCATTTTGTATTTTTAAATGGGATGATTAAAGCAGGACAGGTAGAAGGATTTTTACCGGTATTACTGAACCGTACCCTGGATATCAGGAATACAAGCTTAACCCTCAACCTGACTATTGCTGCTAATGAGAACTTTAAGCCTGGTGTAGTAGAGGATCAAACTTTTACTTTAACCTGGAGTGAGGATGTGGTTAAACCAACAAACTGGGATACGTTGATTGGTCTAAGCTTTTACTTCGGACCCTACAGTAAGGAAAAGTTCCGCTTTGTGGTGAATACAACCGGAATCAGTGATTTCCCACTACAGCAAAGTGGCAGGGTACCGCTTAATCCGGGTGAATATTCCAACAGTATGATGAACGACATCAAGCTGAGGGTTAAAGAAGCGCTTGCAACTTATAATGCAACTCATGCTGCACCATTAACAGATGAGACCGGAACACCGATCACCTTTCCAAACTAACCCTTAAAGAAAGAATTATGAAAACGATTAGACTATCCCTGTACTTTTGTATCGGAGTACTGCTTACGCTGGCGGTTTCCTGTAAAAAAGACCTCGGGAAATATGATTATACTACTGTAAATACCCCTGTTCTGGATACCACTCAGGTGCCTGCAAGTTATTCCATTGAGCGTTATGCGAATTTAACTATTGATCCGAAAATCAGGATGAACGGAATAGACACTACCAGTTTAACCTATAAATGGCAATTGTACAAAACAACGGTCGCTACAGGACAAACAAATGTGCCGAGAGTACTTTCAACCTTACGGAGGTTAAACGTACCTATTGCTGATCAGATTGGCTTGTATAATGTAGAACTCATCGTTACGGACACTAAAAACCAGGCGAAAACAAATATTGTTTTCGACCTGAGCGTATCTGCCGGAATGGAATACGGCGTACTGGTGCTGCACACTGCAGGAGTAACCTCAGATGTCGACTTTTTAGTCACCCGCAATGCAGTGCCCCTTACTGCTATTCCTGAAAAAAGAATCAGAAACCTGTATCTTTCTGCAACAGGCGCCGGCTTACCTGGCGTAGGCCGTTTTATTAGTCCGAGCAGAAGAACCAGCTTTAGTGCGATAGTAACCAACTGGGTAACTGTTGGAACCAGTACACAACTGCAAAGAGTGAGCGGAAATGACTTCAGCTTTCTTAGGGATAACGGATCTTTATTTTTAAGACCAGGCACTGTGATCAATCCGCAGGCGCATAACTTAAGTGATATCAGCTCTTATGAAACGCTGATCAACGATGGGAAAATGTATTTTACCAATGCTTCAGATCAACTGGTAGCTTCTTATTCTGCTGCTTTGACAGGCGATTATAACCTGGCTCCCTTTACTGTAAATGCATGTTCCGGCTCACTGATTGCTGTGGGCTATGATCAAAAGTATGGCCGTTTTATCCGTCCTACATCGGCTACTGCCGGCACCATAACTGACTTCCGTACACCGGGAAATGCAGAACAGCCATTTAACCTGACCAATATCGGAATGGATATGGTAGGTATGGATCGTGGGATCAGCAATTACACTCTCGCCTTTTTTAAAGAGAAAACGGGTACACGCAGATGGTTATATGTAATTAATTTTGCTACCTCTGATAATGGGTTATTGGGTATACGCAGTAGTGAAATGACCAATCTGCCGGAGATCGATCAGGCTTTGTACTATCAGGGAAACAAGGCATCCAACATCTGTTATTATGGAACTGCCAGCAAAATCTATTTGTATGACTATACCACAAGTAACCGCCCCACGGTTGGATTTACTGCACCTGCCGGAGAAACAATCACTTGTATGAAAGTGTATAAACCTACGCCAAATACTAACCTGGCTGCTGTAGATGGTACTATATTGTATGTAGGAACCTGGGATGGTACACAGGGTAGGGTATATGAGCTGGGTATTAATCCGACTACCGCTGTAATCAATCCGACACCGCTGAACAAATTTGAAGGTTTTGGCAGAGTTGCGGACATCACTGCTAAACCAAGAGGTGCGGGGAATCTATAGGCATTCATTTTGTAAAAATTTTTTATGAAGCTTGCATAAGACGAGATCGTACAGATCATCTTGTGCAAGCTTCATCACACTTAAACATCAATTATATTCCTATGAAAAAATTATTCCTTGCAGGCATCACTATGATGATTGCAATTACTAACCTGTCACTTTTTGCGCAGGTCAGAAATTTTACGTTGAGCACTGAAAAACCTGTTGCAGGTGAGCAGGTAGGGGTGATTTATAATCCTAAAGGCACAGCGCTGGAAGGAAAAAAGAAAATCACGGCGACGGTGTACCAGTTCTGTAACTATCAGTGGAGAACAAATGATATTGTTCTGGAGAAAAAAGACAGCCTATGGACGGCCAACTATCTTTTACCAGAAGATGCGAGTTTGGTGGCCTTCAAATTTAAAAGTGGAAAATCGGTTGATATTGGTCAGTCAATGGCCTATGGCTGGCTTTTATTTGGAAAAGATGGTAAAAATGTTCCTGGTGCTTATGCAGGATGGGCATTCCTGAGAAATGCTTCAGTACCTGAAATGTTTCCTGACTTTACTAAAACGCAATTTTTGATTGGCGATGATGTGGTAGTGTACTGGATGCAGCAGCAATTGCGTTACGTGCCTTCAAGCAAAAGGAATATTTTTTATGCGCATTTGAAAGTGCTCAAAAAAGTAAATGCCGATAAAGCAAAAAAAGCAGCAGTGAGAGATATTGCTTATATGAAAAATCTGCCTGATTTGACAGAAAAGGATTTGAATAACATCAAACGCGTATACGCCGAAATTTTAGAATTACCTGCGTCAGCAGATTCTATGGCAAATGTAATTGCTTCGATTGATTCTGCGGCTATCAAAAGCCGGAATCCGGAGAAACTGGCAGCGATGAAATTGATCGGTGCGGAAAGGGATTATAAAAAATTGCTGCCCCTTTATATCAGTTTCCTTGAACGTTTCCCCATGGATAGGGCAGACCGTGCATTTGACCAGGCAAACAGAATACAGTATGCTAAAATATACAGCACTATTGCGATCCTTGCTTCAGTAGAAAAAGACTCTGTAACTTTCAAAAAGTACATTACACAAATGCCGTTTGCTAGTTTAGCCGATGTTTTTTATAAGTGTATGTCTGTGCCATACGTGTCTCTGAAAAGCTTTACGGCGCAAGAGGCTTACGTATATGCGCGACCAACAATGGATAGATTGATGGAGTTCAATGACGCACAGCCAGAGGGATTCATGGATATATATATGGGCAATGCGGGTATATACGCAGATATCCTGATGCATCTGAACAAAGATGTGGCAGCACTGGGTTTTGCAAATGCGGCGCAGCAAAAATATGAATATGGCAAGTCTCCGCTAAATGAGGTGACGGCCATATTGCTGGAAAGAGCAGGTCAACCGGAAAAGCTGAAGTTTGTACTGGAAAGCAGTATGAAGAAAAACCAGGTGACACCTTTGATGCTGGAGATGATGAAAAAAAACTACATCACCCTGCATCAATCTGAAACAGGTTATGATAGTTATCTCGCCTCTTTAAAGGATGTGAAGTTAAACGCAGAACTGGAAAGTAAGGTGAATAAATCTATGATCAAAAAGGATTTGCCGGAATTCAGTGTGAAAAATAACAATGGTAAGCTGGTAAAATTAAGCGATCAAAAAGGTAAAGTGGTGGTGCTGGATTTCTGGGCTTCCTGGTGTGCACCTTGTAAAGCTGCTTTTCCGGGAATGAAAATGGCCGTAGAAAAATATAAAAATGATAAGGATGTAGCCTTCTTTTTTGTAGATACCCAGGAACATATTAAAGACTACGAAAGCTACGTAAAAAAGTACCTGAAGGACCATAATTTTGATTTTGAGGTGCTGTTTGATGCAGATGCTAAACTGTCAAAAAGCTTCGGTGTTGGTCCCATCCCGCATAAAATGGTAATCGACAAGCATGGAAAACTGCGCTTCTCAGAAGTAGGCTATATGGGCAGTCCTTCAGAATTGGTAGATGAGATTAGCATGATGGTAGAACTTGCGCGTAAGGCAGATTAAAATTTTATACCCATGATTGCCAAAAGCTAACGACAGGTGTTGCTTCGTGGCATTCATATAATTCGATTGATAATTAAACACACAACATGAAATCCTTAACAAAAAAGAGTTTACTCCTTCTGATGACCATGTGCATAGCCTTAACTGGCTTTGCGCAAATTCATCCCAATTTCACCTTCAAACCTGAAAAGCCAACTAATGGCCAGACCATAGAAATGTCTTATGATGCCAAGGGAACACCTCTTGAAGGCAAGCAAAACATCACTTCAGTAGTTTATCAATATATCAACTATAAATGGGTGGCAGCAGATGTGCCTTTCAGCGGTGCAAACAATCTTTGGAAAGCCAGCTTTAAAACACCTGCAGATTGCGGATTTTTAGCTGTTAAATTTAAATCTGATACCCTTACCGATAACAATCATGATACTGGTTATTTTATCATGTTGCAGGATAAGGACCGTCCCGGCAAACTCGCTCCAGGATCTTACCTGGGCTGGGGAGTGGCCCGTTCTCCGAAAACCGGAATGGATATTCCTGGTTATATGAAATCTAAAGGTATTAGCGATACGGCAACCTACATGTGGTTTAGCCAGGAAATTACTTTTAACCAGGCTCACAAATCTAAACTTGTAGTTCCTTATTCCATCGCGGTTAAAAATTATCTTAAAGATGAGGCTACACCCAAATTGAAAGCAGTCATTGCTTTCCTTACCAGAACAGATGCTACTGAAGATGAATTGTTAAAGGCAAGAAGCATCAGTGGAAATGTGATGGGAGATGCAAAACTAAAAGATTCTATCGACAATATACTTACCAGGAAATTCCCTAAAGGTAGTCTTGCTAAGGTGGCGGCTTACAGAAGTATCAGTACAAACAAAGAAATGCCTGCAATGATTAAAGCATCTGAAAAGTTCCTTGCAGATTTCCCTGTAACTGAAACGAATGCAGAGTTTGATAAAGAGAATTTTATCAATTACGGTACAGTTTATCAGAATATCATTGTTATTGGTGGTTACCTGAATAAAAATGATGACTATCTTAAGAAATACATCGATGTATTGCCATATAACATTTTGTCTACTGTTTTCTATAAGATAGTCGGTATCCCTTATAAACGCAAAGATGAACCAGAAGATAGGTTGTTGAATAAGACAGAATTACTGCTGACAAGATATAATTATTTTCTTGCCAACCAGCCTGCTGATTTAGCTTATTTATCACCCCTGGAATGGAAAACTAATTGGGAACAGGAACGGGCCAAATTTGAATACATTCCTTATATCGGTCTGTTAATACATGCAGGCAGAGACGATGAAGCTTTCAAATATACCGAGCTGGTAGAGAAATACCTGGAATATAAAGACGCGACTGTCAATAACTACTACACCACCCTGCTCCAAAAGAGAGGTGAGACTACACACTTAAATGAAGTGCTGAAATATAGCTTGTACAATAATCAGGCAACGCCCGAAATGCTGGAAATGGTTAAAGCAGATTATGTGAAGCAAAATGGTTCCGATAAAGGATATGATGACTACCTGAACAAATTAAAAAATCCGGCTGATAAAGCGGAGTTTGAGAAAATGGTAGCGGAGGGAATGATCAATAAAGCGATGCCAGAATGGTCTATGAAAGACATGAATGGTAAAATAGTCAGCTCAAAAGCATTGCGTGGTAAAACTGTTGTACTTGATTTCTGGGCTACATGGTGTGTGCCTTGCAAGGCTTCTTTCCCTGGGATGAAACTGGCGGTAGAAAAATATAAAAACGATAAAGATGTTGTTTTCTATTTTGTAGATACCGAAGAGCGTGGTACAACTTATAAAGCAGAAGTGATGAAATACATTAAAGAGAACAATTACCCTTTTAATATCCTATTTGATAATACAGCAGCCGGGTCTAAGCAAAACAGTGAAGTTTTCGATCGTATCTGCAAAGAATTTACTATTTCCGGAATACCTCAGAAGTTATTTATCGACAAAAACGGCAAACTCCGTTTCATCTCCGTAGGCTATAATGGAAGTGCTTCTGCATTAGCAGATGATATCTCTACACTCGTTGAAATGACTAAAACAGCAAAATAACATGAAAAACTTTTTTATATTACTATCCTTCCTTTTTTGCTTTAATGTGGCAAATGCACAACAAGGATCGTCACAAGCAACAACTGCAGCTGAAAAGCCGGCTGCTACAAAAACAGCGCTGAAGAAATACACAGAGACTACGGTAAGTTTCAAGAGTGAAGGTGATACGATCTCCTTCGCAGGTGTCTTAACTGTGCCTACAGGAAAGAAAAATGTTCCTGCTGTGGTTATCGTTTCTGGTAGTTATCAGCAGGATAGAGACGGTATGATGGCGGGTCATCCACTGTTCAAAGAAATTGCGGATTACCTGAGCAGTAATGGTATCGCTGTACTTCGTTTAGACGACCGTGGTACCGGCAAAACTACGGGTACTTATGAAACCGCAACTACCGGAGATTTTGCAGATGACGCACTCAAAGCTATTCAATACCTGAAAACTATTAAAGGGATCAATCCCGCCAGGATTGGTCTGTTAGGTCACAGCGAAGGTGGTGCCGCCAGTGCCCTCGCTGCTGCAAAAAGTAAAGATGTAGCCTTTATTGTCAGCGTAGCAGGACTGGCTACTTCCGGATATACCTCCCTGATTCAGCAGAATCAGGACCTGGTGAACAATTCGCAGCTTACCGAAGTAGATAAAAAACGTTCTAACGAAATCAATGGATTAATGTTTGATGTAGCTTTTAAATATGCTGATTCTGATAGTCTGGAGAATAAACTAAATACAACTTACAATGACTGGAAAGTTAAAGATGATGCCTATTTTAAAACGTTAAACATCGAATTTGACCATTTCCGTTTTCCTATCTACAGTTATGTAAGATATGCCATCGGGCCATGGTACAGGTATTTCCTGAAATTTGATGCGGCCAAAACTATTGCTCAGGTGAAGGTGCCGGTTTTAGCGCTGAATGGTGATAAAGACCTGATGGTATCCCCGCAGTCAAATCTGGCCAACTGGAAAAATTATGCTGCTGCGGGTGGAAATAATAATGTGGAAACGCATTTGCTTCCCGGCCTGAACCATCTTTTTTTGCCTTGTGTTACCTGCACACCGCAGGAGTACAAAACGATAAAAGCTGGGTTTTCTCCTGAAGCGCTGACGCTAATCAGCAATTGGATCCGGCAACACACAAAGTAATGCAGGTTAGTTATAGTTAATAATAGGTTGAAGAGCCTGTGTCATCATTCCATGAGCACAGGCTCTCTTTATTTTTAAACTACCAGACCAGGCCATATTTGATCGTTCAGCACCTATTATGTCTCTTTAGATACAAACCTTCAGGTATCTTATAGAAATTTAACTAAAATTGTCTGAAGAAGGATTAAATATCGTTCTTCAGACATGACAACAGCCTCAAATTTATGCCTGTGAGCAAAGTATATCTACTCTTTGCTATTAGCCGACGCTACAAGTATCGCTTTATTTTCAGCTAAAAACTCCCTGACTGTTTTGGCTGGTCTGCCGAGGATATAGGGAATATCATTTTGAACCATGGCCATGTATGACATTCTCCCATCAAGCATTTGTCTGATAAATTCGATGTTTGCGCGTGCATACCAACTATCCGCACCGTTAGCTATCCATACTTCTATCAGTTGTTTAAATTCATCGAGGCCTTTTTCTTCACAGTTGATTTCCAGTCCGGTCACCTCGCTCATAAGCTCAGCGATTTCTTTTCCATCATGGCTCTCTACGCTCAACCAGTAATGTTCACTGGCATGCCGGTCAGGTCCGCCCGCTAAAACTTCGGCGGCCACAGCAGCGATATCACTTGAAGCAATATAACCAACTCTACGGTCTTTCCAATAGGTGGTATATGTCAGATTTTTGGGTAAGTAAGCACTGGTGAGGGCTTCCATAAACATATTTGGATGCAGGTGTGTCCAGGCAATACCACTTGCCTCAATGTATTTTTCGATCATCTGGTGCCAGGCAAAATGCGCATCGGTTGTATCCCACTCCGCAAAAACACCCACATGTACAATATGACTTACGCCTGCTTTTTTCGCAGCGTCTACTAAGGTTTTACTCTGTGTGAGCATAGCAACTGTGTAGCCAGTCAATAGAAAGACACGGTCAACACCGGCAAGTGCAAGTGCAAACGTTTCCGGGTCGTCAAGGTCAAGAAACTTGCAGTCTTTCCCTTCACTACAGAGTTGATCCACCACTTCCTGTTTCCGGGAAGTCATCCGTAGTTTAACTGACCTTCCCTCAAGGTCTTTTACGACTTGCTTGCCGATCGTTCCGCTGGCACCTAAAACGAGTATTGTGGGCTTATGATTATTTTCCATTTGAGTTCTCTGAAAATTGTATGTGTACTAATTTTTTCCTAGCTGAAGTGAGCGGTTACCAGCTAAAATTTCCTCGTATGAAGGCCAGCTATCCTTTTTCATCAGCTTGTCCATGATGAAATCCCGTATTGCTGGGGCCTTGCCTTTTTCAGCGGTAGCCAATGCATGTTTCAATTCTGCTTTAGTCAATTCAGTACAATAGGCTGGCGTGCCTGGCTGTTGTCTCCAGGATTCGGCCAGACTTCCGCCATCAACGGTATCAAAACCTGTAAGATTAACCAGCTGGGTGACTAACTTTTTGTGTTCCTCATTATCTCCGGCTATAGAAATCGCAATCCTTCCTTCCGCACCGGCTGTTTTGCCATGGTGTTTGAGGGTGTATTCAAGGATATTATTAAACACCTTAACCAGTGGACGATTCAGTATTCTGGAAATATATTCGCTCTCGGATAGCTGTTCCAGTTCTGGAATCGCGCCATCCCTGAATGGATAATAGTTGGAAGTATCCATCACTACCACGTGTTGCGGTATTTCTTTCAATAAGTCCTTCGGCAGGTCTTTGTACGCGTTGAAAGGCATGGAAAAGATGATGGCATCTACGTCTTTAACAACATCCTGTATAGTTGCTGCCGATGCGCCGAGACTTGCCGCTATTTTTTCCAATTCAGGCATTGATCTGGTATTAGTTACTTTCACGTGATGACCGGCCTGAGATAGTTTCTCTGCCAGGATGCTTCCTATGGCACCTGTTCCAACAATTCCTATTTTCATAATTTTCATGTCTATTTTATATTTTATACTCGCGGGTCAATTCCGTATTGTTCTGGTGCACCGATATGCTCCCTGAGTGTTGAGCCTTCATAGTCTTCGTGAAAAAGTCCGCGCTCCTGCAAAATAGGAACTACCTCATCCACAAAGGCATCAATACCATCATCCAATATATCAGGGGAGATCCAGAAACCATCGCAGGCGCCAGCCTCAAACCAAGCCTGCATGTGATCGGCAGCCTCAATACCCGGACCCACAATCGCGGGATGATAATCAATAATGCCGTGTGCAATAATATCCTGCAGGCTCCAGCCTTCTTTTGCAATTTTAAGGGCATTGGCAGATCGCGGATCATAAGGGGAGGGGCGGGCAGCTGCCAATTGTGCTTTTGAGAGCGGTTCGTACAGATTGTTTCTGTCCAGTCTTATGCCCAGCATCTGCTGCAGATAAGCTATCCGCTGTGGAATAAGATGACCCATTAACTGTAGCCGGCGGTTAAGTCCTGTACGCCTGTCTTTCACGATAGTCGTCATCATTCCAGCGATAAACTTAATCTCATCAGGATCACGTCCGTATTTTTTTGCAGCTTCACGAAATGCATTGCGTTGCTGTATGCCGTCTTCAATGGTGAAGGCAGCGCCGATAACCACATTTGCAAACCGCCCGGCCAATTCATGCGCGTTGGGGCTCCCGCCGGCGTGAAATACAATAGGTTGCCCCTGTTCCGATGGTGGAATATAAAGTGTACCCCTGGCACTTACATAATCTCCTTTTAAACTAACGGTAGCCATCTCATCATGCTTTGCAAATTGTCCGCTTTGCTGATTATGCACCCATGCTTCTTTTCCCCAGCTTCCCCAAAAAGCCTGAACTAGCTGAATTACTTCATGTGCACGTCCATAGCGGTCTCTGCTGGAGGGGATGGTTTGCCCGTAAATTGCCGCCACATCATTACTGTTAGAAGTGATGGCGTTCCAGCCGGCACGCCCGTGACTCATGATATCGAGTGCTTTAAATTGTTTTGCCAGTGTATATGGTGCATTAAAGGTGGTGGAACCGGTGGCTACTAGGCCAATGCGACTGGTTTCCCTTGCCACTGCTGCCAATGTCATCATCACATCGAGGTTAAAGTTGGGCGCTTCAGTTTCAAGAAGAGAGGCATTATCAGTGAAGGGCCCATCCGGCAGAAAGATAAACTGGAACTTGCCCCGTTCTGCCGCCTGCGCATGCTTCACGCGTGCATCATAACTTGTATAGCTTGTTGGATCAACGCCAGGTATGCGCCAGGCTCCCGGCTGAAAGCCGTATCCGTTGCCCGAAGTTAATCCGATGAGCATTTTTTTATTATGGCCAGCTGTCATGTTATACTAAATATTATTGGTGAAAGATGACATTGCTGGTAATCGGATCCCGTCCTAATTTAAATGAATTGCCTGGTGCAGTGGGGTCGGCATAGCCAAATGAGATGCCGAACAACATTTTAAGCTCCTGGGGCACATTTAATATTTCCCTTATAGTTCTGGCGAAAAAGCCCAGCGATGTCTGTGGGATACCTGCAAGGCCATGCGCTGTAAGAGATAAAAGAAATGTTTGTCCATACATTCCTATATCGCCGCCCACACGTACATTATCGCCAAATGATGGCATGAATGGTATAGCCAGATGTGGCGCATTAAAGAATTTATAGTTGAGGTCTGAAACGTCTTTTCGGCCTTCTTTATCATCACGTTTAACATCAAATGCCTCATACATGGTCTTGCCTAAGTTGAAGTACCGTTCTTTATAACGACCGTAATACTCCTCCATATCAAAGCTAAAGTCCGGCGAAAACCTTTCTGCTTTGTTTTCCCTTAGCAGTGCCTCCGACAATTCTTTTAGTTTTTCTCCGGAAACGATATGCGTTTCCCACGGTTGAGTATTGCAATTTGAAGGCGCTAGCTGCGCATCTTCTAAAACGGAAGTAATCATGTCATCCGGCACTGGTGTTTCCAAAAAGCAGCGACAGGATTGTCTTAAACGTAATACTTCTTTAAATGTAGGCGTGCCTTGCTGTATTTCTTCTAATTTTCCTTTGTCCATATTGACGGATTTATGTATTGAGACTGTAAATTTCCAAATAAATAGATTTACTTTGTATAGTTCTTTCCTAAAGGAAAGTGCTTTATTATTTTCAAAAGACTATTATGGCGGTAAAGAGAGGTTATAATGATTGCCTGAGCACTATTAAGCCGGTGCGGGATTTTTTAGATGTAATGAGTGGAAAGTGGAAATTCCCGATCATTGTCTCTATAGGCGTAGGTAATGATAGATTTGTCGATATCCAGGAAAGTATTCCAGGCATTACTCCAAAGGTGTTGGCTAAAGAGTTAAAAGAGCTGGAACAACACCAGCTCATCAAAAGAACCGTATTAGGGGATTATCCAGTTAAAATTATATACACTCATGAGCCTTATGCGGAAACGTTGACGCCGATAATTTATGCCATGAAGGACTGGGGAATAAACCACCGGCAAAAAGTTTTTGGTGATGCTCAAATTAAAGTAGATAAGGTGTAAGATTGCTGGCATGATGAAAGAGGCAGACTGGATTTTATTCATTCTGACCGCGTTCGGTTCCCTTAAGGAATAAAAGCACTTGCAGACTACATGCATTCCAAAGGTTCCCATTTAAAAGCTTTTTATGTATTGTAAAAGACTTTCTCTTAGCTTTGTTGTAGAGTATCCTAGTTATTATGATGATAGATTTATCTTACGCTGAACATCAAATTCATTGTGTCACGAATTTTAAGGATTTGGTTTCCATGCCATTTAATGGAGAAGTGAATGCAATTTGCTGGACGCGAAAGCTTATGGGTGATTTCTCTGAAATTATTAAAAAAGTGGAGCTAAGCGGAAATATAACCACTATTGAAGAAGAGGAAATTCGTGAACTTCAGTTAAGTGAAGAGGGACAACTTGCCCGGGAAATTCTCTTAAATGATTTAAAGCTACTGGATGCACATGGCGCATCGCCGATCCTTAATGTGATCAACTACTATGACCGGGATGATAGCTTTCCCTTTCTTCCAACTGATGTTTATTCTTTTCACGTAGATCGCTCGCCTGTACCAACTGATACCTTTTTATGTACTTACTATGGTGAATCGAGCGACATACTTCCAAATTCACAGGGCATACAGAAAGTGCTTATTCCGGAAATACGTGTTGAACTTGAAAAACTTCATCATGGTGCAGATGAAGATTTTGAGTCGTTCTTAAGTGAGAATTTCTTTGATCTGCATTATCAGGCTAAACCTGATGCGCGCCCAATAAGCTTAGGTCTGGGTAACCTATGGAGACTGGCAGTTGATCATCCTGAAAGTCAGGTTCCTCCTTGTCTTCACCGCGCACCTCAGGAAAAATCAGGACAAAGCAGGTTGTTGCTCATCTGTTGAGGAAAAACCTTTGATAACAGACGTCTTTTGAAGGTATCAGGATGTCAAATGCGGTAATTTATTAAGATCTACCTTATGACTGAATCTGCTGATGAGCTCATTCAGTTTGGGGTTGATGATATTTGCACAAAAAGGCTTTGTCGTATCCTTATAATAATAATTCTGGTATTCCGGCGTGTTGAGCCTGAACTGTCCGAAGATCACAGTTTCTGTAATGACAGGTTCCGGAAAGTTTTCCTGAAGTCCGTTTATGGCGTTTTTAACCATTTCAATTTGGACAGCATTAAAACAGTAGACTGCGGAACGGTACTTATCTCGCATCGCATGCGAAGAAGTGCAGCTATGTGTGTAGAGATGGATGGCGATCAGCTCCTGAAGTGATATGATTTCCGGATCAAATGTAACCAGCACAGCTTCCGAAAAACGATCCGTCTGTTCAGCACCGGCAATCCAGCCCTGGAGCACTTCGATAGTACCCCTTAAAGATAAAAAGATCGCTTCTGTACACCAGTGGCAGCTTCCACCAAATCCTATTTGCTCCATTACATCACAAAGTTAACTATTCTGATCCTGCATCCCAATCTCAAATCAGGTGAGGATAGAATGTATGCTTAATTTTGATACATTTTTTAACGACCGTTGGTCGAAAAATTACAGGAGTTGGTCGGGTGTTACAGCGATATGGTATAATACGGCCTACTCTGCTGAAACGTTTGCGGGGTGTTGACGTCTTAACTACAAACAATTAAGAAAAAGACATTTAAAAAACTCAAAAACAAAAGATATGAAAACTTTATTCGCCAACGTATTAAAATCAGGTTTAGTTGCCATCGTTTTATTCGCATCAGTATTCAGCCTTACTGCATCAGCCGCCACAGTTGCAGCAGATAGGGGAGCCTTTAATCCGGATATTAAAAAGATAATCGTGACCGGTAATACCAAAGTGCTGCTGGTACAGAACACCAAAGAATATGTAACTATGGATAACCTGGATCTGGAGAAAGTATCATTGAAACAAGTGGGTAACACGCTAACGATCAGTTCTTCAGAGAGTAATCCCGTAACAGTGACTGTTTATGTGAAAGACCTGTACCGTATCGATGCTGCAGATCAATCTAATGTTAGAACTTCAGGTAACTTCAATTTGAAAAACCTGCAGGTAATGCTGAAAGATGATGCGAAAGCCCGTATCAAAGCCACTACAGCAAGCTTATATACTGTAATTGACGGACGTGCAAATTTGGAACTGATTGGTACTTCAGACAGCCATGTCTCTAAAATGGCTGGGGTTGCAACCATTGATACTAATAAATTCGCAGCGTTAAAAACTGAAGCTATAGCAGCAAGCAATGAAGTTGTAGCCTTCAATTCACACAGGAAAGTTCAGTCAGCTCAAAAGTAATTTCGGTTCTATTTGAAATAGTAAAAACAGACAATGTGGGTTCATATCCGCATTGTCTGTTTTTGTTTAGCAGCCAGGAGATTTTTCAATCCATTTTTGAGCTATTAAATGAAGATTTGCATTCCTATTTTTACTCATTAAATGTCCTGAATTATTACCTCTACTTTTCTGCAACACCCGGACTCATTTTCCAGGTAACATGCACCTGTGCTGTAGGACGGGCTGTGTTAGCTCTAGGGATCTACTAGGGCAAGTCTAGGGTGAGTCCGGTACTTTTCAACTAGTAGAATTGAACCGGACTGACCCTAGTTTAAACCTACTCGTACCCTAGACTTACCTTAACGCAGCCCTGGGCATTCCTCCTGTCTATTCTTTTCACACCTGCTGCCCGGACAATTTTGGACACCAGAGGACAATTACGCACATCGCTACCCGAATGTTTTTCCCTGTTAAAACGATGATTTACATTTGTTTAAAATAATCAACACAATGTGATGACAAGAGCAAAAGGGAAATTTTTCAAAAGATTAGTTAGCCTGCTGGTGTGTAAAATATTAAACGACCGGCAGGCGGTGACCGTTGGTCGAAAAATTACAGGAGTTGGTCGGGAGTTACAGTGCCGTGGTATAATACGGTGAAATCTGCTGAAACGTTTGCGGGGTGTTGACGTCTTAACTACAAACAATTAAGAAAAAGACATTTAAAAAACTCAAAAACAAAAGATATGAAAAATTTATTCGCCACCGTATTAAAATCAGGTTCAGTTGCCATCGTTTTATTCGCATCAGTATTCAGCCTTACCGCATCAGCCGCCACAGTTACAGCAGATAGGGGATCCTTTAATCAGGATATTAAAAAAGTAATTGTGACCGGTAATACCAAAGTGCTGCTGGTACAGAACACCAAAGAATATGTAACTATGGATAACCTGGATCTGGAGAAAGTATCATTGAAACAAGTGGGTAACACTTTAACGATCAGTTCTTCAGAGAGCAATCCCGTAACGGTGACTGTTTATGTGAAAGACCTGTACCGTATCGATGCTGCAGATCAATCCAATGTTAGAACTTCAGGTAACTTCAATTTGAAAAACCTGCAGGTAATGCTGAAAGATGATGCGAAAGCCCGTATCAAAGCCACTACAGCAAGTTTATATAGCGTAATTGACGGACATGCGAAATTAGAACTGATCGGTACTTCCGCTCATCATATCTCTAAAATGGCAGGTATTGCAACAATTGATACGGATAAATTCGCAGCGTTAAAAACCGAATCTATCAATGGAGAAAATAAGGAAGCAACATATAGAACAGCCGTAATAGCTAAAAGGTAATATCTTTTCATTCAACTGCGCTTAACTTATTACTTATTGGAGAAGTCGATCCGGGTACAACCTGAATCGACTTCTTTGCTATTCTATAAGCACATCTTTATTGAAGGTCAGACAAGTAATCGTGTACCTTATCATGGGAATAAGCGACGCGAGTGTTAATTATTTCTCTATCTTTATTTATACTTATTATAAATAATGCTAGATTTGGCGAATTCTTACACCAAATCTTAAAAAAAATGATTCAACATTTACCCGACCTTATCCGAATTAAGGTATTGCAAAGGGGACAAAAACTCTTTATGCTGCTGCTGGTTTTTATTGCCTTTAATACAGGCATTTCTGCACAAGCCCAAAACGTAATCTTAACTGGAACCATCAGGACCTCTGATGGACAGCCTGCGGAGAACGTGACTATCTCTATCCCTTCGCTGAACCGGAGCAGTATGACAAACCATCTGGGGGAATTTAAAATCACAAAATTGCAGCCCGGAACTTATATAGTCACAGCAAGCTCAATAGGATTACAAAGTCAGGAAAAAAATGTAGTATTGGTGAGTGGGCAGAATAACACGCTCAGCTTTACACTGAAGGAAACATCCGGACAGTTAAATGCGGTGAATATCTCGGCAGCAAAAGTCAACAAGTTTGCCAACAAAAAAACAAGCTATGTAGCCCGGATGCCGATTTCAAATCTTGAAAACCCGCAGGTATATACCTCCGTGACCAAACAGCTGCTTACTGAGCAACTCGTGGTTGATTTTAAAGAATCTTTAAGAAATGTGCCGGGAGTGGTGCCTAATAATAATCCTGCCGGAGGAACAGGTGGAACAATCAGGGGTTTTACAACTGGTACAACGGTGAGAAACGGATTGGCTGTACAATCTTATCAGACAGATCCTGTCAACATAGAACGCGTAGAAGTGATCAAAGGTCCCTCAGGCACACTGTTTGGAAGCAGTATTGTGAACTTTGGTGGTTTAATTAACCAGGTGACTAAAAAACCATTGGATACACTGATGGGAGAAATAGGGCTGACTTTAGGCGAATATGAGCTGAGCAGACTTACTGCTGATATTAATATGCCTTTAAATGCTGATAAATCAGCCTTAATGAGGATTAACGCCGCTGCCCACAAGGAGAATTCTTTTCAGAACTACGGGTTTAAAAAGATGTATACTTTTGCACCAAGTTTCTCTTATAAAGTAGATGAGAAACTTTCTTTTCTGATAGAGGCCGAATTGAACAAAACTAACAGGTCTACTATTGCCTATCACCAGAATTTACAAAATACCTCGTATAAAAGTTTAAAGGATATCCCTGTGCCTTTTGAAAATGCGCTGACAGGCTCAAATCTTGATGCTGCACTTACTTCTACTAATTTCTTTGCAGAAGGAAACTATAAAATCAACGAACACTGGACATCAACTACAAGTGTTGCTTATGGGGAAAATCAGATTGACCACAGCAGCCAGGTTTATCCGCAGTGGACGGCAGACAATAAGTTTAACAGGTCTATTTTCAATTATGGGCCAAGAATTTTCACTTCTCTTAACGGACAGCAAAATTTTAATGGCGACGTAACAGTGGCTGGAATACGTAACAGAATAGTTGTTGGTGTTAATTTTTATACGTTTAAAAGTTTCTTGAGATTTACCAACGTAGGTATTTATGATGCAATTGATTTAACGGCTTCACCAGTAATTCCGGGCATAAACAGGGAGAAAATAGATGCCATTATTGCCACAAAAACGCAAACTAATACGCAGAATAAACAAGGCTCTTATAGTGCATATGCTTCGGATGTGATTAATCTGACCGATGCATTGATGGCGATGTTAAGCTTAAGGGTGGATCGTTTTGAAAATGCAGCTGCAGTTGCTGACGGGATAAAGGCACCAACCGGAGCTTTCAATCAGACTGCATTTTCTCCGAAACTAGGTTTGGTATATCAATTGGTTAAAGATCAGGTATCCGTGTTTGGAAATTATATGAACGGATTCCAGAATGTGGCACCAGTAACACAAATTACAGGGGTGGTAGATATTTTTAAACCGCGTCAGGCAAATCAATGGGAAGGTGGTGTAAAGTTTGAGATTTTGAATCATAAACTGAATGCAACTTTCAGTTACTATGATATCAAAATCAGTAATGATACACGTTTGAATGCTGATAATGTATCCGTGCAGGATGCTACGTCAAAAAGTAAAGGTTTTGAAGCAGAATTAATCGCAAATCCTGTCGAAGGCTTAAATATTGTGACGGGTTATGCAAAAAGCAGTTATAGAATTATTAATGCAGCTCCAGGTGTAATTGGTAAATATCAGGCTCAGACGCCAACAGAATATGTCAACTTTTGGGCAAGTTATAAATTCAAAGGGGCATTGAAAAACTTAGGTGCGGGATTTGGAGGTAACTATGTGTCCGACTGCTTTTTTGATGCGGCTAATACGATTGTGATCCCAGCTTACACTGTATTGAATGCGTCGGTATTTTTTGATCAACCAAAATGGCGCCTTGGTCTGAAAGTAAATAATATGACCAATCAGAAGTACTGGACAAATTATGGTATTGCTGAAATGACAAAACAGTACCTCGCCAACATTAGTTTTAAATTTTAAGAAGTGAATCAGATCGTCCTTTATAATTCAGGGACGATCTTTTGTTTATAAATATGTCCAGCATAAAAAAGCACGATAAAAGTAGAAAGCGTAAATCGGCTTTCAGAAGAGTGTCAGAATGGTTGCACTTGTGGTTGGGACTTTTTTCGGGAATTATTGTATTTGTTGTATGCCTTACTGGTGCGCTTTGGGTATTCCGGCATGAGGTATGGTATTTTACTGAAAGATATCAGCAAGTAGAACCCCGGCGTCAAGCTATGATGCTGCCTTCTTATCTGATCGCTAATGCAAAAGAATATCTGGCTGTCAGGGAAAAACAGACGGTTGAAATTACGAGTATCACTTATGGGTTGGCGACTAAAGCTGTAGCTGTAGATTATAATTTGCAGGCATCAGGGTATGGTACAATTTATTTGAATCCTTATCTGGGGAATGTGCTCAGGGATAAGCGGGGAGAATCTGCAGCAGAGCAGTTTTTTATTTTTGTAAGGGCAGGGCATCGTTTTTTGTGGTTGCCAAAAGAGATTGGTAGTCCGTTGGTAGGTGCCTCATGTTTGATTTTCGTGATCACGCTGATTACCGGGGTAATCTGGTGGTTACCTGTAAAATGGAATAGTAAAACCAGAAAGAAAAGTTTCGGTATAAAATGGAAAGCAAACTGGAAAAGAGTAAACATAGATTTACATAACGTTCTGGGATTTTATGCCGTAATTTTTGTCCTCGTACTTACCATTACCGGGATCGTATTCACATTCAAATGGTTTGAAAACGGTATCTATAAAATACTTACCTGGGAAAATCCGGTAGAAGCTAAAATCATACAGCCACTCTCGGATACTTCATTGTCGGATTCGGCCAATCGATTCCATCCGGAAGATATCTTATGGAAAAGAATGAACTCCACGTATAATGGGAAGATAGGCAGACTGGTTATAGATTTTCCAGCTAAAGCAGAAGATCCTTATCGGGTGATTTTACTGTTTGGCGATGGAATAATTATTTATAATAAAGTACTCGCTTATTATGATCAGTATTCACTGCAGCAAATAAAGACCGATAAAGAAAGGATGGAGCCCTATGCACAGTTGTCGACCGGAGAAAAAGTATTCAGGATGAATTTCGATATACATACCGGCCAAATTTTAGGGTTGCCAACTAAGATAATTGCTTTTCTCGCGTGTATAATTGGTGCAAGCCTCCCTGTTACAGGTTTTATCATTTGGTATAATCGCAAATGGGGAAAAAGAAAAAGGCCTAAAAATGTGAATGATTTAGTATCCCGGTCTGCTGAGTAATGATCAATTACGAGAATTAACTTTGAACAGGACGGCGCTCAGCAGGTTTGGTCGAAAAATTACAGGAGTTGATCGGGTATTACAGCAATATGGTATAATACGGGGAAATCTGCTGCAACGTAGCAGAAGATCAAAAAGATCACGATCATATCGGCATGCATAGTTGGAAAGAAATGGATAAATATGTTTCGAAGATGAGACTTTATAAATTGAAGTGGCCCCCTAAAGTTTTTCCAACTTTAGGGGGCCACTTCAATAATACGGGCTCTGAATTAAATCATTACTATTTTAACACAGTGATGTCAATAATCACTGTCCTGTTGTAAAAACGTTCTTCAGGTAATTCATTCTCGAAAGGAGCGTGACTTAGTTCTTCACCAAAGCCTAAAGTCTCAAATTTCACCTGCTTACCAGCTAAAGCATTTTGAAGGATCTTTTGTGTCTCCTGAGCTCTGCTGTCAGACAGTTTTTGATTGTAATTTTCTTCTCCAACAATATCCGTATGGCCATGAATAATTACTGTCGAGCCTTCGGTGATAGTTGGTGCTACCACCTCTGCTAAGAATTTCTCATATGCGGTAACCGTTTCTGCATTATCAAAGTTAAACAGGATACTATAACGTAGCGCGTTTTGAAGGGTTTCGGTACGACGTACTAAATGGATAGTATCTTGTTTTCTTACAGGAAGACCATCTTTTGTCTCGCCTGACATCACAACTTTATAATCGCCTTGCGTTTGGGCACCTAAAATTGTATTTCCGGGTATGCTTTCCGTTTCTGACGAAAAAGGACCGTAGTGCTGAATACTTCCCCCTCTGTCAGTCAAATCTACAGACCAGGTTTTCAGGGCTTTTTTAGTGCCGCCAATGTTGAAAACAACGTTGCCGTCTGTTGGATTTGATTGTGTTTCGCTGATCTGGATAGGTTTCATCATTGTTCCGCCTACTTCCATCAATAATTCTGGTGAGGTACTTCTGATATCCACCCGGCGGTCTTCTGCTGTTAAAAATAAAAGCTCTTTTGTTGCGCCTGGCTGTACCGAAGGGAAAAGCGGTTTAGTGCTGCTTGTAACAGTTATTCTGCTGGCTGCAATGTCGAAGGTATTTACCAGGTATTCCCTGATGGCTGCAGCAAAAGAAAGTCCTTCCTGAAGGCTCTGACGGGATGATCCTGTCAATGAAATTGAAGTTGTCACATTTTTCCGCATACGATCTCCTATAATATTGAGGATATGGTGGTAAACATTCAATTGTCTTGCTGAACGGCCTGCGGTGCTGGCAGTTTGCTGGTTTTGTAAGTTACTTTCTGTAAAACCTGATGCTTCATTTTTAGTTAAGGCTATATAACGTGAAGGTATGGTTGCTGCGCCTTCATCAAAAAATACAGCATTTAATAAAGGAAGGGTTTCACTTATCTGACGTTTCAACAGGATTTCTTTTGGTACCGTTACTAAGAAAGTGATCTCAGGCGTAGCAATGGCAACGGGTGTATCTTTAATGACTGATTTTCCTCCTTTACCAAACTTTAGTGCAATACCAGCCCTCACTGTTGTCATAGACCAGCTTTCAATATGGCGGGGGTCCTGCCCGAAATAGGGGTGGAAAGATACAAATGGTGAGAGTCGGAACTGTGTACCACTTGTTGGTTTTGAGATCGGGATTTCGTATCCTACCCCTACCTGGCCAGAAAGCATTGTTTTACGCATTTCGCTCAGTTCTCCATCATTGTTTTCTTGTTTCAGCTGTGTATAGTTGAAATCTTTTTGCAAATTAAAGGCAACTCTTGGTCCTGCAAAAAAGTAAAGATTGCTGGACTTAAATCCAAATCGTAAACTAGGCTCAATAGCAAAATAACTCACATTTGTTTTAAGTGTAGCGGGGCAGTTACAAGGCGCAATTACATCGTCAAACTTTCCTGCGCGACTATCGTAAGCCAGGTTCAGCATGCCGCCCCAGATTCTTCCCGGGCGGTATTCTACCAGTGCAGAACCATATAAGCCGGCACCTTTGCCTTTATGAAAGGCTGCGGGTACAATGGATGAATTGTTTAAGCGTTGCGTGGTGCCATCAAAGAAGTTAAAATTTGCACCTCCGGAAATACCAAACCACCATGTTGGCTGTACGTCCTGTGCTTTAACTGTTGTTTGTGCCATAAAGAGTACCATCAAACAGATGATCAGTTTATGTATACGTATATTGTTGAGTTTCATAATCAGTATGCTGTGTTTTCTGAAGCATGTATGTTACTCTTGTGAGTGACATACATGCTGATGAATTTAGGGTTGGATAACGGTTGCTGCATTCAGGGTAACGGCTGTTTGTGCCAGTAATCGTCCTGTAACTTTAGCTCCTGTGTTTAAAGAGATCAGTGTTTTACTGAGGATGATGCCACTGAAATCAGTATTAGAACCAAGTGTTGCCTGGCCTGATACTACCCAGAAGATGTTTTTTGCCTGTGCACCGCCTGTTAACTTGATAATAGCACTGTTGTTAACGGTTAGATTTTGTGCAATCTGGAACACCCAGATGTCATCCGGCCCACCGTTTAGTGTTACGCCTTCGTTCGTGATCAATACACCGGTACTCCATTTATATAATCCCGAGGCCAGTATTCTGCCACTGATATCACCTTGGTAGAGTTCATTAATTGGTGCTGGTGTAACTAATGCATTTCCGGTATTAAATGCTGTTTCCATATCACTCACAGCCGTTGTCATCTTCGCCGGTGTTGGGGCAGCATAGTCTGATGCATATACCTTACCCGTGACAATCGGTGTATGGGAAGAGGTGCCATCAGTATCCATGATCAGTCCAAATCCTGTAATTGCAGTTGCAGCCGCAGGACTAACACCGATGTTACCTGTTATCGTAGTGATGCCTGTAGTTGAAATGCCTGACTTAGTCAGTGTAGCAAAATCAGCCGCAGTACCCAGATTAATTCCAACTTGTCCGGCAGGAGCGCTGGCAACGTAGTTGGCGGTGATATTTCTATTGGATGTCATTACCACAGTAATGGCATTTACAGTACCATTGGCATCACCGCTCCAGGTAGAAAATTTGTAGCCCGCGTTTGGTGTAGCGGTAAGATTCACTTGTGTGCCATAATTGTAAGTAGCCTGCATTGGGCTAACTGCAACCACGCCATTCACAGAGTTTACGATTAAGGTATAAGTATTTATGGTAAAATTAGCTACCAATGACCTGTTGCTGTTCATCGGAAATGTATAAGCTGCACTGGTAGATATTACTACTCCGTTTTCTGTCCAGTCTCTAAAGGTATAGCCTGTATTAGGTATCGCATTGATGTTTGCTGTCTCAGCCCGTTTGTAAGCGCGTGCACCAGTCGTTTGACCACCCGCTGTTGGGGCAGATGATAATGCTAAAACAAAATCGGAAGATGGTCCCGCAATGTAATTGGCAACTAATGTCCTGTTAGTGGCAATAATGAACTGGTAGACTGGATTCGCGGATACAGGAACCCCGCCTTCTGTCCAGTTAACGAAGATATATCCCTCGTTTGGTGTAGTTTCAATTTGAACTGTTGTACCTGCCGTGTAGGCACCTGAACCTCTGTTGGTACCACCTGCAATAGGATTTGAAGACAATACAACGCCCAGCTGCCCTGGCACTAAAGGCGCAAAATTGGCTATCAGTGTTCTGTTTCCGGCTACAGGGAAAGTATAAACAGAACTTGTAGAAACTGCAACTCCTGCTTCTGTCCAGTTAGTGAAGACATATCCTGTATTTGGGATCGCCGCCACAGTAGTTGATGCACCCTGGGCAAATACACCTGCGCCTGTCACTGTTCCGCCTTCTGCCGGTGTTGCTGCCAGAGTGATCAACGGAATAGTGGTGAATGACCATGTGTACTTCTCTGCCATGGCTGTTTTAAACCTGTCTTTAGTACCTGTTGTTACCGTTCCGCTGTAAACAGTAAAAGGCAATAAGGCTACTGTTGGGGTAAAAGTAAAGATCTTGGTATTTGCTGTAGCTGATACTTTTCCTGGTACCAGTGTGGTACCCTGCATCACCGAAAAAGTCTGATCGTTAATGGTGGTGGAGTCCATGTCTGTATTAAAGGTGATGGTGATCACTTTACCTAATGCGACATCTACTGCTTTGTCCATCGGGTCGCTGGTCACTGTTGGACAGACACCAACAACTTCGCCTTCAAATTCATCTTTCCTGCAGCCTGCAGTAATGATCAGGGTTAATAATGCTATAGGCACTAAGGCTTTAAGCATTTTAGTAAAACCATTGCTTAACGACAAGGGTCTACTACTTTTTAAAAAAGTAATTGTTTTATTCATAATGATTTAAATAAATGGTGAATTGTTTTTGGGTAGATGTGCCCCTTCCGATTTGCCTAATGCATTAAAAGGACGGGATATGTCCTTTTCTTCTCAGGTAAATGCAAAACGAGTGCCTCATTCTGAATGCAGATGTTTTGGGGAACAATTTCTACGTTGTGGGATTTAAAATACCCTCTTGAATCAGTGTAGGAATGGGTTTACTTAAAATAGTGTTTACTTTTTTAAAAATAATAACTTGAGAAAAATCATTTTTTTAAAACAAATTAATTTTTTTGTGATTAGAATAAAGGACTTTTCTGTAGTCCTGAACGTAACAGTGTAGTACCAGACGTTCAGTAGCTGTGCAGATCAAACTGTTTGAGCACAGCCACAATTATCATCAGATCTGTTTCCGCTATTATAGCTTTTCCATTATCTTTGCCGCTTAATTTAATATCCCATCTCGTGTTTAATGTAAATAATATCTCCGTTTCTTTTGGTGGAACTACCTTATTTAGTGACGTAACGTTTTCAATCAACGAAAATGATAAAATAGCCCTGATGGGTAAAAATGGTGCTGGTAAGTCTACTATCTTAAAAATAATCGCCGGGGCTACAAAACCTACATCCGGAAGTGTAACTGGCCCAAAAGAAGCTGTAATAGCTTATCTGCCGCAACATTTGCTAACGGAAGATAATGTGACCGTTTTTGAGGAAACTTCAAAAGCTTTCCAGGAGATGCATCAGATGCAAAAGGAACTGGATGAGCTGAATGAACAACTCAATATCAGAACGGACTATGACAGCGACGATTACATGAAGGTAATTGAGCGCGTATCTGAGTTAAGTGAGCAATTTTATTCGGTAGAAGAGGTCAATTATGATGCTGAGGTAGAAAAAGTGTTGAAAGGTCTGGGTTTTGAACGGGAAGATTTTAACCGTCAGACTTCTGAATTTTCGGGCGGATGGCGCATGCGGATTGAACTGGCCAAGATTTTATTAAAAAAGCCGGATCTGATTTTACTGGATGAGCCGACCAACCACATGGATATTGAAAGCATCCAATGGTTAGAGGATTTTTTGATGAACTCAGCCAAGGCAGTGATGGTAATTTCGCACGACCGTACCTTTGTAGATAATATCACCAATCGTACAATTGAAGTCACCATGGGCCGGATATATGATTACAAGGCAAAATACAGTCATTACCTGCAATTGCGTGCCGACCGTCGGGTACATCAATTGAAAGCTTATGAAGAACAACAGCGTTTTATTGCGGATAACCAGGAGTTTATAGACCGGTTTAGAGGTACTTACTCAAAAACACTCCAGGTACAGTCGCGGGTAAAAATGCTCGAAAAACTTGAAGTCATCGAAATAGATGAGGTAGATACCTCGGCATTACGCCTGAAATTTCCACCATCACCGCGTTCTGGTCAATACCCGGTCATCGTGGAGGACCTGACCAAGGCTTATGGCGATCATGTGGTGTTCGAAAAGGCATCTCTGGTCATTGAGCGGGGAGAAAAGGTAGCTTTTGTTGGTAGAAATGGTGAAGGTAAATCAACAATGATCAAAGCCTTCATGAACGAGATCGATTATGAAGGAACTTTAAAAGTTGGCCACAATGCTAAGATTGGCTATTTTGCTCAGAATCAGGCTTCCTTGCTGGATGAGAATTTAACGGTCTTTGAAACCATCGATCAGATTCAACTGAGCGATGGAAGCGTAAAAATCAAAGACCTTTTAGGTGCATTTATGTTTAGCGGTGATGATACCACTAAAAAAGTTAAGGTGCTGTCCGGGGGTGAAAAAACCCGTTTGGCAATGATCAAGCTTTTGCTGGAACCCGTAAATGTATTGATCCTGGATGAGCCGACAAACCATTTAGACATGAAGACCAAAGATATTATCAAAGAAGCCTTACAGGATTTTGATGGCACTTTGATTCTAGTGTCCCACGACCGGGATTTCCTGGACGGACTGGCGCACAAAGTATTCGAGTTTGGCAATAAACGTGTTCGCGAGCATTTTGAAGATATCAAAGGTTTCCTGGCCTACAAGAAAATGAACAGCCTGAAAGAGATCGACAATTAATAAGGAAATATCTAAGCTGAGGCAGGCTCGGGTATTTATTGTTTTATTTTCATGCCTTTGAACGCAATTCCCTGGTGGGTCCACACCATAACCCAACTGTCACCATCTGGAATGAATTCGAAGGTAGTTGATGATTCCGGCTTTTCAAAAAAGACTGTTTTACTTTCTGCCTGAAGACTTGCCTGCATTTTATTTTCCCGGTAAAGCTTTAACTGTCCATCTTGTAAACGGAATTCCAGCAGTGCATGGTTCGCTTCAGCAAATTCATATTGACCAATATATCGGCTTAGGATAGCTGCGGGTATAGTTATTGCTTTATGGTTGATCGCAGCCGGAAGTTTAAAAGGTTTTCTTTCCATAATTTTCACCAGGTCAGTAATCGTTTGCTGAAAAGGTATCTCATCATAGTTGGATAGCAGTACAAAGCTATAATTTTGTCGTGTGTTGGTATATATCTGTGTCCTGATGCCATCTGATCCGCCATTTTTTTCTATCACACCCTGCGCGTTACGCATCGCAGACAGAAAAGGTTCCTTATGCAATGATTGTAAATACAGTAAGAGATCACCGGTGGTGGAGTAAATTCTGGCAGTAGGAAATTCGTCCTGCGTAAGATTTGGGATCTGTCTGATCACACCATCGCTCTTCTGATGGTTCAGGGCAAGATTTTTCAGGTTATCGTGACTGGTGTAAAAGTGAGCGCCTGACGCATTCATATGTAAAGGGATAAATATAAATTCTTTCACACATTGTGCGAAGGGCTTGCCTGTGATCTTTTGGATCAGGTAATAGATCACCTCGTAACCAATGTTAGAATATCTGGTATCGGTTCCGGGGGTGAATTCCAATTTTTCTTTTGCTGCCGCAGCAAGTATTTCATTTGGGCTTAAAGCCAGCAGATTTTCGGATTTATTTGTCAATTCACGCGGTAGTCCGGAACTGTGGTGAATCAATTGGTCAATCGTAATCAAATGACTATTAGGGAAGTGAGGAAGATATCTGCTAATCGTGTCTGAAATTTTCAGCTGATGTGCTTCCTGTAGTTGAATTAAAATGGAGTAGGCCATCAGTTTACTCACAGAATGAATGTCGAACTGGCTCTCATTGCTTACATAGAGGCTATTATGGGGACCTGACGATAAATTGTAGGCTTTTTTTAATATATCCTTACCATTAGCATTAAAATATACAGCGCCATTGAACTTTTTGAGCTGAGTAAGGGTCGACAAATATCTGTCCAGCTGCTGCTGTAATGTGCTGTCTGCGCTGTAATCAATTTTGTTTTTAATGGGTTCACCAATGGATATGGAGGTAAACAGAATGCATATAAGGAAGGTTGCCAAAGTATATTTTAAAAAAATCATGGTATGTTAAATTATTAATGTGCTGCAAAGATGTTAGTATGGAGTCGGACTTTAGGTTAATGAAAGGTTAATGTGCTGATGCCTTACATTACGCCAACAATAATCTGTTTATATTGCGCAGATGTTTAAAAACAACATGCTATTGCTTATTACGGGTTGCGTACTGATCGTTGTCACTTTTGGCATCCTTCAGTTGCTGCTCATCATGAAGACCTACAAGCTGGAAAAAGCAAGCTATATTGCTGAATTACGGCATGCTGTAGTTGATCATCTTCGGGTTCCGGTGGAAACCCTGCATAGTAGCGCTGTTGATGCGGTGATTAAGGTTGTCAAAAGTGATCAGGAAGAACAACAGGATATTGGAGAAGTTATTCGTGCACAACTCTACCGTGACCAGCTGAAACTGCGTTCTGAATTTTCCAAAATGATCAGGAAAGTGCCGGAGCTTAGTCAAGGAAATTATCTGCTCAGCTATCCCTGTATTGTGCTTCGTCATCATAACAAGGTAGACACACTTGTTTCGTCAAAAAAACAAGCTTTACTGGAAATTGCCGGCATGCATATTCCGGAAAAAAATAGATTATTGATTAGTGATGGTACTCAGATTACCTCTTTTGATAAAATAGCCGCAGATGGTCAGGCAAGCAAGTATACGCTTGAAATCAGTATAGCACAATATACCGATAGCGCAGCATGGAAATCACAAGTGTCACGACGGATGGCGGCATCATTCCTGTCAGCAGCATTTCTGGTTATTTTGATAGTGCTGGTGCTGTTTAGTATTTTAGCCGCATTGCTCCGACAAAAGAAAATTGCAGATATAAAAACTGATTTTTCCAATAACATCACTCATGAACTAAAAACGCCCATAAGTACGGCAGGGATCATTCTTAAAACGCTGTTGATTATTGATCCGGTAGAAGATAAGGTGTTGTTCAAGGAGCAATTGTCAGCTCTTGAAAAGCAACATGACAAAATCACCAGAACCGTCGACTGGGTATTGGAGAGTGCCATGACTATTCCGGCCCCTTTTTTAGCCGAAGAAATTCATGTAAGCGAATGGCTGAATGAGCTAATTGGTAGTCGGCCGGACGCAGAACATCGGTTAAGCGTAGAATGTAATCCTGATGATCGGATCAACAGTAACCAGACCTTGTTGTCGGGTATCTTAGGCAACTTATTGGACAATGCGGTGAAGTACAGTGGTGCAGGTACGAAAATTATCGCCAGATTTTATGTGGATAATCAGGTCAATGTATTCGAGGTAGAGGATGGGGGAACAGCCATTCCAATAAAGTGCCGGCCGCATTTGTTTGATAAGTTTTACAGGATTCCAGAGCAGGAATATCTGCATTCAGTAAAGGGCCTGGGCTTGGGTTTGTATCTGAGTCAAAGAAATGCTACAGCACTGGGTGGACAGCTGAGGTATATGGAATCCGCTGATGGCGGGAACTGTTTTCAGTTAACTATTCGCAAAAATGAAATATAAATTATTACTCGTTGAAGATGATGAAGACCTGGCTGTTCACTTGTCAAAATATCTACAGATAAGGGGTTTTTTAACAGATATAGCCGGCGACGGCCACCGGGCCAGGCAGTATCTGGCTGATGGCGCTTATGATCTTGTGCTCGTAGATATTATGATGCCTGGAGAAAGTGGTTTTAGTCTGGCTGGCCATCTTAAAAAAAGCTATCCTCAGCTGCCGTTCCTGTTTTTATCTGCCAGAAACCAAAAGGAAGACATCCTTAAAGGTTTGGGACTGGGGGCTGATGACTATATGATCAAGCCATTCGACGCAGAAGAACTGGTTTTACGTATACATAATATTTTGCGGAGAAGTATAGGGATAATTGCTGAAATGGAAAGCTACAACCTGGGTACTTATCAGTTTAGGTTTAATGATCTTATGCTCATCGGAACATCAGGTGAAAAAGTGCTGACTGAAAAAGAAGGACAACTGCTCAAAATGCTTTGCTTACGTAAGAACCATTTGCTTAACAGAACGGAGGTACTTCATGAACTATGGGGAGAACCTGATTTTTTTAATGGACGTAGCTTGGATGTGTTCATCAGCAGGCTGCGTAAATATTTATCAGACGATCCTGGTATTCGGATTGAGAGCATTCGCGGAGTTGGTTTTAGGTTAAGAGAGGTGTAAACTCATACGCTAAGGTCCTGGGTACCGATCTTTAGGCTAGCAAAGCAAGTATCTTTAATGTTTTATTATCTTTTCTTCCTTCAAAATATTTCTGCAAACCGGCTTCAAAGACAGGATCTGCTCCCGGAACCAGCGAAAAGAGTGTCATAGAAGAGTGTAATTTCAGATCATCTGGATTCCCGAATATTTGATGCGCACTTTTAGCTTCCAGGCTGAGCAGCGTATTGGCTGCCAGTATCAGCCTCGGACCTAAAACACGGTGTGCCAGATAATCGCTGGCCTCCTTCAGATCTTTTATCGCATAAAACCTTGATGTTTCAGTGAAACCAAGACCCTGGATTTGCGGAAATATGTACCACATCCAATGGCTTTTTTTCCTTCCTTCCTTTAATTCCTGAAGAGCTGTTTGATATATAGCTTTCTGAGCAGCTATAAATCTTTCTAAGTTGTGCGTTTCCATCTATATCTGGTTTTTAATATTACAATTAATAAAGGCTTTAGTTTCAGGATATGCGATAGGAGAAGAAAAATTTTGTACTGTTGGTCGAAAAATTACAGGAGTTGGTCGGGTGTTACAGTGTTGTGGTATAATACGAGGGAATCTGCTGAAACGTTTGTGGGGTGTTGACGTCTTATATACAAACAATTAAGAAATAGAATTTTAAAAAACCTCAAAACAAAAGATATGAAAACTTTATTCAACACCCTATTAAAATCAAGTTCAATGGCTATCATTTTATTAGCTTCAGTATTTAGCCTTACTGCATCAGCCGCCACAATTGCAGTAGAAAGAGAAGCTGTGAATCCGGATATCAAAAAAGTAATCGTAACCGGCAATACTACAGTGCTGCTGGTACAAAACACCAAAGAGTATGTGACGGTGGATGCCGTTGATCTGGACAAAGTATCATTGAAACAAGTGGGTAATACTTTGACGATCAATTCTTCAGAAAGCAACCCGGTAACAGTAACCGTTTATGTGAAAGACCTTTACCGCATCGATGCTGCTGATAAAGCAAGCGTTAAAACATCTGGAAATTTTAATTTAACAAACCTTCAGATTATGCTGAAAGATGAGGCTAAAGCGCGTGTTAAAGCAACTACAGCAAGTTTATATACGGTAATTGACGGACATGCGAAATTAGAACTGATCGGTACTTCTGCTCATCACATCTCCAAAATGGCAGGTATTGCGACTATCGATACTGATAAATTTGCAGCCCTGAAAACTGAGTCTGTTACCACAGGAACTGAAGGTATAGCATTTAATTCACCTGGAAAATCAGCCGGAGCAAAATAATAACAATTTATCCTGTAAATCTTATTCATTAAAACAGCGCATGCCAGCAGAAGCCGGCATGCGCTGTTTTAATGAATTCCATCCAATTTCTTTCCTTTCTTAGCGTGATCATAATTGTTCCTGGCTTCCCTGAAAGTATCAGAACGCCCAATAATCCAGGTCCATAGTGGAATAATCTGAATCAACAATCCACGACCTAATTCCGTCAGTTCGTACTCTACTCTGGGAGGAACTTCCATATATTGGGTTCTCGTAATCAATCCGTCTCTTTCCAGCTCACGCAGACTTTTAGTCAGCATCTTTTGGCTTACACCTGCTACACGTTCCTGTAACCTGGAAAATCGCATCCGTCCATCTACTCCAAGTACATGGATGATAAATAACGACCAGGTATTACCTACATGACTCAATACATCCCTCTTGAGGCCATCCTGTTCTTCATTAAGTGCCTGACAGATTGCCTGGGAAGCACTGATAATTTCTGTATCCGTCATACGTCTGTCAGTTATCAATTTACTTTCAAAATAAGAACCTGGAACCCAGTTTACTAACCTTTAAGTTACTGGGGAACATTAGCGTACCTTATCGTTAAATCACATTGGTGAGTCTATTTTTGCTTCAAATATAAAGCAAAATTACCCATTCGGAGAGCAGGCTTAATGAAGACAAATAACAATTAAATTTCAATCAAATAACTATGGATAATACCTCAATATTAGTTTTAGGAGCGGGGGAACTTGGGATGCCTGTGCTTCGCAACCTGGCTAAACGAATCACTCATTTTTCAGGCACCACCATTACCGTATTGCTTCGCCCTTCAACAATTAAATCAACTGTGCCTGAAAAAATCCGGGATATAAAGGAACTCAGGAGTCTTGGTATAAAAATACTTGCTGGCGATCTTTCCAGTGCTGTTACCGAACTTACTGCACTTTTTAAAGGTTTTGATACCGTTATCTCTTGCACAGGTTTCGTCAATGGGAGTGGTGGCTTGCAAATTAAGCTGACAAGGGCCATCCTCGCTGCCGGCATAAAGCGTTATTTTCCATGGCAGTTTGGAGTTGATTATGACATTGTTGGCAGGGGAAGCGCGCAGGATTTGTTCGACGAGCAGTTGGATGTCCGCGACCTCTTACGTGCACAAAATGAAACGGAATGGGTGATCGTTTCGACGGGGATGTTCACCAGCTTTCTTTTTGAGCCCTCTTTCGGCATAGTTGATTTACCAGGAAATACAGTACACGCGCTTGGAAACTGGAATAATGCGGTAACGGTAACAACTCCCGAAGATATAGGCATGTTAACGGCGGAAATATGCTTTGCCGAACCCCGAATAGTCAATAGTATAGTTTATACGGCTGGTGATACGATTACTTATAAACAACTGGCTGATATGATAGATGCTGCATTAAATATTAAGGTACAGCGTGTAGAATGGAGTGTGCCGGAACTGACTGATGAATTGTTGAAAGATGCCGGCAACACGCTTAAAAAGTATAGATTGGTATTTGCGACCGGAAAAGGAATGTCATGGGATGTCGGGAAAACTTTTAATGCACAACAGCAAATTCCAACCACGAATGTTTTGCAGTGGCTAAAACAAAATTTATAAATATTCCTGACAGCAACATTTAGCTATATATTTGGTTCGTTGAATATAAGTTGATCACAATTGAACCGAAACCATGCAAAAAACGCTTGACTACCTGAGGGAGCTTAAAATAAACAACAGTAAAGATTGGTTTCTTGACCATATGAACGAATACGAAGAGGTAAGAACTGAGCTGAATGATCTGGCATTTTTAGTCCTGGAGCAATTGGCTCTTTTTGATCCGCTACTAAATGATGAGGTCGATGTTAGCCGGTTTATCTCTAATCTGGTCATCATCAAACCTAAAAAATCAGGCCCTTACCATACTCATTTTGTCATATCCATCAGTCCCCTGGCCAATGATGGAAATGAACCCCTTTATGATATACACATTGATCCGGAGCAGAGTTACATCAGTATTAAATATGATCCCGATATTTTTGGGATCCAGGTGATGAGAAATTTCATCACAAAAAATGCTGATCAGTTCCGTGAAATCCTGGAAGATACTTTTTCAGATGGTTTTGAATTAAATGAATCATCAGCTTTAAGTTCCTTACCCAAAGGATATCAACCGGGAGTGCCGGGTGAACAATTTATCAAACTGCAGCGCTACGAAATCAGGTGTGCTGTTGATCTGTTGAAAGATCAGCAAGAATTATTAAAAGATATCACTGCGAGCTTCAGGGCAGTTTTGCCACTGATGAACTTTATGCGCAAAGGACTGGGCCTGGGATAGGGTTAAGTCAGTAATAAATGAATGTTAAAACATATTTGTTTTTACTTTGTTCACTATAAAACAAAATGACTGGGAGGCATTCGATGATGATTTTCTCATCCTTTATGAGCTAATGGCTAAACGTATATTAATTATAGAGGACGATCCGGATATTCTGGAGATTCTCGACATTATTTTCCAGGATGAGGGCTATGAAATCATTTCCAAAAGAAATGGAATGTCTGCAGATGAAATCGGTTTGTTGCATCCCGACCTCGTACTGCTTGATGTGCGGATCAGAGGGTTTGAAAAAACCGGCGCAGAAATCTGCGAAGAGTTAAAATCACTTTTGGCTACCCGTGACCTGCCCGTATTACTGGTGTCTGCAGAATCAGATATTGGCTCCATCGCCACTAATTGCGGAGCAGACGGACATGTTCCCAAACCTTTTGATATATTCAGCCTGGTAGGAAAAGTGAAAGATATGATTGGATAAAAGATATTTTATGAACGGAAGAAATACACCTGACGAAGAAAACATGAGTTTGGACGGAGATCAATTAAAGACTTTTTTTATCGGTCACCTGGATAAAATTTATTTTGCCAAACTTCATTTGATCACCCGGCTTCCGGAATTGTTAGAACAGGCACATTTTTCGGATTTAAAAGCAGCTATCCTTCAAACCATTGATCATGTGGAGAAGGAAATCTCCAGAATGGAGATGATTTATACTATCCTCGATTCTAATTATTCGGACTATAAGTCTAAGGGCTTGAGTGGTCTGGTGGAAGATGCTTTTGCTGCCATTCAGGAACATGGCAGGGATAAGGAACTCAGGGATCTGGCTATCCTTTTCTATCTTCAAAATATTGAAAGTGTTGAAATGGCATCATTCCAAATCCTCCAGATTGCAGCAGTGAAACTAAAAAACAAACAGGTAGTCAGCTTGTTGAAAGAAAACTATGAAGAAGCTAAAGCAGACCGTACACTGTTCTTATTGATTGCCAGTAAGTACATCACCGCACAGCCATAACAGGTAGCTATTACCTTATTACACACCGAAACATTCAGACGTTAGATTAGGTAGCCTGCAACGTACCGGTAAAGATACGTTGCAGGCGAGCACTAGATTGTATTTGGCGTATAAACTTTAAGCATACCATCGCCTTCACTGCTCACAACGAGTAAGCTCTTTTTGGTAGGACTGTTTTTAGCTGGAATGATCAACACACCTTCAGGCGCATCACCAGTGGCCAGCATTTTCAAAAAAACCGGTTTGGCTGGATTAGTCACGTCATATACAGCTACTGCATCTGCTCGTTCTAATCCTACAAAAGCAACGTTTTTGTTGCCGACTTTTCCTATGGTGATCCCTTCAGGCTCCACGCTTTTATCGTCACTGCGTTTATCATCATACATATTCGCCGCAATTGCTTTTACATCCAGCTCGTTTTTGCTGTCATATACCTGGGTTCCATCATTTCCGTTCCAAATGCTGAACGAACGGGCACCGTAGGAATAGAGTTCAGTAAATAATCCGTCTCCGTTTGGATCCCCTAATGTTGTGGTGATTTGCAAGTTGCCTAACTGAGTGGCTTGCTGTAAAAGGCTTGCAGTAGGGAAGGCGGTAGGATCAAGCTGAATGGCTTTTACTCGTTTGATTTCTGAAAATCCGGTATACTCTCTTGAATCACCTTCGTTGGCGGTAAATAGAAAAGGTGTGCCACCTGATTCCAGCAGGGCAATCGCGTCTGGCATATAGATACCTTTTACATTCCATTTGGCCAGGTCAGTTTTTTTGTCCTCATCACTCACATTAATTTCATTGCCGTCTGCGTTATAATCTTTAAAGCCCAGTGGGAAAATATTGGTGATGGTTTTGGACGTCAGATCAATTTTTGCAATGGCATTGTTTTCCTGTAAAGTCACCCAGGCTGTTTTTGAATCGCCCGATACAGTAAGATATTCCGGCTCGATATCTTTGATGAAGTTTTTACCGGGACCGAAGATCCTGAAGCCTTTAGCTTCCAAAGCGGCCTGCTGACCAGCAAAGGCAGCAAATCCAATCGTGTTCACTGCATAGTTATCTGCCACAGAGATGATAGAAACCGTTCCTTCGGGATCATTGGTATAAGCCGCATTGGGCTCTCCTTCATTGGCGGTCAGGATGTATTTCCCATCAGGAGAGAAAGTAATCATGTCTGGCAGCGCGCCAACAGTAATGACCTTTATTTCACTGTAATCGCTCGTTTTGAAAACGGCTACTTTACCGTTTGCCTGTTTATCTAATGATTCGATCGCAGCAGCAAGTTTTCCTTCAGAGACAGCGAGACTGTTTACCGCGCCACCGTAGGGTGCCATACTGATCGAAGTGATGTATTTCATATTTGCCGGGTCTTTAAAATCAATCACATCAATTTTATTAACGGTGGAGTTGTTCACCACAAATAAACGGTTTGTGGCAGGGTCAAATGCTGTGATTTCGGCTGCGCCTTCACCTCCGATATTCAGCGAGCCTATTACTGCAAAAGTGGCAGGGTCTTCATTTACAAAAAATTCAGGTTCCGGTGCAATAATTTCTTCTGTGGTGTTCTTTTTGCAGGCAGCTAAGCTCAACAACAGGGTAAAGGCAAGTAATTGTAATTTCATATGATTGGGGTTTATATCAATTTCAAACCTATTAAATTGCGATTAACATGGTTTAAAGCTGGTATTAAGCCTATGTTAACCATTTTGAACCTTTATCATAATGAGGAGCTGAATGCAGATCTATTTAAGTTTTATTCTAACATAATCTTCATCTTAGGGATACATTTTAGTACTGAAGACTATCTATTTCAAGAAAAAATAATACTTTTGGCACCTCTATTGATGAGGGCAACGTGAAAGGGATGTTCCTTTTATTTGCGCTTAAGATCCGCTGACAAGATCAGGAGGGTTTTTTACAAAGACATTTTAACACATTGATTCAGAAAAATGAATATTACACAGGAAAAGATTGACGACTTAAACGCGGTTGTAAAAATTAAAATTTCGCCTGAAGATTATACTGAAAAGGTCGATAAAACCATAAAAGAACAAGCTAAAAAATCTACGCTTCCAGGCTTCCGTAAGGGAATGGTGCCGGCTGCACACATCAAAAAGATGTATGGCAGAAGCATTTTAGTGGAAGAAGTGAACAATCTGCTAAGTGAATCACTTACAAAATACCTGGCAGACAATAAAATTGAAATTCTTGGTCAGCCGCTACCTATGCTGAACGATGCAAAGGAATTTAAATGGGATGGTACTGACGAATTTGAATTTGACTATCAATTGGGATTAGCTCCGGCAATTGATTTCAACGTAACTGCTAAAGATAAGTTTACACAATATAATGTAAAAGCTGACGAGGAAACGCTGGCTTCACGTATCAAAAACATCCGTCGCAGCTATGGCAAAATGACAAACCCTGAAGTTTCGGCAGATGACGATGTACTTTATGCCGAATTAGCACAACTTTCTCCTGATGGTTCAGTTTTTGAAGGTGGCATTACCAATACTGGTTCTATCCGTTTAGACCTGGTTAAAGATAAAGCAATCCTGAAATCTTTGACAGGAGTTAAAAAGGGTGATGTATTGGAATTAGACTTGCAGAAAACGTTTGAAAACAATGAAGTGGTTATCGCTAAGTTGTTAAACATCGCTGAAGAAGAGGCTAAGGATTTACAATCTAAATTCCAGGTAACGGTTAAAAATGTAAACCGTTTAGAGGAAGCTGATTTGAACCAGGAGTTCTTTGATAAAATATTTGGTGAAGGTGTAGTCACTGATGAAGCTGGTTTCACTGCTAAGATTACAGAAGAGATTGAAGGTATGTTTAAACAGGATGCGGATCGCAAACTGCAGAACGATATGTACACACAATTATTAGCTGGTGTGAACATTGAATTACCGGATGAGTTTTTGCGTAAATGGTTGAAAACAACGAATGAAAAATTAACTGATGCTGAACTGGCGGAAGGTTATGATGATTTCGCTAAAAACCTGAAATGGACTTTAATTGAGAACAAGATCATTAAAGACAATAGCATTGAAATTAAATACCAGGATGTTTTTGAAACTGCTAAACAACGTTTGGATGCACAGTTCAGAATGTACAGCCCGGCGCCGATGCCAGAAGATCAGCTGGCTGAATACACTACGACTTTCTTAAAAGAGAAAGATAATGGAAACCGCATTTTTGAAGAAGTGAAAGCACTTAAAGTGTTTGAATATATTCAGTCGGTTGCAACTTTAGACCAAAAAGATATAGCTTACAATAAGTTTATAGAAATGAACTAAGCTGTTTTTAAGCAGCAGCGTAAATTTCTTTAAATATTTGATAAGGCGGCTTTAAACAGGCCGCCTTATTTATATCATGGTAATTTAAATTTTACAATTTTAAAATAAAATGCCAAATAGTATCATTAATTTGGTCATACGGTAATATAAAACAACAAAAACTAGTACTCATGAATATAGATAAAGAAGAATTTAGAAAATACGCAGTTAAACACCACCGTATTAACGGTTTAAACGTTGATCGCTTTATTGGACAAACGAATAACAATCCAAAAAGCATGACTCCTTACATCATTGAAGAGCGCCAGTTGAATGTTGCTCAGATGGATGTTTTTTCCCGCCTGATGATGGACAGGATTATCTTTTTAGGTGATGCAATCCATGATGGCAATGCAAATATTATCCAGGCACAGTTACTGTTCCTGCAATCGACTGATAACAATAGAGATATACAAATTTATATTAACTCACCGGGTGGTTCTGTATACGCAGGATTAGGTATTTATGATACGATGCAGTATATTACTCCTGATGTAGCTACGATCTGTACAGGTATGGCAGCATCAATGGGTGCAGTTTTACTGGTTGCAGGTGCTGCTGGTAAACGTGCGGCATTACCACATTCACGTGTGATGATTCACCAGCCTTC
>Ga0247808_10000030_pt1 | contig 170556 bp, 180 predicted proteins | sample UWRJL089202R1_FD_179914 | JGI IMG/M metagenome (GOLD analysis project Ga0247808, IMG submission 179914) | Plant litter microbial communities from Arlington Agricultural Research Station in Wisconsin, United States - UWRJ-L089-202R-1 | ecosystem: Environmental > Terrestrial > Plant litter >...
TGGTGTGGCTGCGGTTGTTGTTCAGAGCACGGGCGAAGAAGTTCGGTTGGAATCCGAGTTGACTCATCACTTGCTCGACATGCTTCTGAGTCGTCGCTGACACGGGACGTTTTCCGGAGAGGACGTGTGACACCGTCGTCTTGCTTACGCCGGCGGTGAGAGCGACGTCATCGATCGTGACCTCGGTGCCGCGGCGGGGACGTCGTGTCTTCGAACTCACATGGGGAGGATTCGGCGTGCTCGTCATCGACGTCCTCTGCTCGGGTAAACGGCCAATCTAAACTAGTTTGCGCCGCCATCCTACACGCATGTCGCAATCGGACGAGTCCGGATGTCACGGCCGATCCAGCCTATCGACAGCGGCGATACGGCAACAGAGCCATGTGCCGTGATGGCTCATTCCACTCCGCGCCGACGGTCGATCAGAAGTCTTCGCGACGTTCGCTTTCCTCATCGGCGAGGGGCTCGATCATGGCGATCTCCTCAAGCGCGGCGATCAGTTCGGAACGCAGCCATTCGGGCGACGGATCGTCTATAGCGGCCAGATCATCGAGCCGCTTTTTCGCCGACCCCTGAAGTTCCGCCACAATCGCCTCCGTCCGAGATGCGGGCCGTCCGCACCCACGCCGTAGAACCCATTGTTCTGGACAATCTATGAATCGGAGTGAGGCATTTGTCGTGACTTATCGGGAAGCGATGATTGCCTTCGCTGATCGCGGTCTCATCGACTCGGGGATATGCGGCGGGGCGCCCGCCAAGCCGGACGCGGCGAAGCGAATACCGGGCCACGACGCCTAGCCTGCACCCGGCTCGACCGTCAATGAATTCTCACTACGGATTGTCGCGAAGTTTTATCCTTCAAGCGTCGGACCGACGTTCATCGTCGAGGTTTGGGCGACTGAACCGTGCCCACAAATTGACCACAATTGTTTCGGTCACAACGTCATTGGCCGAATCACAATGTCCTCTTTTTCCTTGAAGTATCGAGGACATGGCTATTCGTTCAATCGGCACCGGTACCATGTCGAGGGTTCAAATCCCTCCGTCTCCGCACTTCAGACCCGCTAGATCGCCTAGATCTAGCGGGTTTTTGCGTTGACACCGGCCGATCGGGAGGGCCACACTCGAGTGTGACCAGGGAGAGATTCGCAGCCGCCCCGAAGAGAGGCGTCTTCGGCCTTCTCGGGCGCATCTGCATAGCGCTCACGATCGCGCTCGCCGCACCCGGAGTGCTGGTCTACCTCTCGGGAAACGATGCGGCGCTTCTTCTCGTCATCGTCGGCTTCGGCACGTTCGTCACCGGCATCGGGCTGCTGGCCGCGGCGCGGGCGGCGCAGTGACCCGGTGCGAAGTGACGCGACCCTGAAGCGCTAGTCGCGCCCGCCGCGGCTGTGCCGCAGAATCTCGCCGACGATCTGCGGCCAGGCGGGTGGTGGCGGGTTCTGGTGGCCCATGCCCGGCACAACGACGAGGCGCGAGCCGGGGATCAGCTCGGCCAGCCGCTCGCCGTGAGGCAGGGGGAAGAGCGGGTCGTGCGAGCCGTGCACAACGAGCGTCGGCAGCGTGATGGCGCCGGTTCGGGGTTCCGGGCCGTCGGCGATCATCCAGTGGTTCTCGGCGGACGCCGGCGACGACGACCTCGCGAGAAAGGCCGCCGCGATGCGGCGGATCCGATTCTCGTCGACCGGGATCGTGCCCGAGTAGAGCCGTTCGGCATCGACGAACGCGGCGCCGACCGCCTCCGGGTCGGCCCAGTCGACCGCGGGTGGTTCGGCGGTGAGCTGCGCGGTCGGCGGGGGCAGCGCGACGCCGGCATCGCCCACCGGCGTGGTCGACATCAGGGTGACGGAGGCGAGCAGTTCGGGTCGGCGCAGGGCCAGGCGCTGCACGAGTGCGCCGCCGAGCGACAGGCCGACGACGTGGGCCGGCGCGGCCTCCGCGAATTCGATCAACGCGGCGAGGTCGTCGACGAGATCGCTGCCCGTGTACCCGGCGGCGCCGGGAGCGACGGTCTCCGACTGGCCGGTGTCTCTGAGGTCGTACCTGATCACCCGACGCGGTCCGCTGACGGCATCACCCTCAGCGAGGAGCAGGCAGAACTCCTCGTCCCACCAGTCCATCGGGCTCGCGCCGCCGGCGACCAGAACGATCGCCGGCGCGTCGCGGGGTCCGAATTCCTGAAAGGCGAGGCGCGCGCCGTTGATCGTCGCGACGGTGACGGGCGGCACGGCGGGGTCCATCGCCCCAGTATCGATGCCGCCGATACCGGGGTCAACGGGCTCAGAGTGTCGGCGCGGAGGGGTCCCACGATTCGGGCAGCGGTGCCGGGCGGTCGACCGACGACTCGAGGGCCACCGGCGAACCGGTCTCCGCCGACTCCGAGATCGCCAGGAGGATGTCGAGCACGTGGAGGGCGAGAGTGCCGCTGGCGCGCTCTTCCGACCCGCCGCGGATCGACCGGGCGAGGTCGAGCACGCCCGAACCGCGGCCGAAGGTCGATCCGACCGCGGGCAGCATCGTCGGCTCGTCGACTCCGAAACGCCACAGGGCCGTGTCGCCGTCGAAGGTGTTCGGGTCAGGAAGCACGAGGGAGCCCTCGGTTCCGCTGATCTCCACGAGCCCGGCCCGCGCGTGCGCGTCTTGGAAGCTGAACGTCGACTGCGCCGACTGGCCTCCGGCGAAGCTGATCAGGGCCGCGTGGTAGGTGGGCACCTCGACCGCGAACTCCGTGCCCGCGCGCGGGCCGCTGCCGATCGTGCGCACGTCGTGCGACTTCGACGACACCGCGCTGACGCGGCTCGCGGCGCCGAAGGCGTGCACCAGCGTCGTCACATAGTAGGGGCCCATGTCGAACAGCGGCCCCGCTCCCTTGGCGAAGAGAAACTCCGGGTCGGGATGCCACGAGTTGGGTCCGGCGACGCGGAAGATCGTCGTCGCGGTGAGGGGTTCGCCGATGTCGCCGCGGGCGATCGCCCGCAGCGCCGACTGGATTCCGGCACCCAGCACGGTGTCGGGAGCGCAGGCGACGCGCACCCCGGCAGACTCGGCCGCGGCAAGCAGCTCCCGGCCCGACTCGTGGTCGAGGGCGAGGGGCTTCTCGCTCCAGACGTGCTTGCCCGCGGCGATGATGCGCCGCCCGACCTCGGCGTGCACGGCGGGAATCGTGAGGTTCACCACGATCTCGATGTCGTCGCGGGCGAGCAGCTCGTCGACGCTGCCGAACGACGGGACGCCGAACGCCAACGCCTGGGCCTCCGCGCGTGCGAGGTCGAGGTCGGCGACGAACAGCACCGTCAGGTCGGCGAACACCGTGAGGTTGCTGAGGTACTGGGTGCTGATGTTTCCGGCGCCGATGACGCCGACGCCGACGACGCCCGATCCGGTGGGAGTGAGCGCGGCCATCAGGACAGTCCTCGCGCCGTCAAGAACTCGAAGCTCTCGGTGATGCCCTGCCAGATGTCGCCGGGGTAGGCGTCGAACTCGACGATGGCGAAGCGCGCGGCCGTGGCGGCGTCGAGCGCGGCGGCGAGCGGGACGACGCCGCGTCCGGCCGGAACCTGGTCGGTCGGCACGGTTCCTAGTCCGGGCAGGGGGTCGAGCGTGCCGTCCTTCACGTGCAGCGCCACGAGCCGGTCGCCGAGGCGTTCGACGAGCTGCACCACGTCGGCGCCTCCCGCCGCGGCCCAGTACAGGTCGAGCTCGATGACCACGGAGGGGTCGAGCAGGTCGGCGAATGCCTCGAGCGCGAAGCGGTCGCCGACGCGGTTGAGGAGCTCCTGGTTGTGGTTGTGGTAGCCGACGGTGATGCCGACCTCCGCTGCGCTCGCCGCCGCGGCGTTCAGCGTGTCGGCGGTCTTCGCGATCTCGTCGATCGAGGTCCAGCGCTGCGGGTCGACGAACGGGTCGATGACGGTGGTCATGCCGAGCTTCGCGGCGGCGTCGAACACCTCCGACGCTCCCGGGGCGATGATCGACGTGTCGAACGGGTTCTCGGAGGGAGACGCGAGAGAGGCGTGCCCGGTCGGCGACGAGATGCCGTGCCGTGCGAACGCGGCCGCGAGCTCGTCGGCCCGGGTCGAGAAGCCGAATGCCTCAACGTTTGCGAACCCGATGGCACTGAGCTTCGCCAGTGTGCCGTCGAGGTCTGCTGTGAGTTCGTCCCTCACTGTCCAGAGTTGGATGGAGATTGCTGGCGTGCTCATGCGTGAACCTTGCTTCCTTGGTCGGTTGGCTTGTGTGGAAAATGCTACAGCGAAAACCTCCGCGTGGTGGTTTTTGATTGGTAGCCTGTGAGAATGGATGACTCGCGCCCCGGTTCGACCGACCGCGAATCGTCGCGCGCAGCCGGGTCGCGTTACCCGAAGGGGGTCGCCCGCCGGCAGGAGATCCTCGACCGCACCATCGAGGTCTTCGCCACCAACGGCGCCGAGCGCACCTCGCTGCGCGCGATCGCGGAGGCGATCGGCGTCTCCCACGCGGCGCTGCTGCACTACTTCGCATCGCGGGAGGAACTGCTCGTCGAGGTGCTGCGCGAAGACGAGCGGGTGCGCGGGGGATCGGACGACGAGAGCGAGATCGTCAGCGTCATGGTGAACGCCGCCGAGCGCAACGTCTCGATCCCGGGCCTCGTCGCGTTGTACTCGACCATGCTCGCGGGCGCGCTCGAGCCAGACAAGGCGGTGTCGCGCGAGTACTTCGTGCCACGCTTCGAGCGCATCCGACAGTTGCTGGTGCAGCGGATCGCTGCGGGCCAGCAGCTCGGCACCGTTCGCGACGATGTGGATCCCGAGGCCATGGCCGCCCTGATCATCGCGGCCTCCGACGGCCTGCAGATCCAGTGGCTACTCGATCCCGACGTGGACATCGCGGGCAGCCTCGCGCTGTTGAACCGGATCCTCGAACCGTAGACCGGTGTCGCAGGTCGGGCGTAGCGTGGCGCCGTGAACGTGTGCTCGATTGTGCTTCCCGCGGGGCGACCCTGCCCCGAACGGTCGGCGCCCGGTGCGCCGCTCGACCTGTGCACACGCCATCTGCTCGAAGCCCACGACTGGGTCGCCGGCGAGGTCGGGGTCACCGACCTTCTACCGTCGCCGTGCCTCGCGTGCGGCTCGCGCCTGGGTGTGCACTACCCGTCGGGGTGGCTGTGCGCCGTGTGCGAGTGGAGGGCGGGCGAGATTCCCGACCCACACGACGCCGCGGCGGTGCGTGTCGACGTCGTCTACTACCTCCGCTTCCGCGATCGCATCAAGATCGGTACATCCGCCAATCCACGGCAGCGCCTCGCGAGCATCCGCCACGACGAGCTGCTCGCGTTCGAGCGGGGCGACCGGCTGCTCGAGCAGCGCCGGCACGCCCAGTTCGCCGAGCACCGGCTCGAACGCTCGGAGTGGTTCGCGGCGAACGACGCGCTGGCCGCGCACATCGACGTGCTGAGGGGCGGGGCGGATGACCCGTGGTCGCAGTACGCGCTGTGGAGAAGTCAGCGGCTGGCCCTACTGACCTGATCCTCCTCGCGAGTCATCCTGATCCTGTGCGTCACCCGGCGTGAGCGCGACCCACGATCGCCGCCAGGCGGGCGTCTTCTCCGGAGGCTCGGGGCCGACGGAGGGCACGCCGTCGTGCGGGTTCTCGGTCGCGGCATTCCACTGCCCGACCGGCAGGTCGCCTCCCCACCCGTCGGCGGAGTCACGCGCGACCTCGATCGACCGTCGCCTCAGCCGGGCGGCGTGAATGCCGAGGCCGACGAGCGCCCGGGCGTCGGTTCCCGGCCAGCCGGTGGCCTGGCGCGCGAGTTCGTCGGGCACCGCCCGCCATCCGAATCGCGCGCCGAGGAGGGCGCCGCGCGTCGCGGGCGCACCGGCGGAGGCGTTCACGTCGAATGCGTCCGCCCCGGTTTCGACGGCGAGTTCGGCCCCGACGACAGAGGCGATCGCGGCATCCACGACCGCCGCGACAGCGCCGAAGGCGGGGCCCGCTCCGGCGCCCGGCGACCCGCCGGTGCGCACGGTCTCGACCACCAGCTCGATCCACCGCAAGACGGCGTCGTCGACCGGAGTCGCCGAGTTCATCGTGGCCGCGACCGCTCGTGCGGCGTCGGCGCGTTCCTCGGCGCTGTCGTGCAGGTGGGCGAGGGCGACGACGGCCGTCGAGGCGAGAAATGCGTCTGGATCTGCCGTGTCGACCGCCGCCGCTCCCTGCGTCGAGCGCAGTTCTGCCACGTTGCGGCGCAGGAGGTCGAGCACGAGCGGGTCGGTGAGGGGGCGCCCCGTGGCTGCGGCGTCGGCGACGCAGAGCGCGAGCTCGGTCGCGTGCGACCAGCCGTCGACCACGGCCATGCCGAGCAGCACACCGCCGGCCCGGTCGCTCTGAGGCGCGGTCAGGGGGGGTGACCGGTCGCTGCGGATCGACGACGATCCAGTCCATCGGTTCTTCACCCACGGGTCATACCTCCGTCAATGTGATGTACCAGCGCTCGGTCGCCGGGTCTTGCCGCTTGTCGTCGACGTGGAACCTGGTCCACGGCTTGAACAACACTTCCTTCTCGGAGTCGACAAGCGAGACGGGGAGTTGTCGTCCGCTCTTCCCGTTGATGGTGAGAACCGTATCCACGCCGGTTCCGTAGCCGAAGTTGTCGGCCACCCGCGGATCGGTCGTGGAGCTCCACAGGGAGTCGCTGGTGATCGTGTTCCCCTCGCGGAAGTCGCCGAATATTCTCCTGGGGAGCGATGTCCCTCGGGTTGTGACGCCGACGAACGGGGGGAGGGCATCGAGGGCGCGTTCCGCGGCGGCGATGTCGGCGGCGGTGTTGATCCCCATCTGTGGATTCTGAATCGACCCGCGGCGCGTGAACGAGTTCATGCGCAGGTAGGCGGAGCCGGTGTACTCCTCCAGCACCTCGGCATCGGTGCGGTTGTAGGTGGTGAAGCGGTCCATGGGGATGTCCACTCCGAGACGGTCGGGGATCCCCTCCGGTGTCGCGGGTGCTCTGGCTCCCCGCCACCTGCCGACGGTGTCCTTTGTGGAGGTCCAGGCCGCGCCGCCCCGGTTCTTGGCGCTGCTCCAGGCTGTTCCACCCCAGTTCTTGGTGGCGCTCCAGCCCGCGCCGCCCCAGTTCTTGGTGGCGGTCATCGCGGGTCGGAAGGTGGAGGTCAGGGGTGCGACGAATTTCGCGGCGCCGAAGGTGAGCAGGCCGGCAATGCCGAGGCCGACATCGACCCAGGATCCCTCGCCCACGGCCTTGAGGGCGATGTCGGCCGCGAGCACGCTCGCCCCGATCACGGCGCCGGCGATCATGACCAGTTGGCCGATGCCCGGAATGAAGAGCGCGATCACCGCCAGAGCCATGCCGATATAGGTGAGCACTTTGACGACGATCTTGAGGATCGTGATCAGCGTGTGTTTGAACCTGTCCCAGCCGGTGTCTTTCAGGCCGTCGTTGAAGGCGCCTCTCACTCGTGCTGCCGCGTCCTGGCCGGCCTTGTCGTATCGGCTGAGCACTCCGTTGAGTCGCGACTTGGCCGCCTCGAGCCGGGCCGTGGCCGAGTCCTTCGCGGCGGTCTCGGTGGCGTTCGACAGGGCACGGTTTGCGTCCATCGCGTCGTCGAGTGCCGCGATCGAGCCGCTCAGGGCCAGGTCGAGTTCGGGTCGGTAGGCCGTGAGGGCGCTGACGACGGCGTCGTAGCGGCCGACCACCTGGGTGAGGTCGCGGGCGACGTCGCCCGCTCCCGACCTCAGTTCGTTCGCGAACTCGCCCTTGAGCGATTCGCCCGACGCGATCGCGGCCAGTCGGCGGCCCTCGGCGTGGATCGACTCCGTCAGAGCGCGGAAGTAGGCGAGCCGGTCGTCGATCGCGGCCACGTCGGCCACCACCGGGTCGGATGCCTGCCCGAGCAGCTCCCACGCCCCGAAACGCTCAGGCATCTATGCCGTCCGTCGCGCCCACTGCGAAATGCATCCGTCTCCTCATCTGCGCCCCGTGTTCGAACCTACGTCTCGTTGCGAGGGCAGGCATCAGTGTGAATACGCAGATCTCACGGCGCAGAAATGCCCGGCAACCTCGCGGGTGCCGGGCATTTCGCTGATTCGTTGTCGGGACTACTTGACGACGGATGCGGCGTTCTTGATCGCGTCGGCGACGGCGACCGGCTCGGCGACCATCGAGAGGTGACCCGATTCGACCTGGGTAAGGGTGGAACCCGCGCGCTCGGCCATCCAGAGCTGGGTGGACAGCGCGATGCTGTGGTCCTCGGTGCCGGCGACGTACCACGACGGCAGGGTCTTCCAGGCCGGGTTCGCGGCGGCCGGCTCGCTGAGCGCGCCGTAGGTGATCGGGCGCTGGCTGGCGAAGTAGGTCGCGGTCTGCTCGTCGCTCAGGCCGTTGGTGAAGCCGCCGGCGAACGCGCCGGCCTTCAGGTAGAGGTCGACGTTGTGGTCTCCGGGGAAGGGAGCCTGGTCGAACAGCGCTGCAGCGTCGACGGGGCCGGCCTTGCTCGAGAGCTCGAGGATCGTCTCTCCCTCTTCGGGGACGAAGGCGTTGAGGTAGACGAGCGCCTGTACGTCGGGGTGGCCGAGTGCGGCGCCGCCGATGAGTGCACCGCCGTAGGAGTGGCCGACGAGCACGACGGGTCCGGAGGTGCGGGTCTCGAGGAACGAGGCGAGGTATGCGGTGTCGCCGCTGAGCGAGCGCAGCGGGTTGGCGAAGTTGACGACGGTGAAGCCGTCGGCGGCGAGGATGTCGCGCACTGCGTTGAACGGGCTGGCGTCGCTCCACGCGCCGTGGACGACGACGATGGTGGGCTTGGCGGTGGTGGACTGGAGGGCGTTCATCAGGGTCTTCTTTCGGTTGGAGTGAAGGGGTATTCGCCATGTAGACGAACTAGTAACTCTACTTGGTGTGATCAGTGTGCACCCATTGCGGCGAGAGCGCAAGTCCGGAGTCGAAAGTGCCCGAAAAAGCGCGCCGCGTTACGGGTTCGTGACGTTTTGCCGAAGCTATTGCCTGTAACGAATCGACCGGTCTAGCGTGGAACCCGACCCGGTTCCACCCGGGTCGGCGGGCGCCGGCAGGCGCGCACTTGCCTTTTCGCTGCACCGATCACGCGCCCAGAGAAAAGGGAACCCGCACGTGCCACAGGACGCCACCGCGCAACCGACGAGCTCCGACCCCGTCACTCTGAAATCGATCATCGACAACCGGCCGATCGGCCGCGTGCACGTGCTCGTGCTGATGCTCTGCGGCTTCGTGATGTTTCTCGACGGCTTCGACACCCAGGCCATCAGTTTTGCGGCGCCCGTGCTGGCGAAAGAGTGGGGGCTTGCCCCGGAAGCGCTCGGCCCGGTGCTCTCGGCGGCGATCTTCGGCCTTATGGTCGGCTACCTCGCGCTGTCGCCCATGGCCGCGCGCTTCGGGCATCGTCGCGTCATCATCGTCACCACGGGCGTGTTCGGTGCCCTGACGCTGCTGTGCACACTCGCCGCCGGACCGGTGGAGCTCATCGCACTCCGGTTCCTGACCGGGATCGGCCTCGGCGCCGCGATACCCAGCGTCGTCGCGCTGACGAGTGAGTTCGCGCCGCGCCGACGGCGGTCGTCGTTCGTGATGTTCATCTACTGCTGGCTCGCTCTGGGGTTTGTGGCCGCGGGCGTGGTCTCGGGAATCGTGATTCCGCAGTTCGGCTGGCGCGGGATGTTCGTGGTGGGTGGAGCGCTTCCATTGCTGCTCGCCGTCGTGCTCTTCCTCTTCCTGCCCGAGTCGCCGCGGTACCTTCTCGCCCGATCCGTCGAGTCCCCGCGGCTGCGGTCGATCATCCGACGCCTGGATCCGAGCCTCGGCGACGGCGTCCGGTTCGTCGCCGACGCCGACGACGCCCTCGAGCAGAGGGCCGTGTCCTTGATCGTCGAACTGCTGCGCCGCAGGTGGATCGCGAGCACGCTGCTGCTCTGGGTCGCCTTCATCGCCAACCTCGCCGCCTTCTACTCGATCCAGAGCTGGTTGCCGAGCATCGTCGGGTCGCTGGGCAAGGAGCAGCCCGTGATCATCGGGGCCACTGTCCTGACCACGATCGGCGGCATTGTCGCGGCGACCGTCATCGGCCCCACGATGGACAGGATCAGCCCGTTTCTCACGTTGGGGGTCGTCTACCTCCTGGGTGCGGTCTTCGTCGCGTTGCTCGGGATGGCGCTGGGCGGCAGCACGTGGATGCTGCTGGTCGCGGCGTTCCTGTCGGGCACCTGCGTCACGGGCGGACAGATGAGCATCGTCGCCCTGGCCGCGCTGATCTACCCGCCCGGACTGCGCTCGACCGGCGTCGGCTGGGCGCTGGGCATCGGCCGCGTGGGGGGAATCGTCGGGCCGATCCTCGTCGGACTCGCGATCGGCGCAGGGGTCGAGCCATCCGTGGTCTTTATGGTCATCGCGGCCGTGCTGGTCGCGGCCGGCGCGAGCGTGCTGATGCTGGGGCGACGGAGCGCCGCCGAGCGCGCCTGAGTGTTACGGCTGCCCGTCTGCCCGAATCGCGGGCCAGATGCTCGCGACGATCCTCGCTATGAGGTCTTCCCGGTCGGTGTCGAGCCGCATGTACGCCCCGAAGAAGGCGCCGAAACAGAGCGTCGCGATCATGTGCACGTCGACGTCGGCGCGCACCTCGCCCCGGTCACGCAGATTCTCGACGACCCGCTCGACGAGCGTCACCCGGGGCTCGATGGCGTGTTCGCGCATGATCTCCAGGAGCCCGGGGGTGCGGAAGGTCTCGCCGATGAAGTTGCCCATCAGCATGATCGCGTCGGGGTTGAAGTAGGCCGGGTCGACGCGGCGCACGGCCTCGGTCAACGCATCCAGTGCCGGCAGATCGTCGAGCTCGAAGGTCGGATACGTGTCGCGCTGTGCGCGAAATCCGTAGTCGAGGGCGTCGACGACGAGCTCGAACTTGCCTGGCCATCGGCGATAGAGGGTCGGCCTGGTCACGCCGGCGTCGGCGGCTATGTCGCCGAGTGTCATCTTCGAGTAGCCGTCGACGACGAGCCGGCGGCGAGTGGCGAGGATGATCGCGGTGTCGATCGCGGCCTCCCGGGGGCGTCCGCCGCGAGCAGCGTGGCCGGCTTCTGGGTCGTGCGGATCTTCGATCATCGGCGTCCGAGTGCTCCTTTGCGTTACAGATAGGAAACGTAACACAACCTGATCTGGTCGTGCGCGGACATATGCCGGATGCCCGGCGACCAGTGTGGCCGCCGGGCATCCGTTCTCTCGGTGTGGACTACTTGGTGGCCGCGGCGTCCTTGATGACGCCGGCGACCTTCTTCGGCTCGGCGACCATCGACAGGTGGCCGGACTCGACCTCGGTGAGGGTGGAGCCGGCGCGCTCGGCCATGAACAGCTGCGTGGAGATGTCGATGCTGTGGTCCTCGGTGCCGGCTACGTACCACGACGGGAGGGTCTTCCAAGCCTGGTCTGCGGCGGCGGGCTCGTTGAGCGCGCCGTACGTGATGGGGCGCTGGCTGGCGAAGTAGGTCGCCGTCTGCTGGTCGGAGAGTCCGTTGGTGAATCCACCGGCGAACGCGTCCTTCTTCAGGTAGAGGTCGACGTTGTGGTCGCCCGGGAAGGGAGCCTGGTCGAAGAGGGCATCGGCGTCGACGGGGCCGGCCTTGCTCGAGAGCTCGAGGATCGTCTCTCCCTCTTCGGGCACGAACGCGTTGAGGTAGACGAGCGACTGAACGTCGGGGTCGCTGAGCGCGGCGCCGCCGATGAGCGCTCCACCGTAGGAGTGGCCGACGAGAACGACGGGGCCCTCCGTGCGCGTCTCGAGGAACGACGCGAGGTAGTCGGTGTCGCCGGCGAGCGAGCGCAGCGGGTTGGCGAAGTTGACCACGGTGTAGCCGTCGTCGCTCAGGATGTCGCGGACCGCGTTGAAGGGGCTGGCGTCGCTCCATGCGCCGTGGACCATAACGATGGTGGGCTTGGGGGAGGATGATGATGCCGCTGCCGCGGTGTCTTCAGCGGAGGGCGTCGCGGCGGTGCTGCAGCCGGCGAGGGCGAGCACGGCGACGACCGAGGTGGCGGCGACGACGGCTGCCTTGCGGCCGAATGAGAAGCGAGAGGAGTTCTTTGCGATGTTCATGATGACTGCTTTCTTGAGTGGGATGGGGACTGCGGGGTGAGGCGTAAATGCGTTGGCTGAGCGGTGGAGAACCATGTAGACGAACTAGTACCTCTACGTGCAGGGTCTATAGTGTACCCATGTCGACGGAAGCGCAAGTCGGCAGAAGAAACGGGTCGTTTCGCGGCCTGAACACCAGCGACAAGAGGTAACAGTGAGTGCGTCAACAGATGTCGACCCGCAGGGTGCGACGGCGAAAGAACCCGGAACGCGTGCGGCAATCACCCGCGAGAAGATCGTGGATGCGGCGGCGGAGCTCTTCTATGCGAACGGCCTGCGCGCGGTCAGCGCCGACAAGATCATCGAGCGCGCCGGCATCACGAAGGTCACCTTCTACCGGCACTTCCCGACGAAAGACGACCTGATCGTCGCCTACCTCGAGCGCAGAGCAGCGTGGGAGCGCGAGGCGGTCACGGCGGCGGGCGAGGCGGCCCGCGGCGATGTCGACGAGACCCTGCGGCTCATCTCCGAGGGGATCGGGCTCGAGGCCTGCACCGCGGGCTTCCGCGGCTGTCCGTTCATCAACGCGGCCGCGGAGTTCGCCGACCCCGACCACGCCGTGCGCAAGGTCGTCGACGCCCACCGCGCCTGGTTTCGCTCGTCACTCGCCGAACTCGCGGCGTCGGTCGGCATCGACAATCCGACCGCGGCAGAAGAGCTGATGATGCTGCGCGACGGCGCGATGGTCGCCGGCTACCTCGGCAACCCCGAGAAGGTCGCCGCCGCGCTGCTCGCCGGCAGCCGCGCGGTCATCGCCCTCTACCGCTGACGCTGCCGCCCGCCGGTCGGGCCGCTTTTTTCGACAGCTGTGAAGAAGCGGTTGCGCGATTTGCGCGAGTTACGTTACAGTCTCTACATGTAACGCAACTGGCGCGACATCCCTCCCGAAAGGCGTGATCCCGCATGGCTGGAACCGAACTGCAGGCATGGCTCGACGGAATCCGTCTACCGCTGAACTCCTTGCACGCGAGCAGAACCGCGGGCGTTCTCGAGCGCCGGGCGGAGGCGGAGCGCGACGTGATCATCGCGGCCAGAATCGCCGCGGGCGACGACACCGACGCGACACTTCGCCTGCTCTCCGAGGCGGTCGCACGCGAGGTGCGTTCTCCCGGATTTCGCGGCTGCCCCTTCATCAACGCCTCGGCCGCGTACCCCGATCCCGAGCATCCGACCCGTGCTGTCGTCGAGGGCCACCGAGAGTGGCTGCTGGCCGAATTCGAGGACTTGGCGGTCAGCGCGGGCATCCACCGCTCGACGGTCGCCGAAGAGCTGATGATGCTGCGCGACGGCGCGATGGTCTCCGGCTACCTCGGAGACCCCGAGGGCGTGGGCCCGGCGCTGCTCTCCGCCAGTCGCGCCCTGATCGCCCGCAGCCGCTAGGCCGACCGAAAGGTCATCCCTGCGGTGGACCCGAGGCGTACTTCCGGCCCACTGCGGAGATACTCCCGGCTGACTCTGCGGGGAGGGAATGCGGCCATGGTGGGTAATAAGAACTCGTTCCCGAAAGGCGTGACCTCACATGGCTGGACCAGAACTGCTGACATGGCCCGATGGCATCCGGCAACCCCTGAACTCCTCACACGCGAGCCGGACGGCTGGTGTTCTCGAACTCTGGGCCGAGGCGGAGCGCGAGGTCATCCTCGGTGCGAGCGGCGCCGCGGGCGGCGACATCGACATGACACTGAGGCTGCTCTCCGAGGCCGTCGCTCGCGAGGTTCGTGCTCCCGGCTTTCGCGGCTGCCCCTTCATCAACGCCTCGGCCGCGCACCCGGAACCCGGACATCCGACCCGCGTCGTCGTCGATGCCCATCGGCAATGGCTGCTGGCGGCCTTCGAGGAGCTCGCGGTCAGTGCCGGCATCCACCGCTCGACGGTCGCCGAAGAGCTGATGATGCTGCGCGACGGCGCGATGGTCTCCGGCTACCTCGGAGACGCCGAGGGCGTGGGCCCGGCGCTGCTCTCCGCCAGTCGCGCCCTGATCGCCCGCAGTTGCTAGGCCGACCGCATGCCCGCGAGAATGATCGCGCACGACCGCTGCCACTGATCGGGGGCGGCGTGCACACCCAGGCACTCGCCGGCCGCGACCGACGCCCGACTCAGAATGACGATGTCCTCCAGCGTGACGTCGGCGCGGAGGTCGCCGCTGCTGTGCGCCCGTTGCACGAGCTGGCCGACGAGCGTGCGCAGCCGGCCGTTGTAGCCGCGCACCTCCTCGCTGGGGATGTCGATCGAGGAGGCGAGGTACTGCGCTATTCCCTGGTTTGCGAACTGGGTCATGCTGAAGAAGGCGAAGAACCGCGACAGCCCGTTCCACGCGTCGGCGTCGTCGAGGGCCGACTCCGCGACCGACTGCACCTCGTCGATGCCGTCGGCGAGGATGTCGCGGATGAGCGCGTCCTTCGAACCGAACCGGCGGTAGAGAGTGCCCACCCCGACCTCGGCGCGGGCCGCGATCTCGGCGGCGGTGACGTCGGTTCCCCGCTCGGCAACCAGCTCCCGTGCGGCCGCGACCAGCCGCACGCGGTTGCGTCGGGAATCCGATCGCAGGTCTGACGGGTTCGCGGTCGGGGCTGACTGAGGCATCTCACGAGATTAGTGCAAAACGGACGAGCTGGTTCCGTTACCCGCTAGTATCAAAACGGAACAGTACATTCCGGTTTGGCACTCCGCCTCACCCCGACCCGCGACAGGACACCGCAATGACCGACTATCTTCAGACCGTGCGCAGCAGAGCGCTCGCAGGCAGAGACGACGAGTACCGCGACTGGTACGTCTCCATCCACATCCCCGAGGTGCTCGCGCTCGAGGGCTTCGTCTCGGCCGAGCTGCACCGCCTCGTCGCGATCGACGGCGAGCCGGGCGGGTTTCTCTGCATCTACCGCATCGAGACCGCCGACCTGAAGGCGACGCAGGCGGCGATGGTCGCCGCGGGGGCGACGATGACGCCGAGCGAAGCCATGGACGTGCCCGCGACGCAGGTCGACGTCTACGAGTCGGCCGCCGCGTGAGCGCCCCGATCAGGGTCGGAATCGTCGGCGTCAACGCCGAGCGCGGCTGGGCGGCCGACGCCCACATTCCCGCCCTCCGCGCGTTGCCCGCTTTCGAGATCACCGCCCTGAGCACGACCCGCCAACAATCTGCGGATGCCGCGGGCCGGGCCTTCGGCGTCGGCCTCACCTTCGCCGATCACGAGGCACTGGTGCGGCGGCCGGAGGTCGACCTCGTTGTGGTCACCGTCAAGGTCCCTCATCATCGCGAGATCGTCACCGCCGCGCTGAACGCGGGCAAGTCCGTGTACAGCGAATGGCCGCTCGGCCGCGACCTCGCCGACGCCCGGGCGATGACGGGTCTCGCTGCCGGCCGCGGGGCGAGCACTCTCGTGGGGCTGCAGTCACGCCGTTCGCCGGCGGTTCGCCACGTGCGCGATCTCATCGCGGGCGGCTACCTCGGCACGGTCTTGTCGACGACGATGGTCGGTTCTTCCCGGCTCGGCGGCGAGATAGATCCGGGCAATGCCTACAACCTCGACCAGGCGAACGCCGCCGGCATGCTCAATGTCGCCGCCGGGCACAGCCTGGACACGCTTGCTCACGTGCTCGGCGACTTCTCCGAGCTCTCCGCCCTCCTCGACACCCGGCGCCCGGCGATCACGGTCGAGCAGACGGGGGAGCGACTGGTGAAGACATCGCCCGACCAGATCGCCATCCTGGGGCGGCTCGACTCCGGGGCGACAGCGAGCGTCCACTTTCGCGAGGGACACCACGGCGGCACCGGGCTGCTCTGGGAGATCAACGGCACCGAGGGCACCCTGCAGCTGCGCGCGGCAAGCGCGCACCCGGGGATGTACCACGTCACCGTCTCGGGCTCGCAGGGTCGGCAGGAAATCGCGGAGATCCCCATCCCCGACGAGCTGACCTCCCAGACCCCGGGGCTCGCCGGCCTCGACACCATGGTCGCTAACGTCGCTCGAATGTACGACGCGTTCGCCGCCGACCTGACGCACGGTTCGCACAACGCGCCCGACTTCGCCCAGGCGCTCTCGACCCATCGACTGATCGAGACGATCCAGCAGGCCGCCGAGTCCGGCGCCCGAATCACCCACAAGAAAAGAGAATCACATGTCTGAGCTTGAAAACTACTATGCCGATCTCATCGGAGCCGTGGGGCGACGGGATCTGTCGCGCATCCAGGACCTCCTCGACCCGTCGTTCGTCATCCACTACGACGCGAGCCTTCCATTCGGCGGCCACTACGACGGAGTCGGAGGCTTCTTCGACGTTCTCGGGCAGCTGTCGGGGCGACTGGACGACCTCAAGACCGAGCAGCTGAACTACATGGAAGACGCCAACGGCGAGCAGTACACGCTCGTCATCAGACTGACGGCGCGAGTCGTGGCAACGGGCCGACCGGTCGAGACGCTGGTGAGCGAGCTCTGGACCGTGCGCGACGGCAAGGCGGTCGAGGCGCGCGCCTGGTTCTGGGGCGCCGCCTCGATCGACTGGGGTCAGGCACCGGCCGCCGCGTAGTCGCGCCGCGGGGTACGCGAGCCGCTGTCGGCGGCGGCGTGGAGAATACGGGAGTGACCACCGACTTGATCAGCATTCCGCGCGCCGAGATCGACGACCTCCGCCGCCGGCTCGCGGCCACGCGATGGTCGCCAGGCTGGCCGTCGGGAGGCAGTGCGGCGGGCGGCAGCGCGGCGGGCGGCGGCTGGGCAGCGGGCACCGACCCGGCCGAGCTCCGCCGCCTCGTCGACTACTGGGCGACGGAGTTCGACTGGGGCGCTGTCGAACGCATGATCAACGCCCTCCCGTCGGCGACCGCGATGCTCGACGGCGTCGCTCTGCAGTATTTCCGGTTCGACGGTGAGACCCCGGGGGCGCTCCCGCTCGTGCTGACGAACGGCTGGCCCTCCACGTCGATCGAACTCGTCGAGCTCGCGCGACGACTCGCGTCGCCGTCGCAGCACGGCGGCGACGCGGCCGACGCCTTCACCGTCATCGTGCCCTCGCTGCCGGGATTCCCGTTCTCGCCGCAACGGGCCACCCACTTCGACCAGACCCACGAGTTGTGGCACCGCCTGATGTCGCACGAACTCGGCTTCGACCGCTACGGGGCGCACGGCGGAGACCTCGGTGCCGGGATCACCTCTCGGCTCGCCCAGGCGCATCCACAATCCGTCGTCGGCATCCACGTGCTCGCCGTCGCATCGCCGCAGACGTTCGACCCGGCGACCGTCACCGCCGAAGAATCGGCCTACCTCGAGTCGGTGCAGAAGTGGGTCGCCGACGAGGGCGGGTACCAGCATGAGCAACAGACCCGGCCGCTCACTCTGGCGCCGGCGCTCTCCGACTCCCCGGCCGGCCTCCTGGCCTGGATCGTCGAGAAGTACCGCGCGTGGAGCGACTGCGGCGGCGACCTGTCGACGCGGTTCACCGACGACTTCCTGCTCACGCAGGCCTCGCTCTACTGGTTCACCAACTCGATCTCGACCTCGTTCCGCCCCTACTGGGAGTACGCGGCCGGCCTGACGACACGGGTCGAGCGTGTCGACGTGCCCACCGCTGTCGCCGTCTTTCCGCACGACCTCACCCGCCCGCCGCGCAGCTGGGCAGAGCGCACCTACAACGTCACGCGGTTCACAACGATGGAGCGGGGCGGGCACTTCGCCCCGCACGAGGAGCCGCGGGCGCTGGCCGCCGACCTGACCGAGTTCTTCCGGCCGCTGCGCGGCTTTGCACTTAATCGCGAATAGTGCAAAAATGCACTCTGTGACTTCGAGTGCAACCGTGAACCGCCGCGAGCGGAAGATGCAGGAGACGTCGGCCCGGCTGACGTCGCTCTGCCGACGCTTCACCGCCGAGCGCGGCCTTGCCGGGTTCACCATCGAGGAGGTGTGCGAGCAGGCCGACGTGTCGCGCCGTACCTTCTTCAACTACTTCGCCTCGAAGGAAGAAGCCGTGCTCGGCGCGAATCCCGCCGAGGAGACCGAGCTCTTGGCCGCCGAGTTTCTCGCCCGCGGATCGCGAGGCTGGGGTGCGGTGCTCGACGACCTCGTCGATCTCGTGATCGACCACTTCGAAGCTGTCGGCGTCGACTCCATCGGGCACGCCGAGTTCGTCGCCGCGATGGAACGCGAGCCGCGACTGCTGTTGAGCTTCATGGGGGTCTCGCGCGACCGCGACCGGCAGGTCGTCGAGCTCGTCGCGCTGCGCGAGAACGTCGGCACCGACGACCCGCACGCCGAGGCATCCGTCAGCATCCTCTCCACCCTCATCCGCGCCGCGGGTGACACCTTCCTCGACCCCGCAAACACTCGCGACCTCGCTGTCATCCTGCGGGGCTCTCTCGCCGCGATGCGCACGGTGCTCGCTCCCCCCACCCCTCGAAAGGCATCACAGTGACCACCACGACCGAGGGGCCCATGCTCCTCACCCAGCGACGGATCTGGATCATCTTCGCCGCCCTCATCGCGGGAATGCTGCTCTCGAGCCTCGACCAGACGATCGTCTCCACCGCGATGCCGACCATCGTCGGACAGCTCGGCGGCGTCGAGCACCAGGTCTGGCTGACCACCGCCTATCTGCTGGCGACCACGATCGTGATGCCCGTCTACGGCAAGTTCGGCGACGTGCTCGGGCGCCGCCGGCTGTTCCTCGTCGCGATCGCCCTGTTCACGGTCGCCTCCGTCGGCTGCGCTTTCGCCGGGGACTTCACCCAGCTCGTCGCGTTCCGCGCCATGCAGGGACTCGGCGGCGGCGGGCTCATCATCCTCTCGCAGGCGATCATCGCCGACATCGTGCCCGCCTCCGAACGCGGAAAGTACCTCGGCCCGCTCGGCGCGGTCTTCGGCCTCTCCGCCGTCGGCGGCCCCCTGCTCGGGGGATTCTTCGTCGACCACCTCACCTGGCAGTGGGCGTTCTACATCAACATCCCGATCGGCATCGCCGCGTTCGCCGTCGCCTGGTTCACCCTCAAGCTCCCCAACAAGAAGGCCACCCAGCCCATCGACGTGCTCGGTGTGCTGCTGCTCTCCGCGGCGACGACGTGCCTCATCTTCTTCACCGACTTCGGCGGAAACTCCGACCACGGCTGGGGCGCCATCGAGACCTGGGCGTTCGGCCTCGGGCTCGTGGTCGCTGTACTGCTCTTCATCCTCGTCGAGTCGCGGGCGAAAGACCCGATCATCCCGCTGTCGCTGTTCAAGAACCCGACCTTCATCAACGCCACCGCGATCGGGCTCACCCTCGGTCTCGGCATGTTCTCGGCGATCGGCTTCGTTCCCACGTTCCTGCAGATGTCGTCGGGAACGTCGGCCGCGGCATCCGGTCTGCTGATGCTCCCCATGATGGTGGGTCTCATCGGCACCTCGATCGTCTCGGGAATCGCGATCACGCGCACCGGCAGGTACCGCATGTTCCCGATCCTCGGCACGCTGATCACGGCCGTGGCCATGGTGGCGATGACCACGCTCACCGCCGACACCCCGATCTGGCTCATCTGCGTCTTCCTGTTCGTGTTCGGCGCCGGCCTGGGCATGATCATGCAGGTCGTGGTCCTGGTCGCCCAGAACTCGGTCGACCCGTCAATGGTCGGAACCGCCACGAGCACGAACAACTACTTCCGCGAGGTCGGCGCCTCGCTCGGTGTGGCGGTGTTCGGCACGATCTTCACCACCCGGCTGACCGCCAACCTCACCGACGTCTTCACGAGCTCGGGCGCGAGCGCCTCCGATGCGGCCAACGCCACGGCGACCATCGACCCGCAGGCGCTCAACGCACTGCCCGACGAGATTCGCGACGGCATCGTTGTGGCATACGCCGACGCACTGGCCCCGGTGTTCTGGTACCTGCTGCCGTTCATCGGCCTGTCGTTCGTGCTCTCGCTCTTCCTCAAGCAGATCCCCCTCTCCGACGTGGCGGGGCTCGTCGCCCGCGGCGAGGCGATCGGCGGCGACGAGGCCGAACTGCTCGAGTCGGTGCAGCGCGGCTCGGTGTCAGCCGCACCCGACACGGCCGTGACGAGCGGGCCGGACAGCACCGAAGAGCCCCCGCACCGGGGGCGCCCGCGCCGCCCGCGGGGCTGACGCCCGGCAGCTGATCGACGACGGCCGCACCCCGACGGGGTGCGGCCGTCTGCGTCTGGCGTGACGTTTCGGTGGTTACACCGATGTGTCGTTTTCGGGACGCCGCGGCCCCGCCCGGCGGGCCGAGCCGTCAGATCGCGGCGCCCGGTGCCCGGTCGGAGCCGAAGACGCCGTGCGGGTCGACCCGGCGACGAATCGAATCCACCCGCTCTGCGGTGGCGGTGTCGAAGGTCTTCTGCGGGGCGTCGTGCCGCTCGACGGCGCTGGGCACCGTCATGCCGGTGTTCCACGGGGCGAGGGCCGAGCGCAGGCCCGCCTGCTGTGCCGCGATGACCTCGACGGTGTTCGGCCCCAGGGCGAGTCCGACGGCGACGAGCGCGTATGCGCCCTGCACCGCCGAGAAGGCTCCGCCCAGCGGATCGGCGTGGGCGAAGGCCCCGCCGAGCTGACGCAGCTCGACGATGGCCAGCGCGGATCCGTCGGTCTGTCCGGCGATGTCGAGGAGTGCGCGGCGACCGTCGTCGCCGAGGGGCGAGACCACGAGGTGGTCGCCGCGATAGGGGAGGGGAGTGGGCGGGTCCATGTGCGTGGTCGCGACATCGGCGGCCGTGCCCGTGTGCCACGTGTCGAAGAGCGGCGCCGTGTAGGTGCGCATCGGAACCAGCAGTTCGTCGGCGATGTCGACCGCGCGCCGGCCGGCATCGTCGACGACCGCCCCGTCGATGCACACGACCGGCCCCGCGCTGAGCGCCGGCGGCAGGCCGGGGATCGGGGGGAGGCTCATGATGCGGAACGACGTGGATGCGGCGTTCGGGGCGGTCGCGCACCAGTTCTCCCATGCCTGCAGCAGGGCCGGCGCATCGGCGAGCGGCCAGAATGCGGCACCGGTGTAGACGTTCTCGACGGGCACGAGCGACACGGTCGCCGACACCACGATGCCGAATCCGCCGCCTCCGCCGCGCAACGCCCAGAACAGCTCGGGGTCGCGCGTGTGGTCGACCGTGACGAGGCTTCCGTCGGCGAGGACGATGTCGATAGACCGGATCGAGTTGGATGCCACTCCGTAGCGCCGCCCGTAGAAGCTCATGCCGCCGCGCAGCAGGTAGCCGATCGCGCCGACGTCGGGCGACGACCCGTGCAGCGGCGCGAGTCCGAGCGGCGCCGTGGCTTCCACGACCTCGCCCCAGGTGGTTCCGGCAGGGATCGTCGCGGTGCTCTCGCTGGCGTCGACGACGACGCCGCCGTCGAGCTTCAGCCTGATGAGCGCCGCTCCGCCGAAGGCCGCTCCGCCGTCTGCGGCGTGGCCGGTCGAGTGCATGCGCACTCCGACGCCCCGCTCTCGAGCGTCGGCGAGCAGGCGGCGAACCTCGTCGACGCTGGTCGCGGTCGCGGCGAGGGCCGGGAGCACGTGTGCGGCGAGGTTGAAGGCGCTGGTCGCCTGGCGGTAGTTCTCGTCGCCCGGGGCGGCCCAGGGGGTGTCGGTCGATGTGGTGGTCGTGGTCAACTCGTTCTCCTTGTTGCGCGTGTGGGATTCAAGCCTGAAGCGCCCGCGCAGGCGGCGCTTCCGTAGCCGCACTGAAACTCACGCGGCAGCCACGGAAGCTCTCGCTCTGGTCCCTGCTCGCCTGAACCTCGGTAGCGGGAGCGTCACTCCTCCGTGATTGCACGCATGTGCGCCCCGCGACGCGTCCGTAGCGTGAAATGCGTGGCTGCCCCCAGGCATCCGCTCACACAAACTACGGAACGAGCCTCGAATGCCCACCACCCAGCCCCAGCCCGCCACGCGCCGCGAATCGTCGGCGGCGCCCTACGACTACCTGCTCGAACTGGACGACACCCCCGCCCCGTACGACTACATCGTCGTCGGCGCGGGAACGGCCGGCTCGGTCATCGCCGCCCGCCTGACCGAGAACCCCGAAGTCCGGGTTCTGCTGGTCGAGGCCGGCTCGGGCACCGCCCTGCCCGAGATGGCGAAGCCCGGCTACTGGCCCGTGCTGCTCGGCACCGGCGCGAACTGGGGAGAGCAGTCGGTAGTGCAGTCGTTCTCCGGCACCTCGGTGCCTGTTCCTCGCGGCCGTGCCCTCGGCGGCTCGTCGAGCATCAACGGACTCAACTTCCTTCGCGGCCACCGGTCGAGCTACGACGCCTGGGTCGAGCAGGGCGCGACGGGGTGGGGCTTCGACGACCTGCTCCCGTACTTCCGCCGCAGCGAGACCACCGAGGGCCGCGACCCCGCCGTGCGCGGAACCGACGGACCGATGCTGGTGGGCCCGACCCCCGAACCGAGCCCGGTCATGGTCGCGGCCCTCGCGGCCGCGCTCGAGGTGGGCTATCCCGCGGCGGCCGATGTCAACGGCGGCATCGACACCGGCTTCGGCTACTCCGACGCGAACGTCGGCGGCGGCCTCCGCCAGAGCGCGGCCGACGCATACCTGCGCCCCGTGCTCGACCGGCCCAACCTCACCGTCGTCACCGACGCCATGGTGAACCGGCTCACGATCGTCGACGGCGCGTGCATCGGAATCGAGTACTCCACCGCCCAGAAGTCCACGACCGTGATCGCCCGCAAAGAGGTCGTTCTGACCGCCGGCGCGATCGGCTCGGCCCAGCTGCTGATGGTCTCGGGTGTCGGCCCGGGCGACCACCTGCGCGAGCTCGGCATCGACGTGGTGCTCGACCTGCCGGGGGTCGGCGCGAACCTGCACGACCACCCGATGTCGACCGTGGTCTACGAGGCGGCCCGGCAGATGCCCGAGAACCCCGACAACATGTTCGGCCAGGCTGTCGGCCTGGTGCACTCCGAGCGCGCGCTCGGCGGCCCCGACCTGCAGTTTCTGCTGATCAGCAAGCCGTATCGTGCCCACACGCTGGCCGGACCGGACTACGACAGCGGCAGCGGCTATGCGATCGCCTTCTCGGCGATGCTGCCGTTCAGCCGTGGCACCGTGCGTCTCGCGAGCCCCGACGCCGCGGTCGGCCCGCTCATCGACCCGAACTACCTCGGCGACGTGCGCGACGAGGTCGTGATGGCCGAGGGCCTGCGTATGGCCCGCGCCATCGGTGGGTCGGCGGCGCTCGACGAGTGGCGGGGCGCGGAGGCGCAGCCCGGCAGGGACCTCGCCGACGCGGAGGCAGTGCGCGAGTACCTGCGTGAGAGCCTCGTGGTCTACTTCCACTACGCCGGCACCTGCCGGGTCGGCACAGACGACCTCGCCGTCGTCGACCCCGACCTGCGCGTTCGTGGAATCGCGGGACTCCGCGTCGCCGACGCCTCGATCATGCCGTCGCCGGTCTCGGCGAACACCAACGCCACGGTCTTCGCGATCGCCGAGCGCGCCGCCGCGCTGATCGCGGGATAACCCGCCGCAGGGTCAGGCGCCGTGCACCCCGGGTCGCACAAAACCGCTCTCGTAGGCGAACACGGCCGCCTGTACCCTGCTGCTCGTCTCCGTCTTCGCCATGATGTTGCTGATGTGCGTCTTGACGGTCGCGGCGCTGAGGAAGAGCTCGGAGGCGATGGCGGCGTTGCTCAGACCACGCGACAGCGACTCGAGCACCTGCCGTTCGCGGTCGCTCAGCGAATCGAGCAGGGCGAGTGTTGCGGCGGCGGGGGAGCCGGCGGCCGGCGACTCGCTCGGGGTGCCGAGCCGGTGTTCGAGCAGCGACCGTGTCATGCCGGGGTCGATGAGCGCGTCGCCGCGCAGCGCCGTTCGCACGGCGGCGGCGAGCAGGTCGGCGCCCGCGTCCTTGAGCAGGAACCCGCATGCACCGGCGCCCACGCTCGACAGCAGGTACTCCTCGTCGTCGAAGGTCGTGATGATCACGACCGCCCGCGCGGTGCCGGCCGCGGTGATGCGTCTCGTCGCCTCCACACCGTCGAGCCGGGGCATCCGCACGTCCATCAGAACCACGTCGGGTCGATGGGCGGCCGCCATGGCGACGGCCTCGACGCCGTCGCGCGCCTCGTCGATCACCACGATGTCGGGTTCGGCGTCGAGCATCATGCGCAGTCCCATGCGCACGATGGGCTGGTCGTCGACGACGAGCACCCGGATCGGCTCGGGCCCGGCCGTCATGCCGACACCAGCTCGGCGCGGGTGACCGGCAGCAACGCCCGCACGGTCCAACCCGAACGGTCGAAGCGCCCCGTGCTCAACGTGCCGCCGACCGCGTGCACCCGCTCGTTCATTCCGCGGAGGCCGTTGCCGCCGTCGCTCTCGCCGGCGCCGGAGCCGGGCGAGCCGTCGTCGTGGATCATCACCTCGATCGAGTCGCCGACCGCGCGCAGCGACACGTCGACGACCGAGGCGTCGGAGTGCAGCATCGTATTGGTCAGCGCCTCCTGCACGACGCGCAGAACCACAGCCTGCTGGATCGTCGACAGGGTCACCGTCTCGGCGATCGACTCGCGCACGTCGATTCCGGTGTCGCGAACCCGGGTGATCACGCTGGCGAGTGCCGTGGCGAAGTCGGCGGGCGACAGCTCGGCGCCGTTCTCACCGTCTGCCCGGAGCACACGCACCACCTGCCGCATGGCGGTGAGCGCTTCCCGCCCGTTCGCCGTGATCCAACGCACAGTCTCGCGCAGCTCCTCCGGGCGGCTGTCGGCCACCCGGTCGGCGGCCTGAGCCCGGATCACCATCGCGCTCACGTGGTGGGCGACGACGTCGTGGATGTCGCGGGCCAGGGCCGTGCGCTCCTCCGAGGCGATGCGCGCGGCATCCACCTCTCTCAGGCGCACGAGTTCGGCGTTGCGCTCGCGCAGCGCGTCGAGGCTTCTGCGCTGTGCGAACACCGAGATGCCGAGCAGAAATGCGGCGAACACGACGACGGCGGCGAGCAGGCGGGTGGAGGGGTCGATGTAGTAGAGAAAGAACAGCCCCTCGTAGTCGAAGACGTTGCGCCACTGTTCCCAGATCGACAGCGGGAGAACGGCGAGACCCGTGAACGCCAGCGCCAGCGGTGCTGTGATCGCCAGGCGTGCGCCGCCCGCCGTCGCGAAGAACGCGGCGACGACGAGGGGCACGACCCGCAGCTCGGCGGCGTCGAACACCCAGGTGGGCCAGGCCGTCGCGACGCCGACGACGATGAGGCCGACGAGGGGGAACGGCCGACAGAGCGCAACCGCCGTGGCGCAGATCACGCCGAGAACGACGTAGTCGCCGACCTGATACGGGTACCACCCCAGCTGCAGGCCGATGGCGATGGCCGTCATCCATGTCACGAGCAGCAGCACCCCGCGCAGGAGGTCGCCGAACAGGGGGCGGGCGGCGAAGGCCGCGACGACGCGGGACCACGCGGCGGCCGGCCCGGAGGGGGAGACACGGGCGTCGGTGGGCATAATCGTTGACTCTACCCGCGCCCTCTCGAGGTATCCTCGGCCGTTCTCCCGATAGTGGTCATCCTTTCGGGCGACCCGCGGCGTCTACTGCGCCAACCGGTCGAGCATCGCCATGACCGCCGCCGCCGACCGCTCGGCCGCGTCGTCGACGTGGGTGCGGAAATCGGCTTCGGCAACGGGGCCGCACAGGTCGGAGATTCCGCGTACCGAGACGAACGGGCGTGCGTGCACAAACGACGTCTGTGCGATCGCGACGGACTCCATGTCGGTGGCGAGCACCGCGGGCAGCGCCTCGCGGATCGCGAGCGCGCGCGACGGGGTCACGAAGGAATAGCTCGAGGTCAGCAGGCCGATGTGCACTATGGATGGCGCGAATCCGGCAGTGTGCTCGGAACGGGCCAGCGCCTCCAGGGCCTCGTGGTCGCCGAGGTACGACGCCGGCATTCGCGGAACCTGGCCCAGCGCGTACCCGAACGCCCGCGCATCCGCGTCGATGTTGATGTACTCGCTGCCGACCACGACGTCGCCGACGCGCACCGCAGAGCCGACGCCGCCCGCCGTGCCCGCGCTGATCACGAGACTGCCGGGGGTTCCGGGTTCGGGGGCCGTGGCGAGGATCGCCGACGTCGCCGCTCCCGCCGCGTTGACGAGGCCGATTCCCGTGCGCACGAGCAGCACGGTGCGGTCGGCGAGGCGCACGTACCGGTGCACGGCGAGCCCGACGGCGACAGGGTCGCCGACCACGGAGGCCCGTTCGAGAAACGGCTCTTCTTCGTCGGCCATCGCGACGAGCACAACGGCGCTGGCTTGACTCACGAGGCCCAGTCTATTCGCGGCGGCGGTCGTGGCCGGGGGCGGGGAGTGCGCCCGCGGCGACGGTGTGCTGAGTCAGCGGCTGGCCTCTGCGGCTACGGATCGTGGGTCGCCGAGGCTGTGGATGCGTTCGACCAGCGCCTGTTCGTCGAGCCCGCGGAGCGCGGCCTCGACTTCGGCAACGAGGTCGACGCGCACGTCGGGGTCGGCGTCGACGAGGGCGGCGTCGAGTTCGCTGACGTAACGGGCGGCGATGGGGTGCCGGTCGCCGTGGGGCGCCGGGTCGAGTTCGGTCATGGTGGGTTCCGTCGGATAGAGAGAGGACTGTCGACATTCGACGCTACGGAGGCGCTCCGCAGGTCGCATCCGTGGTTCCACTGAGAACGCGGCGACCCTATGACCGGGTGATGAGTTTCGACCGCGACGGCTGGCCCGTCTTGCGCAGGATGGACGCGACGTGCGACTCGACCGTGCGGATGCTGACGAAGAGCTCCGCGGCGATCTCCTTGTTCATGTGCCCCGCACGAAGGCAGTCGAACACCCGCTGTTCGGCGGCGGTCAGCTGCGTCGGCGACTTGGGTCGCCGCGACGACTCCATGGCGAGCGTGACGCGGGCGAGCACGTCGCGATTGCCGCTCGACGTCGCGAGAACGAGCGCGTCCTCGAGGGCGCGGCGGGCGAGCGTCACCTTTCTCAGCCGCACCAGAACGCGGGAGCGCTGCAGCAGCCCGAGCGCCTCGTCGACCGGGCGACCCGCCGAGCCGGCGAGTTCGACCGAGGTCGTGGCCTCGGAGAGGGCGCCGTCGAGGTCGCCGGCCGCGGCGCGCTCGAGGGAGGCGAGCCGGTGGGCCGCGATGCGCGAGATCGGGCGGTCGTGGGTGTCGAGGAAGTCACGGAGTGTGGCCAGGCGGCTGCTTCCCTCGTCGACCTCGCCGAAGTGGAAGAGTGCCTCGATGAGGGAGACGTCGACGCGAAACCGGCTGCCCGGTTCGACGAGCCCGAGCGAGTCCGCCCGGTCGGCGGCCGCGCGCAGGTGGGCGACGGCCTCCGCCCAGTCGCGGCGGGCCAGCGCGGCGAAGCCACGCAGGGCGGGGATCTCGAGTTCGCGGTACAGCCCGCTTCCCGCGTCTGACCGCTCCCACGACGCGATCATCTGCTCGAGCGAGTCGTACTCGGCTCCGGCGACCAGGAGCAGCCCGAGGATCGGCAGGACGGTCGGCGGGATGTCGGGCGACTGCGGCGAGAAGCCCGACTGCTGTGCGAAACGTCGGGCGGCCACGGCGTCTCCGGCTACCAGCTCGACCAGGGCCGAGTGCATCTCGAAGGTGCGGGCGATGCCCTCCTTGCCCTCGCGCTCGGCCCACTCCACAAGCTCGGCGAGTGCTGCGCGTGACGAGTCGACGTCGTCGATCAGGTGCGAGAGAAAGCCGGTGCGCGCCAGCCCGGTGTCGTCGAGACCGACGACGATCTGCACACCCTGTCGTTGGGTGCTGGTGGCGACGAGGTCGGCGTTGAGGCCGTGGCCGGCATCGAGTTGGGAGCGGATGGCGCCCCGGAGCGCGCGGTGCACGGCGTTCGGCGCGCCGTGGCCCTCCAGGGCCGCGAACGCGAGCGCCGAGACCTTGGCGCGGTAGTCGACCGGCATCAGGTCGTCTTCGAGAGCGTTCGCCCGCACGATGGCGAGCCGGGTGGGGTCGCTGCCGATCGCCGCGATCTGACCGCGCAAGAACTCGTGGGTCGCGGCGTGGCCGCGGCTCGCGTAGAGCGCGCTGGTGGAGAGCGCGAGATAGACGTCGTACTGGCCGACATCGAGACGTTCGGCGGTGACCCGGCCGAGGGCGTCGAGCGCCGACGCCAGATCGCCCGCGGAGAAGAGATGCTGCGCCTGGGTGAGGAGACGGGCCGGGTAGCGGGGACATTCGGGGTCGGTGCGGTCGACGGCCTGCGCCGCGAAGTGCGCGGCGCGCAGTCGCGCACCACGCTGCCGTGTCACGACGGCGGCCTCCGCGAGCGCCTCCGCGACGGACTCGTCTGGTCCGTCGGGCTGCGACTGCTGCAGGTGCTGCGCCCGCACCACGGGGTCGTCGATGGCCTGCGCGATAAAGCGGTGCAGTTCCCGGCGCCGGGAGGGGGTGAGCCGGGAGACCGCCGCCGAGGCCTGCAGGGGGTGCCGCGTGCGCACGGCGAGCGTCGTGACCGAGAGAAAACCGGCCGCTTCGGCTTCATCGACGGCGGCATCCGAGATCTCCCCGAACCGCAGCACCGAAGCCAACAGGTCGAACGACGGCTGGCCGAGCAGTGCGACGACCGAGACGACCTCGCCGGCGTCCGGGCTCAGCGTGAGCAGCCGGTCGGCGACCGCGCCCGCGAGCGAGACGGGCGCGCGCACCATGCCGACGGCGAGGGCGCCCAGGGAGCCCAGCTGGCCGCGGGCGATGATCTCGAGGGCCCACATCGGGTTTCCGCCCGTGTGCTCGTGCAGGGCGACGACCTGTGAGCGCGTGAGAGTGGTCGGCCACGACGGCTGGGTGACACGTTCGAGCTCCGCGACGCTCAGCCCGGACAGGGCGTAGACGTCGGAGGGGTCGAAGTCGAGCGGCGTCGCGTCGCTCGACGGGTCGTAGTCGCGGCTCGTCGCGACGAGGTGCACCCGACGGGCGGTCGACCGGCGGAAGGCCCGTTCGATGGCGGCGAGCGATTCGGGGTCGGCCCAGTGCAGGTCGTCGATGAGCAGCACGACGGGCGCCTCGGACGAGGCTCCGACCAGCAGGCCCTCGAGCGCGATCGACGTGGCCAACGACGGCACTTCGCCCGACGCCTGCTGTTGACCGAGGGCCACCTCGAGAAACGAGCGGTACTCGGCCGGGAGTTCTTCGATCGACGCCCAGTCGAGCCCCGAGATCAGGTCCCACAGGGCGCTGTAGACGGTGAACCTCTCGGCATACGACGGGGTCGCCCGCAGCACCACGAATCCCGCCGCCGCATACTCGGTCGCCGCCTGGTCGAGCAGGGTCGACTTGCCGATGCCGGGCTCGCCGGTGACGAGGATCTTCTTCGACGGCCGGTCGGCCACTCTCGCGAGGTGCTCACACACTTCCTGCCGGCTGCTGGTCTGTATCTGGTTCACCGGGTCATCCGTGGTTCGCGGCGTCGGCCGCAGGGTCGTCGCGAACGTCGGCGACGAGTTCGTGCACCGTGCGCGCGAACGGCTCCCACTGCTCGCGGAAGTCCTGCAGCCGGGCGGTCCCGGCCGGCGTCAGGTGGTAGTACTTGCGGCTCTGCCCGCCCGGCGACTTCTGCTCGATCGCGTCGACGAGCCCCTGCGAGCGGAGGCGGGCGAGCAGGGGGTAGAGGGTTCCGATGCTCGCGATCACCCCGCGGGAGGTCAGTTCTTCGGACAGGTTCCAGCCATACATGGACTCGCGCGCGAGGGCGCCGAGCACGCAGTACTCGACGACGCCCTTGCGCAGCTGCGCACCGATCGTCACTGTCATGTTATGCACACTAGTGTGCATAACACGATAGATTCCTGTGAGTCACGCCCTCGAACGGGGGACGCCTCGCGTTTAGTTGACGGCCGGGTCGGTCTGCAGCACCGAACGCACGACAGCGGCGAACTCCACCGGCTGCCCGAGAAACCCGGCGTGGTCGCCCGGAAACTGCACGGGCGGTTCGGCGAGCAGCGTCGCCAACGCGACAGAGGTCTGGTAGGTGTTCAGCTGGCCCGACTCCTCGCCGAGCCCGACGATGATCCTCGTCGAGGTGTTCGTGAGTCCGGCCAGCTCCGGCAGGTATCTAGTCGTGGCGCGCAGGTCGTGGTCGAAGAAGCGCGCGTTGTCGGCGATCTCCTGCTCCGACGGCGTGTGGTCGGCGGGGGGAGGGGGCGGTGCGTCGTCTCCCTGCACAAATCCCGCGCTCGCCATGAACTTGCCCCAGGCGGCCCCGGCCCCGTGTTCGTGGAAGGTCGCCACGATGTCGTCGGTGACGGCGCGCCAGTCGGCCGCGTCGGGAAGCAGCTCGAGCAGCGGCGGCTCGTGCGCGATGAGGGTGCGCACGCGGCCGGGATGCCCCGCGACGAGCGCGAGCCCCGTCACCGCGCCGCCGCTGCTGCCGAACACGTCGACGGAGTCGGCGCCGAGCTCGTCGAGCAGCGCCACGAGATCGCGGGCGCGCAACTCGGGACCGGACGGGGCCTGCGCATCGTCGAGGCGGCTGCCGCCGATCCCGCGCGGGTCGTGGGTGATCACGGTGAAATCGCCCGCGAGGGCCTCGGCGAGCGGCGCGAATGCGGCCGCGGTCATCGGGGATCCCGAGATCAGCAGGTGCGGTCCGCTTCCGCGAACCTCGTAGTACAGGCGTCCGTCGGGTAGATCGAGTGTCGTCATCGGCTGTCCTCCCAGACCACAGGCTATCCGCGGTTGTTCACAGTGTCAACATATTGCTCAGCGGTCGATCCCGACCGGTGTGGGCCCGTAGTCCCGGCCGCCGATGATCGCCTCCGCGGGCAGCGCCGCGGCGAGGCGCTCGAGGTCGGAGGGGTCGAGAAGCACGTCGGCCGCTGCCGCGTTCTCGTCCAGCCGCGAACGCCGTCGGGTGCCCGGGATCGGCACGACCCCCTGCGCGACGAGCCAGGCCAGGGCGATCTGCGCCATCGTGACACCCTTCTCGTCGGCGATGGTCTCGACCTGGCGCACGAGCTCCCGGTTCGCAGCGAAGGCCTCCGGTTGAAACCGTGGCAGGGTGCGCCGGGCGTCGTCGGCGTCGAGGTCGTCGAGGCTGCGCACCGAACTCGTCAGCACCCCGCGGCCGAGTGGTGAGAAGGCGACGAAGCCGATTCCCAGCTCGTCGATCGCCGCCTTCTCGCCGTTGTGCACCACGTCGCGAGAGAAGAGCGAGAACTCGGACTGCACCGCCGCGAGGGGATGCACCGCGTGCGCGCGGCGGATCGTCGATTCGGATGCCTCGGAGAGGCCGATGTGTCGCACCTTGCCCTCGGCGACGAGCTCGGCCATCGCGCCCACCGACTCCTCGATCGGCACGTCGGGGTCGACGCGGTGCAGGTAGTAGAGGTCGATCACGTCGGTGCCGAGGTGGCGCAGCGACCTCTCGGCCGCGCGGCGGATGTACTCGGGGCTGCCGTTGCGGCCGTGGACGGTTCCGTCGTCGTCGGTCTCGGAGGAGGCCTTCGTCGCGATCGTCACCTCGTCGCGCCGGGAGCCGAGCGCCCGTGCGATGAGCTTCTCGTTCTCGAACGGGCCGTAGGCCTCGGCGGTGTCGATGAACGTCACCCCGACGTCGACGGCGTGCCGCAGGGTGGCGATCGACTCCCGCTCGTCGCTCGACCCGTAGTAGGCGCTCATGCCCATCGCGCCGAGTCCCACGGCGGAGACCCGCAGGCCGTCGCCGATGTCAGTCGTCTTCATTGTTCTCTCCATTCGTCGCCGCCGTGTAGGAGGCGATCTTCTTGTCGATGGCGAGCAGGTGGCGCTTCGTGCGCTCCATCTGCTCGACGACGTGCTGCCGGTGCTTCTCGAAGAAATCGAGGCGCTGCGCCTCCGTGCCCTCGCGCCGGCTGAGGTCGGCGATCACGGTCATGTCGGCAATCGACATGCCGGTCTCCCGCAGCATCACGAGCCCGGCGATCCAGGCCAGGTCGGCCATGCGATAGCGGCGACGTCCGCCGGGGTCGCGCGGCGTGGCATCCAGCAGCAGTCCGGCGCGTTCGTAGTAGCGCAACGCCTCGACACTCACCCCGGTGGCCGCGGACGCCTGCCCGATCGACAGGCCCTCGGGCGGAACCTCGACGGGTATCTCGGGCAGCAGCAGGTAGGTCATACGCCCATCCTGCAACCTGTAGCGCGCTACAGGTCAAGCGCGTGTCGGCAATCGGCGCGCGATGCCATCATGTGAGCGACACGGAGGGACCTTCCTATGACCGACAGAAGCTTCACGATCACCCGCCTGCTCGACGCGCCGCCCACCCTCGTCTTCGAGGCCTGGACCGATCCCGCCCATCTCGGCTGGTTCTTCAGCGGACACGGCGAGCCCGAGGCACCCCGGGTCGACCTGCGCGTCGGCGGCGCCTGGCGTCAGACGATGATCATCAGCGACGACGACGAATACGTCACCGGCGGCGTCTATCGCGAGATCGTCGCGGGGGAGCGGCTCGTCTTCGCCTGGGGTGCCGAGGGCGGCTGGCCCGAGATCGGCGACGACGCCCCCGAGGTCACGGTCGCGCTCGCCGAGATCGACGGCACGACGGAGATGACCGTGACGGTATCCCTGCCCGCGCGGCTGTCTGAGGAGCAGGTGCGCGAGCAGCTCGCCACCGGAATGAACGCGGGGTGGAACCAGACGATCGACCGACTCGCGGGACAGCTGGCAGCGGCAACGCTGTAGTCACCCGCGCGTCGACCGGCGTTCACGGTCGGCTTCTACCGTGGGCGGATGACACACGCCGAAGCCTTCGATCTCGTCGACGCCGGGCAGGGTCGTTGGACGGTGCAGCACCGCGGCAGCTCGACCATCGCGGGCCAGGTCTGGCGCACAGACGCCGGCTTCGAGCTGCGCGACTGGCGCGCGACGGCGCTCGGAGTCTTCGAGACGATCGACGACGGACTGCGCTTCCTTCTGCGGTCCCGCCCTCGCTAGTCTTTCGGGCATGGAGCATCCTCAGGTGATCGACCCAGGGCATCCGCTCGTCGAACGCATCCGCGCGATCTGCCTCGCCTACCCGGAGGCCGTCGAGGTCGAGGCCTGGGGGCGGCCGACCTTTCGCGCCGGCAAGAAGATCTTCGTCACGGTCTCGGCGAGCATGGACCACCCGTTCACCTTCGTCTTCAAGCCCGCCCCGGGCGAGCGGCTCGCCTATCTCGAAGACCCGAAGTTCTACTCTCCGCCGTACTGGGGGCCGGGCGGATGGCTCGCGCTGGGGATCGACGCGCCTGACACCGACTGGTCGCTGGTGGCCGAGATCATCGACACGTCGTACCGCCAAGTGGCTCTCGTGCGGCAGATCACAGCACTGGATTCGGCCGGTGGACAGAACGGCCCCGAACGGCTGGTATAGTTTTCCAGTTGGCATTTGCGCCCAGTGCGAAAATGCGGAACATGCGCCCGTAGCTCAGCGGATAGAGCAATTGACTACGGATCAATAGGCCGGGGGTTCAAATCCCTCCGGGCGCACCACTGAAAGCCCCGCATTCGTGCGGGGCTTTCGTCGTTGAGCGACTTCGTCGCGCGATCCTGCGCCCGCATTCGCCGGAGGCTCTGCAAGAAGTTGCGTGATTTGCGTAAGCTTGCCGCATGTCGAGGCGTCTGGCGGAAGTGGCCCGCAAGGTCGGGGTGAGCGAGGCGACCGTGAGCCGTGTGCTCAACGACAAACCCGGCGTCGGCGCGGCGACGCGGCAGGCCGTGCTCACGGCACTCGACGTGCTGGGTTACGAGCGACCGAGCAAGCTGAGGGGCGAGCGGGCGCGGCTCGTGGGGCTCTTCCTCCCCGAGCTGCAGAACCCGATCTTCCCGGCCTTCGGCGAGGTCGTGGGCGGCGCCCTCGCCCAGCACGGTTACACGCCGGTGCTGTGCACCGTCACCGCGGGAGGCATCTCCGAGGCCGAGTACGTCGATCTGCTCCTGCAGCAGCAGGTGTCGGGCGTGGTGTTCGCGGGCGGGCAGTACACCCAGCAAGACGCTCCGCACGAGCACTATCGGCGGCTCGTCGAGCTCGGCCTGCCCACCGTAGTGACGAACGCGCCCATCCCTGGCATCGGCGTGCCGACGGTCTCCACCGACGACGCCGTCGCGGTGGAGCAGGCCTGGGGGCATCTCACCCAGCTCGGACACGAGCGCATCGGGCTCCTGCTCGGGCCGCGCGACCACATGCCGTCGCGTCGCAAGCTCGAATCGGCGCGCAGGCTCGCCGGCGGCGACCTGCCGCCCGAGCTCGTCGCGCACTCCCAGTACTCGCTCGAGGCGGGCCAGGCCGGGGCCACCCGGCTGTTGGGGGCCGGCGTGACGGCGATCGTCTGCGCCTCCGACCCCCTCGCGCTGGGCGCCATCCGGGCGGTCAAGCGGGCCGGACTCTCGGTGCCGACCGACGTCTCGATCATCGGCTTCGACGACTCGTCGCTTATGACGAGCACGGACCCGCCGCTGACCACGGTGCGCCAGCCGATCGAGCTCATGGGGCGCATGGTCGTCGACCTGCTGCTCGCACAGATCGAGGGCGTCGACTCGGAGCCCGACGAGTACTTCTTCGAGCCCGAACTCGTTGTGCGCGGCTCGACCGCCCGGCGCAAGTGACCGCAACGTCACGCAAGATCGAGTAACTTTCTTACTCTCTGTCGGGTTCTTGCGTAGTTAGAGTCGTTAAAGCTACATTCCTCTCACGGCATCGTCGCTGCGCTGCCGTCGATGACGGCATGTGAGCGAGGACGAGTGAAAACGAAGACGGCGATCGCGCCGCACGGAGAACCGACGGGCCCGAACGCGCTCGGCGGTTCCGCGCCGGACGACACCGACTGGTGGCGCGGCGCCGTCATCTACGAGGTGTACGTGCGCAGCTTCGCCGACGGCAACGGCGACGGCACCGGAGACCTGGCCGGCGTGCGCTCCCGACTGGACTACCTGCGCGACCTCGGAGTCGACGCACTCTGGTTCACCCCGTGGTACCCGTCACCGCTCGCCGACGGCGGGTACGACGTGAGCGACTACCGCGCCATCAACCCCGCGTTCGGTGACCTCGCCGAGGCCGAGTCCCTCATCGAGGCTGCGCTGTCCCGCGGCATCCGCACCATCGTCGACATCGTCCCCAACCACGTCTCGAACGAGCACCCCTGGTTTCGTGCCGCCATCGAGAGCGCGCCGGGTTCGCCCGAGCGCGACCGCTTCTGGTTCCGGCCCGGGCGCGGCGCCCACGGCGAGCTGCCCCCGACCGACTGGGTGTCCAACTTCGGCGGCACCACGTGGACGCGCACGACGAATCCCGACGGCACTCCCGGCGAGTGGTACCTGCACCTGTTCTCGCCCGAGCAGCCCGACCTCAACTGGGGCAACCCGCAGATCCGCCGCGAGCACGAGGACATCCTCCGCTTCTGGTTCGACCGGGGCGTCGCCGGCGTTCGCATCGACTCCGCCGCCCTGCTCGTCAAAGACCCGGCACTGCCGGAGGTGCCCGAGAACCCGGGGCCGGGCGGTCATCCGAACACCGACCGCGACGAGCTGCACGACATCTACCGCAGCTGGCGCGCCATCGCCGACGGGTACGCCGGCACACGGGTGCTCGTGGGCGAGATCTGGCTGCCCGACACCGAGCGCTTCGCGATGTACCTGCGGCCCGACGAGATGCACACGGCATTCAACTTCGACTTCATGAGCCGGGCGTGGGATGCCGCAGAGCTGCGGTCGTCGATCACCACGATGCTCGCGGCGCATACTCCCGTGGGAGCGCCCTCTACATGGGTGCTCTCGAACCACGATGTCACGCGACCCGTCAGCCGCTACGGGCGGGCAGACAGCGCGTTCTCGTTCGCCGCCAAGCGCTTCGACATCCCGACGGATGTCGCTCTCGGCACCCGCCGGGCGCGTGCCGCCGCCCTGCTCAGCGCGGCGCTCCCCGGCTCGCTCTACATCTACCAGGGCGACGAGCTCGGCCTGCCCGAGGTCGACGACCTGCCTCCGCAGCTGCGCACCGACCCCATGCACTTCCGTTCCGCCGGCGTCGACCCGGGCCGCGAGGGCTGCCGCGTTCCGCTCCCATGGTCGGGCGACCGGCCGCCGTTCGGCTTCGGCACGGGTGGCTCGTGGTTGCCGCAACCGCTCGACTGGAACGAATACACGGTCGAGGCGCAGGAGGGCGATCCGAGATCGATGCTGTCGCTGTACCGCTCGGCGTTGCGCATCAGGCGGAGCGATCCCGACCTCGGCGAGGGCGAGCTGCGATGGCTCGACAGCGCGCCGGGAGTTCTCGTGTTCTCCCGCGGCGGCATCCTCTGCGCCACCAATCTCGGGGCCGACCCGGTGCCGCTTCCCGCGCACAGCGCGGTCGTCCTCTCCAGCTCGGCCCTCGTCGACGGTCTCCTGCCGGGAGACACCACCGCGTGGCTGCGCCCGGTCTGACCCCGCATCATCCCTCACACCAGAGAAAGGCAACGACAATGAAGTCACCCAGCAAGGCCGTCGCGATCGTCGCGGTCGGCGTTATGTCCGCAGGGCTGCTCAGCGCCTGCACAGCAGACACCGCGAGCGACGACGGCACCGTGAAGATCTCGGTCGCCTCGCTCATCCCGGGAACGGAGCAGGCGGCGTTCGACGCGTTCGACGCCCGCGTGGCCGAGTTCGAGGAGGCGAACCCCGGCATCGACGTCGAGCCGGTGGAGTACGAATGGAAGGCGACGACGTTCACGGCGCAGCTCGCCGGAGGCACGTTGCCCGACGTCTTCCGCATCCCGCTGACCGACGGCCGCACCCTCATCGCCAACGGCCAGCTCGCCGACATCACGAGCCAGGTCGAGGCGCTGCCGTACTTCGACCAGTTCAATCCGAGCGTGCTCGAGACGGCGCAGGATGACGAGGGCAACGTCTTCGGCATCCCGCGGGAGGCGTACGCGATCGGCCTGCACTACAACCGCCAGCTGTTCGAGGAGGCCGGGCTGGACCCCGACGCTCCGCCCACGACGTGGGACGAGGTGCGCGCGGCCGCCCAGGCCATCGCCGAGAAGACCGGCCAGGCCGGATACATGCAGATGACCCAGAGCAACACCGGCGGCTGGCAGACCACCGCCGCGACGGTGTCGCGCGGAGGCCGTATGCAGGAGGGCCAGGGCGACGATGTCACGGTGACCCTCGACAACGAGGGCACCCGGGAGTCGCTCGAGTTCCTCAAGGAGCTGCGCTGGACCGACAACTCGATGGGCTCGAACTTCCTGTACGACTGGGGAACGCTCAACCAGGCGTTCGCCGCGGGTCAGATCGGCATGTACACGTCGGGCTCCGACATCTTCACGTCGCTCACCCGTGAGAACAACCTCGACCCGGCGATCTACGGCCTCACCGCCATCCCGATCAGCGACTCGCCCGACGCGGCCATCCTCGGCGGCGGCACGCTGAACGTGGTGAGCGCCAAGGCGACCGACGAGCAGAAAGACGCCGCAGTGAAGTGGATCGACTTCTACGACGTGGCGAAGCTCGTCGACGAGGAGGCCGCGGTCGCAGACGCGAAGATCCTCGCCGAGCAAGACCAGGCCGTGGGAACGCCCGCGCTCCCGATCCTCGACCAGGAGACGTTCGACCTCTCGCGGGAGTGGATCGCCGACTACGTCAACGTGCCTCAGGACCAGGTGTCGTTCTTCGCCGAGGGCAACGAGGGCCGCACCATCGTCGGAGAGCCGGCGGCGAAGACGCAGGAGCTCTACGCGGCGCTCGACAGCGTGGTGCAGGCGGTGCTCACCGACGAGAACGCCGACATCGACGAGCTCCTCGCCCGCGCCGACGCCGACGTGCAGGCATTGGTCGACGCCGGCTGATGTCGACCCTCCAACGCCCCGCCGCACCCACGAGACGCTCGCCCGTCTCGTGGGTGCGGCGGGGCGGCCTCTCCACCCTGCTGTTTATGCTGCCGCTGCTCGTCATCTTCGGTGTCTTCTCGTGGAAGCCCATCGTCGAAGCGGTCGTGATGAGCCTGCAGAAGACCAATCTCGTGAGCCCGGCCGCCTTCGTCGGGCTCGACAACTACGCGCGTGTGCTGTCGGATCCGCAGCTCGGTCAGGCCGTGCTCAACACCGTGTACTTCGCGCTGCTCGCGCTGCTCTTCGGGTACCCGGTGCCGCTGGTCGTGGCCGTGCTGATGAGCGAGGTGAAGCGGATGCGGGGCATGTACAGCGCGCTCGCGTATCTGCCCGTCGTTGTGCCGCCCGTCGTCGCGGTGCTGCTGTGGAAGGTGTTCTACAACGCAGACCCCACGGGTCCGTTCAACACCGTTCTCTCGTGGGTGGGCATCCCGCCGCAACCGTGGCTGCAGAGCGCCGCGAGCGCGATGCCCTCTCTCGTGCTCGAGGCGACCTGGGCCGGGGCGGGCGGCACCATCATCATCTACCTCGCCGCGCTCACCGCCGTGAACCCCGACCTCTACGACGCGGCCGAGATCGACGGCGCCGGCATCTGGAAGAAGGTGCGCCACGTCACTCTGCCCCAGTTGCGACCGGTGCTGCTCATCACCTTCATCCTGCAGATCATCGGCACGGCGCAGGTCTTCCTCGAACCGTTCCTGTTCACCAACGGCGGTCCGGCGAACTCCACGACGACGATCCTGCTTCTCATCTACCGTTACGCCTTCCAGAACTCGCTCGGCGGCAACTACGGCGCCGCCACGGCGTTGAGCGTGCTGCTCGCCGTGTTCCTCGCGGGGTTCTCGCTTCTCTACTTCCGTCTCACCAGATCATGGAGTTCCGAATGACCACCACGATCGACACCCCCGGCGCTCCCGTCGCGCCCCTCGGCGAGGCGACAGCGGGTGACGCGCCGGGCGGTGCCCCAGGGTCCGGTCGTGATGGCCGGGGTCCCCGCCGCGGCAGGAGCGCGGGCGCGGCCACCGACCGCGGCATCGTCTCGCTCGCCGACTGGAGGCGACCGTCGATCCGTCGCACCACCCGCGCCATCCACGCGACACTCCTGCTGCTCTTGGTCGTGGCCGGGCTCGGCCCGCTCCTGTGGCTGCTCAAGGCCTCGATCACCCCCACGCAGGACACGCTGCGCACGCCGATGGCGCTCTTCCCCAACGGGGTCGACTGGCAGAACCTCGTTACGGCATGGACCACGATCCACATCGACGTGCAGTTCATAAACACCGTCATCGTGGCGGCGGGGGCCTGGGCCGTGCAACTCGTCGTCGCGACCACGGGGGGATTCGCGCTGAGTGTGCTCCGTCCCCGCTACGGCAGGATCGTCTACGGGCTGGTGCTCGCGACGCTCTTCGTTCCGGCGGTGGTGCTGCTCGTGCCGCTGTACCTGACGATTCTCAACCCGCCGCTGATCGGCACGTCGCTGCTCAACACCTACTGGGCGGTCTGGCTGCCGGCCGGGGCATCCGCCTTCAACGTCGTTCTCGTCAAACGGTTCTTCGACAACCTGCCGGGCGAGATCTTCGAGGCCGCCCGCATGGACGGGGCGGGCTCGTTCCGGCTGTTCTGGTCGATCGTGCTGCCGATGTCGCGGCCCATCCTCGGTGTTGTATCGGTCTTCGCGATCATCGCCGCGTGGAAGGACTACCTCTGGCCCATGCTCGTGCTCACCCTCCCGGCCATCCAGCCGCTCTCGGTGCGGCTGCCGGCCCTGCAACAGACCATCGAACTCGACGTGTACCTCGCGGCGCTCGCCATCTCGACGGTCATCCCCATCGCGCTCTTCGTGGTCTTCCAGCGCCTGTTCCTGCGCAGTGCGGGGCTCGGCGGCGCGATCAAGGGCTGAGCCCGGGGCCCGTGCCGCTATGCGGGCTCGCCGGCCGCGGCCAGTGTCTTGCGCATCACGGTCTTGCTCTTGCCGATGTGGCGCTCGAAGGTGAAGCCGGCCTGCTCGAACATGGCGCGGGTTCCGTTGTGCAGAAACGACGACGAGGTTCTCTTGCCGGGCACCAGCTCGTTGGGGAAGGACACCACCTCGCCTCCTCCCGCCTCCGCGATCAGCATCAACGCGCCCGCGAGAGCCTCATAGGCCACGCCCGAACGGCGATGGTCGCGATCGACGAAGAAGCAGGTGATCCGCCACGGGGCGGGGCTGGACTCGCCTGCGTCGTACTGCTTGCGGTGATAGATGTTGGGCAGTTCCTCGGGGCTGCCGTACTGGCACCACGCGATGGCGGCGTCGCCCTCGAACACGAGCGCTGCGTGCGCGACTCCCTCGTGAACGAGCCGCTCCTTGAACGTCGGTCGGTCGTAGTCGCTCTTCACCGTCTCGGCGGTGTCGTCGTGGAAGTACGAGCAGTAGCAGCCTCCCCAGACCCCGTTGTGTTTTTCCGCGAGCGCCAGCCACGCGGGATAGGTGTCGGGGCTGAGGGGCTTGATCACGTGTGCGTCGGCCATGCGCCCATTCTCCGACTCCTCGGAATCCGGCTCAACGCCCTTCCGTCGGGAGGCTGTGCCAGATTTCGAAGGCGACCGCTGCCGCTCGATCCGCGTCCCCGGCTGCCAGCGATTCGATCAGTTGCACGTGCAGCTCGATGGACGTGTGTCCGTCTCGGCTGAACCGCAGCCGTTCCGCGCGGCGCACCAAGGGATCGAAGTGGTCGATCACCGACTCGAGCGCGTGGTTTCCCAACGCGGCGACGGGGATGCCGTGGAGTTCTTCGTCGGCATCGAGGGCTGCGGCCACGTCGGCTGCGGCCACGGCCTGGGCGAAGCGGTGATTCGCGGCGCGCATCCGAGCCAGGTCGTCGGGGCTGAGCCTTCCGGCCATCTGGCGCGCTGCCAGCGCGTGCATCGAGGCGATGACGTCGCGGGCATCCCTCACCGCGTCCGCGTCGATGGCGGTGACCGTCGTGGAACGGCCCGGTATCGCGACAACCAGCCCGCTGGTGCCGAGACGCAGGAGGGCCTCGCGAATGGGCGTGCGGCTGACGCCGAGCCACTCGGCCAGCTCTCCGTCTTTGAGCTGCTCTCCCGGCTCGAAGGTGCCGTCGACGATCGCGTCCCGCAGGCGCGTGTATACGTCGTTGCGGAGGAGGGAGCGATCGAGTCCGGTGCTTCCGGCGGGGATGGGCATGCAATATATTGCGCACAGCTCCGGCGCGCGCGCAAATCACAAGAGGCTTGGAATAGAACGCGGTATGCAATATGTTGCATGCGACAGCCGGACCGATCCGGGACCATCTCTCACCCCGTGCGGCGTGGGAAAGAAAGGACGTGCAGTGTGAACACCACAGATCAAGGAATCAAGAACGTCGTCCTCGTGCACGGCGCCTTCGCCGACGGCTCCGGATGGCGCGGTGTCTACAACGATCTGACGAGCCGCGGATATCACGTGACCATCGTGCAGAACCCGCTCACCTCCCTCGACGACGACGTCGCCGCAACCACACGAGCGCTCGACCTGCAGGACGGGCCGACGATCCTCGTCGGCCATTCCTGGGGTGGCACGGTGATCACCGAGGCGGGGGTTCACAAGAACGTGGCAGGGCTCGTCTACGTGGCAGCACTCGCTCCGGACTCGGGCGAGACCACCTCGCAGCAGTACGAGGGATTCGCCCCGACGCCGAACTTCGTCATCGACGTCGGCGCCGACGGATACGGTCTTCTCAACCGCGACCGGTTCGCGGTCGGCTTCGCGCCAGACCTCAGTGACGCCGACGCGGCATTTCTCCGCGACTCGCAGGTGCCGATCAACATGGACGTGTTCGGCGCGGCGGTCACCCACGCCGCGTGGCGCGACAAGCCCAGCTGGGCCGTCATCGGAACGGAGGATCAGGCCTTCGACCAGGCGATGCTGCGGCATATGGCCGAGCGCGCGGGCTCGAGGATCACGACCGTCTCCGGCAGCCACGCCGCCTACGTGAGCCAGTCGGGAGTGGTCGCCGACGTGATCGTCGAGGCGTCCCAAGGTGCGCTCGTCGGCGCTCGTTAGATCGGGCGGGCGGCCGCGCGTTCCGTCGGTGTTGCAGGTACTCGCAGGGCCTCTCTAGCGACACCTGTGTCGGCGTAAGGTCGCCGCATGGACTCCCGTGACGACATCAGAGAATTCTTGACCTCGCGGCGTGCGAAGATCACGCCGGAGCAGGCGAAGCTGCCCGCCTACGGAGGCAACCGCCGTGTCGCCGGTCTGCGCCGCGAGGAGGTCGCGATGCTCGCCGGCGTAAGCGTCGACTATTACACGAAGCTCGAGCGCGGCAACTTCGGCTCGGTCTCCGAGGGAGTGCTCGAGGCGCTCGTACGTGCCCTCCAGCTCGACGAGGCCGAACGGGAGCACCTGTTCCACCTCGCGAACGCGACGGCGACCATCCGGCCAGGCGGACACCGGGAGGCGTCGCAGCACGTGCGGCAGGCGGTGCAACGTGTCGTCGACGGACTCGCGGATGCCCCGGCGTTCGTGCGCAACAACCGCCGGGATCTGCTGGCCAGCAACGCCCTGGGCCGTGCGCTGTACTCGCCGGTCTACGAGGGCACGGAGCCGGGCCGGCCGGTGAACACGGTGCGGTTCCTGTTCTTCGACGAGAAGGCGCGCGTCTTCTTCCGCGACTGGAAGAAGGCCGCCGCAGACGTCGTCGCGAATCTCCGCACGGAGGTCGGACGCGACCCTCACGACCGGATGCTGCAGGAGCTCATCGGCGACCTCCTGACCCGCAGCCCCGAATTCTCTACGCTGTGGGCATCCCACGACGTGCGGTATCACGACACGGGGTTCAAGTCGGTGCACCACCCGGAGGTGGGCGACCTCGACCTCACCTTCGAGACGATGGACCTCCCCGCCGACCCCGGCCAGGCGCTCATCGTGTACGGCACCGAACCGGCCTCGCCATCCGAGGCGTCGCTGCGCCTGCTCGCCAGCTGGGCGGCACCGAACGCCGAGGCGACCCATACGAAAGCGAGATAAGGGGGGCACTGCCAGTACCCCGAACAGCAGGGACTCTCGAACCGCCGCCGCGAGGCGTTGACTGGAACCTGATCCACCAACGAACGAAGGAATCATGCGAGCAACCCTGATGTACGGCGCCGGCGATGTCCGCGTCGAGAGCGTTCCCAACCCGACCATCCAGGAGCCGACCGACGCGATCGTGCGCATCGTCGCCGGCTGCATCTGCGGCAGCGACCTGTGGCCGTTCGCATCTCGGAAACCCACGGAGACCGGGTCCCGCATGGGCCACGAGTTCGTCGGCATCGTCGAGGAGCTCGGCTCCGCGACATCCGGGCTGAACATCGGCGACTTCGTCATCGCGCCGTTCGTCGCCTCCGACGGAACGTGCGACTTCTGCCTCGAAGGGCTTCAGACCTCGTGCCGCCACGGCGGACACTGGGGCGGCACCGAAGACGGCGGGCAGGGCGAGTACGCCCGCGTGCCGCAGGCCTCGGGCACCCTCGTCGTGGTGCCGGCCGGATTCGACGAGGCCCTCGTCCCCTCGCTGCTCAGCCTCTCCGACGTGATGTCGACCGGCTACCACGCCGCCAAGCAGGCGCGCATCGAACCCGGGCAGACCGTCACCGTCATCGGCGACGGCGCTGTCGGCCTCTCCGCAGTGATCGCGGCCAAGCTCATGGGGGCCTCGCGGATCATCCTGATGGGCCGCCATACGACCCGCACCGACCTCGGACGCGAATTCGGCGCCACCGACGTCGTCGCCGAGCGCGGCGACGACGGGATCGCGGCGGTCAGGAAGCTCGTCGGCGGCGACGGAACGCACGTCGTGCTCGAGGCTGTCGGCCTGCTCTCGGCGATGGAGATGGCCATCGGTGTCGTGCGCGACGGAGGCGTCATCAGCCGTGTCGGCGCCCCGCAGTTCTCCGCGGTGCCGCTCGGCTTTCCCGAGTTCATGCGCAACATCACCCTGACCGGCGGCGTCGCCCCGGCCCGCGCCTACATCGACGAGCTGCTGCCCCTCGTGCTCGACGGCACGATCGATCCCGGTCGCGTCTTCGACCGCACCATCGGCCTCGACGGGGTGCCCGACGGATACCGGGCGATGGCCGACCGCGAGGCGCTCAAAGTGCTCGTGCGCCCGTAACCGAACGACAGGAGACACCATGATGAACATCACCCTGAACAACGGCGTCGTTATGCCGGCCCTCGGTCTGGGCGTCTTTCAGACGCCGCCCGACGAGACGACGGATGCCGTGGCATCCGCTCTCGAAACCGGCTACCGCCACATAGACACCGCGGCCGCATACGGCAACGAGCGTGAGGTCGGCGAGGGCATCCGCCGTTCCGGCATCGACCGCTCTGAGGTCTTCGTCGAGACGAAGATCTGGATCAGCGACTACGGCCACGACGAGACCCTGCACGCCTTCGACAAGAGCGCGGGCAAGCTCGGCGTCGACACGATCGACCTGCTGATCCTGCACCAGGCGCTCCCCGGCGAGTTCGAGAAGACCATCGGCGCGTACACGGCGCTCGAGACACTGCTCGCCGACGGTCGAGTGCGCGCGATCGGCGTCAGCAACTTCATGCGACGCCACCTCGACGCGCTGGCCGGCAGCACCACGATCGTGCCGTCGATCAACCAGATCGAGCTGCACCCCTACTTCGCGCAGCCCGACGTGCAGGCGGCGAACGCCGAGCGCGGCACCGTCACGCAGGCCTGGTCGCCGATCGGCGGGATCACGTCGTATCGGGGAGGCGCGAAGAGCACCTTCGACGAGCCGGTCATTCTCGGCATCGCCGAGCAGTTCGGCAAGAGCGCCGCTCAGGTGATGCTGCGCTGGCAGTTGCAGCACGGACGGTCCGCCATCCCGAAGTCGACCCGGCCCGAGCGCATCGCCGAGAACTTCGACGTCTTCGACTTCGCGCTCGACGCCGGCCAGATGACTGCCATCGACGAACTGGACACCGGGGTGCGCGGCGGCCCCGAGCCCGAGGCCGTCACTCTCGAGACCTTCGGACGGGAGATCCCCGAAGCATGAGCACCGTCGACTACCGCCTGCTCGGACGCACCGGCGTCGAAGTCAGCCCCCTCGCACTCGGCACCATGATGTTCGGCGCGTGGGGCAACAGAGATACGGATGACTCGATCCGAATCATCCACCGCGCCCTCGACGCGGGGCTCAACTTCGTCGACACGGCCGACGTCTACTCGGCGGGCGAGTCGGAGGAGATCGTCGGGAAGGCGCTGAAGGGCCGCCGCGACGACGTCGTGCTGGCTACGAAGTTCTTTATGTCGATGGGGGAGGGCCCCAACCGGGGCGGCGGCTCCCGTCGCTACATCATGCACGCCGTCGAGGAATCGCTGCGACGCCTCGACACCGACTACATCGACCTCTACCAGGTGCACCGACCCAGCGCGCTGATGGACGTCGAGGAGACGCTCGGCGCCCTCACCGACCTCGTGCGCCAGGGCAAGGTGCGCTACATCGGCTCGTCGTCGTACTCCGGCAGCCAGATCGTCGAGGCGCAGATCGCTTCGCGCGACCGCAACCTCGAGCGCTTCGTCACCGAGCAGCCTCCCTACTCGATACTCGTTCGCGGAGTCGAGCAGGACGTGCTGCCCACCGCCGAGCGCTACGGCATGGGCACGCTCAGCTACAGCCCGCTCGCCGGCGGCTGGCTGTCGGGCAAGTGGCGAAAAGACTCGCCTCCCGTTCCGACGTCGGCCAACCGGCCGAGCGCGCGCTTCGACATGTCGAGCGTGGCCAACCGGCAGAAGCTCGAGGTCGTCGACGCGCTCGCCCACATCGCGGAAGACGCCGGAATCAGCCTGATCGAGCTCGCGATCGCGTTTGTGATCAACCACCCGGGAATCACCTCGGCGATCATCGGTCCGCGCACCATGGAGCAGCTCGAGTCGCAGATCGCCGCCGCCGACGTGACCCTCACGCCCGAGATCCTCGACCGCATCGACGACCTGGTCGCCCCCGGCGTCACGATCAACCCCGACGACAACAGCTACGGCGCCGCCGAGCTGGCGCCGTCGGCCCGGCGCCGGTAGTGCGTGCGACTCGAGCGACGGTCGGCGCGGGGGTGCTCGCCGTGGCGCTGGGCTTGACCGCCTGCAGCAGCGGTCAATCCGCGCCGACGGCTACGCCGACCCACGGAGATGCCGGGCCCGATTACCGCGACGGCGAGTTCACCGCCACCGGCTGGTACGGATCCCTCCCTTCGCACCACGACGTGACCCTCACGATCGACGGCGGCACGGTCACCGCGGTCGCCATCACGACGCCGGCCGACGACGAGACCTCGCTCGGCTTCCAACAGCGCTTCGCCGCGGCCCTGCCGGAGGCCGTGATCGGCCGCGACATCGACGACCTCGCGATCGACCGGCTCGCCGGATCGAGCGGATGCTCCCAAGGGTTTATGGATGCCCTCGCGAAGATCAAAGAACAAGCACTGGAAGGACGATCATGAACGACCACCCCAAGCAGGTCGGCGGGGGACGGGACATGTTCGGCGACTTCGCCCCGAAACTCGCCGAGCTCACCGACGACGTGCTCTTCGCCGACGTCTGGAACCGCCCCGAGCTCTCCGCACGCGACCGCAGCCTCATCACGGTCGCGGTTCTCACGGCCGGTGGCCACACCGGGCAGCTCGCGTTCCACCTCGGTCGCGCAATCGAGAACGGTGTCACCCAGGACGAACTCGTCGAGGCGATCACCCACGTGACCCTCTACGCCGGCTGGCCGAACGGCATGTCTGCGATGGGCGTCGCCAAGAACCTCTTCACCGAAGACGACTAGGAAGAAGAAACGATGAACATCGAACCCTCGACTCCCACGTCGAAGAACCCGCCCGCGCAGTTCGCCGGCGACGTCTGGCTCGACCCGATCGCGCTGCCGCACGAGCCCGACCAGACCATGGTCGTCGCGACCGTGCGCTTCGCCCCCGGCGCCCGCACCGCGTGGCACTCGCACGAGCACGGCCAGTACCTGCGCGTCACCCAGGGCATCGGCCGGTTCGGGGGCCGCGACGGCACGATCATCGAGGTGCACCCGGGCCAGACGCTCTACACGCCACCCGGCGAAGAGCACTGGCACGCGGCCGCCCCCGGCGTCTTTATGGAGCACATCGCGATGCTGCAGAACGGCGAGGATGCCGCGGCGACCACGACCTGGGCGGAGCACATCACCGACGACGAGTACAACGGCGGGTAGTCGCGCCCGATCGCGTCGGGTCTCGGTGTGGATGGAGAGGTCGGCGATCCGCGCGGTCACGAAGAAGAGGACACTCCCGGCGACGGGCTGTAGGCCGCCGTCTCGGGGTCGTCGGCGTCTACGGTCTCGTCCTGTTTCAGGTACTGGGCCGAGATCGTGCGGTACGACCGGGTGAAGAACGCGCCGACGGCGGCGAGCACCATAACGATGCCCGAGACGAGGAACACGAGGGCGATCCCTCGCGCCTGGCCTTCGCCGAGCAGCCAGCCGAGACTCGAGCGCCCGGCGTCGGAGTTCATAAACGGGATGATCAAGAACTCGGCTATCGGGGCGATGAGGAACGCGGTGACGGGTGCCGCGGCCGACTCGAACGCCGCAGCGAACCCGAACACGCGACCCTGGGTCTTGAACGGCACGACCTTCTGGATGACGGTCTGCTCGGCCGCCTCGACCGCGGGGATCAGCGTCATGTAGAGCCAGATTCCCACGGCGTAGAGCCACCACCACTCGCGGATCGTGAACAGGGCACCCAGCACGCCCATGAGGATGACGAGCATCAGCATGGTGCGGATCGGATTGCGCCCGAGGCCGAACTTCGCGATCAGCAGGCCGCCGATGATGAACCCGGTCGACGTGACCCCGAGCACAACGCCCCACCACTCGACCGGGAACAGCTCGAGACCGTAGGGGTCCATCAGCGCCATGTACACGCCGCCGATGAGGTTGTTGAACGTCGAGAAGATGATGAGCGCGAACAGTCCCGTCGCCGCACGCACCGCCGTGATGCTGCCGCGGAGGTCGATCAGCGGGCGCTTCTCGCCGTCGTGGTGCGGGCGCTCCTCCGGGATGCGCAGAAACAGCAGATGCACGAGGGCCGCTGCAGAGAGCGCGATCGCGATCACGAGCGTCCAGCCCATTCCGAGAAGCCCGATCGCGAGACCGCTGAACACGCTGGTCACCATAAACGCGAGACCCTGCACCGTTCCGACGAGCCCGTTCGCGTTCGCGTGCCTGTCTACCGGGATGAGCAGGGTGACCGTTGTCGACAGCGCGATGTTGCGCATGTTCTCGATGACCGCCCCGAAGAGGATCACCCCGCTGAACAGCCAGAACATCGGCCCGCCGAGATCGAGCAGCGTCGATTCTGGAAACGCCGAGTACAGCCCGAAGCCGATGGCGAAGGCGACCAGAGTGACCGCGCCGGCGAAGACCATCACCAGGTGCTTTCGGTGGCGGTCGACGATCGTGCCGAACGCCATGGAGAAGACGGCGACGAGAAGCATGTAGGCGCCGCCGATGATGCCGGTCGCGAGCACCGAACGGGTCTCGAGATAGACCCAGAACGTCAGGGCGAACCACAGAAAGCTCGTCGTCACATTCGCGACGGCCGTGTTGACGAGCACCTGGGCGAACGTGCGTGCGCCGTCGGCGGGCGGGGCGGGGGCAGGCGCGGACGCCACGGACTCGTCGGGCGTCTCGTCTGTCGTGGTCATGCGGTCTTCTCCATCGGGGGCCGGTGTCGACCATTGTATGTGGACACCGTAAACATGTCGAGAGCGGGGTGTCTGAATTTCATCAGCCGCGTCATTCGGCGCTCGGACGCTGGCGTCTCTGTTTGGTCGCCGACCGCTGCTGCTTCGCTGCGAGGTGGCGCCGAGTCGAGCCGCGGGTGGGCCGGGTCGCGCGGCGCAGCCGGGGCGGCGGCGCCAAGGCGTCGCGCACGAGGTCGGCGAGCGTGTCGAGGGCGGTCGTGCGGTTTCGCAGCTGCGAGCGCTGCTCCGACACCGTCACGGTCACGGCCCCCGCGATGAGACGCCGGCCGAGCCGGGTGACCAGCGCCTGCCGGCGTTCGTCGTCGAGCACGGCCGACTCGACGACGTTCCAGGTGAGCTGCACGCGGCTGTCGGAGGTGTTGACGTGCTGGCCGCCCGCACCCGACGAGCGCGAGAACTTCCACTGCAGCTCGGAGGCCGGGATGGTGAGCCCGGGTTGCACCTCGAGGTCCATGCAGCAACAATCCCACGAATGCGGCAGCCTGTGTGCGGCGTCTTTCACCGTGCGTGGGCAACGCCCACCCGCACGCGGTAGAACGGACTGCATGACGATGACGACGCAGACCGAGATCGAGCGCAAGTACGACGTCGACGAGAAGGCGGCCTTGCCCGACCTGACCGGGGTCGCGCGGGTGGAGCCGGCGGGGGAGTCCGACCTCGAGGCCCAGTACTTCGACACCGAGCGCGGCGATCTCGCCGCGCACCGGATCGTGTTGCGGCGCCGGGTCGGCGGCAGCGACGAAGGCTGGCACATCAAGCTCCCCGCCGCCGAAGGGCGCACCGAGTTGCACTGGCCGCTCACCGACGCCGAAGTTCCGCCGCGCGATGTGGTCGACCGCGTGAGATCGCGCGTGCGAGGCAGGCAGCTCGTCGTGATCGCGACGCTGCGCACGCACCGCACTCTCACCCGTCTGATCACAGACCAGGGAGAGCCCCTGCTCGAGGTCGCCGACGACACGGTCTCGGCGACGGATGCGACCACCGGGGTGTTGCGGCTGTGGCGCGAGTGGGAGGTCGAGCTGCTCGGTGGCGCCCCCGACTCGGAGAAGGAGCGCACGGCGCTGCTCGACATCGTCGGAGAGAAGCTGCTGGCCGCGGGCGCCGTGCCGTCGGCGAGCCGGTCGAAGCTCGCGACCGCGCTCGGGCGCACCGACCTCGACGGCGGCCGGTCCGATGCCGTGACGCCCGGGCTCGACAGGTCGAGTGCGGCCGAGGCGGTGCTGCTCGCTGCGCTCACCGGCCTCGTCGACGACCTCGCGCGCATCGACCCGCTCGTCAGGGCCGACGAGCACGACGCCGTGCACCAGTTGCGCACGCGCATCCGGCGCCTCCGCAGCCTGTTTGCGAGCTACCGCACCGTCTTCGACCGGGGTGTGACCGATCCGCTGCGCGACCGGTTGCAGGAGGTCGGAACGGCGCTCGGCGAAGCGCGCGACGCCGAGGTGATGCGCGACCGCGCGCGCACCCTGCTCGACGACTACCAGCCGCTTTCGAGCGGCCTCGACGAGCGTCTGCGCGGCGGGCTGACCGAGCAGTACGCGGCGGCCCACGGGCGGGCGGTCGCCGTGCTCTCGAGCGAGGCCTGGCTGGGGCTGCTCGACGACCTCGACGAGTTCGTGGCCCGGCCGGCGATCGCGTCGGAGGCGACGGAGCCCGCCTCCGAGGTCGTGCCGCCCGCCCTGCGCGCCGACCTGCGGCGCGTGCTGAAGCGGGCGAAGGCGGCGAGACGCGTCGACAGCGACGACGACCGCCTCCCGTTGCTGCACGAGGTGCGCAAGGCGGCCAAGCGTCTGCGGTACGCCGCCGAGGCGGTGGGCCAGGGAGACGCGGCGGTGTTCGGAAAGCGCACCCGCACACTCGCGGCCGCGGCCGAGGCGGTGCACGACCTCCTGGGCGAGCACCGCGACAGCGTGCTGATGCAGCATCACCTGCGCGAGACCGCCGGGAGGGGAGCCGCGGCCTTCGACCACGGAGTGCTGCACGAGGTCGAACGCCACGGCGCGGCTCTGTGCCTCGCCGACTACCCGGCCGCGCTCGCCGAGCTGAGGTCGTTCCGCTAGGCGGTCTGGGGCGGTGTTGCTAGACCAGCGACCGCTGCATGATCGCCGCCGAGAGGGCGGCGACCGGGTCGGCGGGGGCGAGCGGGTTCGACAGCAGGGTGAAGCGCACCTGGCCGAGGGTGGGCAGGTCGAAGCGCCGGCTCACCTTGACGAGGTCGTCGGGGATGAGGGTGTGCGGATACACCGCGACCCCGAGTCCGGCGCGCACCGCCGCGAGCACGCCGTTGACCTCGCGGGTGTTGCAGCCGATACGCCAGGTGCGGCCCTCCGCCTCGAGGGCCTCGATGGCGAGCCGGCGGCTGATGCTCGGCGACTGGTACATAACGAGCGGAACGGGCTCGCCCGGTTCGAGCAGGGTCTTCTCCTGCGCCATCCACACCATCTCGTCTGTGCGCACGACGGTACCGACGTCGGTCGAAGCGGCGTCGGTGGCCTCGGGAAACTGCTTGATGAAGACGAGGTCGAGCTGTCCGGCCTTGAGGCGGCGGTGCAGCACCCCGCTCTGGTTGACGACCAGCTCGAGGGAGATGTGCGGGTGCGACTGGCGGAAGTGCCTCAGGATGCGCGGAAGCTGCGTCGTGGCCAGGTCGTCGGCGGCGCCGAATCGGAGGCGGCCGCGCGTGGCCGAGCCGCTGAAGTAGCTGGAGGCCGAGGCGTGCGCCGCGAGGATGGTGCGCGCGAATCCCGCCATCGCGTCGCCGTTGTCGGTGAGCCGCACCTCGCGGGTGTCGCGTGCGACGAGCTGTCGGCCCGCGGCCACCTCGAGCTTGCGCACCTGCTGGCTGACGGTCGGCTGGCTGAGGCCGAGCTGGGCGGCGGCGCCCGTGAAGCTGCGCGTCTCGGCGACGGCCAGAAACGTGCGCAGCAGTACCGGGTCGAACATGTGCGGCCTCTCATTCGAAAACGTAATGCCAGTTATACCCTCAATTGACTATCGCGATCGATGCCGCGCTCGCTACCGTCGAATGGGCCGCTCTTCTTGCGGCCGTACGCAACTCGATCCAGGACACACGTGACCACCGCGACGAACGCCGGCTTCCCGCCGACCGAACCACTCACCCAGCTCACCTCCCCGCCACCGTGGAAGCAGACCTTCTCCTCCCTCAAGGTGCGCAACTTCCGCATCTTCGCCCTCTCCAACCTCATCGCGATGACGGCGCTCTGGATGCAGCGCATCGCGCAGGACTGGCTCGTGCTCGAGCTCTCGGGCAGCGTCACCGCTGTCGGCATCACCGTCGCGCTGCAGTTCGCGCCCATGCTCGTGTTCGGACTCGTCGGAGGCGTGATCGTCGACCGCTACCCGAAGCGCACCCTGCTGATGATCTGCCAGTCGGTCGCCGTGCTCACGAGCGGGTCGCTCGCCGCGCTCGTGCTCACCGAGACCGTCGAGGTGTGGCACATCTACCTCGCCGCGCTGGTTCTCGGGTTCGTGACCGTGGTCGACAACCCCGCCCGTCAGTCGTTCACCGGCGAGATGGTCGGCCCGTACCACCTGCGCAACGCCATCAGCGTGAACTCGTCGACGTTCCAGCTCGGCGCGCTCGTCGGCCCCGCGCTCAGCGGGCTCCTGCTGGTCGCGGTCGGGGCGGGCTGGTCGTTCGGCATCAACGCGATCGCCTGCGCGTTCGTCGTCGTCAGCCTCGCGCGGCTGCGCACCAGCGAGCTCTTCCGCACCCCCTCGATGCCGCGCCAGCGCGGTCAGCTGCGGGCGGGCATCCGATATGTGGCCTCGAAGCCGGCCATTCTCTACACGATCGTGATCATGGGCTTCCTCTCGGTGTTCGGGCAGAACCTGCCCGTGATCCTCGCCTCGTATGCGAAGGACACGTTCGCCGTCGGTGCCGCCGGCTACGGCCTGTTCAACACGGTGGTGGCGGTCGGCGCACTCGCCGGCGCACTGCTGTCGACCCGCCGCCGCGGCTTCGGGCTGCGCGGCATCGTGACGACCGCCCTCGGCTACTCGCTCGTGCAGACGCTCAGCGGGCTGATGCCCACGGAAGAGGCATTCGCGGTGGCGCTCGTCGCGGTGGGGCTGACCTGGCTGCTGTTCATCACCGCGGCCAACTCGCTCGTGCAGCTGTCGTCGAACGCCGGAGTGCGCGGCCGCGTTATGGCGCTCTACGTGCTCGTGCTGCTCGGCGGCCAGTCGATCGGCGGGCCGGCCATGGGATTTGTGGTCGAGCACCTCGGCGCCCCGGCGGGAATGCTCATCTCGGGCGGCGTGCCGCTCGTCGCCGTGAGTGTGATCGCCGTCGTGCTGGCGCGCCGGGGGCTGCTGGCGAAGTACTAGCCGGCGGAGACCTAGCCCGAGGCGCCGGAGACGATGCCGCCCGCGGCAGCGCCGACGAGCGGCGAGGCGATTGCGACGACCAGCGCGGCGACGGCCATGGCGCGCCCGCGGTCGGTGATGATGGGGTCGAGCGAGGCGATGATCGCGGCGATCACGAGAATGACGATCGCGGCGAACCCGAGGGTCGACGCGAGAATCGCCGAGGAGTCGCCGCCGCCGGCCGTCGCCGCCAGCTGGGACTCGCCGGCGACGGTGGAGCTCATCAGCGCGGCGCCGACAACCGCCGCGATGGCGAGGCCGAGCGCGACACGTGCCCGAGTCGAGTGCTTCGACGGCTGCGGGCCGCGCTCCGACTCGGCATCGGACTCACTCATGACGGGCCGTCGTGGTCTCGCGGGCGGGTCCGTGCTTCAGGAGCTTGAGCCCGATGACGCAGCCGACGATGCCGGCGAGAAACAGCACGCGCAGCGCCGTGATCTCCTCGGCTCCGGTCAGCATGCCCCAGGCGACGGTCAGCGCGGCGCCGGTTCCGGTCCACACCGCGTAGGCGGTGCTGATCGGGATGTGCTTCGCCGCATAGGCGAGGCCGAGCATGCTCAGCACGAGGCCGATCGCGAACACGATGGTGGGGAGCAGCTCGGTGAACCCGTTGCTCGCGCCGAGGGCGGTGGCCCAGACCGCCTCGAGGACGGCGCTCGCGAAGAGGACGATCCACGGCATTAGCTGACCGCCTTCAGTCCGATGACGCAGCCGATGAGCGCGACCAGCAGGGCCGCGCGCGCGAGCGTGAGGATCTCCTGCTTGCGGATGACCGCGATGACCACGGTCAGCACGGCGCCGATGCCCACCCACACCGCGTAGGCGGTGCCCACGGCGAGCTCGGTCATCGCGTACGACAGGCCGACCATGCTCAGCACCAGCGTGACCACGAACAGGGCCGTGGGCTTGGGGCGCTTGAACCCGTTCGACGCTCCGAGGGCAGAAGCCCACACGGCCTCGAGCACCCCCGATGCGATCAGGACGATCCATGCCATTTCTTCGACTCCTCGATGTGCGATCGGTTTTCGTACAGTTGTGCTGTTACCTTTCTAGCACAATTCGCACGACTGTGCGAATATAGGCCAATGCCCAAGATCGTGGATGTCGCTGCGCGCGAGAAGCTCGTGTCTGAGGCGGCGTGGCGCGTGCTCGTGCGCGACGGCCTCACCGAACTCTCGGTGCGCAACGTGGCCGCGGAGGCGGGCCTTCCTCCGTCGTCACTGCGATACTCCTTTCCCACCCAGGCGAGTGTTCGCGAACGCGCCGTCGCCCTTCTGGTCGAACGGCTCTCCGCGCGCGTAGACGAGCACTCGCGACGCGCATCCGCCGGCGACGACGAGGCCAGGGCGATCCTCCTCGAGCTGCTGCCGCTCGATGACGAGAGGCGGGTCGAGATGGAGGTCTCGCTGGCCCTCGGGGCGATGGCGATGACGGATCACGCCCTCTGGGAGGCGCATCAGCACACCCACCGCGCCGTTCGCGCGGCGTGCGCGAGAGCGATCGAGCTGATCGGGGGAGACCCCCGCGACGTCGACGGAACACACGCCCTCATCGACGGCCTCGCGCTCCACCTGGTGCGACAGTCGCCGCTAGACGGCACCGACTGGGCGAAGCGGGCCCTCGACGCCCACCTCGGGCGCATCCGTCCCGCGACGGGCTGAACCGGCGGCGCCGCCTCGGTGCTACTGTTCGCAGATGTACTGGGGCCGCGTCTACTTCGCGCTCCAGGCGGTGGCCGGTGCAGCGTGGTGGGTCGCGGTCGCACTGTCTCCTCACGTGCGCGAGGCCACTATCGGAAGTCTCGACCCGCTCGCGGTCGCCGTCGTCGACATTCCGCTGTTCGTCGTCGCCTCGGCCGTGGCGGCGGCTGGCGTGCGGGCGGCCGCCTGGATCGCGACGAGCTGGACCGTCGCCGTCTCCGTCGCGCTGACCGTCTATGCCACGGTCACCACTGAGGCGGGCTGGGGAGTGCTCGCCATGGCCGCCGCGGCGGGCGGATCCGTGATCGCGCTGTGCCTGCTGCTGGTCGGGCGCGTTCCCACCGCCTGGATCGCATCCGGACCCTTCGCCTTTCGCCTCGCCGCGTCACGCACCACCGCTGCGGCGCACGTGGCGGCGACGTTCGGCCAGATCGTGCTGTTCTGGGGATTCTTCCTCGGGGTCGTGCCGGCCGCCGTGGTCGTGCTCGAACAGCGCTGGGCTGTGGGCTTCGCGTTGCCGTGGATCGCCATGCCCGTCGGCGCGCTCGTGCTGGTGCTCGCCTGTGCTCTGGGGATCTGGTCGGCGATCTCGATGTCGGTTCTCGGCGACGGCACACCGCTCCCCGCCGCGATGGCCAACCGGCTCGTGATCGCCGGCCCCTATCGATTCATCCGCAATCCGATGGCGGTCTCCGGCATCGTCCAGGGTGTCGCGGTCGGCCTCCTGCTCGGCTCGTGGCTCGTGGTCGTCTACGCGCTGGTGGGCTCGCTTTTGTGGAACTACGCCATCAGACCGCTCGAAGAGGCAGACCTCGACAGGCGGTTCGGCGACGACTACAGGCGCTACCGCGACTCGGTCAGCTGCTGGATACCGAGAGCACCGAAGCCGCGCCCGGCGCGCGCGGCGAACCCAGCACGATAGCCGATCCGGCCGCCGGACACCATGCCCGACGATCATTCTGCGCGGCGCATCCCGACCCGTACGATTGCGCCGTGACGAACTCTCCGACAAAGACCGCAGCAGTCATCTACAACCCCATCAAGGTCGACCTCCCGGCCCTGCGCGCTACCGTCGACGCGGAAGCCTCCGCCGCCGGCTGGGCGCAGACGCTCTGGTTCGAGACGTCGGTCGACGACGTCGGGCAGCAAGTGACCCGGGAAGCCCTCGAGCAGAAGGTCGACCTGGTCATCGCGGCGGGCGGCGACGGAACCGTGCGTGCCGTGCTCGAAGCCGTGCGCGGTCACGACGTCGCGGTGGCGCTGCTTCCTTCGGGAACCGGAAACCTCCTCGCCCGCAACCTCAAGATGACGCTCAACGACGTGCCCGACAGTGTGCGACTGGCCTTCGCCGGCGAAGAGAGAAAGATCGACCTCGGGATGATCCGGATCGAGCGGGAAGACGGCAGCCGCGACGAACACGCCTTCGTCGTGATGGCCGGCCTGGGCCTCGACGCGAAGATGATCGCGAACACCGACGAAGACCTGAAGGCGAAGGCCGGATGGGCCGCCTACGTCAAGGCGATCGCCGCGTCGCTGCGCGACCCCCACGAGCTCCACCTGCGATTCCGGCTCGACGACGGACCGACAAAGCGTGCGACCGTGCACACCCTGATCCTCGGCAATTGCGGTTCGCTTCCCGCCAACATCCTCCTGATGCCCGAGGCGGTCGTCGACGACGGTCTCTTCGACCTGATGCTGACTCGGCCCGGAGGCCTGCTCGGCTGGATCCGCGTCTGGGTCAAGGTCGCCTGGACCAACGGCGTCGTGCGACGCACCAAGGCAGGCAAGGCGATCGCCGGCGAGCACAAGAACGACCGCGACCTGCACTACGAGACGGCGGCGACCGTCGTCGCGCGGATGTCGCGGCCGGAGGAGATCGAGCTCGACGGCGACGGTTTCGGCACGGCGAAGGCGTTCAAGGCCTGGATCGAGCCGCGGTCGATCCGCGTCAGGATTCCCGCGCAGCCCGCGAAGAAGTAGCCCCGCGCCCTACGACGACGACCGGTCCCGGCCCGCCGCCTTCGCGCGGTACATGGCGACGTCGGCGCTGCGCAGCAGATCCGACGCCGACACCGCGTCGCCCGCCGCGGCGAGTCCGACCGACGCGGTCACCGTGATGATCCGACCGGCTGCGAAGGTCGGCTGCTTGATGGCGTCGACGATGCGAGACGCGATCTCCGCGGCCTCCTCCGGCGTCGCGCCATCGCAGACGACGACGAACTCGTCGCCTCCGAGCCTCGCGACCAGGTCGTGCGTTCTCGTTGCCGCCCTGATCTGGTTGGCGACGTGCACCAGCACCGCGTCGCCGGCGTCGTGGCCGAGCGAGTCGTTGACGCCCTTGAACGCATCCACGTCGATGAAGAGCAGGCTCAGCTCTGCGGGGCGCCCGTCGACCGCCAGCCTGCGCTCGAGGCGGTCCATCAGCGACCGCCGGTTCGGCAGGCCGGTGAGCGCGTCGTGCATGGCCAGCGCTGCGAGCTCCGCCTCGGCCTGACGCGCCATGACCGCGGCCAGATCCCGAGCGAGCTCCTCGGCCTCCGACTCCAGCCCCGCCCACGGCAGCGACCGCCCGGTCACGCTCTGCGTCCACGATGCGAAGGAGGTGCGGGGAGACAGCGGGGTGAGGCGGTTCGACGGCGTCTGATCGCCCAGCCACGAGACGGTCTCGCTGATCTCGGGTCGGAACCACGCGATGAAGCCGGAACCGCCCGCGAGCGGCACGACGAGCATGCCGGTGACGCCGGGCAGAAGACGGGCGACGTCGGGGCGCTGCTCGGGGAGGGACTCGGCGACGAAGAGGCCGGTGGTCGCCGGATCGATGAGCTCCACTGCCGCGAGCACCGCCGCGAGGGCGGGGGTCGCGCCGACCGACGAGTGGTGGGACTCGAGGCCGATCACGGCGCCGGACGCCGCAATCAGGTCGAGCACGGTGAGCCCCCTGTCGAACAGGGCCCCCGCGACGTCCACTGCTCTGGACGACCGGGAAAGCGTGATCTGATTGATCAGCTCGGCACGGATGCTGCGCAGCTGCATCTGCTGGGTCAGGCGGCGTATCTGCGTCATCGCGCTCAACTGCACCGAGACCTGGGCGGCGAGGATCTCCAGACTCTGCCGAAGTTCGAACGGCACCCTGCGGGGGGTGCGGTGCGCGAGCGTGATCATTCCGATCAGCTCGTTGCCGCTCACGAGCGAGAGCGACAGCGTCGACGCCTGCCCCATGTTGCGCATGAACTGCAGGTGGTGGGGCGAGACGCTGCGCAGCTCCGCCTGGCTCAGGTCGAGTGTCGCCGGATCGGCGTTCTCCGCCGTCGAATCCGAGAGCAGCGCGGAGACCTCTCCGGTGCTGCTCGCGATCATTCTCGACAGCTTCGTCAGGTAGAGCGCCCGCGCCTGGGGCGGGATGTCCGACGCGGGGTAGTGCAGCCCCAGAAACGGGTCCATGTCGTCGGCGACCGCCTCGGCGACCACCTCGCCGTGATCATCGGGATGGAAGTGGTAGATCATGACCCGGTCGAACAGGGTCAGCCGCCTGAGCTCGCGCGCGGCCGACTCCCACAGGTCGTGCTCGGTGGTCGCCTTGGTGAGCTGGTGGATGACGCTGTACACGGCAGTCGTCGACTGGTAGTCCTCGGCCGCGAGTGACCGTTCGAACTCCACTATCGTCGAGTCGCCCGCGTGGTGGATGATCACGTCGAAACGCCGACCGGCGATCGTGAGGGCGATGGGGTTGCGCGAGGTCTTCGGGCTGAGCAGGACCGCCCGGTGCTCTCTCGCCCAGACCTCGCCCGTTGCCGCGTCGATCGTCTTCCCGAGAAGCTGCGACGCGTCGATGTGCAGGATCGAGGCGCAGTTCTCGGATGCGTGACGCACGACGAGGGTGCGGCTGTCGACGACGACCAGCGCCCCGTGGGGCTGGACGGAGCCGGGAGTGCGGATGGGTTCCCGGGAACATTCCTCGAGCCGCCGTTGCTCGTCGTCTGATCGGAGGATCGTGACCGCCTTCACGGCGCGAGCCGATGGGTTGAAGTATGCGGGCGATTCGCCGCGTCTGAATCATATCGGGAGTCCGGATACGCACTCCGGCACCAATGTCCACCCGGTGCCCGATGGGCCGCCGCGGCATACGCTGAAACGACATGAGACGACAACGACACGCGACGGCGGCGCGCAAACTGGCCTGGTGGGTCGCCGACTATGCGTATGCGGTGATCTGGCAGGTGCGCGCAACCTTCAACAGAACCGACCCGGCCACCTTCCGTTCCGGACACCGCACGCCGATCGTGGTCGTTCCGGGAATCTGGGAGTCGTGGAAGTTCATGCAGCCGCTGATCACGAGCCTGCACGACCGCGGCCACCCCGTTCATGTCGTCGAGCCGTTGCGGCTCAACGGCCGGCCGGTGGTCGACGCGGCCGGCCACGTCGACCGTTACCTCGTCGACCACGACCTCGAAGACGCGCTGCTCGTGGCGCACAGCAAGGGCGGGCTCATCGGCAAGTACGTCATGGTGCACGGTCGGGCCGCCTCCCGACTGCGGGGGATGGTCGCCGTCGCGGCCCCGTTCAGCGGGTCGTCCTACGCCCGTTACCTGTTCGTTCCCAGCCTGCGCATCTTCTCGCCGAAGAACACGACCATCCGCGGGCTCGCACTCGAGGGTTCCGTGAACTCCCGCATCGTCTCCGTGTTCGGGCAGTTCGATCCGCACATCCCCGGCGGAAGCCGGCTCGACGGCGCGAAGAACGTGCGCCTCGACACCGGCGGTCATTTCCGGGTGCTCGCCCACCCTCGTGTCGTCGCGGAGATCGCGCTGATGGCCGACGAGCCGACCGTTGTCAGGGAGCATCCGCAGCCGTGACCTGTTCGCGGCGGGGTGCCGCGGCGAATGCGGCGATGACCTCGGCGGTGGCCGCCGGATTCGAATGAGGGACGTTGTGCCGATGACCCGGGATGGTCGCCAACCGGCCGTCTGACACCCGGCTCGCGAGAGACTCGCACCAGGCGGCGTCGGCGATCGGATCGTTCTCTCCACGGATGACCAGCACCGGGTGGGGGATGCCGGTGATCGCGCGGTTCGTGGGGTAGTCGCGCATCGCCGTCGCCTCGGTGAAGAACCACCGCGGCCCGCAGCGCAGGTAGTCGAGGGCGACCATCAGCTGGGTGGCGGGCGGCTCGGCGACCGAGTCGCGCACCAGAGCCAGCGCCTGGGCAGTGAGGGTGGGTCTCTTCTCGTCGACCACGGGCCCGATCAGAACGACGTGCGTCACGGCCCCGGGCGCCTGCCTGGCGACCTCGATCGCGAACTGGGCGCCCATGGAGTGCCCGACGACGACGACGGGTCCGGCGTCGCGTTCGTCGAGCTCTCGCAGGATCAGGGCGGCATGGTCTTCCACCGTCAGGCGGTGGCGGGGGCGCGGCGTCGATCCGAAACCCGGGAGGTCGTACGAGATGACCCGGCCGGCAGGGGACAGGTGTTCGGCGAGGCCCGCGAGTGAGCGGTGTGAGAGACCGATGCCGTGCAGCAGAAGAAAGGTCGGGCTCACCCTTCGTCGCCCGACCTGAACTTGACCAGCTTGTGGGTGCCGTCGCAGAACGGCTTGATCGACGAGACGCCGCATCGACACAGGGCCACGGTCTTCCGGCCGTTCGGAACGACCGTGCCGTCGGTCGACACGATCTCGAAGTCGCCGCGCACGATCAGGGGTCCGTCGGGGTAGGGCGTGATCGAGGCCCCGTCGCCGGAGCCGTTCGGTGTTGGGGCGTACTCGGAGGCGTCGTGCCCGCAGGGCCGCGGGCCCGTCACGGGCGTTCCGTGCGCAGCGACGAGCGCTCTGCGGTCCACGAGTCGAGCATGTGCGCCCCCGCCCAGCCGTCGACGGTGAGGCAGGCGGCGGCGCCGAAGAAGATATCGCCGAGCAGGGCCGGCTCGTCTTCGGCCAGCGCTCCCGCGAGATCGTGGGCAGCGATCTGCTCGTGCACCGCGTCGGCCGCCACATGTTCGTCGAAGTAGGCGGTCACCCCGGTGCCGTAGCCGAGTCGCCGAAAGCCGTTGGCGTACATCGCGTTCGGAATCGACGACGTCATCTCGAAGGCCGCGAGATGACCGACGATCGCCCCCCGCAGCCGTCGGTTCAGGCCGAACATCGACATCACATTGAGAGACGCGAGCGTGATGGCCGGCACGTCGGCGACGTAGCGGCCGTAGCGCGGATCGAGCCCGAAGTCCTTCATGGCGGTGGCGAAGATCTCCGAGTGCATCCGCGACACCCGGCCGCCCCCGTATTCATCGGTCTGGATCTCGACCAGGGCCGCCTTCGCCCGACCGGTCAACCGCGGGATCGCCCACGAGTGCGGGTCGGCCTCCCGCAGGGTGTAGACGGAGCGCTGGATGAGGAACTCGCCCAGCTGTTCGGGGGTCGCCTTCTTCGCGACGAAGCGCGACAGGCTCGGCCCGCCCTCTGCCGAGGTCAGCGCAGCCAGAGCCTGCGCTACCGCGGCGCGCGTCGGCTGGGGCAGGGCGGGAACGGCGACCGTGGTGCGCAGCTCGGCCTCGAACGCCTTCTCGAGCGCGAGGCGGGCGGAGACGAGGTGCGGTTGCCACTCCCATTCGGCAGAGACCGAATCGAACGAGCCGTAGTGCAGGCCGTACAGGATGAACAGGCTCAGCTGGATGTCGTCGTCGCGCACGATCGAGGTCGCGGCAGCCAGCGCGGAGTCGACGACGGGGGAGAGGTCGAGCAAGTCGCCGCCGTTCGCCGGGTCTGTGCTCAGCGCGGCGATCAGCCGTGCGCTGAGCATGCCGCGTGCTTCCATCGGGAAGGCGGAGACGGGCACGTCGGGTCTCGACTTTTGCTGCGTTTCGCTCATACTCAGATTCTCGCAATCCAGTTCACGACGCGCAGAGCATTGAAAGTCGACCACAACTGTGCTGTGCGAATTGCCATATGGGTTGCGTTCCGAGAAAGAGTGAGTGTACAGTCACTCTCATGCCGAACCGAAGCTCCATCCTCTCCACCGCAGAAGTGCGCAAGCCCGTCGTCGCGGCGAGTGCGGTGCGCGAGTTCGCCCGCGGCGGCTTCCACGGCACGACGATCGCGGCCGTGGCGCGCGACGCCAAGATCTCGCCGGCCTACGTGTTCAAGCTCTTCCCGAGCAAAGAACGACTCTTCGTCGTCGCTCTCGAGGAGTGCTTCACGCAGATCGTCGCTGCGCTCGAGGCGGGCGCCGACGGCGCCGACGACCAGGGGCCAGACGCCGTGCTCTTCGCCATGGGCGGCGCCTACGCGGAGCTGATCGCCGACCGCTCGCTACTGCTCCTGCAGGTGCACGCGCAGTCGGTCGCCGACATCCCCGAGGTCGGCGACGCCCTCCGTGCCGGGCTCGCCCGGGTCACGAACTTCGCCGCGAGCCGGTCTGGCGCGAGCGACGAAGCCGTGCAGCGGTTCATCGCCTACGGGCAGTTGTGCCACCTGATCGTCACCACGCGCATCGAGGAGATCCCGGAGCCCTGGGCGCTCCTGCTCGCGCGCGGCATCCGTCACCCCGAGTAGAAGCAGCCCTCCCCACGAGGGCTCGAACTCTGCCCATAAGAGTGAGTGACCAATCACTCTTTCATTCCACGAAGCATAGGAGACGCACCATGACCACCACCGCCCCGTCGCACAGCCTGCCCGCTGCCCGGAGCGCACGCCGCTGGCTCGCTCTCGGCGTGCTCGCCCTCGCCCAGTTTCTCGTTGTGCTCGACGCGTCGATCGTCAACATCGCGCTCCCCGTGCTCGGCGACCAGCTCGACATGGACACCGTGGCGCTCGCCTGGGTGATCACCGCCTACGTGCTGCCATTCGGCGGACTCCTCCTCCTCGGCGGCAGGCTCGCCGACCGCTACGGCCACCGCCGGCTGTTCCTCATCGGAACCGTCGGCTTCGTCGCGGCCTCCGCACTCGCCGGGCTGTCGTCGAACAGCGGAATGCTCCTCGGCGCCCGCGCCCTCCAGGGTGCGAGCGCCGCGCTGCTCGCCCCGGCGGCCCTGGCTCTCGTGACCCAGCTCTTCCCCCTCGCGAAAGACCGCACCAAGGCACTCGGCATCTGGGGCGCGGTCGCCGGCATCGGATCGGCCGCCGGGGTGCTCCTCGGCGGCGTGCTCACCGCGGCCATCGGCTGGCAGGCGGTGTTCTACGTCAACGTTCCCATCGGCATCCTCGTCGTCGTTGTGATTCCCTCGCTCGTGACGCGCGACGCCGCCAGCCGGCCGTCACGCCTCGACTACCCGGGCGCCGCCACGATCACCGGGGCGCTCGTCGCCGCGGTCGGCGCGCTCAGCGCCGTCGAGCAGGTCGGAATAGCACACCCCCTCACCCTCGCCCTGATCGCCGCCGCGCTTCTGCTCGGCATCGCCTTCGTTCTCATCGAGCGTCGCACCGCCGAGCCTCTTGTGCCGCTGAGCGTCTTCGGCAACCGCAACCTCTCTGTCGGCAACCTCGTGATGCTGCTCGTCGGGGCGGCCATGGTCGCACTGTTCTTCGCGCTCTCGGTCTACATGCAGGCCGTGCTCGGCTACGACGCCCTCACCGCAGGTCTCACCCAGCTGCCGCTCGCGGGAGCTCTGGTCGTCGTCGCGGCAGTCGCACCCGGCATCGTCGGCCTCCTCGGGGGCAAGCGCACGCTCATCGGTTCGCTTCTGGTGCTGGCCGGCGGACTCGTCTGGCTCGCCGCCGCCCCCAGCGACGCCGTCTTCGCCGTGCACATCCTCGGCCCGAGCCTGCTGATCGGCGCCGGCCTCGGAGGCGCCTTCATCACCGGCACCCAGCTGGCCGTCGACGGTGTCGACGGAGGGGAGGCCGGGCTGGCCGGCGGGCTGGTGAACACCAGCCAGCAGATCGGTGGCGCGGTCGGCCTCGCCGTGCTCGCCTCCGTCGCCACCGCCCGCACCGGCGCGCTCGTGGAGGCAGGACAGCCCGCCGCCGACGCCCTCACCGCCGGATTCTCGTGGGTCTTCCTGGGCGCCGCGGTCTTCGCGCTCGGTGCCGCGGTCGTGGCGGGGTTCGCCGCCGGCGAGAAGCACACCCCGGTGCGCTGAGCGGCGAGTCGCATCCATCAACCCACCGTCTGAAAGAAGGAGAGACAACCATGTCACCGTCATCGATCACCGTCGGGCGTCGAACGCCCCTCTACATCCACATCTCGGCCTGGGCGATCCCCGTGATGGTCGTCGGGCAGTTCGCGATGCTCGCGATAGTCCCCGTGGCCGTTGTGCTGATCGGCACCCTCGTCGATGCCCGGGTGCGGCCGCTGCGCTGGTGGGCGGGGCTGCTCGCCGTCGCCTATGCCACGCCGATCGCCGTGTGGATCCTGCGGCCCGACGGCGCCCCGAGCCTGTCGAAAGACATCCACCCGGTGTTCGTCGGCGCGATTGTCGTCGTGTCGATCGTTCTTCTTCTCAAGATCTACACGCGGCGCAGGCGCTGAGGCCCCGATCGGCGGGGGTTGTATCGGGCGCACGCTTGTTCGATACTCGGTTGCATGAGTCGTGGTCGTAGAAATGTCGCCGCCGTACTGGTCGCCGCCGCCGCGGTGCTCTACGGTCTGTCACCGCTCGACGTGATCCCGGAGCTGCTCACCGGGCCGCTGGGTCTCACCGACGACCTCGCCGTCTGGCTGGGGTCGGCGGTCGCCGTGTGGAAGCTGCTCAGCGGCAGAGAGCCGCGCACCGGCGACTCGACTCCGCCGCCCTCGCCGTCGCGCTAGCCGCCTCGTTTCGTCCAGCAGCAGCGGGGTTTTGTTCTCACCCGTCGTCGAACACCCTCGTAGGGTCGCTGTGTGGCACTCTTCTCCGCGGTGATTCCCGTTGCTCCTCCGGTCACCCGGCCCGACGTGTCGATGGGAGATCCCGACGGCACCGTGAACGCGATAGCCCTCACCGACCGGTACGTGACCCGCGACGGCCGCCCCTGGTTTCCCGTTATGGGCGAATTCCACTTCAGCCGGTCAGACTCGGCGACCTGGGAGCGTGAGCTCGCGAAGATGAAGGCGGGCGGCGTCACCGTCGTGGCCACCTACGTCTTCTGGATCCTTCACGAAGAGATCCAGGGCCGGGTGCGGTGGGACGGCGACCGCGACCTGCGCCGATTCATCCGGCTGGCGCACCGGGCGGGCTTGGCCGTCGTTCTGCGCGTCGGCCCGTGGGCGCACGGCGAGGCGCGCAACGGCGGGTTTCCCGACTGGCTTCAAGCGCTACCGATTGCGCATCGCACCGACGACGAGCGCTACCTCGCACTCGTGCGCACCTGGTTCTCGCAGATAGAGCAGCAGGTGCGCGGACTCTTCCACTGCGCAGAGAACCCGCACGCCCCGATCATCGCCGTGCAGATCGAGAACGAGCTCTACGACCAGCCCGACCACCTCGACACCCTGCGGAGCATGGCCGAAGAGCTCGGGATGCGCGCATCGCTCTGGGTGGCGACCGGGTGGGGCGGGGCGCTGCTGCCCGCGGACCGGCTGATGCCGGTGTATGCGGGATACTCCGACGGATTCTGGGAGTCGTCGACGACCGGATGGCCGGAGTTCGGGCCCCTGCACTTCGCCTTCTCGGCGGTGCGCGACGACCTCACGGTCGGCGCGGATGTTCGGTCGACGGAGGCGGTCGCAGCCGAGCGCGACTACCGGTACCCGTTCGCCACGTGCGAGCTGGGCGGCGGCATGCACGTCGCCTACCACCGCCGGCCGCTCGTCGATCCCGTCGACGTGGCGGCACTCGCCCTGGTGAAGCTCGGAAGCGGGTCTGCCTGGCAGGGCTACTACCTCTATCACGGTGCCACCCAGGTGCTCGGGGAGCTGTCGACGACCCAGGAGTCGCAGGAGACCGGCTATCCGAACGACGTGCCCCTTCTCGACTACGACTTCTATGCGCCGATCGGCGCTCTCGGCCAGGTGCGTGAGCACTACCACCTGCTGCGCCGGCAGCACCTCTTTCTGCAGGCGTTCGGCCCGGGTCTCGCCGCGTACCCCGCGGTGATCCCCGAGCAGACGGCGAACGGGCCCCGGTGGGCGGTGCGCGGTGACGGCGAGCGGGGTTTTCTGTTTGCGAACAACCACCAGCCGGCCGCCGCGAGTATGCCCGACATCGCCGGGGTGCAGTTCGACGTCGACCTCGCCGGCCGCCGGGTCCGCCTGCCCACGGCGCCGGCGACGCTGCCCTCGGGCGGCCACTTCGTCTGGCCGCTTCGGCAGAGCTACGGTGCGATTCCGGCCCTCAGCGGCACGGTGCAACCGGTCACGCAGATCGACACCGCGGATGGCCCGTTGATCGTGTTCGCGGCGACGGAGGGCTTCGCTCCCGAGTTGCTGCTCGAGGGCGTCGCTGCCGCCGACATCGCCGGGGCGGCGGCCGAGGAGCTGCCGGACGGCGTCGTGCGAGCCCTGCCCACCGCGGCGCCGGGCATCGACTGCGTCGTGACCGTGGGCTCGACCCGGGTGCTCGTGCTCGACGCCCGCACCGCGTCGCGACTGTGGCGCGGCGAGATCGGGGGAGTCGACTCCCTCGTCGTCTGGGACGGCGCGCTGACCTTCGGCGACGCGCTGACGGTCTACTCGTCAGAACCCGAGCACGAACTGCTGGTCGTGCCGGCGCTGGCCGCCGCGAGCATTCCGTCGGCGGCCAGCTCGGCGCCCCCGCGCGGCCCGTTCGCCGCATACCGCGTCACCGGCCCCGAGGCCGTCGCCGGCCCCGTCATCTCGGTCGAGGCATCCGCGACCGGGGTGAACGAGCGCCGCACGGGCGGCACCGCCCAGCGCAGCTCGGCGCCACGTGACGACGACTTCGACAGGGCCGCGCGAGTGCGGATCGGCCTGCCCCGCCTTGCCTTGAGGCCGACGGACCAGGCGATCCTCACCCTCGAGTGGGTGGGCGACGCCGCGCGGGCCTACATCGGCGGCCGTTTCGTCTCCGACCAGTTCTGGTCGGGGCGTCGGTGGGACATCGACGTGACGGCGGCGGTCGCCGCCGTCGGCGGCGAGGTGACGATCCACGCGCTGCCCTGGGATCCGACCGCCGACGTCTACGTCGACGCCCGCGTGCGCCCGAGCTCGCCCGAGCCGTTGCTCCAGTTCACGACGGCGACGATCGACGTGGTGCGGCCGGTGACTTTCTCCCAGACCCCGCGAGAAGATGGGGCATGAACTACGACAAGACCACGATCGCTTCCGAACTCGCCCTGGTGACGAAGCACTGGACGCCACGCGTGATCGGACGCGTCAACGACCAGTACGTGAAGGTCGCCAAACTGCTCGGCGAATTCGTGTGGCACACACACGAGAACGAGGACGAGATGTTCCTCGTCATCTCGGGCCACCTCCGCATCCAGCTTGGCGATTTCTTCACCGTGCCGCGAGGAGTGCGCCACAATCCGGTTGCCGACGAGGAGGTCGAGATCGTACTGATCGAAACCGTGACCACCGCGCACACCGGCGACGTCGTCGTGTCGGCGACCGTCCCCCTCGAAGAGCAGGTCGCCCACCGCGTCTAGTCCCCGAGTCATGTGAATATCCCTCGCAGGGATGACGGGCGGTGAGTCTGGCGGGCGACTCGCTTCGCCCTCGAAGTTTCTAACGTCGATAGTGCGACGATCAGCGGGCCACGCCCGGGTCGTCAGCCACGACCACAGGAGCACCATGATCACCCTCACCCTTCGCGACATCGCCACAATCGTGGGCGGCCGGCTGTCGCAGGCGACAACGCACGACGGCACTACTGTCGGCGGGTCGGTAGAGACAGACTCGCGGCTGGTCACGCCCGGGTCGGTCTTCTTCGCGATGCCGGGGGAGGAAGCCGACGGTCATGATTTCATCCCGCAGGCGATAGCCAACGGCGCCGCCCTCGTCATCGCCGAACGACCGGTCGACGCCGCGGTGCCCGTGATCGTCGTCACCAACGGTGTCGCCGCGCTCGCCGACCTCGCCCGCGAGGTTGTCGCCCGCGTGCGTGCCGGCGGCAACCTGCGCGTCGTCGCGGTCACCGGTTCGAACGGCAAGACCACAACCAAGAACATGCTGCGCGCTATTCTCAGCGCACAGGGCGCGACGGTCGCGCCCGAGGGATCGTTCAACAATCACGTCGGCGCACCCATCTCGATGCTCCGCGTCGACGAATCCACCCGCTATCTCATCGTCGAGATGGGGGCGAGCCACGCGGGCGAGATCGCCCACCTCGTATCGATCGTGCGCCCCGATATCGGAATCGTGCTGGCCGTCGGCCGGGCGCACGTCGGCGAGTTCGGCGGCATCGACGTGATCGCGCGTGCCAAGGCCGAGATGGTCGTGCAGCTGCCCGCCACGGCCACGGCCATCCTCAACTCCGACGACCGCCGGGTGGCCGCGATGGCGAGCCAGACCGCGGCCGACGTGCGCTGGTTCGGTCGCGACGAAGGCAGCGGGCTGCGCGCCTGGAACGTCGTCTCCAGCCTCGCCGGAACACGGTTCGACCTCGTGATCGACGACCGGATCGTCGCCGTGCGGCTGCAGATCGTCGGCGAGCACCATGCGATGAACGCGCTCGCCGCTCTCTCGGCGGCTCGGGTGTTCGGCGTCGACGCGGCCGAGGCGGTCGCCGCCCTCGAAGCCATGCCGCGAGCCGAGAGATGGCGGATGGAACTGCTCAGGTCTGCGGCCGGCACGGTGATCATCAACGACGCCTACAACGCGAGTCCCGAATCGGCCGCCGCGGCACTCCACGCCCTCGTGGCGGTGCGCCCCGAGGGCGCGCGATCGGTGGCGGTACTCGGCGAGATGACGGAGCTCGGTGCCAGCGCGGGCGACGAGCACGCCGCGATCGGCGCCCTGGCGGGCAAGCTCGGCATCCACCGGCTCGTCGTCGTCGGCGAACGTGCGCGAGGCATCCACAGCGCCGTCACCGCGACCGGCGGATGGAACGGAACCTCCGACTTCGTTCAGAACGCAGACGACGCCTACGGGCTGTTGAGCGGAGAGCTCGGGCCGCACGACGTCGTGCTCGTGAAGTCGTCGAAGTCTGCCAACCTGCGATTCCTCGGAGATCGGCTCGCCGGGATCGCCCAGTGAGCGCGATCGCCCCCGCCGCGGGCCTCAGACCTCGCGCGCTGGCGACCCGCAGCGTCGACCACGCGGCGATCGCCCACAACGTGGGCAGGCTGCTCGCGGTGAGCGGACGCCCGGTCATGGCCGTCGTCAAGGCCGACGGCTTCGGCCACGGCGCACGCGAGGTCGCGGCCACCGCTCTCGCGGCCGGCGCGAGCTGGTTGGGGGTGGCCACCGTGGCCGAGGCCGTCGACCTGCGCGCGGGCGGTTTCGACTGCCCCGTCTTCGCCTGGCTCGTCGACCCGTGGAGCGATCTCGCCCTCGCGGTCGGCCGTGGCATCACGCTCTCGTGCGCCAACGTCGAGACCCTCGACGCGATCACGCGTGCGGCGCACCACACCGGCGTCGTCGCCCGGATTCACCTCGAGCTCGACACGGGCATGGCGCGCGGGGGTTCCACGCCCGGGTCGTGGCCGGGTCTGTGCGCGGCGGCCCGCGCCGCCGAGCAGACCGGTGCCGTGACCGTCGACGGCGTCTGGTCGCACCTCGCACTCGCCAGCGTTCCCGGACCACGAAGCGTGGCGCATCCGCTGTCGGTGCTGCGCGCCGCGCTCGCGGTCGGCACGGCCATCGGCCTGCGGCCCGCCCACGTGCACATCGCGAACTCCGCCGCGGCGCTTGCCCACCCCGAGACCGGGCTGACCATGATCCGCGCGGGGGCCGCGGTCTACGGGATCGAGACGGTCGACGGCGAATCCCATGGTCTCCGTGCGGCAATGCGGGTGACCTCGCGCGTCACCCAGCTGCGCGACGTGGCCGCGGGAACCGGCGTCGGCTACCACCACGCCTACCGGGTGGTATCGCCCTCGCGCATCGCCCTGGTGCCCATCGGCTACGGCGACGGTGTGCCCCGCGCGATGAGCAATGTGGGCCGGGTCGTCATCGGAGGAAGGTCGTTTCCCATCCGTGGCGCGATCTCGATGGACCAGCTTATGGTCGAGGTCGATGCGGGAGTGAGCCTCGGCGACGAGGTCGTTCTCATCGGCGCGGGTGCCGGCGAGCCATCCGTCGTCGAGTGGGCGACGCTCGCCGGCACGATCCCGCACGAGGTGCTCACGGGATTCGGCGACCGCGTCGCCCTCGATCACATCAGGGTCTGAACGCGGGCTGCCGATCGGCGGGATCGCCATCGGGCGACCGGCCGTTCGACCAGCCGCCAGCTGAGGGCGGCGGCGCCGACCGTCAGCGGAAGCGCCACGAGCCCGCCGAGCCAGGGCGCATCGAGCGGCTCGAACGCGGCACGCAGCCACAGGGTCAGCGGGTAGTTCCACAGGTAGGCCGCGTAGGAGACGGTGCCCAGGAGCACGAGCGGGCGAAGGTGCAGCCCGACCAGCGGCCACCGGGACCATCGCAGCATCAGCGCCGCCGCGAGAACGGCGACGACGGGGCCGACGGCGAGGTACGTCCAGACGTGGCCGCGCACCGGCAGGACGCTCAGCGCGACGAGCGCCACGAGGGCGACGGGCGTCGCCCAGGCCGGGATGCGGATGCGGTCGCGCCAGTACCGTGACGCGGCCCCGATGACAAAGCACACCACCCACGAGGTCGGCAGCGCGTAGGCGAGGTCGGGGAGCGGTGCCAGCCAGATCAGGCTCGCTACGCAGACGCCGAGGCCGGCGACGGCCGCCGCCGCGACGGCCCACGCCGTCCGGCCGCGCCGCAGGGCGAACAGCAGGAGAGCGGGCCAGAGCAGGTAGAACTGCTCCTCGGTCGCGAGCGTCCACAGGTGGAAGATCGCGTCACTGCCACCCGCGAACGGCAGGTTCGCCGTCCACGTCAGGGCGACGGCGACGCTGCGGCCGAGCAGCTCGACGTCGTCCAGCGGGTCGAACAGCAGGGTGACCGCGGCGAAGACGACGACGAGCAGCAGCAGCGCGGGAACGAGCCGCAGCGCCCGATTCGCGTAGAAGCGCCGCAGCCGCACCGTCTGCGACCGGTCGAACTCGTCGAGCAGGAGCCCGGTGATGAGATGGCCGCTGAGCGAGAAGAACATCACGACGCCGACGACGCCCGCGCCGGTGAACTGCTCCGGAAACGCGTGCCTCAGCATCACCAGGGCCACGGCGACGCCGCGCAGGAGATCGATCCCCTGAATGCGTGCCCCGGTCACCGGGCGGTGGTGAGAACGTCGTCGATGAGGGTGTTGACGAGCTCGGTGTACGAGAGCCCGACGGCAGCGAACATGCGGGGGACCTGCGAGAGGTCGGTCATCCCCGGCATCGTGTTCACCTCGTTGAGCACTATGCCGGTGGAGGTCAGGAAGAAGTCGACGCGGGCCACCCCGGCGCAGCCGAGGGCGTCGAAGACGGCGACGGCAGCGCGCTCCAGCTGGGTGCGTTCCGCGGCGGTCACCTTCGCCGGCACCCTGAAGTCGGCCGTGCCGTCGTACTTCGTCTCCAGGTCGAAGAGCCCGTCGTCGACGACGATCTCGAGCGGGGCGCCGACGCGCCGGCTGCCGTCGGCGCGGGCGAGCACCGCGACGTCGATCTCCCTGCCGATCAGCAGTTCCTCGACCAGAACACGGTCGTCGAATCGCAGGGCGTCGTCGATGGCCGCCCGCAGATGGGCGGGATCGTCGACGAGTGCGACTCCGAAGCTCGATCCGGATGCGACGGGCTTGACGACGACGGGCGTCGCCATGGTCGTCGACGTCCGCCCGCGCTCGAGCAGATCGCCTCTGGCGGTGGCCACGCCGACGGCGCCCGCGGCCAGCTTGGTCATCCACTTGTCCATGGCGAGCGCGCCGGCGCGAACCCCGGATCCGACGTAGGCGACTCCCGCGAGTTCACACAGCGCGGCGATGGTGCCGTCTTCACCGCGTGGCCCGTGCAAGACGGGGAAGGCCACATCGCACGACTGCAGCGCATCGATCGCCTGAGCGAACGTGCGGGGCTCCCCGTTCACGCTCCAGCCTCCGTCGAGGCCGATCGTCAGGTCGACGACGTCGAACCGCTGAGCGTCTACCGCCCGACGAACGGCGGCGGCCGAGGCGAGAGACACATCGTGTTCGGAGCTCTCGCCGCCCCCGATGACGGCGATGCTGTGACGGGCGGGGGAGTGCTGTGCGGTCGAGTCCATTGAAACCACGGTATTCAGATGTCGAGCGGCGCTCGTCATCCTGTCGAGTGAGACTGCCCAACCGGAGGATGAGATGCGGCGGCGGGCTGCGTGCGCTGTTACGGTCGTTGACTGTGACCTCGACCTCCACGCGCCTGCCGCGCCCCTCGCCGATCGCGCTGCGCGCCCGCATCGGCGTGGCGGTGCTGTTCTTCACAAACGGCGCGATCTTCGCCAACCTGCTTCCCCGCTACCCCGAGGTCATGCAGGGCCTCGATCTCAGCAACGCCGCCTTCGGGCTCGCCGTCGCCGCATTCCCCCTGGGCGCCCTGCTTGCCGGGCTGAGCGCTGGAGCGTTCGTGCGCCGGTTCCGGTCGTCGCGTGTCGCGGTGGTGGCGACGTTCCTGACCGCGGTCGGCATCTTCGTCGCCGGGGCGGGCCAGTCCTGGCTCGTGCTGGCGGGCGGGTTGTTCGTCGCCGGTGCGATGGACTCGATCACCGACGTCGCACAGAACTCGCACGGGCTGCGGGTGCAACGGCTCTTCAAGCGGTCCATCCTCAATTCGTTCCACGCGATCTGGAGTGTCGGCGCCGTGCTCGGCGGGCTGTTGGGTGCGGGAGCCGCCCAGCTGGGGATCCCGATCCCGCTGCACCTGCTCATCTCCCTCGTTCTCTTCACCCTCCTCGCCGTCGTCGCCTACCGTCTCCTGTTGCCGGGCGCCGAGCCCGCGGAGGTCGACGTCGCACCCGCCGCCGCGCCGACGTCTCGCCGGGCGGGAGTCGCGACCTCCCTCACGAAGTGGGGTGTGCTCGTCGCCCTCGTGATCATCGCCTCCGCGGGCGCCATCGTCGAAGACTCCGGCGCCTCCTGGTCGGCCATCTACCTCTCCGGCTCGCTCGGGGCATCCGCCTTCCTCGCCGGCACCGGCTTCGTCGCACTCCAGGGGATGCAGTTCGTCGGACGCATCTTCGGCGACGGCCTCGTCGACCGGTTCGGGCAGCGAGCGGTGGCGCGCACGGGCGGGGTGGTCGTCTTCATCGGCATGGGTCTCGCGCTCGCCTTCCCCTCCATCCCCGGAACGATCGTGGGGTTCGGCCTCGCGGGGCTCGGCGTCGCGACGCTGATTCCCGCGGCGATGCAGGCCGCCGACGAGCTGCCCGGCTTGCGCGCCGGCACCGGCCTCACGATCGTGAGCTGGCTGCTGCGTGTGGGCTTTCTCGTCTCGCCGCCCATCGTCGGCGCCATCGCCGACAGTTCGGCGCTGCGGTTTGGGCTGCTGATCGTGCCCGTCGCGGGACTTCTCGTCATCGTCTTCGCGGGCGTGCTCTCCGGTCGGTCAATGCCGACCGTCGCATCGAAGGCTGCGGATGACCCGGAGACCGCGACGACCGACGCGCGCTAGAAGGCACTGGAAGTCGAACTACCGATAGTTGTACTATCAGTGGATGAAGATCTCCGAAGCGGCGAGAACCGGCGGTGTGACCGTCTCGACATTCAAGTACTACCTGCGTGAGGGCCTCGTGCCCGAGGGCACCCGGCTCTCGGGCAACCAGACCTCCTACGCCGACTCGCACGTGCAGCGGGTGCGGCTCGTGCGCGCGCTTCTCGAGACCGGCGGGCTGTCGATCGAGACGGCGAAGGCGGTCGTCTCCACCATCGACTCGCCCCAGACCTCCCTCGCCGTGACGTTCGAGGTGGCGCAGCAGTCGTTGGCCGGCGCGAGCGCGTCGTCGACGCCGCCCTCCCGCGAATCCCTCGAACGCGTCGCGACGCTCACCGCCAGGCAGCAGTGGAAGTCGGTCGGCGCAAATCCGGGAACCGACGTGGTGGCGAGAGTGCTCGACGGGCTGGCAGCGATCGGCTTCGACCCCTCCGACGACTACCTGGAGGCCTACGCATCTGCCGCCACGACGATCGCACGAGCGGACCTCGCCGCACTGACCACGCGCACGCGGCCGGACCTCGTGGCCGAGCTCATGGTCGTCGGCACTGTGTTGGGCGACTCGCTCGTCGCCGGGCTGCGTCGCCTCGCCCACGAGAGCGTGACCTCCGAATTCTTTCCCGAGCCGCCGACCACTACGACAGAGACGGGCACAGCATGAACGCGACACAGCACCACGTGGTACTCGGCGCGACGGGCGTCGTCGGCAGGGAGACGGTGTCGGCGCTGACAGCGGCGAATGTGGCCGTGACCGCCGTGTCGCGTTCCGGTTCTCCGGTGGGCGGGGCCGGGGCGCGCGCGGCCGACCTGCGCGACGGCGGGGCCGTCGCCGGGGTGCTCGACGGGGCCTCCGTCGCCTACCTCACGGTGGGGCTGCCCTACACGCTGAAGGCGTGGCGGGCCGACTGGCCGACGGTCGTGCGCAACACCATCGACGGGTGCGTCGCCTCCGGCGCCCACCTCGTCTACTTCGACAACGTCTACGCCTACGGACGCGCCGACCAGCCGATGACCGAGGCGACGCCCATCCGGCCGGCGAGCAGGAAGGGCGAGCTGCGGGCCTCCCTGCTCGAGATGCTCGACGAGGCCGCCCGCGAGCGGGGCCTCGTCGTCACCGTCGGTCGCAGCGCCGACTTCTACGGCCCGGGCGCATCGACGAGCGTGTTCAACACGTTCGCGCTCGACAGCATCCGGGCGGGCAAGCGCCCGACCTGGCTCTTCGACGCCGGCCTGCCGCACTCGATGACCTACACGCCCGACATCGGCCGGGCGCTCGCCGTTCTCGCAACAGACCCGCGCGCCCGCGGCCGGGTCTGGCACCTGCCGACCGCCGCCGCCCTCACCGGTGCCGAGTACCTCCGGCTGGCAGGGGCGCACAAGGTCGGCGTGATGAGCGCCACCACGATGCGCATCGGCGGGCTGTTCACCAGCGCGGCCCGCGAAGCCATGGAGATGGCGTACCAGAACACCGGGCCGTACCTCTTCGACTCGTCGGCGTTCGAGCGGGAGTTCGGTGTTCGACCCACCCCGTATGCCGAGGGCATCTCCGCAACACTGGCGCACGGGTCATCCGCAGCCGTCGCCCGCTGAGCGGGCCCTAGGGTTGTGCCCGTCGCGCGGTTGACCGGTGGCGCCCGTAGCGCCGTGATTCGCGGGCGCGCCCACCGATCTGCGCCGAATCGGGCGATTTCGCGCGCTGAGTGCCCCATTCGGCGCAATCCGTGGCGCTCATCCGCGCGAGCGCGCTAGACCGTGCCCGCTTTTCGCAGCGGCCCGCCCAGCCGGTAGAAGTAGAACGGGATGGCCGAGAGCAGGCAGCTCACCGCGGGCACGAGCGTGATCGCCGCGAACACCGTGTTCTGCATGGTCGCGGTGATCGCGACACCGTTCTCGTAGCCGGCGATCACGATGAACACCCCGAATACGAGCACCGCGAGCGCGTTCATGATCTTCGACACGAAGGTCAGCGTGGCGAACGAGATGCCGTCGTTGCGCACACCCAGACGGCGCTCGACGTCGTCGACCGAGTCGGCGATCATCGTGGCCTGCACGACCAGGAAGATTCCGAGGGTGAGGCCGGTGAGAAAGATGAACACGAGGATGACCGCGAGGTTCTCGAACCCCGCGACGTACATGCCCAGATAGAGCGCGGCGCCGACGAGCGAGCTCGCGATGACGAGGGTGCGGCCCGAGACGACGGTGAGCATCAGGGGAGTGGCGAACGACGCGATGACCATCCCCACGATGATCGCCGCTCCGACGAGCGTGAACGTGCCCTCGTCGCCGTAGGCGATGACCACGAACACGGCACCGCCGGCCTGCACGAGAAACCGGCCGAAGCCGAGCACCGAGCCGAGCAGCACCATAAGCAACGGCGTGTTCTGCACGAGGGTGGTCACGAGCTGGCGCACCGAGAGCCCGGTGCTGGCCGCGGCGGTCCGCCGTTCCCGTGTGTTGAAGAAGGCGAGCAGAAACAGCGCCATGCCGGCGAGCGAGGTGACGAAGACCGCGAGCGACCAGCCCTGGCCCGTGGTCTGCGGACCGAAGCTGAGCAGCCGGGCCAGCCACGGCATCCCGAGGGTCGAGAGTCCGAGGGCGATGGCGCCGAACGCGCGCACCTTGCCGATGACCCGCGTGCGTGCAGCGGGCTCGGCGAACGCCGAACCGATGAGCCCCCAGAACGGCACGTCGCAGACCGTGTAGGCGATGCCCCACAGCACGTAGCAGATGCCGAAGTAGAGCAGTTTGAGCGGCTCGCTCGTGTCGGGCACCGAGAACAGCAGCCCCGAGAGCACCGCCACCGGGAGGGCGGAGAACAGGATGTACGGCCGCAGCTTGCCCCAGCGCGTGCGGGTCATGTCGATGATCGAGCCCATCACCGGGTCGAGAACCGCATCGCCGATCTTCGCGGCGGTGATGATCACGGTGACGACCCCGATGCCCGCGGTGCTGATGCCCGCGTACTGCAGCAGGTAGACGAGCATAAACGTGGAGACCGTCGTGAGCACGAAGTTCTGGCCGAACCCCGCGGTGATCACCGCGATGCTCTGCCTGCGCGTCGGCACCTCGGTCACGGTCGTCACCGCCCGCCCTCCAGCAGGATCGTCTTGATCTCGAACGGCGTGAACGAGAGCCGCCCGAGGTCGGCGACGCCGGTCGGCGACTCGAGCAGGTCGGTCTCGTGCGCGACGGCGTGCGGCAGCCCCACCCGCAGCGCCGTGGTCGTCGCCCGCCCGAGGCTCTCGTAGAGGCGCAGCACAACTCCGTCGCCCTGCTCGGCGCGCTTCACCGTCTCGATCACGATCCCCGGCTCGTCGACGCTCGCGACGCTGTCGAACACGGCGCCGTCGGCGACGAGCAGCGGGTTGTTCAGACGGTAGCCCTCGCGCACGACCTTGCCGAGGTCGCCGGTGTCGAACGGGCAGAAGGCGTAGGTGAAGCGGTGGATGCCGCGGTCGGCCGTCTTGTCGGGAAAGGTCGGTGCGCGCAGCAGGTTGAGGCTGAGCAGTCCGTTCTTCGCCCGGTGCCCGTACTTGCTGTCGTTGAGCAGTGCGAAGCCGCCGCGCTCGTTCTCGGTGGCGATCCACTTGTGCGCGCACACCTCGAACTGCGCTTTCTCGACGGAGTCGCGCTCGGTCGTAACACGCGCGATGTGGCCGAACTGGATCTCGCTGAGGGCGGTGCCGCCGTAGCGGTCCGGTCGAAACTCGGCCCGAAGCATCCGGTGCCGCTCTTTCCAGTCCACCTCGGTCTCGAACCGCACGACGTCGCTGCCCGCCTCGAGAACAACGCGCTGCACCACGGTGACGGTGCGGGCGCGGTACTCCTGCCGGCGCACGACGGTCGACCCGTCGACCTCGCTCGACGACCCGGTCAGCCGCAGCGCGCGCGGTGTCTTCGTCGTGTAGCCGGGGTCGATGTCCCAGGCGTTGAACGGCCACACGTAGGGGTCTTTGTGCACAACGAGCCGGTTGAGCCCCTCGCCCGCGTGCTCGACTCCGGCGCGGTCGACGCACGAGACGATCTCGCCCGAGGGGCCGAAACGCAGGGTGAGCTCGCCGTTGCCGAGTGTGTCGTCGGTGAAGACCAGTTCGGGGTGCGGCTCGGCCGGTGTGAGGGCGGCGGCGGCGTAGGGCGCGACGGTCGCGTCGAACCAGCGGTCGCCGACCTTCACCGGCTCGTTGCGGTCGAAGCCCGTGAGGTTGATGGCGCTCGGCCCGGCCGCGCCCCCGGGCAGCCGGGCGACCAGGTCTCCCGCGTAACCGTCGAGGGCGGTTTCGATGCGCTCGTACGTCTCGATGGCCTCGTGGTTGACCCGTGCGATGGATGACCCGGGGATGATGTCGTGGAACTGGTTCAGCAGCACGTCCCTCCAGTGCTGCTCGAGCACCGGCCGGCTGTCGTCGTCGACGATCACGGCCAGGGCCTCGACCTCGTGCAGCTTGCGTTCGACGAGGCGGTTGTGGCGCTTGATCTGGGCCTGCGTCGTGTAGGTGCCCTGGTGCGTCTCGAGGTACAGCTCGCCCACGTGGGTGTGCTCGATCTCGCGTTGCTCTAGCTTGCGGAAGAAGTCGGCGGCGGTCGAGTACTCGACCCGGGGCAGCCCGCGCAGGTCGAGCTCGCGCCCGGTGACCTCGTGGTGGATCTCGCCGGGCCCGCCCCCGCCGTCGCCCGAGCCGTAGACGAGCAGGGCGGTGTTCAGCTCGCGTTCCGGGTACTTCTCGAGCCCGGTGAGCAGGCCGTCGGCGGCGCCGCGGCTGTTGTAGTCGCCCTCGGGCGGCATGTGCACGAGCACCGTCGACCCGTCGATGCCCTGCCAGGTGAAGGTGCGGTGGGGAAAGTCGTTGACCTTGTTCCACGCGAGCTTGATCGTCTGAAACCAGTCCATGCCGCTCTTGCGCAGAATCTGGGGCAGGTTGCCGTTGTAGCCGAAGGTGTCGGGCAGCCAGCACAGGCGCAGCTGGTCGTCGGTGAGCCCGAACTCCTGCTGCAGGAAGCGGCGGCCGACGAGCACCTGCCGCACGAGCGACTCCCCCGAGGGCAGGTTCGTGTCGGGTTCGACCCAGAACGAGCCCTGCAGCTCCATGCGGCCGTCGGCGACGGCGCGTTTTATGCGGGCGAAGAGGACCGGATGGCGCTGCTTCATCCAGTGCATCTGTTGCGGCTGGCTCGTTCCGTAGACGTAGTCGGGCCGCCGGTCGATCGTGTTGAGTGCGCGCACGTAGGTGCGGGCCGCCTTGCGCCGCGTCTCGCGCAGCGGCCAGAGCCACGCCATGTCGAGGTGGCCGTGGCCGACGGCGCTGTAGACGAAGTCGCTCTCGGAGGCCGCGCCGAGCGATCCGGCGAGGGCCACCCGGGCCGCGGGCACATCGCCGTCGGAGAACCGGGCGTACGCGCTGGCCAGGGCGAGCCGCAGGTCGCTCTCGAGGGTCGCGTCGTCGGTCGCGCCGGCCAGCACAACCAGTGTGAGGTAGTCGTAGTAGAGCGCGTAGACCTCGTCGTCGCGGGTCGCCAGCAGCGCGCCGTGGAAGGCGGGCCGCCCGTATTCGTAGAGGATGAAGCCGTTGTAGGTGACGTCGGCGTAGAACTCGACGGCGCCCGACGAGGTGTCGACCTGCACCGGCCGGTATCTGCCCCCGCTGTGCGGCAGGTCGCCCTGCTGGAAGACGGTGCTCACCGAGTCGAGGATCTCGCCGTCGGGGGAGTGCACGAGGCCCTCGCCGCGGATGCCGAGCAGCACGACCGGGTCGCTGACGCCGGCCGGGATCTCGCCCGTGATGCGCAGCCAGGCGCAGTCGAAGGTCGTGCCCCAGGCGGTGCCCGGCTGCAGCGGGGCGAACTCGTGGGCGTCGAGCTCGTCGAAGGGGATCGGCTCGGGCGATCGCACGATTTCGGCCCGCAGCGACCCCACCGTGGTGAAGATGCCCTGACGGATGCGCATCAGATGGCGGTACTCGACCGGCTGCTGCACCGAGAGGCCGAACAGCCAGGAAGCGAACCCGGCCATGTGCGCCCTCTCTCTGCCTGCCTGAGTCGCCGCGCTCCCTCGGCCGCGACGATGCGGATTCGGTTCGAGCGGGCGCTCGCGAGCGACAGTCTATGACACCTCATGTTCGTCGCCGAGGGGGCTGCGGGGCGAGCCTGTCGCTTGCGGTGCCGCCCCCTCGACCGATTGAGTGGGGGCATGGGCCGAATCATCTACTCCGTCGCCTCATCGCTCGACGGCTACAACACCGACGCCGCCGGGGAGTTCGAATGGGCGGTGCCCGACGAAGAAGTCATAGCGGCGCTGAACGCCGACGCGGAGACGGTCAGCACCTACCTCTACGGGCGTCGGATGTACGAAGCAATGGCGGTGTGGGAGACCGACCCGTCGGCGGCGGCGCAGTCTCCCGAGTCGGCGAAGTTCGCGGCGACGTGGCGGCGGGCGCACAAGGTCGTGTTCTCGACGACGCTCGACCGGGTGTGGACCGACCGCACCCGACTCGAACCCCGGCTGACCGTCGAGGCGGTCGAACGAGCGCGCGACGACGCCGCGGGAGATCTCACGATCGAGGGTCCGACCCTGGCCAAAGACGCGCTCCTGCTGGGGGTGGTCGACGTGGTCGAGCTGCTGCTCTGCCCGGTCACGGTCGGCGCCGGCACCCGAGTGCTTCCCGAGGGGCTGACGCTCGAGCTGCGTCTCACCCGTGAGCGGCGCTTCGGCAACGGGATGGTGCAGGTCACCTACGAGCGTGTGGCGAGCTGACCCCCACAACCCCGCACTCTCAGGACTTTGCCAAGTGACGCTGCAAGGGTGGTCGAGACCAGTGCCGGACAATCCGAGCCCGTCCCCCTCACTATGACCTCTCCCCTTCCTTCCTACCGCGCGCTCCGGGCGGCACCCCTCTCGCTGCACGCGGGTCTCACGTCCCGCGCACTCGCGGTCGTGGCATCCGCCGTCGCCCTGTCGATCTGCGCGGCCGCGGTGCTCGCCTTCCCTCCCGCCGCCGCCGCCGACGACCGCCTCGAGAAGTACGTCGCCGCGAACGCCCAGTCGGCCGTGGTCTCGGTCGATGCCGTGCACGTTGTGGCCGCCCGCGACGGATTCACCGCCGAGTCCGGATACGCGCGGCTCGCCGCCGGCGGCACCAACCACGACTGGGCCAAGCTCGTGCTGCTCTACGCCGACTTCCCCATGAGCGACTCGAACGTCGCCGTCTTCACCCGGTGGATGCGTCAGGAGAACGGCACCGACGACTGGTGGAACCGCAACAACCCGCTGAACAACGGATGGGGATCCGGTGGCGGCAGCGGTCTCGGCAGCTACGCGAACCTCGACCTCGCCGCGCAGAACGCCGCCAAGGCGCTGCACGGCAACCCCGGCTACAGCGCCATCGTCGCCGGATTCGCCGCGTCCGCGCCGACGGCGCAGATCGAGCAGGCCATCTGGGCGTCGCCGTGGGCGTCCAGCCACTACGCCAACGGCGCGCACTGGTCGCAGGCCCCCGTGCCGGTCGTGAAGTCGCCCGGCGGCACCTGGTAGCCGACGCCTACGCGGGTTCGACGAACTCGCTGATCGTGAACTCGGCCCCCTGCGGATCGCGGATGTCGGCGAGCAGCGCCCACACCTGATCGTCGGTGCCGAGCACCGTGCCGCCGAGTCGCTCGGCGGCCTCGATGCTGGCCGCCCGGTTCTCCACGCTGACCTTGACCCGCCAGCGGGCCCTCTCGCCGTCGGCCGTCCCCTCGACCGCACCGATGACATCCGCGAATCCCTCCGGGGCTCCCGCCTGGCGTTCGTAGATGTCGGGGTCTGCTGTCGCGGCGAGGTGGGCGCCGTAGCCGCCGACCGCGATCATGGCCTCGACCGTCTCGCCGAGGTCGAGGTACTCCCAACCGAACAGCGCGGTGTAGAACCGCCTTCCCGCGGCCGGGTCGGGGGTGCGCAGGTCGCTGAAGTTCCACGATCCCGGGCCGTTCACCGACTGGGCGCCGGGAAAGGTGCCGGCCTGCCAGAGCAGGAAGCGGGCGCCCTGCGGGTCGGCGCAGGTCGCGCTGATGCCGCTGTCTCCCGCCGCTTCCGGCGCGCCGAGCGCGCTGCCGCCCAGCTCGACCACCCGCGCGACGGTCGCCTCGATGTCGTCGGTCGCGAAATAGGTGCTCCACTCGGCGGGCGCCTCGCCCACCCCGACGGCCGCAGCGTCTGCGCCGTCGAGCCGCGCCATCAGGTAGGCCTCCGGGTCGTCGGGGGGAGCGACGTTCTCGAAGGTCCACCCGAACAGGCCGCCGTAGAACCGGCTCGCCGCCTCGGGATCGGGCTGGTCGGTGTCGATCCAGCAGCTGACTCCCGGGGGATAGGTGCGCATCATGGGTGCTCCCGTCACGTGTGGTCTCCGTCAGACTAGCGACCCTCGTCGCCGCACGGCAGGGGCTTTAGAGTTGGCCCATGGCACTCTTGCACCAGGCAGAAATCCGACCGTCGAAGCTCGAGCTCGTGCAGGCGTGGGCGCCGCGCCAGCCCTGGTTCGTCGGGTCGACCGACACCGTGTTCTCCGCGCTCGCCGCCTACCGGCTCGACGATCCCGAGGGCGAGGTCGGAATCGAGACCGTTCTGATGCGGCAGTCAGACGGCGCGGTCGCGCAGATCCCGCTCACCTACCGCGGGGCGCCCCTCGACGGCGCGGAGCAGTGGCTGATCACCACGATGACCCACACGGTGCTCGGCGACCGCTGGGTGTACGACGGCACGGGCGACCCCGCCTACCTCGCCGCGACCGCGACCACGGCGCTCGCCGGAGGGGTGCAGGCCGAGCTCGTCGTCGAGATCGACGGGCAGACCGTGCACCGCGAGCCCACCGCGCGCGTCGCCGGCAGCGGATCGCAGGCCGTCGTGGTCGCACCGCCCGCGGTGCACGAGGTGTCGACGCGCCACGAACCGGGGCTCACGACGGCGTCGGCGGGCCGCCTGCACGTGACGGTCGCGCGCTATCCGGGCACCCTCGACCTGCCGGCGGGCGACGCCTCGATCGCGGGAACCTGGGAGGGGCAGCACGAACCGCTGCACCTCGTGGCCGTCGCCCGCAACTGACCCTTCTGCATGTCGGCGCCATCCCCTAACCTCGGGGCCATGCAGATCATCCTGATTCCCGGTTTCTGGCTCGACGGTGCGTCGTGGAACGAGGTGGCGAAGCCGCTGGCGGATGCCGGACACGACGTGCGCGCCCTCACCCTCCCCGGTCTCGAGTCTCTCGATGCCGACCGCGGCGACATCGGCCTGCGCGACCACGTCGACGCCGTGGTCGCCGCGATCGACGCATCGCCGGCCCCGGTCGTGCTCGTCGGCCACAGCGGCGGCGGCGCGGTGGCCTATGCCGCGGCCGACGCGCGTCCCGATGCGGTGGCGCGCGTGGTCTACGTCGACAGCGGACCGCTCGGCGACGGCGACTCGATCAACGACGAGCTGCCGGTGGTGAACGGCGATGTGCCCCTGCCCGACTGGTCGGTGTTCGAAGACGCCGACCTCATCGACCTCGACGACGGGCTGCGTGAGCGGTTTCGCGCGATCGCGATCCCCGAGCCCGCGGGGGTGACCAGCGACAAGCAGGTGCTCGGCGACCCGCGCCGATACGACGTGCCCGCGACGATCATCTGCTGCGAGTTCACCACCGACTCCCTGCGCGAGTGGATGGCCGCCGGCGTCCCCTACTTCGCCGAGCTGGCGAAACTCACCGACTACGAGCTCGTCGACCTGCCCACCGGCCACTGGCCGCAGCTCACGAAGCCGCGCGAGCTCGCCGCCGCGATCCTCGCCGCGGTAGACCGCAGTTAGTCGCGCGCGGCGCGGGGTCAGGCGGGGTCGGCGGCGGGGATCGTGCGGCCGAGGCGGCTGCCCGCGGTCGACATGTGGTGCGACATCGCGCGCCGGGCCTTGTCGGGGTCGCGCGAGGCGATGGCCTCGTACACCGCCACGTGCTCGTCGTAGGCGAGCCGGGCGTCGCCGTCGCTCTGCAGACCGCGTTCCACCCAGATGCGCAGCAGCGACCGGATGCTCTGCAACAGGTTGAGAAGCACGTCGTTCTGCGAGGCCTTCGCAATCTCGATGTGAAATTTGAGGTCGGCCTCGATGAACCTGTTGCGGTCGCCCAGCGACTCTTTCATCGCGGTGACCTGGGTGCGTAGCCGGGTGAGCGCCTGATCGCTCGCGCGCTCAGCAGCGAGCTCGGCCGCGGCGATCTCGAGCATTCCGCGTAGTTCGATGAGCTCGCGCGTCTTGGGTTCGCCGAGCATCAGGCCCCAGCTGAGCGTCTCGGGCAGCAGTTCGGAGCTGCTGCCGCGCAGGTAGGTGCCGCTGCCGGGGCGCACGTCGACGATTCCGAGGATCTCGAGGGCGGCGAGGGCCTCGCGCACCGCCGACCGGCCGATGCCGAGGGTCGATGCGAGCTCGCGTTCCGGCGGCAGCCGGGTTCCCGGGGCGATCTGACCGCCGGTGAAGAGGTCGAGCATGCGCTTAGCCACCGCGGAGACCGCGGAACCTGTGGGAAGGGAGCCGAGCGCTGCGCTGATGGTGCTGGTCGGCTTGTCGGGGTAGGCGGGCACGGACTCAGGCTACCAAGCGTCTGGGCCCGAGAAGAGCGGAAAACTCAATTCGCGTATTGGTCAACCGGTTGCGCTATAGTCGGATCACCGCGGCGGTCAGATACGGGCAGCCACAACACCGGAGGCACTCTTCGTGCCGAAACAATAGGAGTCAATGTGGACACCCCACCCTCAACAGCGTCGTCAGCGGTTGAAAAATCCGCGATCCGCAAGGTCGCCATTCGTCTCGTGCCGTTCGTGGCACTCATGTTCTTCATCAACTACCTTGACCGCTCGGCCATCGGATTCGCTGGGCCGAACGGAATGAACGACGACCTGGCGCTCACCGTCGCCCAGTTCGGCTTCGCCTCGGGCGTGTTCTTCATCGGCTACATCATTCTCGAGGTTCCCAGCAACCTCGCGCTCAACCGGTTCGGAGCGCGCAAGTGGCTCGCCCGCATCATGATCAGCTGGGGAATCGTCTCCGTGCTGTTCACCTGGGTCGGCAACTTCGAGCAGCTCGTCGTTCTGCGCTTCCTGCTCGGTGTCGCCGAGGCCGGATTCTTCCCGGGCGCCATCCTCTTCCTGAGCCTCTGGGTTCCCGCGAAGCACCGCAGCCAGATCCTCGCGCTCTTCTACCTGGCGCAGCCGCTCGCCACCATCATCGGCGCACCGGTCGCCGCCCTGCTCATCGACCAGCACGGCGCATTCTTCGGCCTCGAGGGCTGGCGCTTTATGTTCCTCGGCGTCGGCCTCCCCGCGATCATCATCGGCATCGTCGCGATCTTCTACCTCAAGGACCGCCCCGCGGATGCCAAGTGGCTGACTGTCGCAGAACGCGACTGGCTGACCGAGGCGCTCAAGTCGGAGAAGAAGGCGACCGAGGCCAAGCAGGGCCACGTCAGCATCAAGCACGCTTTCAAGAGCGGCCGGGTCTGGATGCTCGCCTTCATCTACTTCGGATTCATCTACGGCCTGTACGCGCTCGCGTTCTTCCTCCCGACGATCATCAACGGGTTCCAAGACCTCTACGGCATCGAGCTCGACACCTTCCAGCGTGGGCTCATCACCGCGGTTCCTTACGTTCCCGCCGCGTTCGCCCTGTACTTCTGGTCGCGTGACGCCACCCGTCGTGGACTCAAGACGTGGCACATCGCCGGCCCCGCCATCGTCGGCGCCGTCACCATCCCGGTCGCGCTCTTCGCGGGCTCGCCCGTGCTCACGATCGCCATCATCGCGATCACCGCCATGGCGATCTTCGCGGCGCTGCCCAACTTCTGGACCCTGCCGACGCAGTTTCTCACCGGTGCAGCAGCGGCGGCCGGCGTCGCGCTGATCAACACGATCGGAAACCTCGCCGGCTTCTCGGCGCCCTACGTCACCGGCGCCCTCGCCGACCTCACCAAGGTCGACGGCGTTCCGCAGTACCAGGTTCCGATGTTCGTGGTCGGCGGCGTCATGCTCGTCTCCGCCGTGCTGATGATCGCGCTCTCGCGCAGCGGCAAGTCGCGTTCGCTCGCGGCCGACGCACTCGTCGACTCCGCGCGGATCAAGTAATAACCGTTTTCGGGGCGGCCGCTCGATCGCGGCCGCTCACCCTCACCCTTGGAGTCACCTCATGACCCGCCTATTCAATGATCCAGTCGAGTTCGCCGACGAGATGATCGACGGCTTCGTCGCGGCCAACGCCAACCAGGTGCGTCGCGTCACCGGCGGCGTGGTGCGCAGCACGCGCACCCCCGACAACCAGGTCGCGGTCGTGATCGGCGGTGGCTCGGGCCACTACCCGGCGTTCGGCGGCATCGTCGGCCAGGGCCTGGCCCACGGCGCGGCCATGGGAAACCTGTTCTCGTCGCCGTCGGCGCAGCAGGTCGTCTCGGTGGCCACTTCCGCCCACCGCGGAGGAGGGGTGCTGCTGAGCTACGGCAACTACGCCGGCGACGTTCTGCACTTCACCCAGGCCCAGGAGAAGTTGAATGCCGCGGGCATCGAATGCCGCACCGTCGTCGTGACCGACGACATCGCGAGCGCCCCGGTCGCCGAGAAGCACAAGCGTCGCGGCATCGCGGGCGACCTCACGGTCTTCAAGTCGGCCGCCGCCGCATCCGAGGCGGGCTACTCCCTCGACGAGGTCGTGCGCGTCGCGGTCCTCGCCAACGAGCGCACCCGGTCGTTCGGCGTCGCGTTCGGCGGCTGCACGCTGCCCGGTGCCGACGCCCCGCTGTTCACCGTTGCCGAGGGCCGCATGGCCATCGGCATGGGCATCCACGGCGAGCCCGGCATCGGCGAGACCGACGTGCCCACCGCCGACGAGCTCGCGGCGCTCTTCGTCGAGTCGTTGCTCGCCGAGCTTCCCGAGGGCATCGAGCAGGTCGCGGGCAACCGCGTCGCGGTCATCCTCAACGGACTCGGCTCGGTCAAGTACGAAGAGCTGTTCGTGGTCTACCGCCGCATCGCGGTGCTCCTCGAAGAGGCGGGACTCGAGGTCGTCGACCCCGAGGTGGGCGAGCTCGTCACGAGCTTCGACATGGCGGGCGCCTCGCTCACCCTGTTCTGGCTCGACGACGAACTCGAGGGATTCTGGCGCGCCGCCGCCGACACCCCCGCCTACCGCAAGGGATCGGTCGCCGCAGCCGAACGCCTCGACGACGCCGAGATCGAAGCGGATGCCACGCGGCCGATTCCCGACGCGACCCCCGGATCGCGGGCGGCCGCCGCCACGGCGCTGCTCGCGATCGAGGAGATCGCCGCCGTGATCGACGACAGCGTCGAAGAGCTCGGGCGCATCGACGCGGTCGCCGGCGACGGCGACCACGGCATCGGCATGCAGCGCGGCGCGCGCGCCGCCGTAGCTGCCGCCCGCGAGGCCCTCGCCGCGGGAGCCGGGGCGCACACTCTGCTCGACATCGCCGGAGAGGCCTGGGCGAACCGCGCGGGCGGAACCTCCGGCGCCCTCTGGGGCGTCGCCCTCTCGGCCGTGGGCGAGAGCCTCGGCGACACGCGCGACGTGAGCGGCGCGACCGTCGCCGCGGGAGCCACCGGCGCGAAGACCGCCATCATGTCGTTCGGCAAGGCACAGGTCGGCGACAAGACCATGGTCGACGCCCTCGTTCCGTTCGCAGAATCGCTCGAGGCATCCGTCGCCGCGGGAGAGCCGCTCTACCGCGCCTGGGCGATCGCCGCCGACGCGGCGGCCGCGGCCGCCGCCGACACCGCGAACCTGCTGCCGCTGATGGGCCGCGCGCGACCCCACGCCGAGAAGAGCCTGGGCACCCCCGACGCGGGCGCCTACTCGTTCGGCCTCATCGTTCAGAGCATCGCGGCCGTGCTGGCCGAGAACCAAGGAGAGTAGCAATGACTGACACACTGCGGATCGTTATCGGCTGCGACGACGCCGGCTTCGACTACAAAGAGATCCTGAAGAAGGACCTCGAGGCGAGCGACCTCGTCGAGTTCGTCACCGACGTCGGGGTCGACGCCGACGGCCACACCGCTTACCCGCGTGTGGCCATCGCCGCCGCCGAGCTGGTCGCCTCGGGTGCGGCCGACCGCGCCCTGATCTTCTGCGGCACCGGCCTCGGCGTCGCGATCGCAGCGAACAAGGTCGCCGGCATCCGCGCCGTCACCGCCCACGACAGCTTCTCGGTCGAGCGCGCCGTGCTCAGCAACAACGCCCAGGTGCTCACCATGGGCCAGCGCGTCGTCGGCATCGAGCTCGCCCGCCGCCTCGTGCGCGAGTGGCTCACCTACCGTTTCGACTCCTCGAGCGCGAGCGCCGAGAAGGTCGCCGTGCTGAGCGAGTACGAGGCGACGGGCAGCTGCTGATGACCGACCGCAGAGCGACCGTCGGCGTGAGCCTGAAGATGTACTTCGGGCACGCGCAGACCCTCGCGTGGTGCGAAGAGGTCGCCCGGATCGCGCGGGAGCACACCGCCGTCGACCTCTTCGTCATCCCCGACTTCGTCTCGATCGTCGACGCCGTGCGTGTGTTCGACGGCACGGATGTCGTCGTCGGCGCGCAGGATCTCGCCTGGGAAGACGCGGGCGCGTTCACCGGCGAGGTGAGCGGCTCGGTGCTGGCCGAGGTCGGAGTCGGAGTGGTCGAGGTCGGGCACGCCGAGCGTCGTCGCATCTTCGGCGAGACCGAGGCGGTTGTGGCGGCGAAGACCGCCGCCGCCCTGCGCAACGGAATCGCCCCCGTGCTGTGCATCGGCGAGGTCGAGAAGGGCTCCGCGGATGCCGCGGCCGACGAGTGTCTCCGACAGCTCGACGAGGCCCTCGCCGGCGCCCCCGCCGGCAGGGTCATCGTCGCCTACGAGCCCGTGTGGGCCATCGGTGCCGCGCAGCCCGCCCCAACCGAGCACATCCGCGCGGTGAGCGCCCGGCTCAAGGCCGCCGTGGCCGGCTTCGCCGACCGCGACGGCAGCGTCGTGATCTACGGCGGAAGCGCCGGACCCGGCCTGCTCACCGAGCTCGGCGACGACGTCGACGGCGTCTTCCTCGGCCGGTTCGCGCACGACCCCGCGGCCCTCGAAGCCGTGCTGGTGGAGGCGACCCGATGATCGGCCTCGGCACCTACTCGTTCTTCTGGCAGCACTCCGACCTCGCGCCCGTGCGGCTCGACCTCGCCGGCATGCTGCAGAAGACGCACGACCTCGGTGTCGGCGTCTTCCAGATCTGTGACTATGCACCGGTCGAGGCCCTCGACACGGCGGGCCTGCGCGAGCTGGCGGCCCAGGCCGCCGACCTCGGAATCGTGCTGGAACTGGGAACGCGAGGCGTGGCATCCGCCCACCTCGGCGCCTATCTCGCCATGGCGGGAGAGCTCGGCGTCACCACGGTGCGCAGCATGATCAACACCGCCACCGAGAAACCCACTCTCGCCGAGGCGCAGGCCCAGCTCGCGGCTGCCCTGCCCGCGTGGGCCGACGCCGGGGTCGACCTCGCGCTCGAGACCTACGAGCAGATCTCGTCGACCGACCTGGTGTCGCTCGTCGAGGCCGTCGCCCACCCGAACCTCGGCATCTGCCTCGACCCGGCCAACTCGGTCGCGGCACTCGAGAACCCGCGCGACGTCATCGACCGCACCGCGCCTTACGTGAAGAACGTGCACTCGAAAGACTTCGCGTTCACGCGTCGCGGCGGCTGGGTCGGCTTCACGCTCGAGGGCGTGCCTCTCGGCACCGGCCTGCTCGACTACGACTACCTGCTCGAGACGGTCAGACCGAACGAGCGCGGCATCAATCAGATCATCGAGCACTGGCTGCCGCTCGGCGAGTCCATCGAGGACACCATCGCCCTCGAGAACACCTGGAACACCTCCAACCTGCGCTACCTAAGGAGCAAGTAACATGTCGAACCCCATTTCCATCGCTGTCATCGGTGCGGGCGGGAAGATGGGCACGCGAGTGTCCAACAACCTCGCCAAGACCGACCACACCGTCTACTACAGCGAGAACTCGCCCGCCGGCCAGGAGCGCATGGCCGAGCTCGGCCGTGTCGTCACCCCGAGTGACGAGGCCGTGGTGCTGGCCGACGTCGTCATCCTCGCCGTTCCCGACCTGGCCCTCGGCCCGGTGTCGAGCGCGCTCGTTCCGCTGCTGCGCCCCGGCACCGTCGTGCTCACGCTCGACCCCGCCGCCGCCTACGCCGGACTGCTCACCACGCGCGACGACGTCGTCTTCGCCGTCGCCCACCCGTGCCACCCGTCGGTGTTCCTCGAGCGTCACACCCCCGAGGAGTACGCCGACACCTTCGGCGGAATCGCCGCCCCGCAAGACGTCGTCGCCGCGATCGAGAGCGACGACGAGTCGAAGCGCGAGATCACCGAGGCCACCATCCGCGCGATGTACGCCCCGGTCATCGACGTGCACTGGGTCACCGTGAAGCAGCTCGCCCAGCTCGAGCCCACACTCGTCGAGACGATCGCCTGCATGATCGGCGCCCTGCTCAAGGAGTCGCTCGACGAGGCCATCAACACCATGGGCGTTCCCGAGCCCGCGGCTCGCGCCATCCTGCTCGGCCACACCCAGGTCGCGCTCGCGAACTCGCTCAAGGGCGACAACCCGTTCTCTGACGCGTGCCTCATCGCCATGGACTACGGCCGCGAGAACATCATCAAGGACGACTGGAAGAAGGTCTTCCGCGACGACGAGCTCGACAAGAACCTCGCGAAGATGCTGCATCTCGACACGATCAAGCGCTAGCAGACCCCGGATGCCACGGCTCGCGTTTCCCGAAACCCGAGCCGTGGCATCCGTCGTCCGCCCTCAGCGCCTCACGGCGTACTGCAGGTAGACGGTTCCGTTCGCGAAACGGTGCTCGTCGACGAGCTCGAGGTCGAGGCGCAGGCCCTCCGGCAGCATGCGCGTGCCCGCGCCGACCACGGCCGGCACGATGTAGACCTGCAGCACGTCGACGATCCCGGCAGCGAGTGCCCGGCCGGCCAGACCCGCTGCTCCGACCGACACGTCGCGACCGGCCTCGCTCGAGAGAGCGAGCACCTCCGCGGCGTCGAACTCGCGCTCGAGCCGAGTGCGCGGGGCCGCGACCTTGTCGAGGGTGTGTGAGTAGACGACCTTGTCGATCTGCCGCCAGATGCGGGCGTAGTCGGCCTCGGCGGGCGACAGCTCGTCGACCGGCGCCGTGTCCCAGTAGGTCATCACGTCGTACACCCGCCGGCCGAGCAGGTAGGTGCCGATCTCCCGTTCGCGGTCGTTAACGAACGCGTGCACCTCGGCGTCGGGTGCGGCGAAGTCGAACCCGCCCTGCGCGTCGTTGATGTAGCCGTCGAGCGATGCCGTCGCCGAGTAGATCAGCCGTGCCATCCGCCGCTCCCGTCCAGTCGAGTCGGGGCAATCGTAGGGCCCCGCGCCCGCCGCCCGGAACCCCGCGTCCCGCCCGCCTGCCCGCCCGCCCAACGAACCCGCCCTGCCCAAAACGAAGGAGAATCTCGGCCGAGTCGCTCGTCGCGCGGATGCGCGGGCGCTAAACGCAGGATCTCCTTCGTTTTGGGAGAGGAAGGGGGCAGGCGCGCCTCGCCCTCGCTACCGCGTGAGGTAGGCCTCGATGCGGTCGAACGCGCCGACCCAGGCGTAGGTCGAGAAGAAGTCGCGCATCTCGACCGTGGGGAACCCGCTCTGGGTGACGCTCATCAGGGTGCCGCCCGCCTGCGCCTCGAACGTGACCTCGATCTCGGTCGACATAGTCGCGCCGTCGGGAGAGCTGCCGCTCGACGAGGTGACAAGCCGGTGCGGCCGGTCGATCACCCGAAAGATCTGGGTCTCGCGAAACAGCTCGTCGGGGTTCGGCCCCCACACGGCGGTCTGCTGGCCGCCGACGCGAAGATCGACCTCGATCTCGACGATGCCCGGCTCTTCTTCGAGGATGCTGAACCAGGCCTTCTGCTTCTCGGCGTCTGTGTAGGCGTCGAACACCTCGTCGGGGGTCGCCGGGAGGAAGCGACTCATCGTGAGGGTGTGTGTTGCGGTGTCGTTGGTCATTCGTCCGTTCCTTTCTCGAGGGTGAAGTAGGCCTCGAGGCCGTCGAGTCGACGCTCCCAGAGGCGTTGATACAGGGTGATCCAGTGCATAACGTCGTCCAATCGCTCGGATCCCAATCGGCACTCGCGCGAACGCCCGACCTTCGTCGTGGTGACGAGACCCGCCGCCTCGAGCACGTTCACGTGCTTCTTGAGGCCGGTGAGCGTTATGCCGAACGGCTCGGCGAGTTCGCCGATCGTCGCCGGCCCGTCGCCGAGCCGGGTCAGGATGTCGCGGCGAGTCGAGTCGGAGAGTGCGGCGAATGCCCGATCGAGAACCTGTTGCTGAACCATGTGGTTCACTATACGACACTGAACCACGTAGTTCAATAAGCAATTTCGAGACCGTGCACCACGCATCCGCCGGGGTTAGCATTGCCCTCTACGCGCCCGTCCGGCGCCCACCACTGGAGGTCTCGATCTCGTGACGACTGCGAGCACCACCTCGACCGCGGAATACGACGCGTTCGGTCCGTGGATCGACGAGGTCACCACGGAGGCCGACGTGCCCCCGCTCTACCGGACCCGCCCCATCGACTTCGCCGCGAGCGCCCTCGTGCTCAAGTTTCCGCGCAACATCGCCCGCCGCGACGCGAACCCGGCGATGCACCTCTACGACCACCTGATGATCGTCGACGAGCACGGGCTCACCATCCTGAGCCGCGAGGGCGACCGCTTCGCCGAGCTCGTGATCGCCTTCGACCAGATCGCCGCGATCAACGACTGGGTCAACCTCCTCGACGCCCAGCTCACGGTCTTCACCCTCGCCGGCGACGCCGTGGTCGTGGCCTACAACGGGGCGTCGAACGACACGGTGGTCGCCCTCATCGACCTGCTGCGCGAACGCGCCCGGGCGGCCCGCACGGCCCGGTCGCGAACTCTTCCGCCCGAGCATCCGCCCCTCGAACTCGACGACCTCGGAAAGAAGGACGCCCTGTTCGTCACCGGTTTTCGCGACCTCAGGCGTCGCGAGCCCGGCATCCGCCTGCTCGCCGCCCACGGCCGCGAGACCGTTCGGCGCCGCGGCGGCCTGCTGAGCAGAATCGCGGATGCCGTGCTGCCGGTCACCCTGCACGGTGCGCTGGTCGCGGCGTCGCCGGTCGACCTGCAGGTGCTGTCTCGCCGGGAGTGGTTCACCCGCGGCGGGGTCCCCGTGCTCTCGCGGGGGCGCACCGTCGTGGCCCTCGACTCGCTGCGGTCGGTGACCGTGGCCGAGCATACGAAGTATCACGGCGTCAGCGTCGTCACGCTGCAGGTCGGCTCGACCCGCGTCCCGCTCGACGTCCCGGCGGGGTCGCCGGCGCAGAAGGCGCTGCTCGCGCTGCGCTGAAGGCGCTGCTCGCGCTGTGCTGAAGATTTTGCCCGCGCGAAACACCCGCTGCCGTAGGTTTGCACAATGAGTGAGACGCCCGCCCTCAGCGACCGCGCCAAGTGGCAGGCCTTCGCGGTGGCGGTGAGCGTCGCCGCGCTCACGATCCTCGATCTCAGCAAGGTCAACGTGGGCCTGCCGTCGATCGAGAAATCGCTCGATGCCGGAGCCACCGAACTGCAGGTGATCGTGGCGGGATACGCCCTCGCCTTCGGGCTGGCCCTCGTGCCGTCGGGCCGCCTCGGCGACATCTACTCGCGCAAGATGATGTTCGTCATCGGCCTGAGCGGCTTCACGGCGGCGAGCCTGCTCTGCGCCGTCGCGCCCACCATCGAGGCGCTCGTGATCGGGCGCATCCTGCAGGGCGTCGCGGCCGGGGTGCAGATGCCTCAGGTGCTGGGGCTCGTGCAGCAGCTGTTCCAGGGCGAGGCGCGCGGGCGGGCGTTCGGTGTCTTCGGCGCCACCATCGGTGTCTCGACCGCCTTCGCGCCGAGCCTCGGCGGCCTGCTCATCCTGCTCGGCGGGCCGGAAGACGGCTGGCGGCTGCTGTTCTGGATGAACATCCCGCTCGGCCTCGCGGCGATCTTCTTCGCGCTCAAGCTGTTGCCGAGGCGCGCGGGGCCGCGGGTGAAGTCGAACCTCGACCTGTTCGGCGTGCTGCTGCTCGGCGCCGCCACCTTCAGCCTGCTCTTCCCCTTCGTGCTCACGACCGGCGGCCCCGACGACAGCCCGCTGCGTTGGCTCTGGCTGCTGTCGGCAGCCGGGTTCGGCGCACTGTTCGTCTGGTGGGAGCTCGCCTACCAGAGGCGCGGCAAGTCGCCCGTTGTGCACTTCGCCCTGTTCCGCACCTCGTCGTACCGCAACGGGCTGCTGCTCGCCACCGCCTACTTCGGCGCGCTGCCGGCCGTGTTTCTCATCAGCACGCTGTTTCTCCAGGAGGGGCTCGGACTCGCCCCGGTGTTCGCCGGCCTCGTCTCGATTCCGTTCGCACTGACATCCGCCGTCACCGCCTTCATCGGCGGGCGGCTCGTGCAGCGCTACGGGCGGGCGCTCGTGGTGTTCGGGCTCGTGTTCGTGATCATCGGCTTCTCGCTCGACCTCGTGCTCGCGATCACCCTGCCGGCGGAGCTCGCGCCCTACGGCATGGGCGCGGCGCTGCTGATCGCGGGAATCGGCGGTGGCTTCGTGATCTCGCCGAACCAGACGTTGACGCTCGCTGAGATCCCGGTGAGCGAGGGCGGTGTGGCCGGGTCGATGGCGCAGCTCGGCCAGCGCGTCGGCACGTCGATCGGAGTGGCGGCGGCGACCGCGACGTTCTTCGCGACGATTCTGCGCGAGTCGGGATCGGAGATCGCGCTCACCGCCTACCAAGACGGATTTCGCAACGCGTTGCTCATCTCGATCGGTCTGATGGTCGCGGCGCTCGCCCTGGGCGTGTTCGACCTGCTCGCGCGGCGTCGCCAGCGCCTGGTGGTGCCGGGCGGCTGAGGCGGCGGGGCGCGCTCGGCACGGGTCATCCTGAATGGCGAACGACGGCGGTTCGCAACTCGGGCAGAATCGCGGATGCCTCGGCGAGGGCCGCGCGGAACCGGGGGAGCGCCGCCGAGGCCGCGCGTTCTGCCTGAGTTACGCGCGGACTGCCCGAGATCAGACCGCTCGGGTGCTCGCCCGGGCGATGAGCTGCGGCTCGAGGGTGATCGTGCGGTGCACGTGGTCTTCCGGCGAGCGGATCTCCTCGAGCAGCAGCTCGGTAGCGATGCGCCCCATCTCGTGGCCGGGCTGCCCGATCGTCGAGATCGGCACGACGCTGTCGGACGCGAAGTGGTTGTTGTCGTATCCGATGATCGCGATGTCGTCGGGAACCCGGATGCCCGCATAGATGAGGGCCTGCACGCAACCGGAGGCCAAGGCGTCCGCCGCCGAGATGACGGCGGTCGGACGGGTGGCCTCGTCGCGCTCGGCGAGGGAGCGACCGAGCGCCAGACCCTCGGAGATCGTCAGTTTCGCCGTCTCGATGAGCTCGAGCGTCGCCCCGTGACCCGCCTCCTCGACCGCACGCCTCGCACCTGCGTAGCGCTGGGCGACGGCGTGAAGCGACAGTGGCCCGCCGGTGTACGCGAGCCGCCGCCGACCCGAGTCGAGCACGTGCCTCGTCGCCAGATATCCGCCGAGCTCCTCGTCGACGACCACCCTGCAGGCGTCGGTCTGCGGATCGGGCGCGTTCACCAGGACGACGGGTCGGCCGTGGCTGCGAACGCGCGCGGCCGCATCCAGGGGTCCGTCGAGCGGCGCAAGCAATACGCCGCCGACGCGCGCCTCGTCGAACAGGTCGAGATACGAGTTCTGCGCGGCGAGATCGACGTCGCTGTTGGCGAGCAGCAGCTTCATCCCCTGCTCGCCGGAGACCTCTTGCGCCCCGCGGGCGATATCGACGAATAGGGAGTTGCCGATGTCGACGATGACAAAACCGAGGGTGTCGGCGCGGCCGGCGGCGAGCGACCGGGCGAGATTGTTGCGAACAAAACCGAGAGCGTCGATGGATGCCCGCACCCGGCTGAGCGTGGAAGGCGCCACCTTGGTCGGGGAGTTCAGCACGTTCGACACCGTGCCGAGCGACACTCCGGCGTGGCGCGCGACATCGGCCATGCTCGGTGCCGGGTCCTTCGCGCGGTTACCCTCGCCCAACAACGTCGTCATAGTGCCTAACCTACTCGGCCAAGAATTTGCTCGGGATGAATCGTTACAGATTCGCTTGCGTTCCTGCTCGACAACAGACTATCTTGCTTTTGAAGCGCTTCAATAATCCGAGCGCTCGCCATTCAAGGAGGAATGATGACCACACGTCACAGCAGGCGACGCACCCTCGCCCTTGTCGCAGGAGTCGGAAGCGCGGCGATGCTGCTCGCCGGCTGCGCCGGTGGAGGCTCGACCTCGTCGCCGAAGGAGTTCAGTCTGCTCACCAACTCGGAGAACGCCGAACTGCCGGCCATCTTCACCGCGCTCTCCGAAGACGAGTGCGCCACCGAGAACACGGCGCTCCCGTTCACGAGCGATTCAGTGCCCCAGACGAACCTCGACCAGCGACTGCAGCTGCTCGCCGGCCAGAACGCGCTTCCCGTGGTGTACTCGGCGGGCAACGCTCCCGCCCTGACCAAGACACTGGACGAGTCGGGCAACGTTCTCGACTTTCAGAGCACGCTGACCGAGCTCGACGTCATCGACAACATCGAGCCCGCCGCTATCTCCACCATCGAGGCCCTCTACGGCGGCTTCAAAGTTCTGCCGTTCGAGTACAACATCGAGGGGATCTGGTACAACAAGACCCTCTTCGCCGACAACGGCGTCACGGCCCCCGAGACCTGGGACGACCTCGTCGCCGCCGCGGGCACCTTCGACGGCGCGGGAGTGACGCCGTTCGCCGCGAGCGGCGAGCAGGGCTGGCCGATCACCCGCCTGATCGGCAACTACCTCTTCCGCACAATCGGGCCCGACGCGCTCAAGAAGGTCGCCGACGGCGACGCGAAGCTGACCGACCCCGAGTACGTCGAGGCCGCGCAGGCCGTCGCAGACCTCGGCGCAGACGGATACTTCGGCGAGGGAGTCGGATCCATCGACTACGACACCGCTGCCAACCAGTTCATGAACGGCAGCGCGGCCATGTTCTACATGGGCAGCTGGACCCTCAGCGACTTCAACGACGCCGAGCGCAATCAGATCGGGCTCGACAACATCGGCTTTATGCCGTTTCCGAACGTCGACGGCGGTGAGGGCGACAGCTCGCAGATCGCCGCGAACGTCGGCCTTCCCGCCACCTTCAACGCGAAGACCTACAACGCGAAGGTCGGCGACTGGCTCACCTGCATCGCGGGCAACTACGGAAGCGAGGCTCTCACCAGCCAGGGCCGCGTCTCGGGCTTCAAGGTGAACACGCCCGTCGACGACCTGCCCGCCCTGACGCAGGAAGTGCAGGAGCGAATCGCGACAACCGACCAGGCCGTTCTCTGGTTCGAGGCGCTCTTCTCGACCAAGGCAACGACCACGAGCCAGACCAACGCGGCGCAGCTCGTGACCGGCAACATCACCGCCGAAGAGTTCATGGAACTCGTGCAGAACGACCTCTAAAAGCGATCACCGAGAACACCACTGCGGGCCTCCGGCCGCGGCGTCAGCGCCGCGGCCGGAAACTCCACTGCCAGAAATGAAGTCTCAATGAAGAACGTCCTCGGCGACAAGAAGTCGATCCTGATCCTTGTGGGTCCCGCCCTCCTCGTCTACACACTCGTGATGCTCGTGCCCGTTGTCTGGTCGCTGGGATACACGGTCTTCGAAGGCAACGCCATCGTCGGCTTCACCTTCGTCGGCCTCGACAACTTCGCCACGATGATCGGCGACACCCGGGTGCACGACGCGCTCTGGTTCACGATCCGCTACGCCTTTGTCATCACCATCGGCCAGGTGCTCTTCGGATACGCCCTCTCGCTGCTCTACGTCTTCGTGCTGCGGCGCTCGTCGAGCATCGTTCGCACCCTCGTCTTCTTCCCGGTGGTTCTGCCCACCGTCGCGGTCGCGCTTATGTTCCAGAAGATGTTCGAGGTCGCTCCGCAGAACGGGCTGGTGAACGAACTGCTCAACGCGGTGGGCATCCCCTCTGTCGACTGGTTCGGCAGCGCGGGCAGCGCGTTCGTGGTGATCGCCATCATGGACATCTGGCGTTCGATGGGCTTCTACGGTGTGCTCCTCTACGCCGGACTCGTCGACATCCCCGAAGAGACGCTCGAATCGGCGCGGCTCGACGGGGCGAGCGGGCTGAAGCTGGTGCGACACATCGTCATCCCGCTCTCGCTTCCCGTGCTCCTGTCGTCGATCATCTTTAGCATCAACGGAACCCTCAAGGTGTTCGACAGTGTGCTCGCCCTCACCAACGGCGGCCCGGGCACGACCACGAGCCCGCTGACGCTCTACATGTTCCAGACCTCGTTCACCTACGGCGAGTACGGCTACGGCAGCACGATCGCCCTTCTGCTCACGATCCTCTGTCTCGTCGTGACGGTCTTCATATTCCGTTCTTCACGCCGCGACCTCACGAAGGGCTAGACCGTGTCTGCTCCCGCACTCCAGCGACCCACCCGACGACCCACCCCTCGCCCGGCCCAACGCGCCCGTACGGCGCGGCGGCTCGTCAAGAAGGTGCCGACCACGATCCTCGTGGCCATCCTGCTGGTCATCGTCGTCTACCCGCTCGTCTGGCTCCTGCTCGGCTCGTTCAAGACCAATGCCGAGTTTCTCAACAACCCGGTGTGGTCGCTACCGTCGACGTTCAACTTCGACAACTACGTCGAGGCGTGGAACACCGGCAACATCGCCCAGTACGCCACCAACAGCATCCTCTCGGTGTTCCCCGCGCTCGCGCTCATCATCCTGTTCGGCACAGCCGCCGGTTTCGCGCTCGAAGTGCTCGTCTGGAAGGGGCGCGGCGGCGTGCTGCTCGCGTTCCTCATCGGCATCATGGTGCCCACCCAGATGATCCTCCTGCCGCTGTTCACCGTCTATTTCCAGACCGGCCTCACCGGAACCCTCTGGCCGCTCATCATCACCTACACAGCGATCGGCCTGCCGCTGACCGTGTTCATGATGGCGACGTACTTCAGGGCGATTCCGCGAGAGGTGTTCGAGGCGGCGACGCTCGATGGCGCCAGCATCATCCGCATCTTCTTCTCGGTAGGCATGCCGATGGTGAGCAACGCGATCTTCACCGTCGCGCTCGTGCAGTTCTTCTTCATCTGGAACGACCTGCTGATCGCGTTGACGTTCACGAACTCGAGCGACCTGCGCACCATCCAGGTCGGGTTGCTGAACTTCAACGGCGAATTCGGCGCGACCAACTACGGCCCGCTGTTCGCCGCCATCTGCATCAACGTCTTCGGCACCCTGGTGCTGTATCTGATCCTCAACCAGCGTGTGCAAAAGGGCCTCACCGCGGGCTCCGTGAAAGGGTAGTCATCTCCGTGCAAGCAACAATCAGCCGACCCGTGCGATTCGAGCACCACTACGACGAGGCGATCGGCATCGGAGTGGCGGCACCGCGCATCTCATGGCAGACCACGGCCGACCCCGGTTTTGTGCAGGCGGGCTACGAGTTCGATTTCGACCGCGCCGGCGTGAACGAGCGCACCGGCCGCATCGAGTCGGTCGAGCAGGTGCTCGTCGCCTGGCCGGTCACGCCGCTCTCCTCCCGCGAACGGGTGGGAGTGCGCGTGCGCGTGTTCGGCGCAGACGGGAACGCGTCCCCCTTCAGTGAGCCCGCGTTTGTCGAGGCGGGGCTGCTGGAGGCGGGCGACTGGATTGCGAAGGCGGCCGGTCCCGCATGGGACGACGACCCCGAATCCGATCGTCGACCGCCGCTGGTGCGCCGTGACTTCGCCGTCGCAGCCCCCGTGCGCCGCGCGCGACTCTACGTGAGCGCCCATGGTGTGCACGAGACCGAGATCAACGGCGTCCGGGTCGGCGACGACATCCTCTCCCCGGGATGGACGGTCTACGGGGAGCGGCTGCGGTACTACACGCACGACGTGACCGACCTGCTCGTCGCGGGCGAGAACGTCATCGGGGCGTGGCTCGGCGACGGCTGGTACCGCGGACGCATCGGCTTCAACGGCGGGTACCGCAACCTCTATGGGTCGGATGTCTCGCTCATCGCGCAGCTCGAAGTCGAATACGAAGACGGCCGGGTCGATACCGTCGCTACCGACGAATCGTGGAAGGCGTCGTTCGGGCCCATCCTCGAATCCGGGCTCTACGACGGCGAGTACTACGACTCCCGCGCCGAACAGCCGGGGTGGTCGAGCGCCGGGTTCGACTCGTCGGGCTGGACCCCGGTGGCGATCTCGGAGCGAGATGCGTCCACCCTCGTGGCGCCTGAGGGCCCGCCCGTGCGGTGCACGGAAGAGCTCGCCCCCGTGGCGGTGACGCGATCGGCTGCTGGCGGCTACATCCTCGACTTCGGGCAGAATCTGGTCGGCAGGCTCAGCATCCTCGTCGACGGCCCGTCCGGCTCGGCCATCACGCTGCGTCACGCCGAGGTTCTGCAAGACGGGGAGCTGTACACGCGTCCGCTTCGACTGGCCGCGTCGACCGACACCCTCGTGCTCGACGGATCCGGCGAACGCCGGTGGGAGCCACGGTTCACGATCCACGGGTTCCGTTTCGCCGAGGTCTCCGGTTGGCCCGGCGAACTCGCCGCGGGCGCGGTCGTTGCGAAGGTCTACCACTCCGACCTCGAGAGAACCGGATGGTTCGAATCATCCGACCCGCTCGTCAATCGGCTGCACGAGAACGTGCGGTGGAGCATGCGCGGCAACTTCGTCGACATCCCCACCGACTGCCCGCAGCGTGACGAGCGCCTCGGCTGGACCGGCGACCTGCAGGTCTTCGCCCCTACGGCGTCGTTCCTCTACGACGTGTCGGGCATGCTCGGCTCCTGGCTCAGGGACGTCGCCGTCGAACAGCTCGAAGACGGAACGATCCCGTGGTACGTACCCGTCATTCCGGGAGGGACGACCTGGACCCCTATCGATCCGGGCGCCGTCTGGGGAGACGTAGCGGTGCTCACCCCGTGGACGCTCTACCAGCGCTTCGGTGACACCGGGATCCTCGAGCAGCAGTACGAGAGCGCGAAGGCGTGGGTCGACCTGATGGACACGCTCGCCGGCGGCGACCATCTCTGGAACACGGGTAGGCAGTTGGGCGACTGGCTCGACCCGGCAGCGCCGCCCGAGGATCCCGCCGCCGCGCTCACCGACCGCTACCTCGTCGCGACCGCCTATTTCGCCTTCTCGACGCGCATTCTCGCCGAGACGGCGCGCACCCTCGGGCGCCTCGACGACGCCGCACACTATTCGCGGCTGGCTTCGGCAATTCGCGAAGCCTTCATCGGCGAGTACTTTCTCGCCAGCGGGCTGATGACCAGCGACGCCCAGACGGCGTATGCGCTCGCGATCGAATTCGACCTGCTCCCCGACGACCCCGGCCTGGCCGACGTCGCTCGGGCGCGCGTCGGCGAGCTCGTGCACGCCGCCGACAACCGCATCGCCACGGGATTCGCCGGCACCCCGGTGATCTCCGACGCGCTGACCAGGGCCGGAACCGTCGAGATCGCCTACGACCTGCTGCTCGAGCGCGAATGCCCGTCGTGGCTGTACACGGTGCTGCAGGGCGGCACGACGATCTGGGAGCGCTGGGATTCGCAGCGCCCCGACGGGTCGATCAACCCCGGCGAGATGACCTCGTTCAACCACTACGCACTCGGTGCGGTCGCCGACTGGATGCACCGGGTCGTGGCGGGCATCGCACCCGCAAGCGCCGGCTACCGGGAGATTCTCGTCAAGCCGCAGCCTGGCGGCGGCCTCACCTCGGCCAGCGCGCGGCACCTGACGCCCTACGGAGAACTGTCGATCGCCTGGGCGCTCGACGCCGGCGGGCTGACGGTCGACCTCGTGGTGCCGACGGGATCGACCGCGCGCGTCGAACTTCCCGGCCGCGAGCCGTTCGCCGTGTCATCCGGAGTGCATCGCTTCACGCCCTGACGAGCTGCGAGCTGCGCCCGCGCACGACGAAGGCCCCCGGCGTGAACCGGGGGCCTTCGTGTGGTGCTGCTGCTTAGCGGCCGAGGACGCTGTCGAGTCCGAGTCCACCGGTCACATCGCCGATGAGGCCGTCGACGTTCGTGACGCTGTCGACGAGGTCGCTCACGCCGGCGCCGATGTCGCCACCGGTGACGGGTGCGGTGATCGGGGCCGTGACGGGAACCTCGTTGGTGACCGGCGCGGTCACGGGTGCCGTGACGGGCGCTTCGACCGAGGTGTCGTTGCCCGAGGCGACCGGGGCGGTGACGGGTGCGGTCACGTCGTTGCCGTTGAGGATGCCGCCGCCGAGCACGTCGCCAGAAGCGACGTCGCCGACCTGGGGAGCGATCACGACGGGCGACTGTCCGGCGAGGGAGACGTTGCCGAAGAGGTCGGAGATGTCACCGAAGAGGTCGGTGCTGGTCTGGGTGGAGCTGTACTCGCTCGACGTGTCGGTCGTGGTGTCGGCAGACGCGGGGCCGGCGAAACCGACGATGGCGAGAGCGGCCGCAGCAGCGGTTCCACCGGTGGCGAGCAGAGTCTTCTTCGTGATGTTGTTCATTGTCTGAACTCCTTCAAGTCAGCACCCGAATCTCCCCGAACCAGTAAGGCCGGTCGTTTCCGGGTGCACTGGGAGTCCGGACCGGGTGCCCGGATCGGATTGGGTGCCCGGCGCGTCGATCGCCCGTCTGGGGATGATTGAGGAGATTTTCTGGCGGACGCAGCCGCGGATCGCTGCGGATCGGGGGCGATTCGAGAAAAAACCTGAGCGAGTGCTGACAGTGCGGTTCGCTGTTCTTTGCTATTTGCGCGCGAAGCCTAGATGCGCGCGGAGCCGGGAGCGGCCGACGGCAGCCGGGCGAAGTACCAGTTGAGCGGATCGGGGGAGTGCGGCAGGGTCCAGCGGCGGCCGAAGAAGTTGGGCAGGCGCTGCCCCGACTGCAGCACCATAAAACCGCGGTTCTCGGCGAATCGCGCGGTGCTGATGCTGTTCTCGTCGCGGGGGATCGCGCCGAAGAGCACGCGGGTTCCGCTCGCGGCGAGCGTCGACGACAGCTGTTCGAGCAACGCCGTCGCGATTCCCTCGCCCTGCCGCTCGTCGTCGACCGCCACGGAGTCGAGGAAGGCCACCGTGTCGAGCTCCGCCTCGTAGTCGACGCGCTGCATGCCCTGCTCGACGGCCTCGAAGTAGGCGATGGCCATCGGGGCGCGGCGGGCGAGTGCGCTGCCGACCAGAGCGCCATCCGGGGTCCGCGCCTCGACGACGACGGTGCGGTCGTGCCCGGGAGTCGCGGTGGAGGTGGTGAATGTCGTGTTCGGGAGCGGGTGGGAGGGCATCCCACCACGCTACCCACTCAGGCGGGGGAGCCCGAGATGTTCACGAGCCAGTGCACGCCGTACTTGTCGTCGCACATGCCGAAGCTGTCGCCCCAGGGTGCCGCGGTCAACGGCTGCTGCACCGTGCCGCCGGCGCTGAGTTTCTCCCAGTAGCCGGTCAGCTCGTCGTTGTCCTCGCCGCTGAGCGACACCGAGACCTGGTCGCCGCCGGCGTTGTAGTCCATCGAGTTCGGGGTGTCTGCACCCATCAGCACCAGCCCGTTCGTGGCCTCCAGCTGCGAGTGCATGACCTTGTCCTTCTCGGCCGGGTCTTCGCTCGCCTGAAACTCGCCGAACGTGCTGACAGTGAGCTCGCCGCCGAACACCGACTGGTAGAACTCCATCGCCTCACGGGCGTTGTCGCGAAAACTCAGGTAGGGATTGAGTCGGGTAACCATGGGGAATCTCCTTCGATCCCCTGAATTCTGACAACCGGGCAGAGGCCGCCACAACCCCGGCTACGAGGAAGCGGCCTTCATGGTGTCGTAGGCGGCGAGGGCGTCACGTCGCGACTGCCCCAGGTCGACGATCGGCTCGAGCGGATACTCGCCCGCCTCCAGTTCGGGAACCCAGCGACGGATGTACCGCCCCTGCTTGTCGAACTTCTGGGCCTGCAGAACCGGGTTGAACACGCGGAAGTAGGGCGCGGCATCCGCACCGCTGCCCGCGACCCACTGCCAGTTCGCGGGGTTGTTCGCCTGGTCGGCGTCGACGAGGGTGTCCCAGAACCAGGCCTCGCCCACACGCCAGTCGACGAGCAGGTTCTTGATGAGGAAGCTCGCCGTAACCATGCGCACCCGGTTGTGCATGGTGCCGGTCTCCCAGAGTTCGCGCATGCCCGCGTCGACGAGCGGCACCCCGGTGGTGCCGTGTCGCCAGGCGTCGATCTCCCACTCGGGGGTGTCGGCCCAGGGGAACGCGTCGAACGCCGGGCGGAAGTTGCGCTCGTGCAGCTCGGGAAAGTGGAAGAGGATGTTCCAGTTGAACTCGCGCCAGCCCACCTCGCGCAAAAAGCCGGCGGCGTTCGCCTTGGCGCCGTGGCCGAGCGCGCCGTGCAGGCGGTGCCAGATCTGCAACGGGCTGATCTCGCCGAAGCGCAGGTGCGGACTGAGACCGCTCGTCGCCTCGACGCCGGGCTCGTCACGTCTGTTGTAGCTCTCGAGCACGTCGTCGACGAACGACTCGAGGCGTTCGTGCGCGTTGTTCTCGCCCGGGCTGCAGTGCTCGCGCAGCCCGCCCGCCCAGTCGGGCGTCGTCGGCAGCAGGCCCCAGTCGTCGAGGTCGTCGCTGCGCACGTCGAAGGGGCGGATGCCCGCCGGTGCGTCGAGCGGATCCCTCGCGACTCCCTGCTCGAGGCAGGTCTTCCAGAACTGCGTGAACACCCGGTAGGGGTTGCCCTCCTGCGTCGTGATCGTCCACGGCTCGAACAGCAGGTTGGCGCTGAAGCTCTGCACCTCGACGCCGGCCTCACGCAAGCTCGACTTGAGCTGGGCGTCGAGGTCGCGGGCCCGGCCGTAACGGCGGTTCCAGTAGACCGCGGCGGCATCCGTCTCGTCGACGATGCGTGCGATCTCGGTGTCGGCGTCGCCGCGGCGCAGGGTGAGCGTGCCGCCGAGGGCCGCGATGTCGGCGCCGAGGGCGGCGAGGCTGTGGTGCAGCCACCAGCGTGTGGCCCCGCCGAGGGGGCGGATGCCGCGGCTCACCTCATCGAGAAGGTAGACGACCACGACCGGGCCGCCCCGCGCGACCGCGGCGTCGAGGGCGGGATTGTCGGCAAGGCGCAGGTCGTCGCGCAGCCAGACGATGGACGGCCGATCGGTCGAGGAGGTCACTTTCCGCCGAGCCGCAGCTTCTCGGTGAGAACCGTGAGCTGGCGAAGTTCGTTGGCGTCGAGGATTCCGCCGACGCGGTTGCGGATCGACTCGGCGTGAACCACGGCGACCCGGCGGAACAACGCGTAGCCCTCGTCGGTGAGCTGCACGATCGTGCCGCGTCCGTCACCGGGGTCGCTCTCCTTCGTGACGAGCTCGCGCTGCACGAGACGGTCGACGAGCCGGCTCACACTCGGCTGGGTGAGCAGAAGGTGGCGGTTGAGGTCGCGGATGCGCAGCCGGCGTTCGGGCTGCCGCGCGAGATTGAAGAGCACGTCGTATTCGTTGAACGAGAGCTCTGCGGAGGGGAACTCCGCATTGAGCTGCCGAAGCACGGAAACCTGCGCGCGAAACAGGGATTCCCACGCGTCTACAGCCAAGGATTTATCGCTCACGGGACAACTCTATGTATGCGCACCGATACAGACGCAACCACTGGACGCGGCAGGAGCAACATGCCGCAGGGGGAAATGCCCGTTAAACAGGATTGAGGGTCGGTTTCAGAGGCTAGAAACCGACCCTCTCCCTTGCACCAAGAGTGTCCTGCAATCACATTCCGCATCAGCTGCCACAGCAAACAACTTCTGCTCCATCAATATATAACGGTGCGGTAACGAAGCGCTAGTTATCGAACCGTTATATTTCTGCGAGTTTGCCGAATGTGAGATCTCACCGGACTTGAACAACGTTGCGGGAAACTTGAACACGCGTTCGCGCCGCGGATCCGGCGATCATCTTGCGGTCTCAATCTCAATGCAAAACCTCAACGCAAACACAGAATGCGGCGCCGCGTGGAGCCTGCGGAAGCCTCTACTCTTCAGAAATGGCAGGAATGAAACCTCGGCGAGACGAAGCGTATGCGGCGGCCGTAGTAGCGAAGGTGACCGGTGCGCGCGTTTCGCAGGTCGATGGCATCGAGGCCGGCGATGGTCTTGTCGACGCGCGTCTCGACTATTCCGATGGGCGGCGCGGTTCGCTTGAAGTCACATCTATTGGCGACCCCAGCGAATTTCAGCTCAACACTCTCCTCGGCCGGCGGCGTCAGACTTATGAGAATCCGGGCAACTGGCACTGGTCGATAACTGTCGGCCGCGTGAGCGAGCTCCCGCGCTTGGACGCAATCTACCGCGAAGTAATTCTGCGACTGGAGCGTTCGGGCGTATCGCATCTTCGCGAAATTCCGTTGGACGAGGTCTTAGCCGACCCAGACCTCGACTGGCTTGCTCATGACTCAGAGACAGAGTTCCAGGGGTTCCCGACCATCCCCAAGCTCAAGTCCGACGGGACCATAAGAGCGATCGGCTTGTCCGGGATCGGGGTTGCCGCGGCCTGGCTCGGCGCAAACGATCCGGTGTCAGCGCCACTTGAGGCAACGCTTTCGTCGCAGAACCTCGTCCGCCACATCGACAAGCTGTTGAGGTCCGAGGAGGAGGAGCGCCACCTCTTCCTGATTGTGGGGTGGACGTCCTTGACGCTAAGTGCCGTCTTCGAGCTTCTAGATCCTGAGCAGCTTCCTTCGATCCCTCCTAGCGTGCCGGAAGGAATCACCCATCTTTGGCTGGCAACAGGTTTCGGGGGCGGCGTGCTTCGATGGGCCCGTGGTGTCGGCTGGGAGATCTTGCCGGTCAGATGACGTCGCAAGTGTTCTCGGGAAAAACCGTACGCCCCGTCACCATTCGCACGTCACGCGCTCGGAGCATCGCTACAGGCCGTCGGCAAAGGCTAAGCTCGCCAGAAGAATCCTCAAATGACGGCAAAGGGGCCAATCGTGCCGAATCTCCACGAGTCAGACTTCAAAACGATTGTGGAGGACGCAACTTGGAATATGGCGCGATTGAAGAGCGTGACAGTTCAAGGATTGAGCGCGCGCGCCACGTTCCGCTCGGCGTCAGGCAAGCAGACCTGGGAGGCGACCTACTCCTATGAGGAGGCGACCGGCGAGTTGACTTGCTACGCGCCCTATACCGACTCCGCCCAGGCCCGAATTTTCGCGGGCAACATAGAACGCGGGATCCGTTTGGTGCTGAACGGGTCGTAGACAAGTCGATTGCCGCCAATCGGAGCGCCGGAGTACAAGATCGTTTCTGCTGTTTTCGAGACGTGGCAGCACAGGCGGCTGCTTCGCCTGTGGCGAATCCGCGTTCGCCGATAGGCTCCGCGTTGAGTAGTTCGCAAATGCGTGTTCCACCGAAACTGTAAGGGTAATGCGATGGCATTCAAGAAGCGTTCCGCGCCGGAGATCACGGCGACGACCCCGGAGAAGCTATTCCCTCTGCTGCCCCGAACTGGCGCGAATTCTGACTCACTATGGTCGCAACAGACAGATCTCTTGCGCGAGTACGCCGTGAAACGAGCTACCGCCAAAGATCTAGCCATTGAGCTCCCTACGGGCACGGGGAAAACCCTTACGGGTCTACTGATCGCTGATTGGCGACGACGCGAAGGTAAAGGCCGTGCGATATTTGCGTGTCCCACGGTTCAGCTCGTCAAGCAGGTCGTCGCGGCGGCGGCCAAGGAAGGAATCGCCGTTGTAGACCTTTCCGGTTCATTCAAGAACTGGAATCCAGCGGACAAGGCTGACTATGAGCGTGGGCGGGCAATTGCAGTGGTGCCTTACAGCTCGGTCTTCAACGTGTCCCCGAAACTCATTCAGGCCGATGTGATTGTCTTCGACGACTCACACGCGGGCGAGCAATACGTGTCCAAGGCGTACACGATTGAGATTTCGAGGAAACGGTACCCGGGTATTTTTAGCGCCGCGCTCGAGTCGGTCGCACCGATTCTTGGCGGAGAGCGATACAACCAGCTGATAATGAATACGCCTGGGGCCGGTACGAAGCAACTTGTCGATGGCATCTTCTTAGCGCAGCATGACACCGTCTTATCTCCTCTGGGGCGTGCTATTTCTCAGTTCGGCGATTGTCCGCCGGACGATCGCGTCGCTCTCAGCCAGAAATACGCGCACTCATCTATCGGCGACCATTTGTCGGCCTGCACGCTCTACGCATCGTGGTCAAAGATGGAAATTCGGCCGACCACTCCGCCGACCTTTGAGAATCACCTATTTGCGAACGCCACTCAACGCATCTACTTGTCTGCGACTCTGGGTGCGGCGGGCGAGCTTGAGCGTGCGTTTGGTCGGCCGTCTATCAAGCGTCTCTCGCTGCCGCCCGAAGCTCCAACACCAAAGTCCGGTCGTCGCTTTCTTGTCTTCCCTCACCTCGTGCCCGGCGTGGACCCGGACGAACTGACGAAGGAGCTCATCGCCGCCGTTGGTAAGGCCATTGTCATAACTCCAAGCGATGCCACGGCGAAGGTGGTCGAAGAATCAATCATTCCGAAGAAGTGGAAGGTGTTTAGGAAGGCCGACGTAGAGGAGTCTTTCGATGACTTTGCTGCAGCCAGTAACGCTGTTGCGTTGCTCGCGAACCGATATGACGGCATCGACCTACCCGGTCATGCGTGCCGAGCGGTTTCGATAGCAGGCTTCCCGGGTGTCACGAATCTTCAAGAGCAGTTTTATGCGACGCGCGCCCGCGCTTCCGCGGTCTCCGAGGAGCGGGTGCGCAGCCGGGTCGTGCAAGGTATCGGTCGCTGCACTCGCGGCCCCCGTGACTGGGCGCTGGTAATCGTTGCGGACGCGGAGACTACGACTTATCTCTCGCGATCGGAGATTCGCGAAACTCTAAGCACTGACTTGCAAGCTGAGGTGCTGTTCGGACTTGAACAGTCTGAAGCTTCTGCCAGCAATATCCGCGACAACGTGTCGGCGTTCCTGGCGCAAGGTAAGGAATGGCGGAATAACGCAGAGCCAGCTATCACAGAGATCAGCAGTGAAGTGGAGTACAGCGTGGCATCCGCTGCGCCCGGATTGGCCGCTGCTGCCAGACACGAGGTCGAAGCGTTGGAAAGGATGTGGCACGGCGATTGGCATGCCGCTAGCGTCCAGATGCACGAAGCGGCGGCAGAGCTGAACTCGTATCGAGACGCGCGCGGCTATCAGGCAACGTTGCTATTCCGGTCCGCTGTGCTCATGGACAAGGCCGGTCGCACCACGGGAGATGCGTCTCTTGCGTCAGTTGCGGACGGATTGGCTGAACAGGCTGTTCGGGCGGCGACGCCCGCCACCTGGATGAACGCGTTTCTTCCGTTCGAGGGGCGAACCCCGAGTGCCCCGAGCGCCGCCCTGGGCGGAACAGTCGCACGCCTTGCCCATGTAATCGATGACGTTGGCAGCGCCGCAAAACTGAAAACCGCTATTGCGGAAATGTTCGAGGGACTCGGACAGATTGACCACAAAGCGTATGAGCCATGTCTCACCACGCTCGGGATGTTGCTAGGTGCGGACGCCTTCAAGCCGTCGGGTGACGGCAGGACAGACTCGGCCTGGTGCTGGGACAACCATCTTTGGCTCACGCTCGAGGCCAAGAGCGAGCACAAGCTCGTGGGCAGTATCGGAATCGATGACGTTCGCCAGGTCAACGGCCACTTGAAACTAGTTGCGGACGACCGGTCATTCGCCATACCGGTTGGGAGCGCTGCGGTAATGATCTCGCCTAGGACGGCCGTGCAGCGAGAAGCGATGGTGGTTGCTGACGGCAATACTTTCCTCGTGACGCCCGCCGATGTCCTTGATCTCGCCAACGACGTCGAGCGGCTTTGGCTCGTTTTGCACACCCTGCGGAACATAAAGAATCTGGAAGATCGGAAGGACGGCATCCTGGCGGCTCTCAGAAGTTCTCGTCTTACTCCTGAGGACATCGTGGACAGGCTCACGACCGTGACGATCGGCAGCGCATCGAATTCCTGAGCGCCCAACACGTCTAGCCGGCAATACGAGCGAAACCCCGTTCTCTATATGTCAATCTCGACGTCAACGCGAGGCTCTAGAGCAACGAGTAGGTCAGGGTATGCGTTGAGTACCAGGCTGTGAAGGTCTTGATGGCGAGCAGCTTCGAGTGTGATTACCAGTGCGTACTTCAGCGGGTCGGTGGCGCGGCTGGCGCCGCCCTCGTCTCGGGCAATGTGGTGGATGTCGAAAACCGGGTTGGCCAATGTGGATCCACGCATGTTTTCCGATGCACTCATGACCGTTTCCCATTTGCCCTCGCCCGAACGCAGCCGAGATTCATCGGCGAATGCCGCGGGGGAGAAGAAGGCCCTTGAGACTGGGGTCTTGGCGCCTTCCTTGAAATTGAGAATGTCCGGGCGAAAGCGAACTTCAAGCGCGGCGCGTGTGTACGTATCCGGGGTTTGAGCATCGACCCGGCTTGCGAAACAGAAACTGGCGCTAAGTCGGACATTTCCCAAGAGGCCATCGCGAGGGATAGGGACCTTTGCTCTGATGTACTTCCCGGGTTTGACCTCGCCTTGGTAAACAACCCGCGCGACGCCGGGACCAGACGAGATGCCGGACTCGAACGTGGACGGTATGCGTCCCCACCCGACTTCTCGAGCGTCGTGATTGAGTGGATCCGCGGAATGTACGAGCAGAGCACGAAGCGCAAGGGGCCTTAGCTCATCCCCCAAGAGAGTTCGAATGGACACGGCCTGGCGAAGTGCGAGCGGTGCAGCGAGGCTCGTCCCTGTAGCGGGTATCAGCGAAGGAGTCGACCCCACGCCGAGTACGTGGAAGTACTCTCCCGGGCTTCCGCCGAACGCGAGTACGTCCGGCTTCTTCACTCCAGGCGATCGGCCTGGACCAACGGCCGAGTAACGAGCCCGGCGCCAGTCGTCCTTATGACTATCGGCGGCTCCGACAGCTACAGCATTGACCGCGTCGCCGGGGACCTGGATACGTCCGTTTCCCGACTCCCAGTCCTTCGCGCCATTGTTTCCGACTGCAACGGTTAGGAGAGTGTCGCCGTCGCTAAGTAGTTCGTCTATGAGCGCGGTCCATGCATGAATCTCGGTATCGTCAATCGGCAAATACGGGCCCAAGCTCAAGTTGATGTACTCGAAGGACTTAGTCAATAGGATTTCTTCCACATGGCCGAGTGTCTTGTATAGCTCGAACGGGTCTTGACGGTCAGTCGAATCGTCTAGGACGCGGAAGACGGAAACGCGCGCGGGAGGGGTCTCTGGCGAGACACCTTCCTCAAGGGCTCCGAACAGGAAAGCGGCCGCTACTGCGAGTCCGTGTTGCTCATAACCCGGCTCGTTCCCAGCGGTCGGGTCCATCTCGCGATAAGACTCAAGCCAAGGTCCCAGCGCATGATCTGCCGGAAGTCCACCGTCGAGAATTGCAACACGTGGTGACAAAGGGCTCGCGCGTTCCGTCGGGAGAAGTGCCGGTATGTCGACAACGGGGCCCCCTCGCAAGATTGGAGATACCGAAAGTGTCGGCATCGGACGAACCACTCGAACAGTAGTGAAGCGAGCGAGTTCAGCCAATCGCTCGGCGGGCCCCGATGCCGGAACGAACCAAAGCCCTCGAACGTCGAATGCGAGCTCCTGTCGAACGTTGAACCCCAGCTGCTCCGCGTACTCGAGGAACTGGATTTGGTTGCGCGGCGCCAGACGTGAAGAGGGGCGATGCAAGACGAGTTCGAATGTGGTCGCTTTGGAAGCGACCCCTGAAGACTTCACCTTTTCGGTCGCAGCAAAGGTCGAGATGGCCTCGATTTCGATGATCTGACCTAGATTCCTCGGAAGGAGATCATCGCCCGCCAAGGTCGACTGCAGCTCTCGAAAAGAATTGAGGGTGCCGGCTACGAAAATCTCGGATGTGCCGTACTCGAACTCCTCCCAGTCCTTCCGGGTGTGCTTCTCGGGCGCGATCGTACGGTCGCGACTGCCGACCGGCTCAAAACCAGCGGCGGCAAACAGCTCGGTGGGGTAGTAAGACTTGGCGACGTAGCTCGGGTGAAGGGCGAACTTCACGACGTGCACTTCGTTGGGAGCAACGTCCGTCGATGCCTCGAGACCCTGTACCACCGTCGCGAGCTGAGGCGCCAGACGCGCTCGCGCTTCGCTCTCGGTATAAGGGTGATCTTTCGTTGGGTTGATCGCCGGCGGGTCAATTGGTTCGACCAGTAGTTCGCCGTGACCGATCAGATAGTTCTTCTCAGTCATTTCGGTTGCCCCTCGCTTGTTGCCTTTGTGTGCTTGCGGATGGTGTCGCGGCTTACGGTGGTCATCCTCGCGATCTGGTGCTGTGACAGATCCGTCTGATCAGACAGCTCGACTGCCAGTCCGATACGTTCCGTCTGGGTCATCCCGTCTACCCCGACCTGCACGAAGTTGCTCACTAGGTCCGCCGGGGTCCCATTACCGAGCGCGACGGACTTGCGCATCGCTTCGATAGAGCGTTCAACGTCGCTGAAAGACTTCCCGTCAAATAGTCGCGCCAAGGCGGGCACGTACGGCAAGAAGGCAGGAAGGTCACTGGCGAGGAACCGTTGGATCGCGTCCTGAATCAGCGCTTCGCTGGGCATAGGGAAGGAAATCTCGGCATCGAAGCGACGCCACAAAGCGGAATCCACAAGCCGGGGATGATTCGTCGCGGCGAGCAACAAGCTGGTCGACGGCCAATCATCCAGTTCCTGAAGCATGATGGTCACCAGTCTTTTCAGCTCGCCAACGTCGGATTGGTCCGCCCGATCCTTCGCGATCGAATCGATCTCGTCCAGAAAAAGGATTGAAGGCTGAGCTTTCGCGAAATCAAGCGCGTACCTCAGGTTCGCGCCCGACTGTCCCAGGCGGCTATTCATTACCGCAGTCAGATCCAGAGAGAAGAGCGGCATCTGAAGTCGGCGAGAAAGCCATTTCGCCGTATGTGTCTTGCCGACCCCTGGGGGGCCGACGAAAATCGCCGAACTCACCGGTCGGAGGCCATGCGCTACAAGCTCGTCAGCTCGTAGGCGTTCTTGAACCAATGCGTCTAACTGAGCTTCGACATGAGACTCAAACACCGGTTGCTCGACGGACGTTGCGGGATCCCAAGTGCGGAGAATCGCGAGCGTCGACGATTCCGATGGGTGGTCTAGCTCGTGGCGTTCGACCCGGGACTTGGCAATACTCGGCGCCGGAAGGGTGTCGAGGTTCGCACTGATCTCCTTCGCGAGCTCGGGTAGGCGGGATCGGTATCTACGAACAAGCCTTGCGAGCAATAGGCGGAGCTCATCATCGTCTCCCTTCAATCCCAGTCGCGAAACTTGGACTAGATCAGCAGTCAAAGTCTTCAAATCGTCCGTCATAGCAATCGTCCCCGTTTTCATCTGCACCCAGCATAGCATTCGGGTGGACTAATCCAATGAACCATGTTGCAAATTAGTCCAGAGTGCTACGCTGCAGGTCAACGCGGTACTAGAGACTGGAGTGAAAAATGGCTAAAGGCGACATCGAAACGTTCCATGAGGGAGACCAGTGGAAGAATCGGAGAGAGGGCAGTAGCAGGGCCTTTTCTGTGGGTGACACTAAGTCGAGTGTCCAAGCTGAGGGCCGGGCGGCCGCGGTTAGAGATAACGTCGAGCACGTAATCAAGAAGCTCGACGGCACTATTGGTGAGAAGAACACCTATCCGAGAAGCCGCGACCCCAAGTCGAGTAAGGGCTGACCGTTGTTGCCCCTGGCTTCTGTCGGGGTCAGGAGGTGCCCGGGCGGGCCCAACGCCCGCGGAACAGCGCTAGCTGAGCTTGATCCGACTCGGGCAAGGTCTAGCGATGTGGCGCGAACGAAATAGCGCGAGCCGCTTGGGCCCACACGGTCCGTCATCTCGCGAGCGCGGTCCTCCGCTCGCGGGCGTCGCTAGCCGGCCGCAGGTCGAGGCGATCGCGTAAGGGCGCCGCGCGGGGCGGCTCGCTCTCCGAGCCGCCCCGCGTAGCAATACCCTTCGCAGCGCTACTTGGTGCGGATGTCCTTCGGATCCGCGCTTTCCTGTGACCAGACAAGCCCATCCTCGGGCGTTTCGAAGTCTCCTGGTTCGTACTGTGAATCGGACGCGGGGTTGCGACCCATGATCGTGTTCCTTCCTAGTTGGATGTGACGACTGCCGCACCCAGTAGGGCGACGGCGAGGGTGAGGGAGACGAATCCCGCGGAGGTGAACACGGCGAGCATTCGCGTGCGGCTCTCGCGCTTGTTCGACGCTTGGACTTTCATCTTCAAGATGCGCACCTCCATCCGGATCCGCGAATCTTCCGAGTCGTAGAAGAGATCGAACAGGTGCTGGGCACCGAGGTCAAGACGCTTGCGAGGCCAGAGTGCAACCGTTGCGAGAACGATTGAGATGAGCACGAATACGAGCGGCAGTGCGACGAGGACCGCGGGTACTCCGGCGCGCTCCATTAGCGTGGCGGGAGCTACGACGCCGGCGGCGACGACAAGGAACGACGCTTTAGTGTCGACACCCCGAGCACGCTCGCCGGCGGCTTCGCGTATCCGGTCGACTTCATCGTGCAGCAAGTTCATTCTTTCAACCTGTTTCACGACGGAAGGGTCGGGGCGCTTCCTCATGAGAACCGGGGCAGAGATAATAAGTTGTTGTCCCACTTTCCGTCCGCGTATGTCTGAAGCCATGCTCGCGCTCCTTGACGGTAGACGCCGACGTGGACCGCTTCACTCTGTGAACCGACTGTCGCTACGTTGGCTTTGTCGCCTTCGAGCCATTCGACTATCGACGCTCGGCTGTTCTTTCCGGAGTCGCCATCGGCCGGGTTCACCCATTGAAGCTCGGCGATGTGTTCGTGAGTGGTTCCGCCACTCATGCGCACCGCGGTGATTCGAATCACTTGTCTCCTGACGTCTCTCGAAGGCTACTCCCGGTCTCCGACACGCACGGCAGTTTCCGCTAGCGGGACAGCGCCACCGGCGGCTGGCCGGCGCTCGGTTGGATGAGCCGCATGCCGCCCAGTCCAAGGCGCACCGACGAGAAGCGCTGACTCGCCCGGCATCCACTACAGCTCGACGTCCCCCGATCTCTCCGATGCTTCGTGGTGGGAAACAATGCAGATCGGAACGAAACCCGCACGAATTTCTGGCGTGACCGGCTTCCCGAGGTGACGTCCGTCCGGCTCGCCAACTGAAATTTTGAAATGTCGTCGCCGGAACGCTCCGCTGGAAGCACCTCCGGACCGACAACGACACCTCACGGACAATCTGGACGACCTTCGGTTACCCAACTGAGAAAACGTCTATTGTTACGACTGAGTGCGAGTCTCCGCCGCTTACGGCCACACAGCGGTTCTGCTGCGCTGTGTCCGGATTGCCGGCGGGGAGGTTGCCCCCCCCCCCCCCCCAGTCGGAGGCGCAGGTCCTGAACGGTCTCAAACGCGCATCTCACCCGCTCGTCAACTCGCTAGGAATACTCAATGACCACCAGCTCCACCGCTCCCGCAGCAGAACCTCGCGTCGATCTACCCCGCGTGGCTTTCGGGATATTCGCCGGGATCGTTTTCGTCTGGGCACTACTCGCGTCGGCCTTTCCCTTCTTCGGTCGTTTCATGGACTGGAATACCATCGCCGAACCGGATGATTTCCGCACGTTTGCGTTGATCTTCTTCGCGCTACTAGTCGCTTCTTTCGTCGATGGTCCTGCTAAGAAGTTCCATCGTGAGATGCTCGTCGGCGTTGGCCTGTTCTTTCTGGCGATACTCTCATTGGCGCTGAATCTGCTCGACGGAGCCCTCTACGAACTTTTCTCGACTCTCGTTCTTCTCGGGACAATCGTGTTCACCATCCTGAACAACCGGAGCCGTTGAACAGCCGCTACGTCGGACGTTGGCATCGACCGCGCAATCGGTTCGATTCGGGCGCAAAGTGACTACCACCGCCGAACACAGCTCGGTCATCGGTTCCGAAGATAGGAGTAGCGGCAGAGAACTCCGGATCCCACAATTCTGGTTGTTCACCATTTGGAGCGGCGCAAATGCGATGGCGGTCAGAAGGCCCCCTGGTCGGGTTCGCTACTCGCGATCACCTCGAGGGGGAACGTGACGATGTCCTCTGCGCGTCACGTTTCGGAATAGCCCCTGATGCTCGGATCGAGGAGGATGGTCACAGCCGTCCGGAGTTGGTCTCCAAGACTCTCCCCTCGAGAACGACCACGCGCTCTTCGGCAGCGGCTTTGAGCGCATCGGCCACAGGGTCGAGGCGCGCGTCCTCATCGGAGGGTGTTTCGTCGTTGCAGATGCCGTCTTCCATGCAGGGATCGTGCGCGGCATCCGGTCGACGCCTAGGGCCGCGTCCCGCGGACCGAAGATCGTGTCGCCCACTTCGACCAGAGCGCGCGCACCAGGCCCACGGCCGCCTCGGCCGCCAGAGCTGCGACCAGGCCGAGCACTACAAGCAGGAGATCTCGGCGAGCGCTGAGATCCTCGCTGCCGAATACCGCCTGCTGCGGCCAGGTCCCGGAGCTGAAGGACGTCTCTATATCTCCACGTTCGGTCTCAGTGGACATCCCGGTCTCGGCGACTGTGTCAGATTCCCAGGTCGTCGATCTCGAGGACTCGACAACGTTTTCGGAGCTGCCTCCTCGGAGGTAGTAGAAGCTGTCATTTGTCGCCACCGTCGATTTCTGGATGAGCTTGAGGCTCGGCCACGGCGTGCCGTTTTGGCCAGTGGCGGTGGTCGACATTCCAGCCCTAGGGGTCGTAAAGACTTCGTTCGTTCCTCGGATTGTCCACACCGTTGATCGGTTGAGCTCGCATCGAAGTTCGAACAATACGTGCCCCCGGTCGACACCAGGGTCATCGAGGAACGCAGTCACTGCAATTCTCGTGTACCGGTCCGACCATTCTGTCTTCAGCGGATCGTCACCCCTGCTTATAGCTTCTTCCCGAGCTGCGCGAATCGAATGCTCGACAGGGTAAGGGAGGTCAGAAAACCCAACGTTTTCTATCTCAAGATCTGCATGGGTCGAACACTTTTCAGACTCCAAGAACCCCTCGTCGAAGTAGATGTCGACCGATTCGGCGCTTGGACTCCCACCTGCTCTGTCTGGGTCGAAGAGGTAGACGAGGAGATTCATCTGAGTCGGCGACGAAGAGCCCGGAGGCCCGGAGAACCACGTGAGCTGGGAGTCGGCATCTAGCGCATCGCCGACGTCGACGATTATCGACGGAGACGAAGGTCCCGTCTCAGTGGAAGGCGGTGCCCATAACGTTCCAGGGAGGATGATCGCGACTATCGCGCAGAGCCCCGCGAGCCATGCCACCCGCCCGAACACCTGAACGACGAACAGCCGCCGGGCTCGGACTCGCAGTTTTGAAAGTGTCCGGTGACGATGCGCCGCGCGCACTCGAGATGCCGACGGCTGGGACGTGCGCCGCGACACCAGCACGACCTTCGCCCGTCGTTCCTTCGACCGCCGCCCACCGACTCCGAACATCGCGCTCCCAGCTTCATCATGCGGCAGGCCGCGATGACCACATCCTCGCAGATGCGGCGCTTCACAGGCGCGGCAACTTTGCCGCGCGTGCACCGGTTATGACAAATATCACCTTCCTGCACGCCGGCGCCGAGTACATCGACGCGGACGCGTTCCGAGGAAGTCCTCGAGGGACACGGAAGCCTGGCCAGGGTCCGCGATGAGTTCTTCGCGCCCGAATCCGATCATGCATTTGAGCGTGAGCTTCCCAGGCTCAGCGGAGGGTGTTGTGGGCGCATACGGATTGATGCAGAAGGATCTCCACGTCTAGGCGATTGACCTTCACCGTGTTCGCCAAGGTGCGGCCGTCGGTCAGCAGTTTGCGGAGGATTGGAGCGATCCCGAGCGGCGTGTGGCGGTCCTGCTTGACGGGATCCGCCGATCGTTCTCGGAGGTCTTGGACCGACTTCACGAAAACTTGGCCATCATCATCCGGTCGCCAACGTATCGTGCCAGGTTTCTCTCACTCAGGTGTAATGGGAACGTGTCAGTAGCAACCCGCAATCGAGTGGCGCTAAAGGTTTAGTGGTCCGTCGTCGGACGTGACGGCGGAAGCCCACACCCATGCCCTGTGAACGGCGTCCCCGCATGGCCAACGGACAGCTACCGCCCGCGTCGTCCACGCCACGGCTTCCGCGTCGACTTGCAGGGGTCCGGCTGGGTAACGGACCCATACCCGCACCTCGACCGGCGTCGGCGTCTTCGTTAGCGGCACTTGGTCGAGCGCAAGCTCCTCGGCGCCGAGGGTTACGGGCGATCCGGACTCCATAACCCGGCGAACGATGCTGTCGTTCATCCTGCGGTCGACGGCGGCCGCGTATCTCTTAGCTGTTCCCACTGGTGCTCCTCGAAGTGACGAAGCATCCGGCCATGCACGAATGAGCTTAGGACGAGGGTGCGACCTCGACCACTCTGGAGGGTTGCCCGATGACCGTCACGGAGCTCTCGCTGAAGATCATCGCAATGAATCCCACTTTGGGATCTGTTGTCATCCAGTCCCGACGAACGTACCGCTGAGGATGACGACGATGCAGCGTCGGACTGCCAGCGCGGTCTCGGCAAGCGTCTCGGCGGGCGGCGAAACGTGTTTAGATGAACCGCTTCAGGCCTCCACCACTTGTGCGATCTTGCAGTTTGGGCACCAAAAATAGGGGCGAGAGTCGGATCCGGCGAGCCAAAGAGGTGTCAGACACGTCCGACAATTCGGTGTCCCAATACTCAACCATTCGTCCATAGCGGCCACGATAGACCGTTCGAAAACTTGTGGACGAAGTTATCTACAAGGACGGTAGGTGTACGAGACACGGGCGAGCCGACGCCACCCTAATTAGAAACTAATCGGTCGTTTCGCAGGGCAGATCGTCGAAAACGGCGCCAGCGACAGAATGGGTTTCAAAACGACCCCCGTCGCTCTCATTCAGCCACGAGGTCGTATGTTGAGAGGCATGAACTATGGATACGCAGATCAAGCAGTAGTGGCGTGGTCAGAAAGTCAAAAGCGTTTTCAGCTGCATATCTACGAAGGTGGTCAGATCTTGTACACCTGGGTGCTGGCTAATGGATTTGACGCACCCGAGCTCGAAATTATGCCGGGCTGGTTGGGTATCGAAGATATAAATGCCCGCTTGGCAAGCGTATCTATTTACCCCAGCGGCGCGAACGATTGGGACCGTCGGCCGGACGGCCATTGGGTTCGCACCATTTCGCCCAACCGAGCTCGAGGCGAGAACGACCACTAGGTCACTGGCAGCGCAGTTCGCAACATCCGGATTCGCTGAGTTCCGCCTCAGCAATTGTTCAATAGTCCTGAATCGCCGCGGTACCGGAACTGCTCTCGCTGGTCGCCGCTACCACCTTTGGGGTCTTTCGATCTGACGGGCGGAATCGGGTTTCCTGTTCATCGGTGCCACCAATTCTCATGCGGATATTCGCGACAGTCTGGCTTGCGAATCACAGAGACCGAACAGCGCCTGAGTCGGTACCGCTACCTCAGAGGAGGCCGGGCAGCTCATCCAGTCCGATCACTCGGACGATCCGCTGAATGAAACTCGACCGGTGCCATCGGAACTCAATATCGCGCTCGTGCGGCAGCGGCTCCATTGTCCACGCACCGACCTCGCCGACGCGGCAGCAATCGAGACTCCTCAATTCCCGACCCCGATCGGTGACGAACTCGATCGCCATGTCTCCCGGAATCCGGTAGACGAGCCCCACATCCAGATCGAAGAAGTGGACACTGGTCAAGCTCAGCACGAGCCATCGGCCGCTCTGCTCCAGCGTGAGCTCCGTCCGGTCTTCGCCCAGATGACCGTCCCCGGCCAGGGCGAGCGCGCGCTCGTCGCCAGCATTCATGTCATCGCCTCTCGTGTCAGTCGATCCACGACCACGCCAAGTCGGCAAGGCCGAGCACACCGATGTTCTTCCGCTGCTGGTCGCTCCCGAGCGAGACGATCCGCTGTCCACTCGGCAGCTGCACTCGGTCGGCTGCATGAAGGTGCCCGTGGAAGAGCAGGTCTGGCTCGACACCAAGCCATAGATCGGTGATCATTCGACGCGACGCTCTCGAGTACTCGAGCGCCGCCTCGTCCCACCCCTGAGGGTTCGAACGGAGCACCGCCTCGACTTTCGCGGTGCCGCCGTCGATCGCCTCGTGGGTGAGCAGCACCTCGACCGGCCCTCCGTCGACAGCCGCGGCCACATCCCCGACGGTCGGCATCTCCGCCGACCACCACGTTCCGCGAGCCCGCCGATATGCATAGTCGAGCGAGGCCGCACCGCCGAACGAGAGGAAAGAGCGGCCGGCCAGGATGAAACGGAACCCTCGAGGCAGGACCCAGACGGCGTCGGAGAGACGGATCGCCTCACCGGGTCGGGCAGCGAATCGCCGGGTCAGTCGATCCCAGTCGTCGTGATTTCCCGGAGTCACGAGGATCCGATCGATCCCCGAGACCCTGCACGGCGCATCGACGGCTCCCAGGAATGCTTTGCCTCGCGGGCCCGGCGAGATCCCGAAATCGCCGGCATGGAGAACGGTGCGGACGTCGGGTGCCGCGGAGTGGAGGGCAGGCAGGGCTTGTTGGACCCACAGGTGGTTCCCGTGCCAATCGCCGGCGACGGCGACGGCGTTTTCCCCGGGCAAGGTGAGGTCGGTCATAGCGCTGCGAGCTCCTCAAAGATCGCGGCGACCCGTGCTGGGTCGCCGCCGTTGATCAGGAACGTGCGCGGCGACTCCCACACTTCGCCTTCAGCGAGCCTCGGTCGCGGCGCCAGCATCATTCCGCGAACGAAGGCCGGATGCATCGACAGTGCGATCGCCGGGATGACGACCTCGAGGCCCGGGATGGTCGCGCCCGCTCCGAACTGCCAAGCGGGGTAGAGCCACTGTCGCCCGTGGGGAAATGCGTAGAGCTTGCCGTCCTGACGATGCCGTTGAATTGTCGTCCGACTGACCTCGAGGATTCTCGCTGTCTGCAATGTAGTGAATGACTCCGCGACCGTGATCGCTTTGACCTCGGCGAGCTTCTCGGCGGAGACGTTCATCGGTTCGGTCTACTTGTCGGGGTCCGAGTTGACCGGCGCAAACGGCGGTTGAATGATCGTGGGGACGAACCCATCGAAGAAGCGCTCTTCCCGTGTGCCGTTGTCCGCTGCTCGCTGGATCTCGGCCTTGGGCGTGACACCCGTCTCCGAGTCCGGCGTCTCGAGCCAGACCGCGAACTCGACCGCGTCTCTGCCCGATTGGCTCTCGAGGACTGCCACGAACGCCGGAGACTGCCGGCCTCGACTGTCGAATTGAACCGAGGGGTAGAGCCAGCGCCGGTCGACCATCACCCCGAAGAGTCGGCCTGATCTTCTCTGCTGGTCGATGGCCTGGCGAGAGTGCTGCTTCCAGCGGGCGAGGGCGGGCGCGGAGTAGCACGAGCCGATGGGCGGGTCGGTGGCCACGATGTCCGGGAGTGTTTCGAGCATCCGGGCGGCGAGGGCTTCCGGAGTTCGATATTGCTGTTGCGCGCTGGCAAAATCGACCTCTTCGAAGCGCTCGACAAGCGCCGCCGCTAAGTCCTTTCCAACAGCGCTATGTGAATTGGACGGAGTGGCAAATTGATCGATCACGGCACGAGCCCTTCCTCACATCGTCCTAATACGTTCGGTTTCTTCCAATATAGTAAAGAAAGTTGTACTGTGGTATAGAAATGTTGACTGTGTACTTGAGGAGTGCGCTCAGCCTCTCCAAACTTCCAATCGCTGAGCAAAGCCGTTTCGCGTCGTCGGGCCGAACTGGGGCTGACCTACGAGCAAGTCGCAGCCGCAACCGGATTGAGCAGGGTCACCGTCATCAACCTCGAATTAGCGAAGACCCGCGGAAGTCTGGCGACGTGGTTCGCACTCGCCGGAGCGCTTGAGGTGCCAATTGGCGAGCTGGTGCGACACTTGGACGATCCGGTGGACGAATAGCCTCAGCAATTCGAACACGCGGCCACGGAGACAAGGGCCGCGCGGCGGTAAGACACGGTCTCGTCAGCCTCGCCCGTTCGCATTAGCCGCCCCTTCCGGCATGGAGCGCTGATAATGCCCGGCTCGCTCGCTAAGCGACACAAGCGACCAGCGGGGCTCCGGGTCCTCTCGGATTTTCAATCGGAAGCGGTTGCGTGGATCGACCGAGATGGCGAAACCCGATCGACCAACGACATTCAGTCGCTGAGAGACCGCTCTTTCGAAGACGCACAAATTTGCCGCAAGCCGGTGAAGTATCGTCACCGCGGATACTACGAAGGCCACTATTGGTTCGCTGGCACCGGCGACTTGGTTTGGCACGAGTCGATGAACGAATACATGGCACTCATGTGGCTCGACTTCAAGTTCGAGATCGTCGGCATCGCTGCCCAGCCGATGTGCATCTTCTTCGCAGATGGGTCACACCACTACCCAGACTTTTTCGCCGTCCATGCGGACGGGCAGCAAGTTCTTTACGACGTGAAACCGCTGGCAAGATTCGACGAAGACGTTGTTCGACAGTTTCGACGCACGAAGGAATTCTGTGCACGGGCCGGATGGGACTATCAAGTCCTAACGGACCTATCCCCACACTTCGCCATGAACCTCGAATGGGTCGCGTCATACCGCCAGCCCGTCAACGCGCCGGCGCCACACGTGCGAGACCGAATTCTGCGTTGCGTTGAAGACGGACGCTCGCTGCGCGAATTGGCCGAAGCGCTGAACCCGATGCTCCCAGCCCGCCACATTCACCAGATCTATCACCTGATCTGGCGTGGAGACCTAGTCATTGAAGTGAGCCATTTGATCCACTGGGAAACCAAAGTAAGGAGATCAAGCAATGCGGCAATGGCGGATCGACTCGGTGGTCGAACTTGATGACGGAGAGTACGTGATCGTTGGCGTCGAAGGGGGCAATATCAAGCTCCGAAGCACCTTGGATAATCGGTACTCGGTTATTCATCATTCCGAGCTCGCGCTTCGCGTGCAAGGCGTGCCAGACAAGGACAATGTCCCCGACCTGACAATCGACCGATCCCAGTACGAAGATGATCCGAAGATTGCCGTTCTCGTCCCGCATTTGCAGGAAATGGTCTTTGGCACTCCTATTCCTCCGGAGACGCAAACCCGATCGGAATACGATCCCAAGTCGATTACTCAATCGAACAGAATAGAACAGAAACGGCAAGAGCTGGCCCGTTTGGGCATTTCTTTGTCCGCAATGACGCTGAGAAGGAAAGGCGCCAAGTTCGCGAAGTTCGGCGCTGCCGGCTTGGTCGACGGAAGAACAATCCACCACTCGGTGCCACTCGCTCATGTGGACCCGCGTATCCGCGACGCGCTCGCTGAAGTAATCAACGAAGAAACCAATAAGTCAACAGGGACCCACAACCGACTGATGTTGAGGGTTGAAGCGAAGATCGCCCAAAGGAACCCCGGTGTGGTGGTGAAGATGCCGTCGAAATCGTCATTGTCGCGGTGGCGTCAGGAGTTGACCCAGGGGAAGCACACGCTCGGAAGATCCACGAGCCGCCGGTCTGCCGCGAACTCGCCTAAACGGATGCACCAAAGCCGCCCTGCGTCGAAGCCAGGTCAGGAAGTGCAAACTGACTCTTCGCCGTTCGACTTCCTCGTCGTCGGACCCGACGGCAAGTTGCAACGTGTATCGCTCACTATCCTGTGTGATAAAGCCACCCACAGCATCCTTGCGACTGGCGTGAACCTCATAGCCGCAAAGGGAGTCGATCACGCTTTGCTCTTGGCGCGTTGTCTAGTGCCGAGGGAGCTTCGCCCGGGCGGCGGGTACTTCTTGGACGCCGAACTCCCATCCATGCCGTGGGCTGATCTGTTGGGTCTCGACGAAAGAGACAGATTTGACACGTCGCGACCATTCATAAAGCCGGAGCGAATCTTGATCGACAACGGTGCCGACTTCCTTTCCGCTGTCTTCCGGTCAGCGTGTCGTCAACACGGCATCTCGATCACCGAGAGCTCACTGTCAACGCCCACCGACAAGTCAATGGTCGAACGAGCCTTCAGCACAATTGAGACGAAGTTCGGCCAGTTTGTTCCCGGGTACTTGGGTAGCGAAGTGTCGAAGCGAGGGAAAAAGCCGGAGGCGGACGAAAACATCCTGGACGTCTTCACCTTGGCCGAGCTCTTCGATCGATGGGTCGACGTCGTTTGGCAGAACATGAGAACCGATGCTTTACGCGATCCCTTCGACCCTCGCATCACTCACTCACCAAACTCAATGTATTCGGCGATGTTCGAGATGACCGGATTCGTCTACGCACCGCTCACCCGCGACGACTACATCGCCCTCCTTCCGATTGTTCACCGCAAGATCCTCTCCGATGGAATCCAGATTTTTTACCGACGGTACGACGCGCCGCAGCTGCAGCCATATCGGTACAGGAACACCTCCGATCGGAAGAACAAGGGCAAGTGGGCGATCAAGTACGACCCATACAATCCCAGCGCGGTATGGGTGGCGAATCCAGACACTGGTGAATGGATCGAGTGCAAGTGGATGAACAACGACGCTTTCGCCAAGCCATTCAGCAGGAAAGTCAGATCCGACGCGCGTCAGATCAGCAAAGCAATGGGGACACTCGGCGATGACGAGGCAATGCGGGCGACGATGGAACTTCTCGCCCATTCGACGTCGGCTACTCAGCAACGGCAGTCCGACGAATCGAGGATGTTCTACGCCAATTCGCGACCCGAACGAGACGGCTTGCGTCTCGACCCTCCTGAGCCGGCCAAATCGGGGGAGATGCCCGACCCGCTCGCCGATCCAAGCGCGGGCGACGTCGACTACATCGAAATAGAACCTTTCGATCCCGACAAGAAGGTGCTGTGATGATTTTCTCCGAGTCGCAGCCGCCGCAACTCGACACGCTCGATGGGTTGTACGCCTATTTGAACGGAAAATTCGACCGGCCGCAGATACCCAGCCTCGACGAATATCTCGCCCTGGATCAAACGCAGCGATCAGAGTTGAATTCCCGAAGGTTGGACTACGTGGCCGGCGATCTAGTGATCAATACGCCTTCTATTGCGGCAATCGTCCTCGATGTGCAGCGCGCTTTGGTCGCCAACCGGCGCAAAGCTTCTGGCCGATTCGGCGTGATGATCTCCGGAGCCTCAGGGATGGGAAAGACGACAGCGGCTCTCGCCGCGATGAGGTACGCATTCTCTCGGTATCGCGCCGAAGTGCCGCAATGGGAATCCTGCGGTCGACTTCCCATCGTCTATGTTGAGGCGCCCCCGAGTGCTTCTGGAAAAGCCGTGATCAGCAGATTCGCTCAGTTTCTTCAGCTGCCGGTGCGCAACTCGGACACGCTGGAGGCACTGGAAGCAGTTGTGGTGGCAGGGCTGAACGCCGCCGGAACGCGGCTCGTCGTGGTGGACGAGCTCCACAACCTCAGCAAGACGAGCCCCGGCAACGGTCAGAGCGTTGATGTGCTCAAGAGTCTGTCCAATCGAATCGCAGCGACGTTCGTCTACTCCGGCATCAACATACATTCCGGACCACTTCTCTCCGGCGAGCGTGGGCAACAGATTAAGAGCCGCTACACGCCTCGGGTAATCAGGCCCTTCGCTATCGCCAACGCCGACGACTGGAAAATCTGGCACGGACTAATCCGATCGTTCGAAAAAGAGTTGTGCCTCCTCAACCACCATCCAGGCGACCTCGCCGAGCATGCGCGCTATCTCTTTGACAACACTTCAGGCTCGATCGGGAACCTCGCGAGATGGCTGACGTCAGCGGCGGCAGACCTTGTAGTGCAAGAAATCACTCCCGAGGACGAACGGCTGGGCATAGAACAGCTCGCGCAGTTCAAGCCGCTCATCGAGAACCACGCGGCATGATTTCCAGCCCTCTCGACCCATCCCGCCATCCGGAGATTGAACACCGGAGGGCCGAAGTCCTAGGGCGCCTTGATGGACGGCTACCTATCCGCCCCAAGCCCTTGCATCACGAGAAGCCAGAAAGCTACCTCGCGCGCGCGCTCTCTCGGAACTTCCTATCACCAAATCTGAGCGAATACCTGTTTCGAAAATACCGCGAGGTCTATCCGGAGCCCGCCGACGAGAACCTCATGGCAATGATTGCAGAGCGTAAAGGTGGACTCGACCCGGGCTTCTTTCAGCGGGTTCGCCCGACACCGCGGCCGCATCCAGACGGCTCCACATGCAACCGATGCGGGCACAATTTCGGGGAACAATACGCGTGCCGACTCTGTTCAGCGGGTGAAATTGTCAAGATATACCCGACGATCGAACGGAACGTCTGCCTTCGGCATCAGCTTTGGATCGCGCCCGGAGTTCACACCGCTCTCCAGCCGGCAGTCGATCCGGTGGCCATCGGAATTGAGCGCAAATTCCGCAAGCTCGTGAGAACGAGTCGAGTGGACGCCCCGATGCTTTCGGCCTTAGTTGATGCATACCGCCGAGTCAGGCTCGTTCGCAACTGCACTGCCGACCAAGGGTTCATCATGGCCGGGGCGTCATACGGTTCGATGGTCAATCTTGCTCAAGCGCTAACTCAAAGTCGGTTCGTCGCGGCATTCTTCGACCCTCGGATGACCTTCTACCAGTCCCACAGCCTGCTGTCGTCTGTCGTGGCAATGACAACCTCGAATCACGCGCCGGGGATAACCCAGGCGTTGTGGGAACAATACCGCCCTGTATTCCTCCGGGTGCGGGAATGGTCCGCGCCTGGTCGCCGCCCCATGAGATGGACGGGGCATGACTTCGGGCTCAACGAACAAGTCCTGGCATCATGGCAACCACTCCCGAAATCGTTCGAACCCTTCCGGCGATTCATGGACGTAGCGCAGCACGAGGGTATTCCCGGAACCCAGGCAAAGGCAGTTCCGGTAGTTACCAGGCAAGCCAATGCAACTCACGCGAGAAAGCCCAGAGGCGATGCCAGCTAATCCCCTGATGTCACTTGCGGAAAACAGGGTTCAGCGAAACTCAAAACTGATGGCCCAGGGCTGGAACACACTCATGAACGGGCCGCCAGACGCGCCATACGTGAACGCGAAAGTTTGGTGGACATGCGCCAATTCGCACATCCATCTTCAAGTCATCAGCAGTCACCTCAAGGAGGAGGTAGGGTGCCCGCACTGCAGTGAACGAAGGGTGACTCCTGGTGAGACGAGCCTCGACGTGACGCATCCCGCTCTGGCCGCAGAGTGGCACTTCGAACTAAACGGCAGCGTCACGCCAAGCACAGTCACCGACGGGACGGCCGGGAAGTGGTGGTGGTTGTGTCCCGATGGACACCCGTACTCCATGGTTATGAGCGCCCGAATCTTGGGCAATAACTGCCCAGTCTGCATAAATTACGTGGTGTCGGTTGGAGTCAATGACCTTCCGACGACAAGGCCTGACCTCTTGAGCAGTTGGGACGAGGACCGCAACTGGCCGCTCAGACCAATGGATCTCCATGCTGGATCTCATCGCGTCGTCTGGTGGGTCTGCAAGAGTGGACACCGCTACCAGTGCGAGGTACGACGCCGAGCGGCATCCGTAAGCTGCCGCATCTGCGCCGGTCACGTTCCTGTGCAAGGCAATAATGACCTCGAAACGCTTAGGCCAGATATAGCCGCCGAGTGGCATCCGACTGCAAACGGCGAGCTGTCGCCGGCCGAACTCAAGCCTCAGAGCAACAAGGTTGTTTGGTGGGTGTGCGCGCTCGGGCACGAGTACGAGCGGAGCGTTCAGAAGCGGACAACTCGCAGCGGCGGCTGTCCCTATTGCGACGGGTACCGCGTGGCACCCGGGTACAACGACGTCGGGACACGCTACGCGCCGATCACGTCCGAGTGGGATCATGAGCGGAACGACTTGCCGCCATCCGAAGTCCTCAGCCCGCATTTCCGAGCATGGTGGATCTGTGCGAATGGCCATTCGATGAGCAGAACAATTTTTCGCCGGGTAGCCAGTGGTGGATGCTCGGAATGTGGTGTGAACGAGCGAGTTGCCCGCAGACCGGTGCGCGACAGGGTGAGCGATCAACCCTGATGGGACGGAAGACCAAGTCTGCGGCGCCGTCACACGTTTCTGAAGCCAACGCCCCAGCGGGATTTCTCACGCGTCGGAGGCCGTTCACGAGCGGTCGTCGAAGTGCGGATAGTCAGAAATGGAGCGCGTCAGATTCGCCACGCCGTAGGCCTCACCTGATAAGGCTCGCCCGCAGTTATCGGTAGCTATCGGCCGTGCTGTACATCGACTTCGTATGAAAGTTTATCCGTGCGAAGTCCTGCGCTCACTGCTCGGAATCGCATACCCGTGTCATTTGTGATTACCCAAGTTTGTTTAGCGAGCGAGGAGACGCTGAGAGCGCGGTCCACGATCTCCGAGTCAGCCATGGCAAGGGGCACATGCTCGAGATCGTCCTCGACAATCTTCATCATGATCGCGGAGTTCATCTGAGAACCGCTCGAAACACTACGTTCAAGCATGAGTCTCGTACTCAAACCGCCGCGAAACGTATCCTCGATCATCTTGAGTGCGAGCCGTGCTTTGCCGCGAATCTTGTCGCCGCGGTCTTTGAGTGTGTCAAGTTCGTCGATGACTTTCATCGGAATCGCCAAGACCACGGGGACCTCGTAAAACTCGTTGAGCTTGGAGTTCCAATTGACCTGCAGCAAGTCTTGATGATGATCGATAAGAATGTTGGTGTCGAGTACCGCTACTACGGCCTTCCCACCTCCCCATGCGGCAAACTCGAGTTGAATCTCGGTTGCGGCATCCAGGAGCTCCTTCGACCGTTCCTCCAGTTCCAACGACACGAGGCTTTGCAAGCGGTCGCGTTGAATGCTCTCAGGCGAAGCCGCTTGCAACATCCAGTGGCGAGGCGTCGCGATCAGACGCTCGGCTTCCTTCGGACCTAGAAGCGGAACGAGCCTGCGAAGTGCAGTCGTGGACCATTCGAAGTATGCGAGCAGCGCCTTATAGGGTTCCGTTTTGGAAATCCGATGTGTAGCCAAAGCTGTATCTGCCAGCGCCATGGCAACTTGTTGAGGGTCAGAAGTCGGTCTAATTCTCAGAGCCATAATTGGACGTTAGCGCGAGCTCGAGCCGCCGGCGGACACTCACTGATTCCGTGACGAGTCTGTGAACGTTCGCCGTCGAACTCGAACGCAGCCTGGATATATTTCTCGAGGCCAAGAGAACGATAGTTTTAGCCACGTGACTGATAAGACAGAAAATAATGGCGACGCCCCACTTGGGCTGCGTGCTCGATGGCTGATTGGCAGCGCGGGTTTAGTTCTCGTAATTGCGGGAACTATTGCAGTCTTCGTGAAAGACACGAACGTGGCCGGTGTTCCGCTGCTGATCGTCGCTGGGGCAGGGTTCTTATACGTAGCGCTTACTAGCCAACGTCTGATTCAGGTGAATAAAGATGGCGTAACTTTTGCGAGAATCCAGAGCCTAGAGCGAACGCTTGACCAAGTCTCAAAGGATCCCGAGATCCCCACCGCTGCGAAAGTTCGAATTGCAGACGTGGCGGAGTCGAACGGTATTGATCTCTCGCCTCAGTTTTCTGCCATCCAACTTGAGTCAGCGGTCTACAAAGTGCTTACCGCCATGGGTGTGGAACATGGGTTCTCGGTACGTCAGTCGAAGGGACCTGCGGACCGGGGCTGGGATCTGTTGGTCGTCAACGGGGCGGGACGCCGCTTGGCCGTCGAGATCAAGACTCGTCTGCGACCTTCAGGTTTCGCGGACGTTATTCGCAAGCTTCGTCACCTCGACGTTCCCGACCGTCTCTTAGTTGTCGATCGAGGCATCCCATACGGACTCAGCGACGCGTTCGAAGGTGACCACATTTGGGTCCTCAACTGGGATCCGGAGGACGAGGACTCGGCACTGGAGATTCTTCGTCGAATGGGCTTTGTTGAATAGCCCTTGTCTACCTCCGGCAGCGGCGATGCTGTTTTTACCGAAAGGCGCTAGCGGGATTTGAAGGGGTGGTGCCACTAGGGAGTGAACCTCCAACGCAAAATCTCAATTGAGCTATCGTCTCGTCGGGGCAAAGCGGGTGACCACCCTCCTGCAGGTTATTTTCAAGTTATTTGGGAAAAGCGAATGCGCCGCCCACGGCAAGCCCCCGCGATTCTGCACAACATTTGCGTGGGATTTTGCAATTACATTGAGATCTCACACCGAATGCCAGATTCACGCGATTGTGGCGGCCGTCGACATCGTCCTGTCGGCGGTGCACGAAGCCCGAACCAGCTAGGTTCGACGTATGAACGAGGCTGGCGGACTATCCCCAGTCGCAACGCACCTCGACGCTCGACCGTCTCGCGGCCCGCTGTGGCACAGCGTGTTGCTCATCGACCTGGCCGCGTTCGTCCTGTGCCTGTTGCCGGCGCTGCTTCTGGGCTTCGGGATCCAGGCGATCGGAGCTCACAACGGCTGGTGGATCGGCGATCCGAACTCGAACGACGGTGAGGAGACCTTCGCCACGTTCTTCGGCCTTCTCGGAGCTGTTCCTATCCTGGCGGGCATGATCATCGCGGTCTCCTTCTCCGCCCGGCGGCGTACGAAACCCGCCCTGCTCCTCAACGTCGTCAATACGGTCGCCTTCATCGCGGTCTACACGATTCTGGGGATCTGGCTGTTCCAGCCGGCACCACTCTGACATCAGGCGCGCTGACATCAGGCGCGCTGGCTTCGGACTAGTGCCGCCACGCCCGTCACCGCGAGAGCCGCCGCCTCCGGGCTCCAGCGTGGGTGAGGTCGCCGCAGCCGACACTCTCCACGAAACGGCGACCGGAGTTCAGTAGCCAGGTGAGCACTAGCTGAGCTATTCTTAGAAAAGTTCTCGTCGGGGGTCGCTGCATGGTCAACACGCTCTTCGCCTCGCGCGAGACCTTTCTCCAGCACGCGAATAATCCGCTGCCGCTCTCAGAATCCCGCGGGGAGAAGTGGTTCCAGCTATTCCGCGAATCCGGCTATCTGGCACGGCAGGAGACCATAGGCCTCACCGTCATACCCAAGTTCGCCATCGGTACTGAGGCCGGGCTGCTCCGTCAGATGACGGAGGGTGCAGACGACGCGATAAACGGCATGCAGGTTGTGGTGCTGTCGCACCCGTCGATCGACGATGACGAGTTCGACGAGTGGGTGGGCATTTTGCGCTCCTGGGCAGAGAACCTGCCGCCGCACACTCGGGGTGCGGTGTCGCGCAAGATCCGCGAGCTGAAGAACGTGGAGGCCGGCCGGTCGTTGTCCGAGCTGTCGAGGGGCATGCCCGAGGGCCTGCTCTTCTCGTACCAGCGTCCAACGGAGTGGGTCATGGTGTTCGACCCGTCCGAGGGGAAACGCACGATCTGGGCGACAAAGAACATCGGTTGAGCGTCGACTGACCGGCTGCCATGGGCCGGCGGCAGCGCGGAACACTCACAATCTCGATGGCACTGTGGGCTCTGTGTTTCTAGTCACGGCGATCAGGTCATTTGTGGCGGTCGTCACTCCCGCTTTCGGTCTGCACTAGTCGGTCCGCGCCCGGGCGCGGCCGACGAACCTGTCAGAGGTTCGTGACCTCTCTCCTGGTGGGCTGTTCCAGCCCGCACCGCTCTGACTTCAGTCATGCGTCGGTGGCGGACTGCAGCTAGTGCGACAACCCCCGTCACCGCGAGAGCAGCCACCCCCAGTAGGAACAGCCACACCCCGGTGTAGGTTCCCAGAACGATCCAGCCGGGGGCGTATCCCGGCTGCAGACCTTGCTCCTCCTGCATCCGGTATTGCACACCCGAGATGATGGTGAATACGATCGCGGTCAGGGCGCCGATGCCGAGCAGAATAATGAATGCCACCGAAAGGCGCCTTAACAAAGTTTCCCTCTGGTGCGAGGTGCTCGCGGCAGGCTCCCGCGCTTCGGACGTGCTGTCACTGGTCATCGCTCTCCCATCCCTACTCGACAGTAGATCGGGCTCGGGGCTGGCGAGTCATCCTCTCGTCTACTGGTTCTACCTCGCTGTGACGGAAACTAGTGCAATGACCGCGGCGGACGTGACCGAGCAGCTCACACGATTCGAGCACCTCTGTCGTGGCCGCGGCGCACTGAACGTCGAGCGGATGCGACCCGGCGTCTCTCCCGAACGCATCCGTGAGCTCGAAGCCGCACACGGCGTGCGCCTTCCGTCAGACGCCAAGGCCGTCTGGTTGTGGCACGACGGCGTCGACGACCTGGACCAGAAACCGACCGTTCGATTCTGGGGACACGCGTATTACTTCCAAGATCTCGAATCGTCACTGCGCGACGCCCGCATGCGACTGGACAGCCGCAACTCGGGCGACGTTTTCCAGCGCCCCGGATCGTCCTGGGTGACACTCGGGCGCGGGACCGTGGCCACTGTCATCGATATCACGGAGCCGCACGGCGACGAATCCACGGTGCTGATCTCGGACGCGACCGCGGCGATCGAGGATTACCCGATCGTCACGCTTGCCGAACGGATCCGTCTGTGGAACTCGGCGATCGAGAACGACGTCTGGTATCTCGACGACGAGCGACAGTGGCGACGACACGAGGACCGCGCCATGGGCTGGCCCGAACGGGCATTGACGTAGAAGCACCACGGCGCACGAGACAATCTCGGGAAGGGGCGAACCATGACGGCATTCGTAGCACTCCTGCGCGGAATCAACGTCGGCGGCAACAACCCGGTCGCCATGAGCGAGCTCGCGCAGTCGTTCCGCGACGCCGGCTACGGCAACGTGCGCACGCACGGCCAGAGCGGCAACGTGCTGTTCGAGGCCGAGCGGGAGGGAGGGCCCGCGCTCGAATCAGCCGTGGAACGCATGCTCGAGGAGCGATTCGGGATGCCCGTGCTCGTCGTGATCCGGTCGCGCGATCAACTGGCCGCCACGGTAGCGGCGGCGCCCGCAGACCACGGCTCGGATCGACTGCGGAGCGAGGTGCTCTTTGTGAAGCATCCGCTCACCGCCCAGGAGGTGTACGCCGACCTCCCCGAGCTGCGCGAAGGAGTCGACTCGGTCGCGATCGGCCCGGGCGCTCTCTACTTCTCACGGGTCGCGGCGCGAGCGACCACCACCCGCATCACCCGGCTTATGGCGATGCCCGTCTTCGGTCGGATGACCATGCGCAGCTGGCGCGTGACCAAGCGCCTGCTCGAACTGCTCGATCGCGACTGAGCCGCGCCACCCTCAGAGGCTCAGAGGCTCGTGATCACGTCGAGCGACCGGGTGTCGGTGTTGACCGAGTGCACCTCGACGCGCTTCGAGCGTCGCAGGTAGCGGCGCGCGCCGGGGGTGGCGATCAGGTTGCCGAGCACGAGCCCCGCCCCGATGCCGAGAGCCACGAGCACGGCGGCGACGAAGGTGATCGAGGCGCCCGGCGTGCCCGCCATGAACTCGAGCAGCGCCGACGACACGGCGATACCCGGCAGCAGCGAACCGCAGAACGCGGGCACCGCGATCACCGCGGGCGCCGTGCGCAGCCGCGCGGCCACGACCGTGCTCAGGGCGCCGAGAATCGTGGCGGCCAGGAATGTCGCCGCCAGTCGCGGCATTCCGAGCAGGGCGCTGAAGCAGTAGAGCGCGCTCGCACTCAGCAGCGAGGCGCCCATGGCGATCGGGATGACCCGGGCGCCGGCGCCCGCGACGAGGCAGTTCGCGCCCGCGGCCAGCACCGACGACACGAGCAGCAGCCAGAGCGGCAGCGCCTGCAGCGTGATGTTCGACGGTTCGACCACGATATTCAGGCCGGCGGTGAGTGCGATGCCCGCTGGGACGCCGCACACGATGGCCGCGATGGTGAGCCCGATGATGAGTCCCCGCGAGAGCGCCATCGCCCGGAACCCCGAGATGGCGTCTTGAGCCCAGGTGACGAGAACCGGGTGGGGGAGGAGCACAACGACGGAGGCGGCCACCATGGCCGCGGCACCGCCCGCCGTGAGAACACCCGACCAGATGGCGGCAGTGCCGGCGATCGTGGCGCAGGCGGCCTGGGTGCCGGAGACGAAGAAGGTCGGGATGCCGCGGCGCAGCAGCCACCGCCCGCCGAGCGAGATCCCCAACACCACGAGCAGCGCGCCCACGGCGGGGAGGGCGGTGCCGCCGGCCTGCAACGTGACCGAGGCGGCGAGGAGGCCGAGGCCCAGATCCATGATCCACGGCGACCAGCGGAACGGCGAGTTCACGACCTCGACGAGGCGCTCGACCGCCTCGGTCATGTCGAGGTCGCCGTGCACGAGGTCGTTGACGATGACGTAGACCTGGTTGAGTCGGAAGAGGTTCGATCCCTCGGCGTGGATCACGCGCACCTTCGTCAACGGGTGCAGGCCGGGCGGCGCGTACTGCAGCGTGATCGCGGTGCCGGTGATGTCGAGCTCGAGGGGCGCGAGGTTCCACTTGGTGGCGACCGCGACGATGGCGACCTCTGTGCTGCGCACGTCGGCGCCGGAGGCGAGCATCACCTCGCCGAGGTCGAGGCAGAAGTCGACGATCTGCGGGGCCGAGTAGAGGTCGCCGCCGATGCCCGCCTGCGGTTCGACCTTCTCGTAGATGGTGCCGCGCAGACGGGCGCGGATATCGCGGAGGTCGTGCTGGTTGACGCGACGCGTGCGCGGACGGGGGAGCCGGGGTCCGGATGCTCGCGGTTCGGTCTTACGGGGTTCGGGCTTGCGGCGTGCGACGGGCCGGGTCGGGTCGTCGGTCACGAGTGGGGAAGGGCGCGCGGGGAGCGGGAGAGAAACAGCGGAACTCCGAAAATCGACTACTGACGAGCTCGAATGCGAACGCGGCTCCGAAGAGTCTAGACAAGCCGAGCAGGCCGGTCTAGCCGGGGGTCTTGCTGCGCCCGATCACCAGCGACACGAGCATCAGGAGCACTCCGAGCGCCGCGACGGGGAGGCCCAAGACGACCAGCGCCCCGGCACCGATATTCGCGTCCGGCGTGGGAAAGAACAGGTGCCAGAGCGATCCGGCGAGCGCGCTGAGCAGACCGACGATCGTCAGGATGATTCCGAGGGTGCGGGTCACTGGGTGCCTTTCGCGAATTGAGGGGTTCTCCCCATTGTCGCGGATGACGAGTGAGCAATTGAGGGGTGCACCGGATGCCGCCGGCCGGGGTTCTCGGAAGAGTCGAGGGCGACGGCGCACACGCGTCGCCGTTCCGCCGAACCCCGAGGAGACGACAATGACCACCATCACACCGCGCACCGACGCGGACAAGCGCGACGACGATGCCGCCGTGCGCCCCTTCACCATCACGGTGCCGCAGGCCGACCTCGACGACCTGCAGCGTCGCATCCGCGACACCCGGCTGCCGGAGAAGGAGACCGTGGCCGACGCCTCGCAGGGTGTGCAGCTGAACGTCGTCGAGGCCCTCGCAAGGTACTGGGCGGAGGAGTACGACTGGCGCTCGGTTGAGTCGCGGCTGGCCGACCTCCCGCAGTTCGTCACCGAGATCGACGGGCTCGACATCCACTTCGTGCACGTGCGCTCGCCGCATAGCGACGCCCTGCCGATGATCGTCACCCACGGCTGGCCGGGCTCGGTCATCGAGCAGATGAAGATCGTCGGGCCGCTCACCGACCCGACCGCCCACGGCGCAAGCGCATCCGACGCGTTCCACCTCGTCATCCCGTCGCTGCCCGGGCACGGCTTCTCGGGCAAGCCAGACGGCACCGGGTGGGATCCGATCCGCATCGCCCGCGCGTGGGCCGAGCTCATGCGCCGTCTCGGCTACGACCGCTACGTGGCCCAGGGCGGCGACTGGGGCAACGCCGTGACCGAGCAGATGGCCCTCCAGACGCCTCCCGGCCTGATCGGCATCCACACCAACATGCCCGCGACGGTTCCCGACGCCATCCAGCAGGCCCTGACGAACGGCGACCCTCCTCCCGCCGACCTGTCCGACGAAGAGCGCGGCGCATGGGACCAGCTCGCGACCTTCTACGCGCACGGCCTCGCGTACGCGCAGGAGATGGGCAACCGCCCGCAGACCCTCTACGGCATCGCAGACTCTCCGGTCGGCCTGGCCGCGTGGATGCTCGACCACGACGCTGCCAGCTACGAGCTGATCGCCCGCGTGTTCGCCGGCGAGGCCGAGGGGCTGACGCGCGACGACGTGCTCGACAACGTCACTCTCTACTGGCTGACCAACACGGCGGTCTCGTCGGCGCGGCTCTACTGGGAGAGCAAGCTCCCGTTCTTCGCGCCGAAGGGCGTGACGCTTCCGGCGGCGGTCAGCGTGTTCCCCGACGAGATCTACGCGGCCCCGCGCAGCTGGGCGACGCAGGCCTACCCGAACCTCATCCACTTCAACCGGCTCGACCGCGGCGGCCACTTCGCCGCGTGGGAGCAGCCCGAGCTGTTCTCGCAGGAGATCCGCGCGGCCTTCCGGTCGCTGCGATGAGCGGGGGTCTGGGCCCTGTCATGCAGGTGGACGCCGGCGAGCTGAGTGTGGGCTTCGCGGATGTCGGACCCTCAGACGGTGCGGCGGTGCTGCTTCTGCACGGTTGGCCGTACGACATCCACAGCTATGCCGCCGTCGCGCCGATGCTCGCCGACGCGGGCTACCGGGTGATCGTTCCCCACCTCCGCGGCTTCGGCAGTACCCGGTTTCTGTCGCCCGACAGCGCGCGCAACGGCCAACAGGCCGTGTTCGCCTTCGACGCGGTCGCGCTGCTCGACGCACTCGACATCGACGACGCGATCGTGGCCGGCTTCGACTGGGGCGCCCGAACCGCCACGATCGTCGCTGCCCTGTGGCCCGATCGATGCCGCGGGCACGTCGCGGTCAGCGGCTACCTGATCGGCAGCCAGCAGGCCAACGCCGCGCCTCTGCCGCCGGCGGCGGAACTCGCGTGGTGGTACCAGTACTACTTCGCCACCGAGCGCGGTCGTGCCGGCTACGACCGGTACCGCACCGAGTTCGCCCGGCTCATCTGGCAGACCGCGTCGCCGCAGTGGCGGTTCGACGACGTGGCCTTCGACACCTCCGCGGCATCCTTCGACAACCCCGACCACGTCGACATCGTCATCGCGAACTACCGCTGGCGGCTGGGCCTCGCCGAGGGAGACGAGAAGTACAACGACGTCGAGCAACGGCTGGCGGCGAGACCGCCGGTCGCCGTGCCCACCGTCACGCTCGAAGGCGACGCCAACGGGGCACCGCACCCCGAGGCATCCGCATATCGCCCGCTCTTCACCGGCCCCTACGAGCACCGGGTCGTCACCGTGGGTGTGGGCCACAACCTGCCGCAGGAGGCGCCGCGGGAGTTCGCCGACGCGGTAATCGCCGTCGACCGCGCGGCTCAGCGGGCGGGGTCGCCCTCGGAGGTGTCCCATGCCGGCTGACGGATTCGAGGCCGCGCCTCCGGGCGGCCTCTTCCGCTCGATCGCCCACCGGCTGGCCGGCGACTCGAAGGCGCTGCCCGACGAGGGACGCCTCGGCGCCTTCGACCGGGCGACCGGATGGCTGAACTCCGACCCGCTGACACCAGCGGGCCTGCGCGGGCGGGTGGTGCTCGTCGACTTCTGGACCTACACCTGTGTCAACTGGCTGCGCACCGCACCCTACCTGCGGGCCTGGAACACGAAGTACGCGAATGCCGGGCTGACCGTCGTGGGCGTGCACACTCCGGAGTTCGGGTTCGAGGCAGACCTCCGCAACGTCACGGCCCACACTCGTGAGCTCGGCATCGACTACCCGGTCGCCGTCGACTCCGACTACGGGGTGTGGGACGAGTTCGCGAACCACTACTGGCCCGCGGTGTATCTCGCCGACGCGGAGGGGCGCATCCGTTACCACCACTTCGGCGAGGGTGAGTATGCGATGACCGAGATGGCGATCCAGCAGCTGCTCGTCGAAGCGGGGGCGCCCGATGTCGACCCCGGCCTGGTGGCGGTGGAGCCCGAAGGCCTCGAGGTCGCGGCCGACTGGGGATCGTTGCGGTCTCCCGAGAGCTACCTCGGATACGGGCAGAGCCGCGGGTTCGCGTCGGAGGAGGCGGCGCAGTACGACCGTGCGCACGTGTACGACGGCAGCGACCGGCTGCGACTCAACTCGTGGGACCTGACCGGCGACTGGACCGTGGCCCGCCACGCGGCGGTGGCGAACGCGGCCGGCGCACGCCTCGCCTTCGCCTTCCACGCCCGCGACGTCAACCTGGTCATGACGCCGACGGCCGGGGGAGGGGCCGTGCCGTTCCGCGTCACGCTCGACGGGCGACCCGTCGACGGTTCGCGGGGGAGCGACGTCGACGGCGACGGCCGCGGCGTCGTCGACACCGCGGGCACCTACCAGCTGGTCCGCCAGTCCGGGGCGATCGCCGACCGGGTCGTCGAGATCGAGTTTCTCGAACGAGGAGTGGAGGCCTACTGCTTCACGTTCGGGTGATGCCGGCGGCTCAGACGACACCGTGACGGAGGGCGAAGGCCGTCGCCTCGCTGCGGCGGGCGACCCCGATCTTGCGGTAGAGGCTGGTGATGTGCCGTTCGACCGTGCGGTCGCTGAGCCAGATCACCCCGGCGATCTCCTTGTTGCTGAGCCCCTGGGCGAGCAGGCCCAGCACCTCGAGCTCGCGGCGGGTCAACGGGAGCCGGGCCGGGCGCTCCGGTCTGGCCTCCGTCGACTCGCCCGACGCGAGGCTCGGCAGACGGGTCAGGTTCCAGACGTCGACCTCGGCGACGAGCCTCGACGCCTCGTGCACCCGCCGGGCGAGCGACGCGAGCGACGGTTCGACGTCGTCGACGAGCGAGCGCAGCAGCTCGTTCTGCCGCAGCAGCATGTGCTCCGCCGCGGCGCGGGCGGAGTGCTCGCGCGCGAGCCTCCGGGCCGTGTGGATGGCGATCGCCGCCTGGCTCACGGCGACACGCAGCAGGTGGGTCTCCATGGCCGTCGGGAAGTCGCCGCGGCGCGCAGAGACCAGAACGCGTCCGCTCTCCCACGGCAGCGCGAGCGTGACGTTCGCGACCCGGTAGCTGCCGGAGTCGCTGCCCTGCGCCGACCGCGTGGTGATGCCGGGCGCGGGGCCGGGGTCGGCCTCGAGCGCCTGGGCCAGCTCGGCCGGCACGGTCGGCCCCGACGGCCGCCACGTCTCGAGCGGCCGCGCGCCGCCGGGGTCGTCGAACCGCGCGTAGGCGCCGTCGAGCCTCAGCACACTGACCAGCACGCTCAACAGCCCGGTGGAGATCTCCTGCGGTTCGTGGTCGACCCACAGCGCGGGGAGAGCGAGGAGGGCGCCCATGTCGCGCAGCCAGCGCCGGGTGTCGGAGGCGGAGGCATCCGCCGGTTCGCGTTCTTCGGCGCCGTCGCCTGCTTCCGCATCCATGCCGGCCCCGACCGCGTGTTCAGCGGTCTGCTCGTGCGGCGCGCTCTTCAAGGAGCTCGAACGGCGGGAGGAAGAAGGGGTTCTCCTGCAGCACCCCGCCGATCAACACGATCGGGTGGGTGCGCAGAATGTCGATGATGAACGCCCCGTCGAACTTCGTGGCGTCGTAGGAGCAGATCACGACGTGGTCGTGGCGGGCGTGGATGAAGTTGGCCTTCGACTCGAACTCGATGAGGTCGTCGGCGACGTCGCGTCGGTCGGCCGCCCAGCCCATGTCGGCGACCATGCGGATGCGCGGCGTCTTCTGGTCGAGGAGCATCTCGTCGAGGAGGGTGAGCATGGCGGTCTGGTCGAATCGTCCGCGGCGGAGGTAGGTGTCTGTCCACGTGCGCACCTCGCACCGGTGGTCGGCGAGGAGCTCGCCCGCGTCGTATCCCAACTGCCTCAGCCGGGTGACGGGGGCGGCCGACTCGGCCGGATCGACGAGGTAGAGCAGACGGTCGCCGCCGTCGACCCCCTGTCGGGCAAACGCGTCGAGGGCCTCGTCGTCTTCGCGCCGCCCGCTCACGAACGCGCACACGTGGCGGTAGCGATCGAGCACGCCGCCCGCGAAGGTGGCGGCCGCGAGCGTGTTCTCAGCTTCCATGTCGCTGTCTCGATTCACGGGTTCGGGTCAGTCCGAGATCTGCACAGTAACGCAGGGCGGCCGCCGGGCACAACGATTGCCGGCGGCCGCCGAGAGGGACGCGGGTCAGCCGCGCACGCGACGGCGTCGCAACACCAGGGCCGTGCCCGCTACGAGCAGGGCGAGAGCCGCGGCGAGCACGCCCGCGACCTCGACACCGGTGTCGGCGAGCTCTTCCGGTGTGACGGACGCCGCCGGGGCGCCCGCGGCGGGCTGGGTCGGCGGCACGGCCGCGGCGGCGCCGAGCGACAGGCTGCCGTCGGCGTTCACCGTGACGTCGGCGGCCATGGCGGCGGCCAGGTTCAGCCGCTGCCAGCTGCCCTCGGTGCCCTCGTCGAGCGGGTAGCCCGAGTCGATCGCGGTCAGCGCGAGCAGCTGGCGGCGCTGCGGGTCGGTGAGGTCGGGGTGGCTGGTGAGCAGGAGCGACTCGGCGCCGACGGGAACGGTGACTGGCTGGCCGGCGGGGGAGATCTGCGGAAACCCGTACGACATCCGCTCTGTATATATGGCGAGGGCCGCCTCGTCGGAGAGGTACGGGGTGTCGGCGGCGATGCAGGCCTCGATGGTGTTGCCGCATCCGGTCTCGAGCACGGTGCGCAGCTCGGCGGCCGCGGCTGTGATCAGAACCCGGAACTGCGGGTCGTTGAGTCGTCGCTCGACGATGTTCTGGCCCATCATGCGGCCGCCCATCACGTCGAGCGGGTAGTGGGCCGCCATGATCACGCGGTTGTTGCCGGCCTCGGAGGTGCGGGCGAGAATCTGCGGGGCGAGCTCGGGAAGGAGCGTCGCGAGGGTGGTGCCCTGCCAGTAGGCCTGCGAGGTGTGCCCGCTCGGGTAGGCGCCGCTCGTGGAGGCCCAGGCGTCGCCGCCCGGCTTGTCGCGGTAGACGAGGGCCGGCGCGAAGCGGATGTACGGACGGTCGTAGGCGAAGTAGGCCTTCGACGGGTTCGACGACGAGTAGTAGCCGACGAGGCCGCCGTCCTTCGTGGTGAGAGCCCGCGTCTTCGGCAGTTCGCCGGCGGCCAGGGCCGACGTGTAGATCGCGCCGAGATTGGCGCCGAGTCCGTCGGCCATCGACACGGCCATGTCGGCGTACTGGTCGACGATGGCGCGATCGGACGCGGCCGTCGTCGCGCCCGTGTTGATCTGCACAGTCATGCTGTCGTTCAGGGCGATGATGTCGGGGTGGTCGGCGCGCAGTGTGTCGAACTGGTCGAGAATCGGAACGTAGTCGTATGTGGCGTTCGAGGGGTAGTTGTACGAGAGCTCGTCGGGCGTGAACGGCTCGGCGGCGCTCGCGGGTGTGGCGATCCCGAGAGAGAGGATCGCCCCCAGGCCTGTCGCGACTGCAACGAGGGATGCAGCTCGGCGGGGATGAGTCATTGGTGAGGTCCTTTGTATGTTCGTCCCCCGAACGGGGGCGAACAAACACTAGATCGGCTCAAGAACCTGCAGATGAACGACGAGTGTCGTGGAGGTGTCTCGGGCCGACAGGACGGCCGGGCGGCGCTCACGTGCGGGCCGCCCGGCAGAACGCCCTACTTGAAGGCGTCCTTGACGTCTTCGCCGGTCTTCTTCACGCTGGCCTTGGCCTGGTCGGCCTTGCCCTCGGCGGCGAGCTTGTCGTTGTCGGTCGCGTTGCCGACGGCCTCTTTGGCCTTGCCGCCGAGGTCTTGCGCGGCGTTCTTGATCTTGTCTGATGCACTCACGATGAGCTCCTTCTTTGTGTGGGGTTGGTGCCGGATCGGCGGTTGGAACATCTTCGTCGGCTAGTCGACGTCGGTCGTAGAGACCCGGGTCGTCTTCGCGATTCTGGTGGCGAGCCCGGCATTGAGCTGGATGAGCACCGGAACCTCGCGGCCGAGAACCGCGTCCCAGGCGACGACGGTCTCGTCGATGAATGCGCGCACGACGCGGGGTGAGACGCCGCGACGCACATTCGCCGTGATCTTCAAGGCGGGCACTCGACCGACGCGATAGGTGCTCACCGTCGACGACACCAGCGCCGGGTACTCGTCGAGCGCGTGCTGGATGACGCGTTCCGCGACCTTGGCGTCGACGGTCACCGAACCGCCGGCGCCGGGGTCGTCGGCGGGCGCGGTCACCGACTCGGTGAGGAGAATCGCGGTTCGCCCGTTGCCCTGACGCACTATGAAGGCGATCAGCAGCACGATCAGCAGAATGCAGATCGCGGGTATCAGGGCGAGAAGCCAGGACTGGCCGAGAACCTCGACAGTGGTCGTGCGGATGACACGGGGCGATTGCTCCTCGACGGCCGAAGATGCGGCCTTCCATCCGTCGAACCAGTCGGGCACGGCGACGGCCAGCGCTGCAGCGGTGCCGACCGCCACGAGCACGAGGCCGAAGACGAACACGCCGAAGCGGTTCAACGCGCGGTTGGTGTTGTTCATCAGGCGACCACCCCTCGGGTCTCGACGACCACACGCGCTCTCAGCGCGGGCCGGAGGTCGAACTCGTCGAGCCGCTGCTGCACGGCCTCGAGGATGACCTCCCTGTCGACGTGAAACCCCGAGCTGGGTCGCACGGCGATCTCGGCAGTGCGGTGTCCGACCGTGACGATGACCTGGTCAGGGTCGATGTTGGCCCGGTGGCTCGCCGTGCGGGCGAGGGCCGATGCGATGACGCCGTTGTCGACGACGACGGCGGTGCGATCGACGACCCCGATGTGGCGGGCGCGTCGTCCCGGGGCCACCGACACGACGATCATGGCGAGCCCGATCAACGCGGTCGCGATGCCTCCGGCCATGATGGCCGCCGCAGCATCCGTCTGTGGCAGGCCCGTCACGGCGGTCAGCGCGTCGGTGGGAGCCACAAGGAGGGCGGGGAGGCTGAACAGGGCGAGAATGCACTCTGTCGCGACCCAGGCGAGAACGAGCAGCAGCACCACGGCGATCGTGATGGCGACGACCGACCGGGGGGAGTGGGTCTCCCGCCGCAGGATTCGGCGGTAGAGGGGCAGGTTCGTCATACGACTCGCTCGTCTCCTTCTATTCGAGCAGCGGTCAGACGCAGATTGACGGTCGCGATAGACGACCCCGTCAGCTCCCGCGTGCGGCTGCGGATCGTGGCCTGCGCGGCCGACGCGCGTTCGAGAACCGTGGCGCCGGGGCGTGCCCGCGACGAACGGTCGGAGGGCACGGCGGTGAGGGCCGCAATACCGATCGGAGCGCTGACGCTGACCGCCAGTGCGCCGTTGTCGTCGTCGAGCTCGACGCCGACGGTTCTTGCCGCAGTGTCGAGCTCGGTGGCGGTGATGGCCGACACCACGGCGCGGATCGCGCGGGAACTGACCCGGTTGCTGCCGTGCAGACTCTGCTCGCCGGCCGTCGCTGCGTCACTCATGACGATGAACGCTTCCCTCGGAAGGCGTCGGCCAACGAGCGGAGATCGAGCTTTCCGTCGATGACCCGGGCGACCAGTACACCCACCGTCATCGCGAAGGCGACGAACACGAAGGCCCAGAAACCGAAGGCGATCCAGGTCAGGGAGAGTACCGCGCCGACGAGGATCCCGGTGGTCGTTGTGGTCACTGGACTCGCGCCGCCTTGGCCGAGTCGTCGACGACGACGTCGTCGTCTCCGGGGATGTGAACGTCGTTGATGGTCACGTTCACCTCGGCGACCTCCATGCCGACGATGCTCTCGATGGCGGTGTAGACAGCGAGCCGCACGTCGTCGGCGACCTTCTGCAGCGACGCCGGGTATTCGGCGACGAGGGTGATGTCGACCGCGACCTGGCGCTCGCCGACTTCGACGCTCACTCCTTGGCTGCGGTCGGTCTGGTTCATCGCGTCACGGATCGCCCCGATCGCGCGCGACACCCCTCCGCCCACGGCGAAGACGCCCGGCACCTCGCGGGTGGCGATGCCCGCGACCTTGGCGATCACAGCGTCGTCGATGGTGGTCTTGCCGGTGCCCGCGACGGTCGTGGTGGTGAGGCCGGCGGTCTTGGGAGTGGTTGCGTCTACCATGATTTGCTCGTTCTTTCTGTGTTCGGCACCGAAGATGCTCGTCAGTTGCGACTATGAGATAGTCATCACTAGGGCGTCACGGGGCCACCGAATGTCACGCGCAAGCCCACATCTTTTTTCTGAACGGATGCACACGAGTAGACAATGCGCGCTGAGAATCCCTTAGACGATGCCTCTGACGGCATCCTCGCCGCCCGAGCCGCAGACGGCGACGTCGCCGCGTTCGAGAAGCTCGTCTACAGGCACGGCGCCCTCATGCGCGTCTATGCGGCACGTGTGCTCGGCTCGCACTCGGAGGCCGACGACGTGGTGCAAGACGTGCTGATTCAGGCGTGGAGCCAGCTCGACCGCCTGAACGACGTCAACGCGGTGCGGTCGTGGCTGATGCGCATGGTCAGCAACCGCTCGATCGAGCGGATCCGCAAACGCAAGAACCACGCGAACGTCGACGACTGGGATGCGCCGGCGCCGTCGAATGCCTCGCCCGAGCGGGTCGTCGAGGTGCGCCTGCAGATGGGGGCGCTCGCTAAGGCCGTCGACGGCCTGCCCGAGATGCAGAAGCAGTGCTGGGTCCTGAGAGAAATGGGCGGAGTCCCCTACGCTGACATTGCCGAACAACTCGATGTTCCCCTGTCGACAGTGCGGGGTCAGCTCGCCCGCGCCCGACGAACGATCATTAAGGAAATGGAGGCGTGGCGATGACAGACGAACGTCTCCTCGACGGCCTCGATCCCGAAGACCTCGACGGGCACACCATCGAGCAGCTCAGCGACTACCTCGACGCGGGCCGACAGCCGCGCAACGAGAGCATCGAGAACTCCCCGGGGGCGCGCATCGCCCTCGACGCGCTCCAGCGCCTTCGAAACGAATCGTGGGCGATGCTCGAGGGTGAAGCCCTCGAAGACTCCGCTCACGATCAGACCTGGATCGCGGCCGTTATGGCCAACATCTCCCGCGAGTCGCGCGCCGGCCGCGAGATTCCGATCAGTCATCCCGACCCGGCCACGAGCCTGCGGATCACGGAGGGTTCCGTGCGTGGACTCATCCGGGCGGCCGGCGACGCAATCCGCGGGGTCATCGTCGGCAAGGTCGACCTGGTCGGCGACGTGACCGTGCCGGGCGAGGCGATCTCGATCGACGTCACAGCATCGGTCGTCTACGGCGAGCCGTTGGCCACGCTGGCCCAGGCCGTCCGCGACAGGATAGCCGCCGATCTGGGTCTCCACACCGAGTTGAACGTCGTCGAGGTCAACGTCGCCATCCGAGACATCCACACCAAGAAGACCGCGACCTCCGAGGACGCACGGTGAACGACGATCTCGAACTCTCACGCGAGCTGACCGCCATCATCGTGGCCAGCGCCGGCGTCGTCGAGGTGTACCCGTCTGGAACGATCGTGCAGGCCGCGACCCTCAGTCTCGTCAACCTGGCGACGAGCGACGAGACCCACGACGCGAAGGTCGCGGTCGCCCGGGCGGGTTCCGGCGCGGTGACGGTGACGGCCACCATCGGCGTGGATGCGCGCGTTCCCGCGCCCGACACTCTGCGGTCGGTCAGCGACGCCCTGCGGGTATATCTGACGGCGATCGACCCGCTCGGGCAGCCCCCGATCGTGAACGTGAACGTGAGCCGCATCGAGACCTGAGCGGTCGGTTTCTCGAATGGCGTGACAGATCCCCCACGAGCCTCGCCCTATCGGTGAGCGTGCCTGGCCGTCGGCCCGGCCGACCGAGCCGACGATGGGAGTCTCAATGCCTCGATCCCGCTTCGACCGCCGCACTCGACCACGCAGCGTCTGGTTCGCGCTGGGCACGGGCGTCATCGGCTGTTGTCTCGTCGCCGCGCTGATTCTGTTTCCGCTGCTCTCCCTGATCGGTGCGAGCACGGGCGCGGCCTGGTTCGTCGACATGCCGCTGGCGCGAATCGGCGTTGTCGTCGTCGCCGGCGGCCTTCTGGCGGCGGGCCTGCTCGCTCTGAGCGCCGTCACCCGCCGTGGCGCGATCGCCTGGATTCTCGCCGTCGCCGCAGTCGTCGCGACGCTGGTGGTGTCGCTCTACCCCGCAGTCGCGGTCGCATCGACGGCGGTGGACCAGACGGGAGACGTCATCCCGTTCATCACGGAATGGGTCGAGAAGGGTGCCGCCCTCATTCCGTGAGTGCCGACTACGCCCGGGCCAGCACCGCTTCGACGCTCGCCGCGATGATGTCGAGGCCGCGGTTCAGGGTGTCGTCGTCGATGATGAGCGCGGGCAGCAGCTTCAACACCTCGTCGACCGGGCCCGACGTCTCGACGACGAGCCCGCGGGTGAACGCCTCCGCCGCGACCGCCAGCGCCAGCGTCGGCACTGCCGTGCTGGCGAAGCCGAAGATGAAGCCGCGGCCGCGAACCTCGAGCTGAGCCTGCGGGTGGAGCGCCGCTATCGCCGCGAGCCGTTCGCGCACGACGGCCTCCTTGCGGTGCACCTCGATCGTGAGCGCGTCGTCTTTCCAATACGTCTCGAGGGCGACCGTCGCGCAGACGAACGCCATGTTGTTGCCTCGGAAAGTTCCGCTGTGCGAGCCGCGCTTGAGAACGTCGATGTCGCGCTTCAGCAGCACGAGCGACATCGGCAGGCCGTAGCCCGAGAGCGACTTCGACAGGGTCACGATGTCGGGCACGATTCCGGATGACTCGAAGCTGAAGAACTCGCCGGTGCGACCCGCACCGACCTGGATGTCGTCGACGATGAGCACGATCCCGTGTCGGGTGCACAGTTCGCGCAGGCCCCGCAGCCACTCCGGGCTCGCGACGTTGATGCCGCCCTCGGCCTGGATCGTCTCGACGATGACTGCGGCGGGCAGCTCGAGTCCGCTGCTGGGGTCGTCGAGCATCGTCTCGAGGTAGGCGAGAGTGTCGAGGCCGGGCACGTAGCCCTCGAACGGCACGAACACGACGTTGTCGAGCTCGTAGCCGGCGGCCTGACGGAAGTGCTGGTTGGCCGTGGCGGCGAGCGACCCGCCGCTCACGCCGTGGAACGCACGGGTGAACGCGACGACCGCCGACCGGCCCGTCGAGATGCGCGCGATCTTGAGGGCTGCTTCGACGGCGTTGGTGCCCGTCGGCCCGGTGAACTGCAGCTTGTAGTCGAGACCCCGCGGTTCGAGCACGATGCTCTGGAACGCCTCGAGGAATCCCTTCTTGGCGACCGTGGCCATGTCGAGGGAGTGGGAGATCGAGTCGTGCTCGATGTAGTCGATGAGGCTCTTCTTCATGATCGGGTTGTTGTGCCCGTAGTTCAGGGCCCCCGCGCCGCTGAAGAAGTCGATGTACTCGGTGCCCGACTGGTCGGTCATGATCGAGCCGACCGCTCGTTCGAAGACCACCGGGAACGACCTGATGTATCCCCGCACGTCAGACTCGATGTCTGAGAAAATGTCGAGGTTCATGTCATTCGTCATCCCCCATGGTAACTACGTCGCGACGCTCGCCGGATCAGCCGGGGCCGGGGCGTGAAAAAGCAAACGCGAAGTTGAAACTCCTGCGCTTTAGGGTGGGTGGATGTCTTCAGACCTACGCAGCAAGCCCGCAGTCCAAAGGTGGGTGTTCTGGCCGGCCGCGGTCGTCGTCACGATCTTCGTCTCCTTCGCCATGCTGCTGCCCGACGCGACCGAGGCGGTCTTCGCGAGTGTGCAGTCGAGCATCGTCAGCAACTTCAACTGGTACTACGTGCTGCTCGCTGCCTTCTTCGTCGTCTTCTGCCTCTGGATGGGGTTCAGTCGGTACGGAAACATCAAGCTCGGCAAAGACGACGACGAGCCGGAGTTCTCGCTCGCCTCCTGGTTCTCGCTGCTGTTCGCCGCGGGGATGGGCATCGGTCTCGTCTTCTACGGAGTGAGCGAACCGCTCAGCCACTTCGCGCAGCCGCGACCCGGAGTGACCGGCACCGACAACCAGCTCGCCCAGCAGGCTCTGTCGCAGACCTACCTGCACTGGGGTGTGCACGCGTGGTCGATCTACGTGGTGATCGGCCTCGCGCTCGCCTACGCGATCCACCGTCGTGGGCGTCCGGTGTCGATCCGCTGGGCGCTCGAGCCTCTGCTCGGCAGGCGCGTGCGCGGCGGCTGGGGGCACGCGATCGACGTGATCGCGCTCGTCGGCACGCTGTTCGGTGTAGCGACGTCGCTCGGGCTCGGAGTGCTGCAGATCAGCGCCGGCCTCGAGAGCGCCGGCATCGTCGAGTCGTCCGAGCTGCTCAACGTCGGCATCATCGTCGTGATCACCGGGTTCGTTCTGTTCTCCGTGCTCTCCGGGGTGTCGAAGGGCATGAAGTGGCTCTCGAACTTCAACCTCGGTCTCGCCGCGGCGCTTGTGCTGTTCGTGCTGATCGTCGGGCCGACCCAGTTTCTGCTGCGCGACTTCGTGCAGTCGATCGGACACTATCTGCAGAACGTCATCGGGCTCACCTTCAACGTGAGCGCCTTCACCGGCGAGGAGGGCGAGTCGTGGCAGGGCGCCTGGACCACCTTCTACTGGGCGTGGTGGATCTCCTGGTCGCCGTTCGTCGGCATCTTCATCGCCCGCATCTCTCGCGGACGCACCGTTCGCCAATTCGTGACCGGCGTCATCCTCGTGCCGACCCTCATCACGTTCCTCTGGTTCAGCGTGCTCGGCGGAACCGCGCTCTACTCGCAGCTGCAGGGCGAGGGCGGTCTGGTCGGCTCCGACGGAACTGTCAACGTCGAGAGCGCGCTCTTCTCGGCCCTGGGCCAGCTGCCGGGCGGCTCGGTGCTCGTCATCGGCGCGATCATCCTCATCGCGATCTTCTTCATCACCTCGGCCGACTCCGGCTCGCTGGTGATGAGCATGATCGCGACCGGCGGGCAGATCGAGCCGAAGGGCTGGATCCGGGTGTTCTTCACCTGCACCACGTCGCTGCTCGCGATCGCCCTCCTGCTCTCGGGCGGTCTCGAGGCGTTGAAGACCGCGGCGATCATCATCGCGCTGCCGTTCTCGGTGGTGATGCTGGCCATCTGCTGGTCGACGGTCGTCGCCTTCAACCGCGAACTGCGCGCCTACGACAGGGCCGAGCGCGCCGCACTGCTCGACCGCATCGGCGACTACTACGGGCTCGAGGTCGAAGAGCCGACCGAGCGCGGCATCTTCGCCGGATCGCTGTTGAGCCGGATGCGACGCAAAAAGGACTGACCGGGGCTACGACCCGCTGCTCGCCCACGCGTAGATCACGAACGCGAGCAACACGACGAAGACCAGCAGGTCGGTGAGGGTCGCGAGCCACTCCTTTGTGCTCTTGTGCGGCTTCGCGATGTGACGGATGCCCGCGAGCCCGAGGAACAGGCCTCCGGCGAGGGCCGCCGGCACGAGCCATCCGGAGATCGGCAACGAGAGAATTCCGAGCGTGCCGAACGCGAGATTCGCAAAACCCAGCTCCTGCACGATCTGGTTCACCGACGGGTCGGGCTTCGCGGCGAGGATCGTGCTCGCCGTGAATCCGGGTCGGAAAACCTGCGAGAGGCCGGCGGTGAAGAGCCGCACGCCCACCGCCCAGAAGGTGAACCATTTGCCCACGAGCAGCATCACGTCGCCCGAGCCTCCGGCGGCGAGCAGCTCGATCAGCACGGACGCGACCGGCGCGACCACCACGAGCCCCACGACCATCACGAGGTACATCGCCTCATAGTGGCCGACCACGGATTTGCCGGTCAAGTCCCCGGATGCCGCGAACCGGATTCCGTCGCGCGGGGGACGCGGCGACGCCCCCGGCTGCGTACGGTAGAGCTATCGACCGCCGGCCCATCCGGCCGGCGAGGAAAGGAGCAACCGTGGGAGACGCAGAACGTCCGGACGGCTCGACCGGAACCGCGGTCTGGTACTTCGTCGGCGCGACCTTCTTGTTCGCCGGCTCGACGTTTCTCGGATCCTCGGGAGACGGCGGGGCGAGCCCGCTCGGCCTCATCGCCGGCATCCTCGGTTTCGTCGTGCTCGCGGCCGGGCTCTGGGTCTTCTCGAGGGAGTGGAAGAGCAAGCGCAAGTAGCCCACGCGGCGAGCACGATAGCACTCTTAGACGGCCCGCCAGCGGGACTTTCCCTCGCGGCTGAGGCAGGTTCATAATGTGCCTGATCCTGCAGAGCCGAGGGGGTGAAGCGTCGTGATGAACGAGGTCTTGGAACTCGCAATCGATCCGGGTGAGGAGCCGGGGACCTACGAGGTGCGGGTTCTCCGGTCGCTCAGCAGCGACCAGCCCGCCGACTCGATCACTCTCGACGTCGCCGCCCTCGTCGACTCCCTGCCCGCCCTCGAATCGAGCGTCCTGGCCTCCTCGGTGTCGGCCCGGCGCATGATGACCGAGCGCGAGACCGCGATCCAATCCGTCGGCACGTCGCTGTTCGCGGCGCTGTTCTCCGAGTCGGTCGAGAGCGCCTACCGGGCGAGCGTCGCCGTCGCCGCCGAGAGGGGCCAGTCGTTGCAGATCGCGTTGCGCCTGAACGCGCCGGGGCTCGCGGCCATCCCCTGGGAGACCCTGTTCGATCCGGTGGCGGGGACGTACCTGAGCCGCAAAGAGCCCCTCGTTCGCTGGGTGCCCGGTCCGTTCGATCCCGCCCCCGCGGCATTCGAGCCTCCGCTCCGTGTGCTGGGCATGATCGCCTCGCCGCGCGGCATGCCCGTGCTCGACGTCGCGGCCGAGCAGCAGCGCCTCGAGCAGGCGCTGCACGCGCAGATCGACAGCGGCCGGGTCGAGCTCACCTGGCTCGACGACGCGTCGTGGCCGGGGGTGCATGACAAGCTGCTCGAACGGCAGTGGCACGTGCTGCACTTCGTCGGCCACGGCGGCTACGACGTGGAGACCGACGAGGGGCTGCTCGTGTTCGTCGGCAGCGACGGCCGCCCCGACTATGTGCCGGCCTCCCGCCTCGCCGACCTTCTCGACGAGGCGGAGCCCACGCCGAGGCTGGTGGTGCTCAACTCCTGCCAGTCGGGTGCGACGAGCTACACCGACCTGTTCTCAGGAACGGCCGCGGCGCTCGTGCGCAGCGGAATCCACGCGGTGGCGGCGATGCAGTTCGCGATCACCGACACCGCGGCGATCGCGTTCTGCCGGGGCTTCTACACCGCGCTCGCGAATGGACGCCCGGTGGGCGAGGCGGTGCGCAGCGGCAGGATCGGGATTCTCGGCACCGGTCGAGACACGCTCGAGTGGGTGACGCCCGTGCTGTACCTGCGCGGCGAAGACGCGAGGCTGCTCGAGGTCTCCGCCCCCGCGGCGCCACCCGTCGACCCGGAGCCCGCCGTCGAATCGCAACAGCCAGCCGAGCCCCCGCCGCCCACCGAGCCCGCCCACCTCGCCGACCCGCCGCCTCCCACCGACCCGGAACCCGTTCGCGATCCGCAGGAGCCGGAGCCGCCGCCCTCCCCGGTCGGAGTGCGTGGCCGGATCGTGGCCGCGAGCGTCGCGGCGCTCGCCGTCGCGGGGGTGCTCGCCGCCGTGTTCGTGCCCCGCGCGATCGAGCCGCCGCCGACCGCGACGACGCCATCCGTCACCCCGACGCCGACGACCGAGCCCTTCAGGCCGATTCAACTGCCCGTGCCGGCCGACCAGGAATGGACGGAGACCGGCGTCGCCTGCGCCCCGGGCGACATACTCCTGCTGACTGCCAGCGGCGTCATCCTGCACGAGAACGACCCGAACTCGACGGTCACCCCCGACGGTCTGGCCGACCCCGCCTACCACCAGTACAACGTGGCCGGGCTCCCCGACGCGGCGACGGCCGGCCTCATCGGCAGTCTCGACAAAGAGCAGCAGTTCTTCTTCGTCGGCAGCGCCCTCAACTACACCTGCCCTCGGGCCGGGGAGCTCTTCCTCGGAATCAACGACCGCGGGCTGGTCGGCAACAGCGGCGCGTGGACCGTCACGGTCGACCGCATCGACGCGGGCTGACGTCATCAGTCGCCGGGCAGAGGCTCCTCGAACATCGCGCACACGGCCGCGTGGATGAGATCGTCGTAGGCGACGGCGGCCTCGGGCGGGTCGAGCCCGAACGTCGTGGTGGTGAAGATCGCGAGCGTGCGTGTTCCGGTGTCGTCGGTGTAGGTCTTGCTGGCGTAGCCGGGGAGGATCCCCGAGTGGCCCCAGACCACACCGCACGAGGTGCCGCGTTTCTCCAGACCCAGACCGTAGCGGTCGTAGTCGACCGTCGTGCGCATCTCGTCGAGCAGGTCGGAGGGCACGAGCTCGCCCGACTGCAGCGCGAGCGCGAATCTCGACCAGTCCTGGGCCGTCGATACCAGCCCGCCCGCCGCCCAGGCCCAGCCGGGGTCGATCGCGACGGTGTTCACGTGGTCATGCACCTCGGGTCCCACAAACCCGAAGCCCGGAGGCAGTTCCGGGGGCAGCAGCGGCGCGAGCGCTTCGGCGTCGGGTTCGTAGCCGTGGGCGAGGTCGTCGTTCACGTCGGCAGCGTCGGACGCGAGGTAGGTCGAGCGCATGCCGAGCGGGTCGGTAATGCGCTCGTCGATCAGCATCGAGACCGGCGAACCCGTGACCTTCTCGAGCATCAGACCGAGCGCGAGGTAGTTCGCGTTGCTGTAGTTGAACGTCTGGCCGGGGGCGGCGAGCGGCTTCTCGGCGGTAGCGAGCGCGAGCAGGTCGTGCGGCGTGGGCATCTGGGTCGCGGAGCCCGACAGCAGGGCCGTCCCCGTGTCGGTGACGATGACGTCATCCAGGCCGCTGGTGTGGTTGAGCAGCATGCGCACGGTGATCGACTGCCCGCCGGGAACGGCGCCGGGGAGGTAGGACTCGATCGGGGCGTCGAGTTCGACGAGGCCCTCGTCGACGAGTTGCAGCACGATCGTCGCCACCACGGTCTTCGTGTTCGACGCCACACGGAAGGCGTCGTCGATGTCGAGCGGGCGGTCGTCTTCGGCCCAGGCGATCTGCCTGACCAGCTCGATGACCGTGTCTCCGGTGTCGATGCGCACCAGCAGCCCGACCGCGCCGGCGTCGACCGTCTTCTGAAGGTATGCGCCGAGCCGGGAGGCGACGTCGGGAGTCGGGGTGGGGGCCGGAGCGGCAGCGATGCACCCCGACGCCGACAGGCCGAGCGTCGCGGCGAGCGCGATAGCGACCGTGAGTCGGCGCCCGGCTGAAGCGCGGAAAACCTCCATCTCCCGATTGTGCTCGTCGAGCGTCACCGGGGAAAGAGGGCTACTCGCTCTCGACCCGTTCGCGCAACGCGGCGTTCATGGCGTGAAACGACGGCGCCGTGTCATCCCGCAGCGTCTCGGTCATAAACAGCACGGCGACGCCCCGGAAGAGCTCGCTCTGCGTGAACTTCGTGCTGCCGTCGGCCTGCTCCTCGAGTGTGAAGCTGTGCTCGCCGTCGAAGATGCCGACGACGCCCACGTGCCCCTCCCAGCGCAGCAGCCGGTCGGGAACGACCTCGAGCACCGTGGGCGTGAAGTCCATGCCGTCGTTGGAGAACGCGAGAGTCTCGCCCTCGCGCAGCTCGCCGCGCATGCCGGTGAGCGTCGGATTCCAGTCGTCATACTCCTCGAAATCGGTCAGAACGGCCCAGACCTCGTGCGGGCTCGCGTCGATGGTCGTGCTGGTCTCGATGGAATACGGATGCGCCCGCTGCCACAGCGCGCCGATCGTCAACAGCGCGAGAATCGTCACGGCGCCGATGGCTGCACGGCGAAAGTCGAACCGTCGCTTGGCGCCGCGCAGCTCACTCGTCATGCTGTCAGTCAACCATCTCGAAATGAACGCGCCGTGTCTTGGCGTGTCGCGCCCCCGCGACCTACACTCGTGACATTCGAACGTATGTTCGAACGTTGGGAGAATCATGACACTGGTACGAAGCCCGGTCGCCGTCTGGATCGACGACCGGGGCAAGCCCTCACGCCTCGTCTGGGAGGGGCAGCGCTATCGGGTCTCCGACGAGCCCACCGCGCTCTCCGACTTTCTCGACGAGCGCATCACCCACCTGCCCGTCGTGCCCCCGGTGGGGTGGCGGTTTCAGGGAACCGACGAACAGGGCCAGACGAGGGTGTTCGACGTGCGCTTCGACTCGGCACGGTCGCAGTGGCTGCTCGTCGGCACCTACGTCTGAGCGGCGCGGGTCACGGTTAACGTCAGTACCTCTCTGTCTGGGGCGGTGGCGCGTAGCGTTGACGCCGTGACCAATCAGACCGACGTTCGCGAGTTTCTCGAATCGCGCCGAGCCCGCATCACCCCCGCACAGGCCGGGCTGCCCGACTACGGCGGAATCCGGCGGGTGCCCGGTCTGCGTCGGGCCGAGGTGGCGATGCTCGCCGGGGTCAGCGCCGAGTACTACACGCGACTCGAGCGGGGCAATCTGAGCGGGGTCTCGGAGAGCGTGCTCGACGCGCTCTGCCGTGCCCTCGAGCTCGACGAGGCCGAACGCTCGCACCTGTTCGACCTCGCACGCGTGGCGAGCGCGAGCCCGACGCGGATGCGCCGACGCGGGCCGCAGCGCGTGCGTCCGAGTGTGCAGCGCATCCTCGACGCGATGACGGGAGCGCCCGCCTTCGTGCGCAACGACAGGCTCGACGTGCTCGCCACCAACCAGCTCGGGCGGGCGCTCTACTCGCCGCTGTACGAGAACGCGGTGGCACCGATCAACCACGCGCGGTTCATCTTCCTCGACCCGGGAGCCCACGAGTTCTGGGGCAACTGGGACAAGGCCGCCTACGACACGGTCGCCATCCTGCGCAAGGAGGCCGGGCGCGACCCTCACGACCGGGCGCTGTCCGACCTGATCGGCGAGCTCTCCACCCGCAGCGAGACGTTCCGCACACTCTGGGCCGAGCACAACGTGCGCTTCCACCGCAGCGGCACCAAGGTCTTCCACCACCCCGTCGTCGGCGACATCGAGGTCTCATTCGAGGGGATGGAGCTTCCCGGAGACTCCGGTCTCACGCTGCTGGCCTACAGCGCCGAGCCCGGCACGCCCTCCGCCGACGCGCTCTCCCTGCTCGCCAGCTGGGCCGCCACCCTCGAGCAGGAGACACCGGTCGGCACCCACGACAGCCCGCCTGGCTAGCCCCCGATCGGTGTCGGCGGCCGGGTCTACGTTGTTTTGTGGGAGGCACACACGACAACGAAGGGAAGCACTTATGTTGCGAGGACTCACGACCGTGGCCTATCAGTCGGCCGATCTCGATGCCGCGAAGCGCTGGTACACGAACGTCCTGGGCATCGAGCCCTATTTCAACCGCGCCGAATACGTGGAGTTCCGCGTCGGCGACTACGAGCACGAGCTCGGCATCCTCGACAGCCAGTTTCTGCCCGACCTGGGTGCCGAACAGCAGTCGGGCGCTCCCGGCGGCGCGATCGTCTACTGGCACGTCGACGACGCCCAGGCGAGCTACGACCGACTGATCGACCTCGGCGCGGCCCCACACCAGCCGCCCCGAAACTTCGGCGAGAACTTCGTCGGCGCGGCGGTAGTCGACCCGTTCGGCAACATCCTCGGGATCATGCAGAACCCCCACTACCTCGAGGTGGTTGAGCAGCGGTCCGCCGGCGCCTGACAGCCGTCAGCGCCTGACAGCCGCCACCGCCTGACAGATTGTCGAAACGTCTCGATCAATCCCGACAATCCCGCTAGTGGCTCGTGCGCCCCTGCTCGTAGGGTGGACTCATCGCGTCCACTCTCCGAGCAAGGAACACCATGACCGACAGCCCCGCTCTTCCGATCGTTCAGCACTACATCGACGGCGCGACCGTCGTGAGCTCGAGCGGACGCACCTCCCCAGTGTTCGACCCGGCGCTCGGCGAGCAGACGAAAAGCGTCGCGCTGGCCGACGGGGCCGAGATCGACGCAGCGGTCGCCGCCGCGAAGGCGGCCTTCCCCGCCTGGCGCGACATGTCGATCACGAAGCGCCAACAGGTGATGTTCCGCTTCCGCGAGCTGCTCAACGAACGCAAGGGCGACCTCGCCGAGATCCTCACGTCGGAGCACGGCAAGGTGCTCAGCGACGCCCTCGGCGAGATCACCCGCGGGCTCGAGGTCGTCGAACTCGCCACCGGTTTTCCGCACCTGATCAAGGGCGAGTACTCCGAGCAGGTGTCGACCGGTGTCGACGTCTACTCCACCAAGCAGCCGCTCGGCGTCGTCGGCGTCATCAGCCCGTTCAACTTTCCCGCGATGGTGCCCATGTGGTTCTTCCCCATAGCGATCGCGGTCGGCAACACGGTGGTGCTCAAGCCGAGCGAAAAAGACCCGTCGGCCGCCAACTGGCTCGCCGCGCTCTTCACCGAAGCCGGGCTGCCCGACGGTGTGTTCAACGTGCTGCACGGCGACAAGCAGGCCGTCGACGGACTGCTCGAGCACCCCGACGTCAAGTCGATCTCCTTCGTCGGCTCCACGCCGATCGCGAAGTACATCTACGAGACCGCGGCCAAGCACGGCAAGCGCGTGCAGGCCCTCGGCGGCGCCAAGAACCACATGCTGGTGCTTCCCGACGCCGACCTCGACCTCGTCGCCGACTCGGCGATCAACGCCGGATTCGGCTCGGCGGGCGAGCGCTGCATGGCCATCTCCGTGGTCGTCGCGGTCGAGCCGGTAGCCGACGAGCTGGTCGCAAAGATCAAGGAACGGATGTCGTCGCTCACGGTCGGCGACGGTCGTCGCGCCTGCGACATGGGCCCGCTCATCACCGAGGTGCACCGTGACAAGGTGGCCGGCTACATCGACATCGCGATCGCCGACGGAGCCGACGTCGTGGTCGACGGCCGCGGCATCGAGGTCGACGGGGCATCCGACGGTTTCTGGCTTGGACCGACCCTCATCGACAAGGTGCCGCTCACCTCGAAGGTCTACACCGAGGAGATCTTCGGCCCGGTGCTCTCGGTCGTGCGTGTGCACAGCTACGAAGAGGGTGTCGAGCTCATCAACAACGGAGCGTTCGGCAACGGCACGGCGATCTTCACCAACGACGGCGGTGCGGCGCGCCGGTTCCAGAACGAGATCGAGGTGGGAATGATCGGCATCAACGTGCCCATCCCCGTGCCGGTCGCCTACTACTCGTTCGGCGGGTTCAAAGACTCGATCTTCGGCGACTCGAAGGCCTACGGCATCCAGGGATTCGAGTTCTTCACCCGCGAGAAGGCCATCACCGCGCGCTGGCTCGACCCGAGCCACGGCGGAATCAACCTGGGCTTCCCGCAGAACTGACCCGGCGGTCGAGTCGCTAGAGCGGCTCGACCCCGCTGAACTGCAGCGCCGCCCACAGTTCGGCGCGGTCGCCGAATCGCGACAGATCGATCGACAGCGCCTCCTCGACGGTCGTGATTCGCGATCGCAGGGTGTGCCGGTGGATTCCGAGGCGCTTCGCCGCCGGGTCCCAGCCGCCATTGGCCTGCAGCCAGGTCGCCGCGCTCACCAGGAGCAGGTCGGCGTCGGCACGACCCGACGCGGTGAGCGGCTCGAGCGACCGACGCGCGACCTCGGCCGCGCCCGCTTGCGCGAGCAGGCCGAACAGCCCGTCGCCGGCCAGTTCGTCGAATCGCACGAGCGGGCGGTCGTCGGTGGCCTGAGCGAGCGAACGGCGCGCTTCGCCGAGCGCCCGGTCGAGCTCGGTCCAGACGACGGGTGCGGATGCCCCGGCGCGCAGCCCGTGCCGGGCCAGCATCGGGGGGAGCACGTCGTCGTCGGTGTCGCTCGTGACCACCATCAGTTCGACGTCACGCTGCGCGAAGAACACCCGCCCGCCGTGCCGCTCGGCCGACAGTTCCAACTCGGTGAGCAGGGTCTCCGGAACCCCGGCGCTCGGGATGACCGCGAGTCGCACGGGCTCCTTCGGCAGCCGGCCCCACAGCCGGCGGGCGGTGCGCTGTGCCACGTCGGTGTTGCCGGCGAGCAGCAGCTCGAGCAGACCCGTGCGCAGGTTGAGCCGCGCGGCCTCGAGGCTGCGGCTCTGTTCCAGCGAGATGCTGGCGAGCGCGATGACGCTCGCGACGAGATCGCTGCCGGCGGGGTCGAGCGGCGCGCTCGTGCCGACCGCGAGAACCCCGCGCAGGTTGTCGCGCTGACCCAGCGTCTGCAGGGTCACCTCGCCGTCGGCGGCGCTGAGACGGGCGCCCGCCCGCGTTCCCTTCGCGAGCACCCGGCCGACGGCATCCTCGACCTCGTCTCTGATCTCGTCGGGCATGGCGATGGTCGACGACGCGCGCACGCGGTGGCCGAGACCGTCGTAGAGGGCGACCCAGCAGCCGAGCCTGAGCTCGAGCTCGCGAAGGATCGCCTGCAGTCCGTCGGGGCGCAGGGCTGCCCGGGCGAGTGAGCGCTGCGCCGCGAGAGACCACTCGAGCCGCTCGCGCTGGTCGCGCGCCTCGATGTCGGCGACGTGGCGGATGATCGCCATAAACGGGGTTCTGTCGGCGACCTCGAAGAGCGGCAGCCGTTGGGCGGCGCACGCGGCGACGAGCGCCGCGGGCACCTCGTCGTGGATGATCCCCGTGGCGAAACCGAGGCCGACGATGCCGCGTTCGCGCAGCCGCGTCACATAGGTCGCGACGACGTCGTCGCCGACCCCCGGGCGCATCTGGTCGCCGTCGGTCAGCAGCAGCTGGCCGGATTCCAGCCATGGAGTCGGGTCGGGCAGGTCGGAGCTGTGGGCCCAGGAGATGGGGAGGTCGAGTGCTTCCGTGGCATCCACCAGCAGACGCAGTCGAAACCGGTCGTCGGCGAGCAGTTCGCGCAGGTGTGTCGGCATGAGTCCTCCGGATGGCAGTTTGTCCATGTTAGCGAGGTTGATTCGACGAAACCGACACAGGTTGCGGAGGGCTCTCTCGGCAGGATGGAGCGCATGACTGCAGACAACGCCACGGTACGCGACCTCGATCGCGCCCATGTATTCCACTCCTGGTCGGCACAGGGCGCCCTCAACCCCTTCGTCATCGCGGGCGGGCTGGGCAGCCGGGTCTGGGATCACGACGGGGCCGAGTACCTCGACTTCTCGAGCCAGCTCGTCAACGTGAACATCGGCCACCAGCATCCCGCGGTCGTCGCGGCGATCCAGGAGCAGGCGGCGCTCCTGTCGACGGTCGCCCCCGCGCACGCGAACCTGACGAGGGGCAGGGCCGCCGAGAAGATCGTGTCGCATGCCCCCGACGGATTCGAGAAGGTGTTCTTCACCAACGGCGGGGCCGACGCGAACGAGAACGCCATGCGCATGGCGCGGCAGGTCACCGGCAAAGACAAGATCATCTCGCGCTACCGGTCGTACCACGGGAACACGGGCGCGGCGGTCGTCGCGACCGGCGACTGGCGTCGGCTGCCCAACGAGTTCGCGCGCGGCCACGTGCACGTCTTCGGCCCCTACCTCTACCGCAGCGAGTTCTGGGCGACCACCCCCGAGCAGGAGAGCGAACGCGCCCTGCGGTATCTCGAGCGCGTCATCCAGCTCGAGGGTCCTTCGACGATCGCGGCCATCCTGCTCGAGGGGGTGCCCGGCACCGCCGGAGTGCTGACGCCGCCGCCCGGCTACCTCGCGGGTGTGCGCGAGCTGTGCGACCGCTACGACATCGTCATGATCATCGACGAGGTTATGTCGGGGTTCGGGCGCACCGGACACTGGTTCTCGTTCGACGCGTTCGACGTCGTGCCCGACCTCATCACTTTCGCGAAGGGTGTGAACTCCGGCTACGTGCCGGTCGGCGGCGTGGTGATCTCCGACCGCATCGCCTCCTACTTCGACGACCGGGTGTTTCCCGGCGGGCTCACCTACTCGGGGCATCCGCTCGCGGCCGCGAGCATCGTCGCGTCGATCACCGCCATGGAGGAGGAGGGGATCGTCGAGAACGCCGCGGCCATCGGCGCCGACCACCTGGCTCCCGGGCTGGCGGCGCTGCAGGAACGCCACGACATCATCGGCGAGGTCCGCGGCAGCGGGGTCTTCTGGGCGCTCGAGCTCGTCGGCGACCGTGACTCCCGCGCGCCCCTGCCCGCAGCGGCGATGGGCGCGCTCAAGGCCGACCTCGTCGCCCGCGGACTGCTGCCGTTCATCCAGGACAACCGCATCCACGTCGTGCCGCCGGCCGTGGTGACCGCAGACGAGGTCGCCGAGGGGCTCGCCATCATCGACGCCGCGCTCGCCGGAGTCTCGCGATGATCTGCTGGACCTGCGGCATCTCCGCCGACAGCGGCGACCACGCGCAGTGCGCCGCCATCCGGGCGCAGGGGGTGCAGGCGAAGCCGCAGGGCGACTAGGCGGCCGGCTCCCCGACGATGCTCGCGAGCGCCCTGACCTCGTCGGGGTTCAGGTCGTCGGCGTAGTAGCGGTAGATGTTGTTCACCGAGATGCGCTCGGCCGCACGCGCCTCGCCGCCGCGGATCGCGTCGACGAGCGTGCGCGCGTCGACGAGACTGCGCAGCATGCGCGCGTGCAGGTCGACCTCGGTGAGCAGGCGCCGGTCGGTGAGGTCGGCCATGATCCCGCCGACGACGTTGCCGCAGACCTCGAGGAGCTGGTTTCCGGCGGCCTTGCGGATGGCCGCGTGGAACCGGTTGACGTGGGTTCCGAAGCGGCCCTCGCCGGAGTGCACCGCCTCCTCGAGACGGAGGACCGCGTCATCCATTCTCTCGAGGTCTTCTGTCGTGCGGTTCTCGGCCGCGAGAAGGCAGGCGTGGCCCTCGAGGACCAGTCGAAACTGCAACAGCTCGACGCGGGAGATGCTCTCGAGACTGGCGAGACGCGACATAGACTTCTCGAGCAGTTTGGGGGAGTACGCGGTGATGAGAGGGCCGCGGGGGTCGCCGGGCCGCGACTCGACCGTGCCCGTTGCCTGCAGCACTCGCAGGGCCTCGCGCACCGTCGCCCGGCTGACGGAGAAATCCGCCATCAGCTGCCGCTCGCCCGGGAGGCGGTCGCCCGCCTTGAGTTCGCCCACTTCGACGGCCCGTTCGATCTGCTCCACGATCGACTCGTAGGCGCTCACCTTGTGCACGGCGACGAACGTCACAGTTTCTCCTTCGAAAGTCCAACCGGCGGCGGCGGATGTTACATGTTTGTTTCCCCGCTTGACCTTTGTTTCCTGCTCATCCTAGCCTTCTGATACTGGTCAGACCAGTAGCCCTTCACCCCAGTTTTCACGACCCCTAGGAGTTGCACCTTGTCCCACATCTCCACCCGACTGGTCGCGGTTTCCGCGGCTGCCGCGGCCTCGATGCTCGTGCTCGCAGGCTGCAGCGCCGGCGCCTCGACCACCCCGGCGGGCGAGGCTCACGACCCGAGCGTCGTCATCGGCCTCACCGGCGAACCCGTGAACTTCGACTTCACCACCACGTCTGGCGCCGCCATCCCGCAGGCGCTGATGAACAACGTCTACGAGGGACTCGTGACCGTGAACCAGGAGGGAGGCCTCGAGCCGCAGCTCGCCGAGTCGTGGACGGTGAGCGACGACGGACTCACCTACGATTTTGTGCTCAACGAGGGCGTGACCTTCTCGAGCGGCGCCGATTTCACCGCCGACGACGTGAAGTTCTCGCTCGAGCGGGTGAAGACCGACTGGAAGATCAACATCGCCAAGATGGCCGTCCTCGACCACGTGGAGGTCGTCTCGCCCACCGAGGCGCGCGTTGTGCTCACCCGCCCGAGCAACTCCTGGCTGTTCGACATGGCGACGACGGTCGGCATGATGTTCGACGAAGACGGCGTGGCCGATCTGGCCGCGACCCCGGTCGGCACCGGGCCGTTCGAAGTGACCGAGTTCGTAGCCGGCGACCACCTCAGCCTCGAGGCCCGCGACGACTACTGGGGCGAGGCTCCGGCCATGAAAGACGTCACCCTGCGCTACTTCGCCGACGCGGTGGCCAGCACCAACGCGATGCGCGCCGGCGACGTCGACATGCTCTACAACATGCAGGCCCCCGACCTCGTCGCCCAGTTCGAGGCAGACGACGCCGTGCAGGTCATCGACGGAACGTCCAACGGCGAGATCCTGCTGTCGATGAACAACAAGACGGCGCCGTTCGACGACATCCGAGTGCGCCAGGCCGTGGCCTACGCCCTCGACCGCCAGGCGATCCTCGACACCGCATGGGCCGGCTACGGCAGCATGATCGGCGCGATGGTGCCGCCCACCGACCCGTACTACGAAGACCTCACCGACAAATACGCCTACGACCCAGAGCGGGCCGAGAAGCTGCTCGCCGAGGCCGGGGTCGAAGACCTCGCCATCCAGTTCGACGTTCCCACCCGCCCCTACGCCACCGCGGTCTCCGAGGTCATCGTCTCCCAACTCGCCGAGGTCGGCATCACGGCCACCATCAACTCGACCGAGTTTCCGGCCGTCTGGCTCGACAAGGTGTTCACCAAGCACGACTACCAGATGTCGGTCATCCTCTCGGTGGAGGCCCGCGACCTGCTGCCGACCTTCAACGTGCCGACGTACTACATCGGCTACGACAACACCGAGATCGCCCCGCTCGCGACCGCGGCCGACGCGGCCTCCGAGGAGGAGTGGATCGCGGGCATGAAGGAGATCACCGAGATCATCGCCGACGACGTGCCCGCCGTGCCGCTGTTCCTCTTCCCCAACCTGGTGATCGCCTCCGCAGACCTCACGGGAATCGCGGGCAACTCCGTCACCGAGTCGCTCGTGCTCTCGGGCCTCGCCTGGAAGTAACCGCCCCACCCGTGTAGTCCCGCTCCAAGAATCCCAACGAAAGGGGGTGACCGTGGCCATCAGGATGCTCGTGCTCATCAGCCACTTCATCGCTACCGTGCTCGTGTCAACGATCGTCGTGTTCGTCCTGCTGCGCGTGATGCCAGGAGACCCGGCCGCGGTCGCCCTCGGGATTCAGGCCACGCCCGACCAGCTCGAGGCCTGGCGTCAGGAGAACGGGCTCAACAGCCCGCTCTACGCGCAGTACCTCGAGTGGATGGGCGGACTGCTGCGCGGCGACTTCGGTACCTCCTACCTGAGCCGGCAGAACATCACCTCCACGGTGACAGACCGTCTGCAGGTCACCGTGATCCTCGTGGTCGCGGCGATGGCGATCGCGCTCGTGATCGCCATCCCTCTCGGCACGATCGCGGCGATGCGCCAGCGGCACCTCAGCGGGGTGGTCATCTCCGGCGTCTCGCAGATCGGCGTCGCCGTGCCGAACTTCCTCGTCGGCGTGCTGCTCGTCGCCCTCTTCGCGATCAAGCTCGGCTGGCTCCCGTCGGGAGGATGGGCGGCACCGTCGGAGGGCATCGAGTTCTTCAGGCACCTGATCCTCCCCGCGGTGGCCCTCGGCACGGTGCAGGCGTCGATCCTCACCCGCTACGTGCGCTCGGCGGTGCTCGAGATCATGCGCGAGGACTTCTTGCGCACGGCCCGGTCGAAGGGACTCAGCTCGGGCCACGCGCTCGTGCGGCACGGGCTGCGCAACGCGGGCATCCCGGTTCTCACCGTCGTGGGAGTGCAGCTCGCGGGCCTCTTCATCGGCGCCGTCGTGATCGAACGCGTCTTCAGCATCCCCGGTCTCGGCAGCTACCTCGTCGACTCGGTCGGCAACCGCGACCTGCTCGCCGTGCAGGCCGTCGTCGTGGTGCTCGTGATCGCGATCGTGCTCATCAACTTCCTCGTCGACCTCGCCTTCACGGTGCTCGACCCGAGACTCCGGAGAGCAGCATGACCTCGACGACCATCCCCACGCTCGCCGTGCCCGCCACGCGGCGCCGCCCGAAAGCCGACCTCCAGCTCGTGATCGGCGGCATCCTCATCGGCCTCGTTGTGGTCGTCGCCGTCGTCTCCGTCTTCTGGACCCCCTACGACCCGACCCGCTCGGTCACGGGCGCGCGACTGCTGTTCCCCAGCCTCGAGCACCCGATGGGCACCGACCGGCTCGGCCGCGACGTGCTCTCCGGCGTGATGAGCGGGGCCCAGATAGCCCTGCTCGTCGGAACGGTCGCCGTCGCGATCGCCGCCGTCATCGGGGTGCCCTTCGGCATCATCGCTGGGATGCGCCCCAAGCGCCTCGGCCCCCTCATCATGGGCGGCAGCGACGTGGTCATGGCGTTCCCCGGCCTGCTCATCGCGATCGTGTTCGGCGCGGTGTTCGGCGCCGACACGACGACCGCGATGGTCGCCCTCGGCATCGGTTCGGCACCCGCCTTCGCCCGGGTGGCCCGTGCAGGCACCCTGCAGGTCATCGGCACCGACTACGTCTTCGCGGCGCGGGCGGCGAACCGCTCCGAGTTCTCGATCGCCGTGCGCCACATCCTGCCGAACATCAGCGGGATGCTCGTGGTGCAGTGCTCGGTGAACTTCGCCATCGCCGTGCTCGCCGAGGCCGCGCTCTCGTTCCTCGGGCTCGGCACCCGGCCGCCGACGCCGTCGTGGGGGCGCATGCTGCTCGACTCGCAGCAGTTCCTCGGCACCCACGACTACCTCGCGATCTTCCCCGGGTTGGCGATCGCCATCACGGTGCTCGGCTTCAACCTGTTCGGCGACGGACTGCGCGACCGCTTCGACCCCAAGATGAGGAACCGCTGATGACGACGACCCCCGCTACCGCGATCGACGTGCGCGGCCTCACGGTCACCGCGGGCGACAAGACCCTCGTCGACGACCTCACCTTCCGCATCGCCGCCGGCGAACGCGTCGGGCTGATCGGCGAGTCCGGCTCGGGCAAATCGATCACCTCGCTCGCCGTGATGGGGCTGCTGCCCGACACGGTCGGCGCGACCGGCGAGGTGTACGTCGCCGACGACCCGCGCAACCTGGTGACCTTCGGCGAGAAGCAGGTGGCGAAGCTGCGCGGCAGCAGCATGGCGATGGTCTTCCAGGAGCCGATGACCGCGCTCAACCCCCTGATGCGGGTCGGAGCGCAGATCGCCGAGGTCATGACGATCCACCGCACCCGGCCCTCCAAGGCGTCTGCCGCGGCCCGCGCCGTCGAGCTGCTCGCCGACGTCGGGCTCCCGTCGCCGGCGGAGACGGCGAAGGCCTATCCGCACCAGCTGTCCGGCGGGCAACGGCAGCGTGTGGTGCTCGCCATCGCGCTCGCCAACGACCCCGCGCTGCTCGTCGCCGACGAGCCGACGACGGCGCTCGACGTCACCGTTCAGAAGCAGGTTCTCGACCTCGTGCTGCGCAAGGTCACGCAGCGCAACACCGGGCTGCTCTTCATCACCCACGACCTCGCCGTCGTGGGTGAGACCTGCGAGCGTGTGCTCGTTATGAACAAGGGCGTTGTCGTCGAGGAGGGGCCGATCGACCAGGTCTTCACCCGCCCGCAGCACCCGTACACGCGGGGGCTGCTCGCGGCCTCCGACCTGCAGGCCACCGACCACGACGGCCGGCTGTTCACCGTCGCCACCTCGGCGGGCTACATTCCCGGGCAGTCGTTCGACCGGATGAGCGCGCCCTCCGTGGCGATGACGGATGCCGCGGCATCCGAAACGCAGTTCGCCGTGCGCGCACGAGACCTCAGCAAGACCTACACGCGTGGCCGCTCCTCTCTGTTCGGGGCGCCGCAGAAGGTGGAGGCGCTGCGGGGGGTCACGTTCGACATCGAGGCCGGCCAGCGGTTCGGCATCGTGGGGGAGTCGGGGTCGGGCAAGTCGACCCTGCTGCGGATGCTCTCCGGTCTCGACCGGCCGACGTCGGGAGGCATCGAAGTCGTCGGACGCGACATCACCGAGGCGCGCGGAGCCGACCTCGCCGAACTGCGCAAGAACCTGCAGATCGTCTTCCAGGACCCGATGGGATCGCTCGACCCGCGCATGCGAGTGGGCGACATCGTGGCGGAGCCGCTGCTCAACGCGGCGAACCTCGAGTCGGGGTCTGCGATGACGAAGAAACAGCGCGGCGACATGGTTGCCGAGATGCTCTCGTCGGTCGGGCTGCCGGCCGACTCGGTCGAGCGGTTTCCGCACCAGTTCTCGGGCGGACAGCGGCAGCGCATCTCGATCGCTCGTGCGCTCGTCTGCCGCCCCCGGATCCTCGTGGCCGACGAGCCGGTGAGCGCCCTCGACGTGTCGGTGCGCGCACAGGTGCTCAACCTCATGGCCGACCTCGTCGAGGAGTACCGTCTCACGCTCATATTCGTCTCGCACGACCTCGGCGTCGTGCGCTACCTGTGCGACCGGGTGGCCGTTATGCAGAACGGGCTCATCGTCGAACAGGGGGCCACGAGCGACATCTACGAGAACCCCGCGAACGACTACACCCGCACGCTCATCGAAGCGACGCCCACCATCCGCCACCGTCAGGAGATCCGATGACCAATTTCGCACCGACGCAGACCGCGCGATTCGACGGAGCCGGCCTCGCCCGCGCCTATGCCAGCGGGGAGCTCTCGCCGGTCGCGGTGGCCGAGGAGATCATCGCCGACGTCGAAGCGCGAAACCCGGTCGTCAACGCCTTCACCGACTTCGACCCGTCGCAGGTTCTCGACGACGCGAGGGCGAGCGAACAGCGCTGGCTCCGTGGCGAGCAGCGGGGGCCGATAGACGGCATCCCCTGCACGGTGAAGGAGAACCTGTACCGTGCGGGCATCCTCGCCTACGCCGGAACCGCGGCAAGCGAGCCGACCATGCCCACGCGCTCCTCGCCCATCGTGGAGCGCATCCTCGAGGCCGGCGGCGTGATCGTCGGATCCACCACGATGCCCGACTGGGGCATGCTCTCGTCGGGGGTGTCGAGCCGCAACGGGATCACCCGCAGCCCGCTCGACAGCACCCTGACGGTGGGCGGGTCGAGCAGTGGCGCGGGGGCGGCGGCCGCGGCGGGATTCGGCACCTTCCACGTGGGCACCGACATCGGCGGATCGGTGCGACTGCCCGCGGCGTGGCTCGGAGTCGCGACGCTCAAGCCGAGCGACGGCCGCATCCCGCTCGACAACCCCTATCAGGGCCGCGCTGCCGGACCGCTCGCCCAGAGCGTCGCCGACGTGGCATTGGCGATGGGAGTGCTCGCCCGTCCCGACGGGCGCGACTACACCTCGCTCCCTCCCGAATCCATCGCCTGGAACGACCTCGGCCTCGACGTGCGGGGCACGAGGGTCGCGGTGCAGCTCGAGCCGGGGGCCGGCATGCCGGTCGACCCGGAGGTGCGCGCCGCCATCGCCGCGGCCGCCGACCTCTATTCAGACGCCGGCGCCGAGGTGGTCGAGCTCGACCCCTTCATCGACGACGGATTTCTCGACGACGTCGACACGTTCTGGCGGGTGCGTTTCTGGCGCACCTACCTCGCCCTCTCGCCGGAGTCGAAGTCGAAGGTTCTGCCCTTCATCTCCACCTGGGTCCACGGCGGCGCCGACGTCTCCGGCCGTCGGGTGCTCGAGTGCTTCGAGTCGATCAGCGAGCTGCGTCGCGTGACCGTCGAGGCGACGCTGCCGTTCGACGCGGTGCTGTCGCCCATCGCGCCGGTCGCCGCGTTTCCCGCCGAGTGGGAGATGCCGTGGGGGCACGACGACCGTGGCATGGAACACATCGCATTCACGCTGCCGTACAACATGTCGGGCCAGCCGGCGTCGAGCATCAACGCGGGCTTCACGGCCGACGGCCGTGCCATCGGACTGCAGATCTCCGGCCGCCGCTTCGCCGACCACGACGTGCTCAAGCACACCGCCTGGTTCGAGGCCGCACGCCCCGAGGCCGCGCGACCGGTGTTCCCGGCCGCCTAGCGCCAGGCAGTCAGAACCCGTTGAGCCTGCCGGCTGAGGCGGCCCTCCTTCGCAGGCTCAGTCGGCGCCGGGGTCGCGCAAACGCTGGCGCGTTTGCCCAGGCTCCAGCGCGCCGCGCTAGATGAAGTCGGGGCTCGGCGTGGTCGCTTGGCGGATCGAGACGTCGGCGTGACGGTCGAAGCGGTAGCCGACGCCGCGCACGGTGCGCACGATGTCTTCGTAGGCGCCGAGCTTCGAACGCAGTCGACGCACGTGCACGTCGATCGTGCGCTCGTTCGGGATCTCGTCGTCGCCAGCCGCCCAGAGCGAGCTGATGAGCTCGGCGCGGTCGATCGTGCGGCCCTCGCGCAGCACGAGGTACTGCAGCAGCTCGAACTCCTTGTAGGTGAGGGGAGCGGTCTCGCCGTCGAGCAGCAGGCGCTTGCGCGAGATGTCGATGACGACCCCGCCGCGCGGCTTGGCCTCGACCGCGGGGGTCTGGCGCTGGCGGGCGAGAGCTGCGGGGTCTTGCAGTGCGAGACGCACCACGTCGACGTCGCGGCCGCCGGCGCCCTGCGGAGCGAGCGCCACGGCTGCGTAGGTCTCGGCGTTCGGCACGAGGCCGGCGACGAGGTTCTTCAGCTGCTCGACGATCTGGCCGAGGTCGGTGCCGGCCAGTTCGGCCTTCAGCTCGTCGACGCCCACGTAGAGAACGAAGCCGCGGGCCTCGGTTCCGGCGGGTACAGCGCGCAGTCGAGGCTGGGCCGCATCCGTCGTTTCGATCGGTGCCGGCGTGAACTGCGGCTCGGCTGCAACGAGGCTACGAGCGCTCGGAGCGGAAAAAGAGGTGGTCGGACGGTCAACGGTTGCAAGAGACATGAGTCGGAAAGATCCTTGAAAGGGGTGAAGGGCCTCTAATGATGAGGGTGTGATTCCTTCTGGGTATATCTGGGTCGTGCGGTGCAGGAAGGCTCCGTAATGAAAGGAGACAACCGGGAGTCAGATCTCAAGGATGAAAATCTCACTCGGCGAGGGGTTGGCCGTTAGGCGCACATTCGACAACACGTCGCGCTGGCCGGCATCATGCCGACGGTCCCGCAAGCCGCGAGGCCAGACAGGGAGAGCGCGTGGAAAGTCATAGAGGCAACTATCTTGCATGATGACCGTTTGTGTCAAGCTCGGCCTCGCGGGAGATCGGCGGCGGCTCAGCTGAGCACGTCCTTTGTGGCGAACCGTCCGTAGGCGAGGGCGCCGAACACCGCCACATAGCCGAGTTGCAGCAGCGCGTTGTCGCCGAAGGTCGTGAAGTCGATCGGTGTGCGCATCAGGTCGGCGAATCCCAGCCAGTAGTGGCTGAACAGCCACGGGTGGATCGCCTCGAGCTGGGGGAGCGCGTTCAGGATCTGGCTGACCGCCGAGAGCACGATGGTTGCGGCCATCGCACCGACCGGCACCGTGGTGAGAGTGGAGATGAAGAGCCCGATCGCGCTGAGGCCGAGCAGCGAGACGCTCACGTAGGCGGCGAAGAGCGCGGCTCGCAGCGCGAAGCCGCCGACCCCGACGGTGTCGCCCGAGAGCAGGGTGACCGGGCCGATCGGAAACAGCACCGCCCCGATGGCCACACCGACGATGACGACGACGAGGGTGGCGGCGACGCAGAACGCCGCGGCGCCCGCGTACTTCACCAGGAGCAGGCGCACGCGTCCGGCGGGAGCCGCGAGCAGGTAGCGCAGGGTGCCGAGGCTCGCCTCGCCCGCGATCGTGTCGCCGGCGACCACACCCACGGTCAGCGGCAGGAAGAGCGGGATCGACACGACGAGCGCGGTCAACGCCACAAAGAGGCCGTTCTGGGTGATGGCGGAGAGAAACGGCGGACCGTCCCCCTCGCCGTCGGGAGAGTCGGAGAGCCGCACCGCCACCGCGATGAGCACGGGCACAGCCGCGAGGGCGGCGAGCATCGCCCAGGTGCGCCGCCGCCGGAAGAGCACCCCGAGCTCCGAGCCGAGCAGCGCGAGACCGCTCGACGGCCGTTCGGCGGCGCGGAGCTCACTCGGCGACATCAAATCCCTCCCCGGTGAGGGCGACGAAGCGGTCTTCGAGAGTCGCGCCCTCGACCGCGATGCCGCGCACGCGCACTCCGCCCACCACGAGCGCCTCGGTGACGGCCTCGGCGGGCAGCCCGGGCGGCAGCTCGGCCATCACGGAGTCACCTCGCGCTCCGCCGTCGCGCGGGTCTCCGGGCCCGTCGGAGGGGGAGAGCCCGAGCGAGCCGAGGATGCGCCGCGCATCGTCGGGGTCGGGCGTGCGCACCGCGACACGCTCCGTGCCCTGCGCGCGCAGCTCGTCGAGTGATCCCTGCGCGACCAGACGGCCGGTGCTCATCACCGCGACGTGGGTGCAGACCTGCTCCACCTCGGCCAGCAGGTGGCTAGAGAGAAACACCGTTGTGCCCTCGTCGGCGAGCGAGCGGATCAGGGAGCGCACCTCGCGGGTGCCCTGCGGGTCGAGCCCGTTGGTCGGCTCGTCGAGGATCAGCAGGTCGCGGGGCGTCAGCAGCGCATTCGCGAGACCCAGGCGCTGCTTCATTCCCAGCGAGTAGGCGTGGGCGGCCTTGCGTGCCGCGTGGCCGAGGCCGACCCGGTCGAGTGCGGCGTCGACGCGGGCCGACCGGGTCGCGGTTGGCGCGTGCCGGTTGGCGGTATCGAACCGTCGGAGGTTCTCGCGACCCGAGAGGAACGGATAGAAGGCCGGTCCCTCGACGAGGGCGCCCACCCGGGGGAGAACCTCGGCCGAGGCATCCGGGATCTCGCGTCCCAGCACCCGGATCTCGCCCTCCGTCGCCGAGGCGAGCCCGAGCAGCATGCGGATCGTGGTGGTCTTGCCCGATCCGTTGGGCCCGAGGAACCCGAACACCGAGCCGCGCGGAACGGCCAGCGCCACCTCGTCGACCGCGGTCTGCCGCCCGAACGTCTTGCTGAGCGCGTGCGTCTCGATCGCGAGGTCGGCGGAGCTCACTGCGCGGCGGCAGCCTGAAGGGTGTCGGAGCCGACCGCCCCGATCAGCAGGCGGCCGTCGTCGGCGATCAGCACCGAGACGAGGCTCGTGCTGAGCACCCGGCCGCCGTCGACCTTCGTGGTCAGCTGGTCGAGCAGCGGGTCGTCTGCGGGGGAGCCGCCGGCGTCGTTCGCGGGGATCACGATCACCGCGTCCCAGCCGTCGCCGACCACCGTCGGCTCGGTGTGCGCGGTGGCCGCCTCGGCGGGCGCGTCGCCCGGAAGGGTCTTCTCGGTGACGGCCGTGCCGCTCGGCGGC